>QLIP01023021.1_pt1 | contig 52084 bp, 34 predicted proteins | sample 1769771 | NCBI WGS metagenome assembly QLIP01 (sample SAMN09428762, study PRJNA476227) | Gut metagenome, whole genome shotgun sequencing project. | isolation source: cecum | host: Rhizomys sinensis | place: China: Jinsha town of Minqing, Fujian Province | collected 2013-09-23 | reverse complement strand
GGGGCGGCGAAAGCCATTGTCGCTGCAATTATATGTGTGTAGATGCGAAAGTTCATGATTGGTGTTATATTGAAATATTGGCCTCCATGCCAAAGTAGGCTTCGCTGCCGCGCCTCACGGTGAGTCCGTTGACCGTGTAGTCGGGCAGATAGTCAAGCAGTGAGTTGACAAAGGCCGACATACGCAGTGCAGGGCCTATCTGCTTGCTTACACGGAGGTTGAGATAAAGAGCCGGCGGGACACTTTGTGTACGGTACAGCTCGGGGTTGTAATACTGCATAAGGTGCTTAAGCTCTATGTCCGACTGATTTTCGGGAGTATAGGTGTGCATAAGCCCGTCGTCGGCCGAGAGGTAGGCCACGGGAGTGCCGTTCTGTGTAAGGCGCTTGGTCTTTACCCACCACAGGCATTGCAGACTGGTGGTGAATACCATGCCGTAGCGCGGCCACTGGCTGTCGAGCATAAAATTGGTGTTGAGTTGAGAGTTTATGCGGCCTTCGTCCGAATTGTACAGTCCGACATATTTGTCGCTTACGGCCTGCTGGCCTATGACGGTGCTCACGGGGTCGAACAGCTGTCGCGAGTTGGAGTATCTTGTCGTCAGCCAGGCACCGGTCACAGTAAAGGCGGTGTGCAGGGCCGGGATGCGGGAGGTGTGCAGTTGGTATTCTATGCCGAGTTTGTCTATTCGAGTGCCGTTGTCGGGCCGTGATATGCCGCGGAGCACGGTCTGAGTTGTGTAGGGCAAGGTATACAGCTGTTCCGGCCCGAGATTGGGATTGACATCGGAGGCGGAGTATGCTTTGTAGGTATAGGGTTGGTACGTGGTCATGTATCGGTAGCCCGACTTCATGCTTTCGTAGAAGGGAGTAATGTCCACTCGATTGCCGGCCCATTCGAGCGCGCCTCTGAGTTCGTATTTGTAATTGCGGGCAGCGTGCAGTTGGTGATTGGCTGCATCCACCACATAGGTGCGCAGACTCACCAGGCTCGAGCCGGGCGACTGGCTCTGATGGTAGTAGTTGAGCTGAATCATGTCGAGATACTGTACCTGTGGAAATAGATAATCAACTGTGGGCATGCGCGTTGCGATGCCATATCCGGCGCCGAGCGTGAGTCGTAGCGGTCGTGAGGCTATGTCGGCCACGGTAGTATTCCAATTTATATTGGCACGGGGGTCGGCATAGACACGGCCCGAGAGGTAATACTGCCTGTCGAGCGACGGCATGGATATGAGTCTCACGCCCAATTGTGCGTCTATGGCCCCGGCGCCCACAGTCCAGCTGGCATTGTCCTCGGCAAAGCCCGACACCATGACGAGCGATGGGATGTCGGCATATCGGCGGGGGCGGGTGGTCCAACTGCCGCTCAGCGGACGTGTCAGGTCATAGACCTGGCCGTCGCCGTGGTTGGAAGTCTGCTGGCAGTCGAGCCCCGATTTCCATCTGTGACTCCCCGAGGCAAGGGCGAAATTGCCGTCGCCGGCAAGTTTGATGTTGAAGTCGGTGGGACGGCTGTCGCTCTTGAAGTCGGCGATATATTCGCCTATGAGAAACTGCCCGAGATTGTCGCCTTCGGTCATCGTGGTGGGAGCGATGGCGGCACGCTGGGGTGCCACCTGCCTGCGTTGCTGCAACAGTTCGTGGGTTTGTCGCAAAGAGACGTTTATATTGATGTGTTGCAGTATCTGACGGCGGTTGAGAGTTATTTCCGATAGGGCAGTCACACCTGTTTGGGTATAGGACGATTTGAAGTCGTCGATTTTTGCGGCCTGCAGGTCGGCATCGGCTTTTACGTCATCATAACTGCCTGTATAGTCCAGTCCTACGCTGAGACGGGCACGTAGATGGCTGTCGGGCGAGCCGAGTGCAAATCGTGCGCGCAGCGAAGTGTTGATGCGTCGGTAGCTGTCGCGCGGATCGCGTGGGTCGTTGCGCGAGTCGAGCCAGCCGGCGTCGGCATTTATGCTGTGCCGCCCTATGGCAACACCCTTGGCCAGCGATACCAGTTTGCTGAAACCGTCCACCTTTAATCGGGCCGTCAGAGGAGTGGCCGAGTATATACGGCCTATATTGACCACGCCCGATGTAAGGTTGCCGTACTCGGCCGAGGGTATGCCCCTCACCACTTCGACCGTCTTGATATTGTCGGTGCCGATAGTGCGCATGTCGATGCCGCGGTTGACTGTCGAACCTCTCGTCTCGGTACCTGCGATGGCCTGGACACTGCCGTCGGTGCTCAGCGGAGCACCGTCAACAACAAAGAGTGTGCCGAGCGAGGTCATGGCGTACTCGGCCGAGAGCTGTCCACGCTGACCGGTGGCCGACACTCCCCCCGTTTCGCGCAGAGTGATGTTGTTGGCTTTGCCAAAGTCGGGGGTTTTGCTCATGTGTCCGGGCAGGAGTTCGAGGAGGTCGCCAATGCTGCTGGGCTGTAAGTGCGACATGGCATCGCGCCCTATGACCGACGAGCTGCCGGGGCGCTTGCCCGAAGTGGCCGTAACAACCACCTCGCGCAACAGCCCTTTATTATATAATGTGTCGATGCCGAGAGTATCGGCCGCGGAGGGGCGCAATGCTGCATGTGCCGCACCGGCGCCAATACACAAGGGCAGGAGTACTATATTGATTAATTTTTTCACACTGCAAAGTTAGGCATGTTGCCACAGGTGGGAAATACCTTAAAATGAGTATTTTCGCTTAATCGATCAATATGCAAAATCACTAAATTAGAGTATTTCACGCTTTTTGACTTATATGTAATTTTGCCGGACAAAACTCTTTTTAACTAATTTATTTCACATGAAAAAACTTCTACTCGCATTTGCAGTGATGCTCTCGTCCATGATGGCCGGGGCTGAAGTCTCGGCACCTACATGGCGTTGGGGACAGGTGGTCGACGGCACTACGGCCGCCGGCGACAACTGTATAGCCAATACCGTAACCACCGACGGTTCATGCCTTTGGCTGGGCTCATACGCTACAACCTTCGGTTCAACCGATATTAAGTTCGGCTCCAGTCTGCTGTTTTCGACCGAGGGTACGGCCGCAGCCGACGTAACGGCTGCCAATCTCTGTCTGCTCAAAACCGACCAAAACGGTGGGCTCTCATGGCAACTGCATACACTTGGCGCCGATTGCGCCTCGGCCAATGGCGGCGTGGCCGGCACTTCTGACGGAGGCTGTGTATTTGCGGCCACACTTCGCCATGCCGATGTTTCGGCAATGCCTGTTATTAAAGTAATCGACGGGGCTGGCACCGAGTACAGCCTTCCGTGGGAGCCAACGCAGCGCTCCTACAGCATTCTCGCCGGCAAGACCAATGCCGCCGGTGCCATACAATGGATGCGCCTGTATCATGTAGATACAACCCCCGGCCCGGCAGCGGCAGGCAACACCGCCGATTTTTGGTCTAACTGTATAAATCTCGGCAATATAGCTGTTGACAGTCAGGATAATATCTATATGATTATGAATCTGCGCAATACGCTTGCAGTGGCTGCTGCCGACGGAGCAACAGTCAATGTCGAGGTGCACAACAATGCCGACTGGACAGGTGATTCGCAAAAAGCCTCTGGCGACTTTGTACTTCTGTCGCTCGACAATCAGGGCTATTACCGCAATCATCTCAATATAGAGGGCAGTTGCCAGGTGGCCTATGGTCAGCGAGTGGCTGTAAACGCCGACCGCGTATATGCACAGGGTTATATAACCGGCAACGGCAATACACTCACTGTGGGCGACAACACACTCGCTCCGTCGACCGTGATGAGCCCCACGCTGATCTGTACCGACACAAACCTTGATGTGGCCTGGGCCAAGTGCTTTGCTGGAGCCACTGTAGGCGGCAAGTACGGATTTCAGTACACCAATCTCAATGTTGTGGCCAACACTCTGTGGATGACCGGTATGTTCAATCTCGCATTTGGCGACGGAACCAACAGCGTGTCATCGACACAAGGCACAGTGCGCGAGGGCCTAATCCTCAAGCTTGATGCCGGCAACGGGTCGTGGCTCGGTGCATGTACAAGCCGCGACGGCAATTTCAACCAACCCTCGGCTGTGGCCAACACCGGCCTTACGGGTTATATGGGTTTGATACAGCCCGACCCCGACAAAAGCCGCATATACGTATTCGGATATGTGATGAACGCCGCAGTGGGTGTATTTCTGCGTGAGTACGATGCCGAGACCCTCAAGCCCAATCTTGCCGACGGTCAGTATAATATAATAACAGGAGGCGGTGTGCCCACGGCCATCTGCTCGGCCTTCGACAGCGGCAACGGAGCCCTCTTCGTAGCAGCACGGGGCAACAAAGCGTTTGCGCCGTTCGGAGGCACGCCAAGTGCAGCTCCATCCAACTGGGCCGTGTATATGTCGCGCTTTGACCTGCCGCAGGACACGGCCACTTCTCTCAGCCCCTCAATACTCAACAATGACTATAACGCCGATGCTCCGGTTGAATACTACAACCTTCAAGGCGTCAAAATACAGACACCCACTCAGGGCCTTTGCATACGCCGCCAAGGCAGTAAGGTAGAAAAGGTATTTATCAAATAACCCCGTCAAGATAATTTATGCACCAAGGGGAGACGCGCGTGCGCATCCCTCCTTGGTGTGTGCTTAGGTATGTATATAAAAAAAGAATGAGAAAAATCAAAACCGAAGTTTTAGATATCTTCTCATTCTCCTCTCTCCTCTGCGGTATGGACGGGACTCGAACCCGCGACCCCCTGCGTGACAGGCAGGTATTCTAACCAGCTGAACTACCACACCATTTGCATGATTGCTTCTCTAAGCGAGCTTCGGAGTAGCAAGGCTTATCGCCTTTTTGCACTGCAAAGTTACGAGCTTTTTTTGGACTGTGCAAGTATTTTTGCAAATATTTTTCGTTTTTGTGTGATTTTTTATTTGAATTTGGACAAACGCACTCTTTTTCCCTTGATTTTGGGCGTGGGAAGGGCAAAAACAGTGTTGAGAGTGGCCGGTGGGATGGCTACATAGGAAGCGTGGTCGCGCAGATCTATCTTGCCTATCTGCGATGCCTCGAGACCTGCATCCTTGGTGAGGAAGCCCACAATGTCGCCTCGCGAAATTTTTTCTTTGCGTCCGGCGTTGATGTAGAGGGTGGCGGCGGTGCGTCGTATAGGGTTGTCGCTGTGGCCTGTGGGGTTGTAGTCGCGCTGCCAGGTTACGTAGTCGGGTATGTTTTCGCCCTCGGCTGTGATTACATACACATTGCCGGTGGCGTCGACTCGGGCGGTGCGGCCGTTGCGGTGAGTCCAGGCTTCGGGGGTTGACGGCAGGTGGTAGTGAATCACTGTGCCCACAGCGTCGATGTCGAGGCCGCGAGCACCGAGGTCGGTGGCCACGAGTATCGGAGCGGAGCCGTTGTTAAACTGTATCACTGCGCCCTCGCGGTCGAGCTGTTCGAGGCCTCCGTGATAGAGTGCGGCAGGAAGGTGCTGGGCCTTGAGTGCCGAATACACGCGCTCGGCGGCTTCGCGGTGGTTTACGAATACGATTACCTTGCCCTGTGGTAGGGAGGCGAGGAGGTCGGAGAGGGTCTGCAACTTGTCGCGCACGGGGCTTTCGACGCGGACAATCTGCATGCGTGCGCGGACGGAGGCGGCATCGGCGGCAAAGTCGACAGTCTCGGCTCCACGCATATCAATGAAATCGGGCATCTCGGCCAGCGGTGTTGCCGATGTGAGAATAACGTTTTTGAGAGCGGGCAGACGTCGGCATATTCGGCTCATCTCGTCGTGGAAGCCGAGTTCGAGGGCTTTGTCGTATTCATCGACCACGAGGGTGGAGCAGCGGCGCATGTCGACGTTGCCTCGAGTGAGGTGGTCGAGCATACGGCCGGGGGTTGCGACGATGATGTCGGGGGCTACGGCGAGCGATGATTTTTCCTCCTCCATGGAGTGCTTGCCGTAGAATGCCGATACCTTGTAGCCAACGCACATCTTGCGGGCCACTTCAAATATCTGGAGTACGAGCTCGCGCGACGGGGCGAGTATGAGGGCCTGAGTGTACTGGCGCGAGGGCTGCAGGCGGCGCAACATCGCACCAACAAAGGCAACCGTCTTGCCCGACCCAGTGGGTGCGAGAACTATGATGCGCGATGCGTCGCTGGCCCATACTTCGAGCTGCATGGGGTTGGGGCGCGCTATGTCGAGGCGAGAGGCAATGAGATGGGTGAGGTCGGTGGATGTCATTTAAACACGCTCTTAATATATAGCTGTCTCGGCCCGGGAGGGGCAGAGACAGCTATTGTGGTTATTTTTTTATTTCAAATATTCCTGAACGAGGGCGTCAAACTTGTCGGCGGGCAGGAGGTCTTCTGTGCCTACGAAAGTCTTGGTGGTGCCGTCGGGCTTGATAAACACAACGGTGGGCACGGCTTCTACGCCAAATGCCTGAGTGGTGGCGGGGAGCTTGTCGATGTCGATGGAGATGAATTCGATGTCGGCATATTTTTCGGCAGCGGCTTCAAACACGGGGTGTAGCATCTTGCAGGGGCCGCACCAGGTGGCGTTGAAGTCGAGGATGGTGAGTTTCTGCACTTTCATGTCGGGGCGCACGGTGTTGTCGTTATCGAGCACAACGACGCCTTTATGAGTGTCGGCAGCAACTTGCTCTGAGGCTTCGGCGGCTACGGTTTTGGCGGCTTCGTCCACTTTCTTGCCGCACGATGCGAGTGCGAGGGTGGCAATTGCAGCCACAAGGAGTGTCTTTTTCATAATCGTCAATAAATAGTTTATCTTGGTATTAACAATCGTGCAGGTAAAAAAGTTTTAGAGCGGCTATTTATGAGTTAAACAGCCACTCTAAAGGGATATTTTTTATGAGCCTGCGATTAGAGAGCGGCGTTAGTGCCCTTTACGGCAGCTGCGCTCTTGTCGAAAGCGGCCTTTTCGGCTTCGTTGAGGTCGAATTCAACGATTTTTTCGATACCGTTCTTGCCAAGGATGCAGGGAACACCGATGCAGAGGTCGCTCTGGCCGTATTCGCCTTCGAGGAGGGCGGAGCAGCTGATGAGACGCTTCTGGTCGTGGAGCACGGCGGCTACAACCTGAGCCGAAGCAGCACCGGGAGCATACCATGCCGAGGTGCCGAGGAGCTTGGTGAGGGTAGCACCGCCCACCATGGTGTCGGCAGCTACCTTTTCGAGCTGTTCGGCAGGAAGGAGGGTCGATACGGGGAGGCCGCGGTATGCAGCGTAGCGGGTGAGGGGGATCATGGTGGTGTCGCCGTGACCGCCGATTACGATGCCTTCAACTTCGGTGGCGTTGGCACCGAGGGCGAGGCTGAGGTAGTATTTGAAACGTGCGCTGTCGAGTGCACCGCCCATGCCGATGATACGGTTTTTGGGCAGACCGCTTGTCTTGTGGATGAGGTAGGTCATGGTGTCCATGGGGTTGGATACGCACACGATGATAGCGTTGGGCGAGTACTTGAGTACGTTGTCGGTAACCGACTTAACGATGCCTGCGTTAACACCGATGAGCTCTTCGCGGGTCATACCGGGCTTGCGGGGGATACCCGAGGTGATAACTACTACGTCGGAGCCTTCGGTCATGGCGTAGTCGTTGGTAACACCGGTGAGGCGGGTGTTGATGCCGAGGATGTTGGCGGTCTGCATGATGTCCATGGCCTTGCCTTCGGCTACGCCTTCCTTGATGTCGAGGAGCACTACTTCGTCGGCTACCTGATTGGTAACCAGTACATTTGCACATGTAGCGCCTACGTTGCCGGCGCCTATAACTGTAACTTTAGACATGATTTATATTGTTAAGTGAGTTTTGAATATTCCTATAATGCAAAATTAACGAAAAAATTCGGACATGCCTAATTTTTTCGTTAATTTTACGAAATTTATAAAATTTATTGTGCGCTTACTTGGCGAGGCCGTTGTAGTCGGAGCTGTAACGGAACACCTGTGGCAGGAAGTCTTCGCCGTAAGTCACTTTTACGTCGGTGATTGTGCCGTTGGAGTCGTATGTGGGCACATATACGGGGTTGACAAATCCTTTGTAGGGGGCGATGCTGAGGTTGGCGTAGCGCTTGAGCACTTCCTTGTGGAGCTTGGGGTCGACCTTCACGGCATATTTGAGCACGAGAGCCGAGCCGGCGGCGTAGTCGCCTTCGCTCTTTATGCGCTGTATGTCGGCGAGGAGCTGGCCGAAGAGATTGCGGAGCTTCTGATAGTCGTTGATTTTGATGAAGGTCTTGCCGCCCTTCTTGACGAGTTCCACCACCTTGTCTTTCTTGCCGTGCTCATAGGCCCAGGCGGCGATGAGCTGGCGGTTGCGCATGTGGGCTTCTTCCACGTCCTTGCCGGGTTCGATGCGCATGAGCTGAGTCATGAGGCCGTTGAGCATATATTTGTAGTACTCGGCTTTGTAGGCTTCGGGGTCGGAGAGCAGGCCGAGTTCCACCATCTTGGGGTCGCCGAGATAGTAGAGGGCAAAGAGGTCGGCGCGGGCTTCTTCGAGTGTTGAGCCGTGGGCCTTGAGTGCGTCGGGGTCCACGCCGGGGAGTAGCTTGCCCGAGCCGTGGCCGAGACATTCGTGGAGGTCGGTGTGGAGGTTGTCGGTGATGAAGCCCCACTTGGCCATAAGGTCGCGAGTGGGCTGATCGATTACGAATTCTTCGCTGAAACCGTTGCCGCGGCCTGCTTCGTCGTAGGCCTGGGTGATGTTTTCGATTGTAACCGACTTGGAGCCGTGGGCGGCGCGTATCCAGTTGGCGTTGGGGAGGTTGATGCCGATGGGTGTGGCGGGGTAGGCATCGCCGGCGAGGATGGCTGCGGTGATTACCTTGGCCGACACGCCCTTTACCTTGTCCTTCTTGAACTTGGCGTCGACGGGCGAGTTGGACTCAAACCACTGTGCGTTGTCGGAGAGCACCTCGGTGCGGTGGCTTGCGGGGATGTTTTTGAAGTTGACGATTGATTCCCACGAGCCGGTCATGCCGAGGGGGTCGTTGTAGCTTTCGATAAAGCCGTTGATGAAGTCGACCTGCGAGGCTGTGTCCTCGGTCCAGCGTATGGAGTAGTCGTCAAATACCTTGAGGTCGCCGGTTGTGTAGTAGTCGATGAGGCGTGCGATGGTGAGGCGCTGTGCATCGTTTTCGGCATAGGCCATGGCCTTGGTGAGGTTGTCGACGATGTGTGCGATGGCGCTGCTGTAGGTACCGCCGAGCTTGTAGACCTGCTCGGTGACCTTGCCGTCTTTCTTCACAAGGCGCGAGTTGAGACCGTACGACACGGGAGTGGCGTCGCTGGGGTCCTTGAGGGCGTTGAAGTAGTCTTCGACTTCCTGCTGTGTGAGGCCTTCGTAGAAGTTTACGGCCGATGTGGCCACGAGGTCATCGCCCTCGGCCTGGTTTACCTTCTTGGCGTCGACGGCGGGGTCGAAGATGGCTGTGAGCACGGCCTGGCTGGGGTTGAGGCCCTGAGCGGCGGCCTGAGCCACGAGCCACTCGCGGGTGAAGCCGGGTGTGAACTTGTCGTTGGAGTAGTGATGGTGGATACCGTTGGCAAATTCTACCTGCTTGAGGTATTTTTCAAAGGCCTTGAACTCGGCCGAGTTGCGGTCGCCGCTGTAGCCTTTGTACACCTGTTCGAGCAGGGCGCGGATGGCGAGGTTGTGCTTGTAGTTCTGGTCCCAAAGTATGTCGCGGCCCCAGATGGCGGCCTCGGTGAGGTAGTATACGAGACGTTTCTGGTCGAGCGAGAGGGCATCGAAGTCGGGCACCTTGTAGCGGAGCACTTCGACGTCGGCAAAGCGGTCGACATTGTAGCTGAATGGTTTGTCCTGTGCCATTGAGGTGAGTGAAATGGCGGCGATAGCCGCAGCTGTAATAAATGTGCGCATAAGTGTGAATTTATACTATTCTACATATAAGATAAGTCCCTTGAGGTATTCGCCTTCGGGATGGTATATGTTGACGGGGTGGTCGGCGGGCTGGGTGAGCTGATGCAGGATGCGCACCTTGCGTCCGGTCTGGGCAGCGGCCGAGAACACTGCGAGTCGGAACTGCTCGCGGCTCACAGCCTGTGAGCAGGAGAATGTGAACACTATGCCGCCGGGAGCCACTTTGGATATGCCGGCAGCATTGAGCTTCTGGTATCCGCGCAGGGCGTTGCGCAGGGCCGAGCGGTGCTTGGCAAATGCGGGCGGGTCGAGCACCACGAGGTCGTAGGCGCCTTGCTCGGTGTGGTCGAGAAATTTGAATGCATCTTCGGCAAAGGCCTCGTGACGGGGATCGCCGGGGAAGTTGAGCGCAATGTTGGCATCGGTGAGGGCAACGGCCTTGGCCGACGAGTCGACGGAGTGGACCAATGTCGCATCACCGCGCATTGCATACACCGAGAAACCACCTGTGTAGCAGAACATATTGAGCACACGGCGGCCGTGGCTGTAGTGCTCGAGCAGAGCGCGGTTGTCGCGCTGGTCCACAAAGAATCCGGTCTTCTGGCCGCGCAGCCAGTCGATGTTGAATTTGAGACCGTTTTCTACGGCCACATGGTTGTCGGCGTGGCCTATGATGTAGTCGTTTACGGGGTCGAGATGAGCCTTGTAGGGCAGGGTGGTTTCGCTTTTGTAGTACACATTGTTCACCCCGAGGCCTTCAATCTTTACGAGCTGGTGTGCAATTACTTCGCGTGCAAAGTGCATGCCGGGCGAGTGGGCCTGCACCACGGCTGTGTCGCCGTATATGTCGACAACGAGGCCGGGCAGGAAGTCGCCCTCGCCGTGTACAAGGCGGAAAGCGGTGTTGTCGGGGCGATGCAGTCCGAGTGCGCGACGCATGGCCCAGGCCTGTTCGAGGGCGGAGCGATAGAACAGAGCATTGATTTCGCGCTCGAAGAACGACAGCATGCGCACGGCAATGGAGCCTATCTGATAGTGTCCCACACCGATGGGCGAGCCGTCGTGGGCCACAACGCGCACCACGTCGCCTTCGTCTATGTCGGTGGGCATCGATGCGATTGCGCCCGAGAATACCCAGGGGTGGAAGCGTTGCAGTGATTCTTCCTTGCCGCGCTTCAGAACTATGGTTTTATAATTAGTTTCGGCCATATTATAAGAATCTTAACACGTCGTTGAGGTTGGCGTAGACCATTAATACAAGCAGGAATCCCATGCCGATCATGTTGGCCACTTCGATAAACCGCTCGGAGGGCTGGCGTCGTGTAGCCATCTCTATGAGCAGGAAGAGGGTGTGGCCACCGTCGAGGCCGGGAATGGGTATGATATTCATGAATGCGAGAATAACCGAGAGAAAAGCGGCTATCTGCCAGAACGACAGCCAGTTCCAGGTGGTGGGGAAGAGTGTGCCCAGGGTGCCGAATCCGCCCACGCTCTTGGCGCCTTCGCGTGTAAAGAGCATCTTGAGCGAGGAAACGTATGTCACGAGTTGGTCCACACCGGTCTTAACGCCGTGGGGAATGGCTTCGAAGAATGAGTACTCGATTTCCTGCACCGGAAATATCTTGTTGGCGGCCAGGAGCATGATGCCTATCTTGCCTTCGGAATTGACTTCTACGGGTATCTCCGACACCTTGCCGTCGCGGAGCACGGTCATGGGCACGGTGCGTCCGGCCACCTTGGAGAGTGCCGGGAAGAATTCTGTGAGCGAGGGAGTGGAGTCGTTGCCCACGGCGAGTATGCGGTCGCCGTGACGGAGTCCGGCCTTGGCTGCGCCCTCGTTGCCCACTGTTTCATCGATCATTGCAGGCACGCGGGGGCTCATGAACGACTGGTTGTGGTCAACAACCTCTCTGAGCAGAGCGTCGGTGGCTGTAATGTGCACGGTGTCGGTGTGGTTGCGGAGCACCGACACTATGGTGCCGGGCTGTATCATGTCCCACATGGTGCTGCCCTTCACGGGGTCGATGTTGTTGTTGTCGATGCGCAGCAGGATGTCGCCGTCGCGGAATCCGGCCTTGTGCATGGCTTCGGAGAAGTCCATACCCTCGGCCATGTCTTCGTAGCGCACCACACGGTCGCCCCAATGCAGGGCAATGCCTATATATATTATGATGGCGAGCAGGAAGTTGAAGAGCACCCCGCCCACCATGACGAGCAGACGCTTCCAGGCGGCCTTGGTGCGGAATTCCCAGGGCTGGGGAGTGGCCTCGAGGTCTTTGGCGCTCTTGGTTTCGTCGACCATGCCGGCAATGTCGCAGTATCCGCCCAGGGGCACCCAGCCGAGGCCGTAGAGGGTGTCGCGCCACGAAGTCTTGCCGTCGGTGCGGGGCTGGCGGGGCTTGCTCACCTGAAATGTTGCAACGGCTTTGTCGTCCGATGCGCTGAGCAACTGCAGTGTACCCTTGGTGGGGTTATATTTCAAAATGGAGAACCATGGGTTGAAGAAGAGATAAAATCGGTTGACTTTAATACCGAAAATGCGGGCAAACAGATAGTGGCCAAACTCGTGCACCGTTACAAGGATTACGAGCGCCACAATGAGTTGCAGGGCTTTGATAAGGAATGTTTCCATTTATGAGTTTATATTTTTGACGATGTCTTCGGCTATGAGTCGGGCTTCGGAATTGGTGGCTACAAAGTCGTCATAGTCGGGCTCGGCAATATACGGAGTGCGAGCCAATGTGCGTTGGATGGTTGTATAAATATCGTTGAAGCCTATGCGGTCGCGCAGGAAGGCGGCCACGGCTATCTCGTTGGCGGCGTTGATGGTACAAGCCGAGTTGCCGCCGGTTTCGAGGGCGGTATGGGCCAGTGTCAGGCCGGGAAAACGATTGGTGTCGGGCTCTTCAAATGTGAGCTGATTGGATACAAGCAGGTCGCAGAAGGGGGCCACATCGGTGGTGCGCGAGGCCTCGCCCAGGGCGTAGGCAATGGGCAGAGTCATTTCGGGCACACCCATCTGGGCCTTGATGGCGCCGTCGTGAAACTCTACCATCGAGTGCACTATCGACTGCGGATGCACCAGTGCCGAGATGCGTTGAGGATCAATGCCAAATAGCCATCGCGCCTCGATAATCTCGAAAGCCTTGTTGATCATCGTGGCCGAGTCGATGGTGATTTTAGCGCCCATGTTCCAGTTGGGGTGCTTGAGTGCGTCGGCGGCTCGGGCGGTTTTGATTTTGCTCGCGGGCCAGGTGCGGAACGGGCCGCCCGAGGCTGTGATGATGAGACGCTTCACGGTTGAGGGGTCCTCGCCCTGCAGACACTGGTATATGGCCGAGTGCTCGGAGTCGACGGGAAAGATGCGAGTGGGCGACGATGCCAGCAGGCGTGTGATGTAGCTGCCGGCCACCACCATGGTTTCCTTATTGGCCAGGGCAATGTCCTTGCCGGCCTTGATGGCGGCCACAGTGGGCGCGAGGCCGGAGTAGCCCACCGTGGCGGTGAGCACCATGTCGACATTGCTGCCCGTCACTGCCTGAGCCATGGCGTCGGGACCCGTTGCCGTGGCAATGCCCAGCGGGCGCAGTGCCGCGTCGAGCTCGGCATGGAGCTCGGGTCGGGCTATGATGGCAAGGTCGGGCCTGAAAAGTCGGGCCTGCTCAATGAGCTGGTCCACCCTGGTACCTGCAGCAAGCACCGTAGCCCGGTACCTGTCGGGGTGCCGGGCTATGATGTCGAGTGTTTGAGTGCCGATAGAGCCTGTAGAGCCAAGTACGGCTATATTCTTCATATACGGGCTCTTATCGATTCTGGAGTTTAGTGGTGGCAGGGATGTCTTCTTCGGATGTGGACATAACGGGGTTTGCGGCCGAGTCGGCGGCGGCAGCCTGCTCTTCCTGTACCAGTACCTCTTGCTTGCCGGCGAGGCTCTTTATGTCGGCCAGACGCTCGGGATCGGTCATAATCTCAATCTTGGAGTTGTTCTGACCTATGAGCGACAGGAGCACGTTGGCATGAACGGCTTCGATCTTGGAAGCCACCTGAGGCATGCCGTTGAGCAGAGCGTTGACGAAGTTGGACTGGAACTGCTCCATTTCCACGTCGGAAAGGCTCACCTGGTTGAGGTCGAGAGGCACGTTGAGGTCAAACTTCACGGTGTTGGTGGGTTCGTCGTATTTGGCGGTAATGCCGGCGGGAAAGTCGACTACGGCGCCTTTGGAGAGCACCACATTGACAGAGTCTATACTTTCGGCAAGCTGCTGAGTGGGCGATTTTTTGCACGAAACGAAGGCTGAACCCAGCACGAGGGCCGCAGCCACGATACCTAAAATTTTACGCATATTGGTATGTTATTTAAATATTTGTGCAAATATACGATTTTTTTGCTGGTTTTACAAAAATATTGCAACCCCTTTGTATCTCATTGCACAAGCCAGCTGTCGATAGTGCGAGTTGTCTTAGAAAAACTTACTCCGATGCAGATTATTTTGCGACCATCGGTTTCAAACGGGCGGGCATAATTCTTGTCGCATATCTGTTGCAATGCCTGCTGAGCTGTGCCGTTTAGTTTCAGTTCGAGAATATAGATATATTGTGGAGTGGAGAGCACGGCATCGATGCGTCCGTCTGATGTTTCTTCTTCGGTTTTGATGTCGAAACCCACGAGGCGGAGTATCAGATACAGATTGTTTTCGTAATATATCTCGTGCTTGCCTTCTGAGAGGTGACGTGGTATGCCGGCGCAGAAACTTTGCAGAGTCGTCAGAAATTCCTCTGGCTCACCTTTCAGCACATGCCTCCTGAGGCGGCGCAACACATTGTCGTTGGCCACGAGGTCCTTGCCGGTGTAATATGGGAGCAGCCCCTCGTACATGCCGGTTTCGACTTCGCGGTTGGGTATACCGAGCGCAAAAGTATCTTCCTCTCTATCATAACTTTTGATTGTGAGGTATCCGGTCTGAAACAGGATACTTGTCAGATTGGTGTCGTTAACCGACGTATTCGACAGAAATCGAGCGCTCACCACCGGTGCAAGAACGTTGCGGAGGTCTTCATGAAGGCTGTTGATGCGTTCGAGCAGGAAAGTGGGTGTTCCACTCTCAAACCATCTGTGCGACAGCTCAGTGTTTTTTAGGGCAAGGATGAGGCTGAAGGGATTGTATATGTCGGGCGACACACGGGCAAAGTGATATCCGTCGTAATGGTCTTTAAGTATTTGCATCATGCCCTCAAAGTCAGTACTCGCCTCCTGTGCAAATGCTTCTACACCGGGCGCGAAGAATCTTCGCACCTCGTCTTCGGTAATGCCGCAGATTGTGGCAAATTTCGAGTTGAGCGAGATGTCCTCCAAGTTGTTGAGGTCGCTGAAAATACTGATTTTGGAGAAACGGCTCACGCCCGTGAGTATGGCAAATTCTATGTGGCGCTCAGCACTTTTCAACACTCCGTACAAGGGCTTTAGAATGGCTTTCATTTCCTCGTGCAGTTGCTCGTGGTGCATGGTGTTTAGCAACACTTTATCATACTCGTCAATGAGAATTGCCACTTTCTGGCCACTGTCGCGTGCCGCTTTGATGATAATGTTCTGAAATCGCTGGCTCAGGCCGTGATTATTGTCAGTAACCCCATATTTACGCTCCCAGTGAGCGAATTGATTGTCTAACAGACTGATTAAGCCGTCGACAGTGCACTGGGCGGCGACAAAATTAAGTCGCAACACGGGACGCGGAGTCCAGTCGATTCCCTCTGCCTGCCCAAGCCAAAGGCCGTCGAAGAGTTCCTTCTGACCCTCAAAATATGATTCCAATGTGCTTATCATTAGGCTCTTGCCAAATCGCCGAGGACGGCTCAGAAAGAAAAACTTGCCCGATTGGGTAAGACGATATATAACCTCGGTTTTATCGACATAGGCATACGCTCCCCGAATTATTTCCGAGAACGTCTCTATTCCGACTGGGTATTTCTGACTCATGACTATTTCCTGATTGCGTGGGTTTTGGCTTTGCGAATTTATAAAAATTTTGTCATAAATACAAATTTAGCGGAGTCAATATTTTTTAAACAAGCGATTACCATCCGTCAGCTTGTCTTTATAGCTTTGCAGTTTGGGATTATGTTCTTACGACATTAAGGTATAATGGTTTGGCGCTAAGTTTGGTGTTGGAAGCAAGCGCGGAGCGCGGAGTAAATTATAAAATTCAGTAAGTATTCCCGAATTTCGAAGAGCGTGGCAACTTTCATTGTAATTTTGCAGAAGTTTTAGCTCGTACAATGAAAATGGATGAGAGATGAGTGCCTGCTAAAATTTAACTTTCACTGCCTTGCCGCTGTAAGTCACGGTATGTGTGGTGCCGTCGGGAAGGGTGAGGGTAAATGTACGCGAAGGTATCATGGTGGGGAACGAACCCTGACGAGCGCCTATGAGGAGAGTGCGCGAGCGGTCGTTCCATTTCATCGGTATCTCGGTATATTGGCCTTGTTGATAGGCGTTTGTATGGCCGTCGTCTTCGTAGAGCGTAAATGCTCCGTCGGCACCGGGATAGAGTTTTATGAGTAGGTTGTCCCAGGGCTTTTGACCGGTGTACTGCACGTCGGGGCCGAGTGGCAGAATAGAGCCGGCACGAACAAATACGGGGATATTGGCGAGTGTCGTGGACACATCTACTGCATGGCCGCCGGTGTGACGGGTACCTGAATGGAAATCGTACCAGTCGGTGCCGGCGGGCAGATATACGCTCTGCGAGCCGGTGCGTGTAAAGTCGATGGGCGCGGCCTTGGAATCGTCGGTCCGGTCATAGTCTTCGGGGGTGTAGAAGGCATGTAGTACCGGGGCTACAAGAAGTTGGCGGCCAAACATATACTGCGACTTGGATGCCGCCGCTGCGCTGTCGGAAGGAAAGTCCATGAACAGTGCGCGCATGAAACTGCCGTCGTGGGCCGACACGTCGTGGGCGGTGGAGTAGATGTAGGGCATAAGTGCGTAGCGCTGCTTCACGGCGGCTACAAGTGCGTCGTACACAGGCTCGCCCTCTGTACCGTAGAGGTATATTTCGCGGGGTACGTCGGCGCCGTGCGAGCGCATCATGGGGGTGAAGACGCCCATCTGAGTCCATCGCACGTACAGTTCGCGGAAGGCTGGATTCTGTGTGCCCGAGCGGCCTTTCCAGTTCCAGTTATAAGCTCCGGCAAAGAAGCCGCCGAGGTCGGAGTTGAAGTTGGGGTTGCCGGTCAGGGTGAAGTTGAGACCGGCAGTAAGCTGTTTGCGCAGATTTTGCCAGGTGGAACTCACGTCGCCGCTCCACACGTTGCAGCCGTAACGTTGCTGTCCGGCAAATCCCGAGCGAGTGAGAATGCACACACGTTTCTGAGCCGAGTCGGCCAGCTGATGGTCGTGCACACCGCCTACGGCCATGAGCGGATAGGCTCCGCGCACCTTGCGCAGCGAGCCAAGGTGAGTGGGGGTGTCGTAGTCGGAATCCTTGCGGTCGAGGTGGTCGGGCTCAGTCGAGTCCATCCACCAGGCGTCTATGCCCATGTTGTGCAGGTTGCGCAGGTATTTCCAATATATGTCGCGTGCCTCGGGGCTATAGGCGTCGTAGACTTTCACGCCCGACGGATAGTCCATGCGCGGTGGCCACACATGACTGATGCCGCTCTGGGGCCAGGTGGCAAAGTCAAACAGCAGGCCCTTGGGAGCCAGCTCGCCGTATTGCTTTGTGTGGGGGCCAAACGAGCTCCAGATGGATATCATAAGATGCGCCCCGCTGCGATGCACTTCGTCGATCATGTCCTGGGCACGGTCAAACTCGGGGTTGAGAAATTCCATTGCGTTCCACAGATAGTTGGGACCCCAGTACTGCCAGTCCTGAATCATGCAGTCGATTGGAATGCCCTGCTTGCGATAGGTGCGGAGCACATCGAGCAGCTCGGCCTGCGACTTGTATCGCTCCTTGCTCTGCATGAAACCGTAGGCCCACAGAGGCATCATGGGCACGCGGCCTGTGAGCGAGCGCATTTGAGCCACCACCTGGTCGGCGTTGTTGCCGCTGAGGAAGTAATAGTCCACACCGTCGGCCACTTCGGAGTTGAATGTAAACCCTTCGGAGTTGTCGCTGAACTGTGTGGGTGAGTAGTTGTCCCAAAACACAGAGTAGTTTTTGGACGAATGAACGTAGGGAATGCCGTCTTCGGTATTGTCGGGCATAAGACGTTTGGTTACACCGCGTTGCGACAACTGGCCGTTTTGCAGTATGCCCAGACCGTAGAGGGCCTCCGACGGCTCGGCGGCAAAGGTCTGTGCTGCCTGGAAGGCGGGGATGCCGGCGTCGCTGATAGGTGTAAATCGGGCGGGACCTTTTTCTGACAGGAGTATTTTGCCTTTCTTGTCGGCAATTGTTACAACACCGGTGGTCATATCTACCGAGGCAACGAGTGCATCGGTTGTCATTATCGCCTTGTTGGCGGCGCCTTTGACTGTCTTGCGCACGTTTTGTGGCTTGGCCACGACTGCAAGGCTCTGTTTGTCCCAATCAGAACCTTTTGGAGTCTTTACAACTCGCACGGTGTGAGGCGTGTAGGTGGTTAATGTTACTTCTCCCTCGGGAGTGGAGACATACATGCCGTCGGGGAGTGCCTTGAACTGCTGTGCGCTTGCCACGAGTGTCATGGCGGCAAGAGTTATCAGTGAGAAAAAGCGATAATAATTGGTTTTCATGGTGCTGAATTTAGAGCGTGTTTAAAATTATAGAGTACAAAGCATTGCGACTCTGTACTCTATAAACTATACTGATTTGCTAATATTTACATCAGACTGTGATATACCTGGGCAAAGAGGCCGGGACGCAGGTTGAGCGAGGCAAAGACTTCGTTGTCGCGGGTGGGATTGACGCGGTTGTTGAGAAACACGAAGATGAGGTCTTCCTGAGGATCGACCCAAAACACGGTGCCTGTAAAGCCGAGGTGGCCGTATACCGACGGGCCGGCTTCGGCGCAGGTGGGAGAGTTGTCGGGATTTACGACATCGGGCTTGTCAAAACCCAGACCACGGCGACAGGTGGGGCTTTTGGCTGTGGTAAAGAGGTTGACCGTGGCGGGGCTCAGCACCTGAGTGTCGCCGTATGAGCCGTTGTTGAGCCACATCTGGCACAGCTTGGCGAGGTCGTCGGCAGTGGAAAAGAGGCCCGCGTTGCCGCTTATGCCGCCAAGCACGGCGGCTGTTTCGTCGTGCACGTAGCCTTGCACTGTCTGTCGGCGCACCATGGCGTCGTACTCGGTGGGGGCAATCTGCGAGCGTGGATGGGAGTCGAGGGGGCGATAGCAGGTGTTGTACATGCCGAGCGGAGCAAAGATATTGTCGCCCACCCACTTGTCGTGGCGCATGCCGGTGAGGCGCTGTTCCATGTCCATGAGCAGGCAGAAGTTGAGGCACGAGTAGCGGTAGGTCTTGGAGCGCAGGGGCATGTCGTAGATGGTCTGCATCACGGAGTCGATGGTGGTGGGACCCACATATAGACCGTCGGCGGCTGCGAGGGGGAAGTCGGCCGAGGGCTCGGTGCGCAGCAGGTCGGAGCGGAGGGTGGCGTTGTCATCGCCCCACACACCGCCGGGCATGGCAATGTTGTGGTCGGGGTCCTGGCCCGATACAAAGAGCTGGCCTGGGTAGCTGGAGGGGTCGAATACAAGGTTGTAAACATTGATCGACGGTACCATGCCTGTCTCGTGATACAGCATTTCGCGCACAGTGAAGTCTTTGCCGGCCTTGCGCAGCCCGGGGATGTAGGCAGCGGCAACGCTGTCGAGCGAGAAGAGTCCCTGGTCGTAGGCTTTCATGATGCCCGAGAGGGTGCCGGTGGCTTTCGACACCGAGGCGAGGTCGTACATGGTCGAGGGCTGCACTGAGTCGCCTCCGGCTGTGAGCTGGCCAAACTGGCGGTTGTACACCACATTGCCGTGGCGGGCCACAAGGAGCTGGGCACCGGGAAATGCGCCGCGACGCACGGCATTGTCCATAATGCTGTCGAGCGAGTCGGTGAGCGAGGGTTTCATGCCTTCGGCCAGGGGGGTGGAGTAGCCCAGGCGGCTCTTGCCCAGCATGATGCCGGTGCCGCTCTTGGCAATGCCGGGCACGTTGACAGGGAGTTTGCCCGACACTTCGATGCCGCCAAACACAGCCATGGCGGCGGCGGCGCGCAGCTCGGATAGGTTTTCATAGCCCATCACAATGGCCTTGCATGCAGGGAGCGAGGCCTTGAACTTTGTGAGGGTGTAGGGGTTGGTCATAAACACGCCCACAAGGCCGGGAGTCTTGGCCAGCTGGGCAAATGTGTCGCGTGCAAAGCCCGAGTCGTCGTATACCACAGCGATTACCACATTGTGATTTTTGATTTTGGCAAGCTGCTCGGGTGTAAGTGTGCCTTTGTCGGCGGTATACACGTCGATGTTGGCATAGCGGTGGCAGGTGGAGGCAAAGTTGCCGTCGGCGGGGTTGCCAACGTTTACGACGGCGATACGGTTGGTGGCAAGTCGGCCCACGGGCAGGATTTTGCCCTCGTTGCGCAGCACGGTTATTGCGTCGCAGGCCAGACGGTCGGCAATGAGGCGCGCACGGGGCGAGTGGAGCTTGGCGTTGAGCCCCTTGATATTGACGGCGGCGGGACGGTTGCGCAGGCCTAAGGCATATTTATAGGCCAGAATGCGACGGCAGTGTTCGGCCACGGATTTCTCGGTGATAGTGCCTTTTTTAACGGCGGCGAGCACGGCGTCGATGTCGGCCTTGAGGTTTTCGGAGCACAGCAACACGTCGGCACCGGCCTTGAGCGATTCGACGGCGGGCGACAGGCCCTTGGGGAGCTGTGCGCCCTTCATGCCGAGAGCGTCGGTATAGATGAGGCCTTCAAATCCCATATCGTTGCGCAGCAGGCCGGTGAGCATCTTACTTGAGCTCGAGGCGGGGCGTCCGCTCTTGTCAAGCGCGGGCACCACGATGTGGCCGGCCATTACGCCCGAAACACCGCCTTTGACCATCGCGCGGAAGGGCACGAGGTCCACATAATTGAGAGCTTTGAGAGTGTGGTTTACGGTCGTAACAGCCTTGTGCGAGTCGGTGGAGGTGTCACCGTGCCCCGGGAAGTGCTTGCCCACGGCCTGCACACCGCCAGCCTCGAGGCCGCGCGAATAGGCCAGGCCGAGCTGGGCCACACGATTGGCATTGTCGCCAAATGAGCGGCGGCCTATAACGGGGTTGGCAGGGTTGGAATTAACGTCGATTACAGGGGCAAAATTCACTTGGATGCCGGCCAGCTTGCACTCGCGGGCCACTTCGCGGCCGTAGTCGTAGAGCAGGTCGGTATTCTGCACGGCGCCGAGGGCCATGTTGCAGGGAAACTGCGGGGCGCCCTTCACACGCATGGCCAAGCCCCACTCGCCGTCGAGAGTCATGAGCAGTGGCACGTCGGCCAGCGACTGGGCATAGTTGGTCATCTCGGCAAAGTCGTCGAGCGAGCCCTCGGAGAAGAGCAGGCCGCCCACCTGAGCCTCACCAACGGCACGCTTGATGGCGGCCTTGGACTTCTCGCCCTGATTGGGGGCGATACTGCCCACAAACAGCTGAGCCACACGTTCGCGCGGTGTGAGCGAGCGGTACACGGAGTCGACCCAACGGTTGCGCGCCGCCTCCTCTGTGTTTTTTAATAATGTTGGCTTCACGGCCTGAGCCGAAAGCACTGCCGCCACTGCGACAGCGGCTGTGATGATGCGTTGTAGGTTCATTCTGCGATGAATCGGGGATTAAGATCGGGGTTTATTTTTTGCTTTTTGTGTTTGCGCAGATAGGTTAGAACGTCGTTGTAGAGCACGTCGGGGCTCTCGGTGACGAGTGAGTGGTTGCGTAGGGTTTCCATATAGTCGCCGCCGCCTGCAAGGTAGTCGATGGTTACCACGCGATATGTTTTGTCGGGGTCGATGGGCTGGCCGTCGACGAGCACCTGGCGCAGGGCGGGAGTGGCCTTGGCATACTTCACCTGCACGTTCTTGCTCACACCGTTGCCGCCGCCGCGGGCCATTACTTCAAATGCGCCGAGCAGGTCGCTGCCCTTGATGTCGATAACAACGATTTTGTTGTTGAACGGCATGAGGCTCTTTATGTGGCCCTCGGTGATTACGCCCTTGGGCAGAGCGCGACGCAGTCCTCCCTTGTTCATGATGGCAAAGTCCACGTTCTTGGCCATTGAGCGACCCATGTCGAGCACCATGTCGCTGGCCCAGTTGACCTGCGGCTGAGAGCTGCGCTCCATGGCGAGCACGGATTTGGTGACGGGTACATTCATCATGGAGTCCACACCGGCACGGTAGGGGGCAATGATGTCGGCCACCTCTTTGACATTGCCGGCATCGAGGCGTTTGTCGATGCGCAACACCTTGTAGTCGGCGGTAAGGTTGTCGAGGTCAATGTCGATTTGGCCTATGTTCTTGCCGCTTTTGCCTGTCTGGGTCACGAGCACGGGCTTGCCGTTGCGGTTGTTGATGCGGCTGGTAAGATTGCCCTTGGAGTCGGGGGTGATGAGGTCGTGGGAGTGGCCGCCTATTATCACGTCGATGTTGCTCGAAGCCTCGGCCAGCTGCTTGTCGCCGGTGAGCGAGGAGTTGTAGCCTATGTGTGTGAGAGCCACCACCATGTCGCAGCTGTCAACGTTTTTGAGCCACCATGCGGCCGCGTTGGCGCTCTCGATGGCGTCGAGGTAGCGCACGCCGTTGTAGTTGCCCTCGGCTATCATGCCCTTGGGGTTGAGATTGATGGCTATGAAACCAATCTTGCGGTTGCCCACACGGCGGGTTGTGTATTTATGGAACTTATCCTTGAGTGGCGATTGCGACAGGTCGTAATTGGTTGAGAGGAACTCACCGTTGGTGCCTTCGAGCACCTGAGCCAGCTTCTCCACACCGTTGTCAAACTCGTGGTTGCCGAGTATGCGCAGGTCATATCCCAGTGCGTTCATGGCTTTCTGCTCCACCTCGCCCTTGAATAGGTTGAAGTACAGGGTACCCTGCACCGCATCGCCGGCATCGATAAGCAGCGTGTTGGGATTGGCGGCGCGCACACTGTCTATGAGCACCTTGCGCCGTGCAATTCCGCCCTGGCCGTCTATGTCGTCGGGGTCGATTTGAGAATGTGTGTCGTTGGTGTGCAGAAGCACGAGTTTTTCGGCAAGCGCGGCCGGTGCCAGAGTGAGAGCCATGACGGCTGCGGCAATAGAAATTTGTTTGCGCATGGTGAGATTGTGTTAATAAGGTAGCTTTTTCACGAATCAATTGTGCGAAGCGGCGTAGTTGCGCCAGCGTTCAATGAGGGCTTCCATGTCGGGTGGCATGGGAGCGGTGAAGTCCATTTCCTGTCCGGTTGTAGGGTGCTTGAATCCGAGAGTGCGTGCGTGCAGTGCCTGACGTGGACACACCTCCATGCAGCCGCGCACAAATGCCTTGTACGAACCCGATGGCACGCCGCGCAACACCTGGTCGCCGCCGTAGCGGGCGTCGTTGAACAGCGGGTGGCCTATGTGCTTCATGTGGACGCGAATCTGGTGAGTGCGGCCTGTCTCGAGCACGCATTTCACTACCGATACGTGGTCCAGATTTTCGACTGTTTCGTAGTGTGTCACAGCGTGTTTGCCTGCGTCGCCTGCGGGGAATACAGCCATCTGCAGGCGGTCTTTGGGCGAGCGGCCTATGTGGCCCTCGATGCGGCCGTTGCGAGGCGAGGGAGAGCCCCACACCACGGCTCGGTATTCGCGGCGGGTGGTCTTGTTGAAGAACTGACGGCCCAGGTGGGTCTTGGCGTCGGGAGTCTTGGCCACGACGAGCAGGCCGGAGGTATCCTTGTCGATGCGGTGCACCAGGCCCATGCGGGGGTCGGAGGCATCGTAATCGGGGTTGTTGCGGAAGTGCCAGGCCAGAGCATTGACCAGTGTGCCGTGATAATTGCCGTGGCCGGGGTGCACCACCAGTCCGGCGGGCTTGTTGACAACGAGCAGGTCGGCGTCTTCGTATACAATGTCGAGGGGGATGTCTTCGGCAATAATCTCGCATTCGTAGCGGGGGCGGTCCATCACTATCTGCACCACATCGAGCGGCTTTACGCGATAGTTGCTCTTGACTGCCTTGCCGTTAACGATAATACACCCTGCTTCGGCGGCCTGCTGTATGCGGTTGCGCGACGATTTCTGCATGCGTTCCACGAGAAATTTGTCCACGCGCAGCAGAGCCTGACCTTTGTCGGCCACAAACCTGAAATGTTCAAACAGCTCGCGCTCGCCGTCGCTGTCGATGATGGTCACGCGCGGGGAGGCCACCACGGCGGCATCGGTGTCGATGTCGTCGCAATCTTCGGCCTCGGTGTCGGGCTCGAAGAGCAGGGAGTCGTCAAAATCTTCGGCAATCATTCGCCTTCGTAGGTTGATGTGTTTGACATATCTTCAGAGCTCTGCATGAGGTCGTCGAGAATGGCGTCTTCGGCCGAAATGCTGTCGGTGGCGGCATCGGCCTCAACGTATTGACCCACTTCGAGCACTATATGGGCATTGACGGGAATTATTGAACCGACACCGAGCGGACGGCCGTCGGCCTTGGCGGCAATTACCAGATTGTCGTACTGCGACGGAACGCTTACTATTCGTACATTGGTCACGCCGAGAGCCTTGAGATACGACATGGTCTGTCGCGACGACACGCCGGTTACGGGCATTGTAATGGTTACGCTCTTGGGCGAGAAAGCAGTCACAGTCACATAGACGCTGCGTCCGGCTTTGACGGTGGAGCCGGCCTTGGGCCAGGATTCAACCACGGTGCCGGGAGCCACCGATGTGTCGTAGATGGAGTCGGAGATGGCAATGTCGAGGTCGGACTTGCGCAGGGTCGACATGGCCTCTGCATACGACATCTGACGTATGTCGGGCACGGTGGCATTGTCGCCGTGGTGAGTCCAGAAATGCAGGAATATCTGCAGTATCCACACAATTACTAACCCTGTCACACCGATGCCCACAATGGCCGATATCAGGGGGTGTTTATCTTTGAAAGCGTCGAGCTTGGATTTGAGCGATGTATTATTTGCCATATTTGTCGTTTTAACAAGCAAAATTACAAAATAGTACACATATATGCTCGCACCAATCTTAACAAGTTTGTTAAAAAAATCTAAAATAGCGGTGTGGTCAATATCCTAAAACCAAAAGGAGAGCGTCGTCGGGGCACTCTCCTTTTGGTTATGGTTAGGTCTTAACCTTTAAGGCTTAGTTGTTGGCATTGAAGATTACAATGCGGTTCCAGTTGTTGGTGGTGTAGGGCTGAACGTTGGAACCTTCGGCGTCGATTGTAAGACGGTCGGGGTTGATGCCGTACTGGTTAACGAGAGCGTCGCGAACAGCTTCGGCACGGCGCTTCGAGAGGCCCATGTTGTAGTCGCTGGTACCGGTCTTCTTGTCGGCATAGCCCACGATTGTTACATTCTGGTCGGGGTTGGCCTTGAGGTATTCGGCGGTGTTGAATACATTGACCATTTCTTCCTTGGAGATCTTGGCAGAGTTGATGGTGAAGCGAACGGTGGCCATGAGAGGAGCCTGTTCGTCGACAACTGCTACGTTTTCAACAACTTCGGGGCAGGGGAGCTGAGATTCGGCCACTGCGAGAGCTGCAGCTGTGGTGGCGAGAGCACCGCGGAGCTCGTTGACCTGATTGTTGAGGTTGGAGATGTAACCGGTGTAGTTGCAGGGGTTGTAGGCCTGGAAACCGGCGCCGCCGAGGTTGAAGCTGAAGCCGCCGAGAACGGTGAGGTTCATGTCGATGGGCTTGCCATAGGCCACGTTGTTGAAGTTGTCGCCTGCATACTGCATACGGCCTTCGGCAAAGAAGTCAACATACTGGCTCATGCGGAGACGGAGCTGGATACCTGTGCTTACGGGAAGCGACCATGTGCTGGTGCGGAGCTTGCCGTTGTCGCCGGTGATGTTTACGGCTGTGCCGGGACGATAGTCCCAAGAGTAGGCACCGCCCACACCGATGAAGGGAACTACAGAGAACACGCGGCTGCTGTTGACGCCACCGAGGCTGTTGAACATATCCCACATTAAATCAAGGTTGCCGTTTACCCACTTGTTGTGGTTGAAGGTCTGGTTTTCCCAGTGCTGAGAGCCACCGATAAAGCTCATGCGCCAGCCTACATAGGGCGAGAACCACTTACCGAAGCCCACGTTGTAGTTGGCAGTGAAGTGCATGCGGGCATGCGAGCCGTCGCGCTTCATAGAGCCATGTTCTACGAGAGGAGCGTTGATACCTGCGCCGAGCTGGATGAACCAGTTGCTGCTGCGGTCGGAGGTATAGTTTGTCTTGCAGGGAACTTCCTGAATTGCAACGGTTTCGTCGACCACAACGGTTTCCTGTGCGTTGGCCTCAAAGCCGAGGGCGGTCACTGCTGTACAAGCGACCAAAGCCCCAAAGAATTTAGTTTTCATCTTGGTTGAAGTTTTTATAAGACTGTTGTTTTTTTGTGTGTTTTTTATAAGTGTCAGCATAAGTTTCAACTTACTCTTCGGCGGCAGTCGGTGTGAATGCAAGGCTACTTGGCCGATTTGTAGAATTACAACACGGCATGTTTTTAAATTGTTCAAAAAATGTATATAATTGTAGCGTACAACAGTCGATATTTAACATATGCGCTCCTTCTTAGAGCCCGGCAGGGCGATTTATCTCCGTAGCTGTTGGAGATAAGTCGCCCTGCCGGACTCTGAATTACTCTCTCATCCTGTCTACACCTTCAGCTGACGCTCCGTGCTTGTTGACAGGACGTTATATTATTAATGGTGGGTGTTATAGCACCTTAAGTCGGCATATTACACCCACTTCGACCTTTGAGTCGGTATTGGAGCTGCTGCTTGCGGCTGTGGTGTAGTGACGCCAGTGGCGCGAGAGGCACAGATAGTAGCGGAGGTCGTGGTGGGGTAGGGGCTTGTACTCAATGCCGGCCACGGCGGCACAGTGGCGGCGGCCAAGGTCGGGCATGTCGCGCACATTGCACCACTCCAGGGCGCACTTGCCGAAGAGGCTCCAGCGGGGCGATGTCTGCCAGTCGGCGCGGCTCACCACGGCGTGATACTGAGTATTTTCCAGATATGGCTTGTCGTGAGGCAGGAGCGGATGAAAGTCGCTCGACACGAGGCCCATGCGGTCGATTCCGGCCTTTTCGTAGGAGTAGTCGGCATACATGCTGAAGGTGGGGAGGTTGATTTTCTGGCCGAGAATGACCTGCAGCACGTCCACACCCTTGGCCAGCTTGCTCACTCCGGCCGAACAGCGGGTTTCGAATCGATGGTTGGCAAACGAGCCGTTCCAGTTGAGCACCGCGTTGATGGGAAAGGCTGTTTCGCGCAGGCCCTGCTGCTGGGTGCCGGGGTAGGAGCGGAATAGCCTGTCGCCCATGGAATTGGTGATGTTGACCACGAGTTCCTGGGAGGGCGTGAGATCGTATTTCAGAGCCACGCCTGTATTGGCAAAGTCGATAAGGTCGGTGAGCTCCGAAAACTCATATACATATATAGGATTGGCGTCGTATTCAAATCCGCCGAGATACTGTATCATCTTGCCACACTCCACAGTGAACCGGTCGGTGACCTTGTATCCAATCATCATGATGTCGGTGGCGCGGCTGAAGTGGTCGATGCCGGCGCGCTCGTTGAGCTTGTCGAGGCGGTGACGGAAGCGGTAGTAAAAGTTGGGAGTTACCTGGCCCTTGATTTCGATGCGCAGATGCTTGTTGCGGAAGTAACCGCTCCATCCGGTGGAGTCGTTGGCCACGGTGGCGGCGCCGTTAAAATTTATATAGATATTACACTTGTCGTGGAGGCCTTCGAGTTGAAGTACCCTGCTGGCGAGCGATTGCACCTGGCTCTGCAACGAATCGCCGTAGCCGGTATTGCCGCCTTGGGCAGAAGCTGCAATACTGAGCAGAGCACACAGCATGGCTGTAATACAATTGGGTAATTTCATAGTGTCTTGTAGATGCGGTATTAGATAAAGAAACCCGCAACTGCTGTTTTGTCAGATAGTTACGGGAGATTGATGTGGTGCTCGAAGCGGGACTCGAACCCGCACGGTCGCTATGACCAAGGGATTTTAAGTCCCTCGTGGCTACCATTACACCATTCGAGCGGCGGTTTGGTTGCACAAAGTTAAGCATTTTTTTTGCAATTCTCAAAATTTTGGTGGAAAATTAGATGAGAAAACGGCAAAAAAATAAATCCTCATCCATTTCAACAATGATTGAGGACTCTCAGCCATAAGGCATAATTTTGTGATTCTAATTTAGCTACTTTTAGAGCTTTTCTAAAATTGCAGAGATTATATCATACTTACTTATCACAACACCTTGTGACATAAGCGGAGTGTCGTCGCGACGGTCTGCTTAATCATGCCTTAGCTTAGAGTCTCAATAAATGAGTTGTAATTGCGTAAATAAAAAATTGGCCTAAGTCTAAGTCAACAGGTGATCTTCAAATCTGGTGCAAAGTTAATGCTTTTTTACACACTTGTCAATACCTTGCGCGCCAATTTCGCTAAATATGGCTGTATTTAGCAATTTTTAAGAACTTGTACAAGTTTTAACAAAAAAATTGTTCTGTTTTAACTTATAGTGGGTGATAATAAAAAAGGCCCTGTATGAGGGCCTTAATAGTTATTTATCGGCTGGGCCGAGTAGTAAAATGGCACCCGTGGCGGGGTCGAGGCGCAGTTGCGACGGCTCTTTCTTATCGGTGAAGATGGCAGGGTCGAGGCCAAACTTCACACCGAGCTGGGCGAGGGTTACATCGTAAGATGCAATCTCCTGGCCGTTGAAGTTTATGCCCAGTCGGGCTGTGCCGGGCACGCAGTAGCCAAATGCGTTCTTGGGCAGCTTGCGGGGCTCGCCCTTGTCGTTGAGCGGAGTGGTGCCGCGTTCCACTACCTTGAGTGTAATGGTGACGGGAGCTCCGGCCAGATTGTCGGCGTCGAGTATTCCCTCAAAGGGCGATATGCGTGCAATTACGGAGTTGACATTGCCGAGCGAGTCGGGCACTACGGTAACGGTGCGCACGGTGGTCCATGTCTGCTCCGTGCCGGCAAACATTGCGGTGAGGGCGCTTTCCTGGCCGGCGATGTTGTCGAGCACGAGCTGCATGGCTTTACCGTCGGCAGGGGGATTGTCGGCCTGCCCGGAGAGGAGTTCGTTGCGCATGTCGCGCAGTTCGAAGATGCGTGCGGCGGCGAGCTCGGCGCGTTTTGATACCGACGACGAGCGTATCATGTCCTGTGTCATGGCCTGGCGGGCAAATTCGGTTTCAAGAATTGTGGGTGCTGCAGGCTGGGCTTCGAGCTTTGTTGTGGCTTCGGGCTCGGGAAGAGTCTCGGTGTTGACGGCCAGAGGTATGCCCTCGGGGGTGAGCAGGACGAAGGGCTGCGCCCCGGCCTTGAACTGCACGTGAAGGCTGTGCGAGGGGTCGGCCACGCCCACAGCGCGCACGTCGACGGCCACGAGCTCGGCGGTGGTCGATGGCTCGGTAACGGCGTTGTTTATAGCGAGATGACGACGGGCGTAGTTGTAGAATTCGCCCGGTTCGACCTTGCGGTGACGTGTCTGCAGGGTGATTTCGAGAGCAGTTACGGGCAGCGAGTAGGCCAAGCCGTAGTCGTTGGCCTTAAGGGCTGTAAAGCGCTGTAAGTTGAACTGAGCCGGCATGGCGGCGGTTCCAACGGCGATTGCCGCTACGAGTGCTGTTATATGTTTCATATTCAGAGGATTACTTTGTTAAAAGCTTTGCCGATGCACTCGGCTACGTCTTCGGCTGTTACACCATATACACCGTGGGTCTCGGCGGCTATCTCGCCGGCTATGCCGTGGATATATGGCCCCACGACCGATGCAAATTCCATGCGCATGCCTTGGGCCACGAGAGCGGCAAGTATGCCGGTGAGCACGTCGCCGGTGCCTCCGGTGGCCAGCTCGGGACCTCCGGTGGGGTTGAAATACACCTTGCCGTCGGGCCGCACAATGGCGGTATAATGGCCTTTGAGGATGATGATTATGTGGCGACGGCGAGCCACGTCGATGGCCTTGAGCAGGCGGGCGTATGAGGAAGTCTGCTTGCCAAAGAGGCGGTCGAACTCGCCCTCGTGCGGGGTGATGATGCTCAGCACGGGGATGTGGTCGAGCATCGAGGGGCGGATAGACATGCAGTTGAGGGCGTCGGCATCGAGAATGAGCGGGCGCGAGTTGGCATTGGCCACCTTGAGAAACTGATGCAGGGCATCGATGGTGGAATCGGCCGTGCCGAGACCCGGACCGATGGCAACGGCCTCGTAATTGCGGTTAAGGTCGAAATCGGTGATGCATGTGTCGCCGTTGTCGCAGTCGAACATGGCACACGGTACGGCAATCTGCATGGCATAGAAAGCGCAGCGCGGGCCGTGTACCGTGACCTTGCCGGCACCTGCGCGCAGGGCCCCTCGGGCACACAGCTGTGCCGCGCCAAGCATGCCGTAGCTGCCGGCAAAGAGCATGGCATGGCCGCAGTCGGCCTTGGACGCAAACGAGCCGCGGGGCTGGATTATCTGTCGCACATCGTTCTTGTCAAGCACTCGGAATCGCCATGGAGCTCGCTCGAGAGCCTCGGCGGCATAGTCCACTGGCACCACCTTCCACTTGCCGAGCAGCTCGGCTGTCTCCTTGAGGAAGAATACCACTCGCGGCACACCGATGACCAGGGTGAGCGAGGCGTGGATTATGTTGCGGTTGATGAGGCCGTCGACCGAGTCGACAAGCATGCCCGAGGGCACGTCGATCGACACCACTCGCGGTCCCATTTCATTGATGTATCTTACAATGCTCTGATAGCCGCCCGAGAGCGGAGCGGTGCGCTCCGTGCCAAAGAGGCCGTCGATGAGTGTCATCTCGCTGGTGAGGTCGGGGATGGAAAACTGCATCTCGGTGAGCTCGATTATGCTGTCGTCGCCGACTTCCTCGCGCAGGCGGTCGCGCATGGCCACGCAGTCGGGGGTAGCGCGGTTTTTGATGTTGAACAGATACACCTCCGAGCGATAACCCTGTGCGGCAAGATGACGGGCGGTGGCAAGTGCATAGGCGCCGTTGAGCTCCGGACCCGCAAACACCACAAGCCTGTGGCCGGGTACGAGTGTCGATATTATCTCAACAGCAAGCGACTCGCCCACCATATCTATGAATTGACGTTGCGTGATACCCTGCTCCTTGAGGGTGTAGCGACGTATGTTTTCTATTTCGTCAGAAGAAAATATTTTCATTGGAATCGTAATCTGCATACAAAATTAGCAATTTATTGTGCATTGCACAATTATTTGTGCCGTTTTAATGTAAGATGTCAATATTTTTGTAGCAACACAGTTGCTTAAATGTAAAATAGTGTTGCAAAAATCGGACTATAATAATATAAATGTTAAACGTAGTTAATTCAAAGCATTTTTTGATGCAAATATTATGTTGTGTAACATAAAAGTATTAACTTTGCATCAGTTTTTCATGGTATTAGATTTAAGGTAAGAAGATTATTCGTCGGGATGACGGATAATTTTTTTTATTTATACCCTACGACCCAAAAAATCTTTGTAACTTTGTAATCTGATTATGGGACGACTACTATCAATTGATTTCGGACGCAAGCGTTGCGGCATAGCCGTGACCGATCCCTTGCGCATTGTGGCCAACGGACTCACCACCGTGCCCACACCTACACTCATAGAGTTTGTAAAAGGATATATAGCCCGCGAGGGCGTGGATCGCGTAATAGTGGGTCTGCCCACCACTCTGCGCGGCGAGCCTTCGGAGTCAATGCGATATCTCACACCGGTAATCAACCGACTCAAGAAGGAGATTGCGCCCGTCGAAGTGACCTTCTACGACGAGCGCTTCACATCGGCCATAGCCCACCGCTCCATGATAGACGGCGGCATGAAAAAGATGGACCGACGCAACAAGGAGATAGTCGATGAAATATCGGCAACAATCCTGCTCAACGACTTCCTGCAGAGCCGTTTCAATATATAATAAACAACAATAGAAATACATACACCGACATAATGAAACTTCCAGTTTATCTTTACGGCCACCCCGTGTTGCGCAAGGTGTCAGAAGACATCACCCCCGACTACCCCGGCCTCGCCGAGCTCATTGACAATATGTACGAAACAATGTATGCTTCGGAAGGTGTGGGTCTGGCTGCGCCCCAGATAGGCCGCAACGACCGCATTGTAGTAATCGACGCTTCGCCCCTGGCCGAGTCATTCCCCGAGCTCGACGGAGTGAAGCTCACCCTTATCAATCCCCGCCTCGAAGTGCTCGAAGGCGAGCCCGTGACACGCACCGAAGGCTGTCTGAGCCTGCCCGGCCTCTCAGAAAACGTGGCCCGCGTGGAAAATATCCGCCTCACCTGGGTGGACGAAAACTTCCAGCCCCACGACGAGGTGTTCACCGGCTTTCTGGCTCGCATCGTGCAGCACGAGTACGACCACCTCGAAGGCAAGGTTTATACCGACCGCATCTCGCCCATCCGCAAGCAGCTCATCCGCGCCAAGCTCAACAACGTAGTAGCCGGCAAGATACGCTGCGACTACCCCGTGCGATTTGCACCCCGACGTAAATAAGAGCATGTTAAAAAAAATTATTGTTAATTTTAAGTGGACAGCTTTTGACGCAGGAGCCAAAAGACGGCCATGCAACAGTAATTTTTTAAAACACCAACTCTATATTATTAAGGCAATTAACTAACAATACCTTGGTGCACGGATAAATTCCCCGGCTTAAAATTAACAAGAATTTTTAAACACGCCCTAATTACCTCTACCACATAAACTCATGGCAGACGATAAAAAAATAATTTTCTCGATGGTAGGTGTTACCAAGACCTACCCTCCTCAAAAGACTGTACTCAAAGACATTTACCTCTCGTTCTTCTACGGAGCCAAAATCGGCATCATCGGTTTGAACGGCTCGGGTAAGTCGTCGCTTCTCAAAATCATCGCCGGTATCGACAAGGAATACCAGGGCGAAGTAGTGTTCTCGCCCGGCTACTCGGTGGGCTATCTCGAACAGGAACCAAAGCTCGACCCCAACAAGACCGTAATAGAAGTGGTGCGCGAAGGTGTGCAACCCATCATGGACATGCTGGCCGAGTTTGACAAAATCAACGAAGCATTCTGCGACCCCGACGCCGACTTCGACGCCCTGCTCGCCCGCCAGGCCGAGCTTCAGGACAAACTCGACGCTGCAGATGCCTGGAACATCGACTCCAAGCTCGAGCGCGCAATGGATGCCCTGCAGTGTCCGCCCGACGACCAGATTATCGACACTCTCTCGGGTGGCGAACGCCGACGCGTGGCTCTGTGCCGACTCCTGCTTCAGCAGCCCGACATCCTGCTCCTCGACGAACCCACCAACCACCTCGACGCCGAGTCGATCGACTGGCTCGAACAGCACCTCCGTCAATATCCCGGCACCGTAATCGCCATCACTCACGACCGTTACTTCCTCGACCACGTGGCCGGATGGATTCTCGAACTCGACCGCGGCGAAGGCATACCCTGGAAGGGCAACTACTCCTCGTGGCTCGACCAGAAGACCAAACGCATGGCCCAGGAAGAAAAACAGGCCTCGAAGCGTCGCAAGACCCTCGAACGCGAGCTCGAATGGGTGCGCATGGCTCCCAAGGCCCGTCAGGCCAAGGGCAAGGCCCGTCTTAAATCATACGACGCTCTGCTCAACGAAGACCAGAAGCAGAAGGAAGAACGTCTCGAAATCTTTATCCCCAACGGTCCCCGTCTGGGCAATAAGGTTATCGAGGCCAGCGGACTGGCAAAGTCGTTTGGCACCAAGACACTCTTCAACGACCTCAACTTTGCTCTTCCCCCCAACGGTATTGTAGGTGTAATCGGCCCCAACGGTGCCGGTAAGACCACTCTGTTCCGCCTCATCATGGGTCAGGAAACTCCCGATGCAGGCTCCTTTGAAGTGGGCGAAACCGTAAAGGTGGCCTATGTGGACCAGCGTCACCACGACCTGCTTCCCGACAAGAGCGTGTATGAGGTTATATCGCAGGGCGTGGAATCGTTCCGCATGGGCGGTCGCGATGTAAATGCCCGCGCCTACCTGTCGAAGTTTAACTTCACCGGTGCCGATCAGGAAAAGAAAATCGGTGTACTCTCGGGCGGTGAACGCAATCGCCTGCACCTCGCTATGGCTCTCAAGGAAGAAGGCAACGTGATTCTGCTTGACGAACCTACCAACGATATTGACGTTAACACCCTCCGCGCTCTCGAAGAAGGTCTCGACGACTTTGCAGGATGCGCAGTTGTGGTGAGTCACGACCGTTGGTTCCTCGACCGTATCTGTACACACATTCTGTCGTTTGAAGGCGACGGCAAGGTAGTGTACTACGAAGGCTCCTACTCCGATTACGAAGAATTCAAGCGTGCTCAGAACGGTGGCAAGGAACCCCCCCGCCGCCGTTACCGCAAACTCATGGAGTAAGATTATATCTCCCAAAAATAAATCGGGCCGCTACAAATACATGTAGCGACCCGATTTATTTTTTGGGGTGATAGCTTGGTCAGATTACTTGATGCCGAGCTTGGTCTTTACGAGGGGAGTAACATCGATCACGTCGGTGCCCTGGTACATAACGAGAGCGGGGTCGGCGGGGAAGATGAAAGTGAAACCGCCTTCAACGCCTACGCTCTTGATGGCTTCGGTCACCTTGGTGATGATGGGCTGCATGAGCTGTTCGTTCTGACGCTGGAGGTCCTGAGTGGCGGTGTTGCGGAACTGTTCAACCTTCTGGGCGCGTTCCTGGATTTCCTGCATGCGACGTTCCTTGATGGTTTCGGGAGTGCTGGCGTCGTTCTGGATAGCCTGGAAGTCGGTATAGAGCTTGTTGAGCTCTTCGTTGAGCTTCTGGAATTCGTTTTCGTATTTTTTGGATGCTTCAGCAATCTGGTCGCGAGCAGCGGTTGTTTCGGGCATTGCCTGAACGAGGTTGTCGGTGTTTACTGTGCCAAACTTCTGGGCGAAGATCGACATGGGAAGCACCAGTGCAAGTGCTAAAAAGAGTTTTTTAAGCATGATGTATTAAATTTTTTTTATGTTTTGATTTTTTTTATTAAGTCAATTTATTTGGCGCTGTAACCCATCTGGCTCAGCACTTCGTTCGACACGTCGATCGAAGGCGACGAGTAGATGATGTTGGACGACGAAGCACGGTCGAAGATGGTTTGATACCCACGCTTCTGGGCCACTTTCTTTATTGCTTCGTACACTTCGTCCTGAATGGGCTTGAGCAGCGAGAGGCGCTTTTTGTAGAGCTCGCCTTCGGGGCCGAAGTACTTGTAACGGAGGTCGGTGGCCTGCTTTTCCTTGGTCACGATGTCGGCTTCGCGTTTCTTAACCTGGTCGTCGGTGAGAAACACCTTGTCGGAGAGGAAGTTCTGATACATGGTTTCGGCCTCCTTGCCCACGGCTTCCACCTCGCGCTGCCAGCGCTGCGAGAGTTGGTTGAGCTGTTCGTTGGCCATTTCGTACGAAGGCACGTTGCGCAGTATGTAGTCCATATCGACCATGGCATATTTCTGAGCCGAGGCTGTCGCGGCTATGCCGATAAACAGCAAGAGTGAGAATAGGGCTTTTTTCATAATATCGCTTTGTTTATTATGTATAGACGTTTGAGAAGCCAAAAGGTTTAAAATTCCTGGCCGAGAATGAAGTGGAAGTGGCTGCCGCCGCGCTGACCGCCTACGCGGTCGAAACCGTAGGCCCAGTCGATACCCATCATACCCACCATGGGGAGGAAGATGCGCACACCGGCACCGGCGCTGCGCTTGAGCTCGAAGGGATTGAACTTGCTCACGGATGTCCACGCGTTGCCGCCTTCGGCAAATGCCAGGGCGTAGATGGTGGTAGATGTCTGGAGCATGAGAGGGAAGTGCACTTCCATGCCAAAGCGGGTGTAGGCATAGCCTTCCTGTCCCCACTGTGTCAGAGCACCGTTGTCGTAGCCGCGGAGGGCAATGGTCTCGGTGGCGTAGGTGTAGGTACCCGACATGCCGTCGCCGCCCACGTAGAAGGTTTCGAAGGGGGTCTTGAGGTACTTGTTGTACGAACCGATGAGACCGAAGTCGGCGCGGGTCATGAGCACGGGAGTGTAGGTGCCTTCGCGGTTGGCAATCGGAGTGTAGGTGCGCGATTTGAAGCGGAGCTTCCAATATTCAATCCAGCGGTAGAGTTCTTTTTTGGACTCGGCTGTGTTGCTTTCGGCAAGCTTTTTCCAGTCGCGGTTGCCCATGAACCAGGACGCGGGGGGAGTCATGGAGTAGTTGAGCGAGAACGACGAGCCGCTACGTGTGTAGATGGGGTTGTCGATAGATGTGCGTGCCAGTGTGAGGCCGAGCACGAGCGAGTTGGATGTACCGTTTCTCATATAATACAGGTAGTCCCAGTTTTTGAGGAAGTACCATGTGTAGCCCAGTTCGGCGGTAAATGTAAAGTAGTCGTCGGGCCATTTGAGGCGCTTGCCGTAGCCCACGTTGGCGCCCACCATCTGGAGCACTTTGTTGGGGTCGTAAGATGCCTGATATGAGTTCTGAATCATGTCGTTGTAGCCGTAGCCGTTGCCGTAACCATAGCCGTAGCCACCGTAGCCGTAGCCGCCGTAACCATAGCCGTAGTAGGGGTTATAGGCGCCCATGCTCTGGGTGAGGAACGATGAGTTGATGCCTGTCTGGCGGCTGTAGTAGGCCGATACCGACAGAGAGTTGGGACGCTTGCCGCCAAACCACGGGTCGAGAAACGAGATGGAGTAGGCCTGATAGTAGCGTGCGTTGGTCTGGGCCGATACGGTAAAGGTCTGGCCTTCGCCCTGAGGTATGATGCCTCGGTAGGTGGAGGGGAAGAAAAGATTCTTGAGCGAGAAGTTGGTAAACTTAAGGGCGAGCTTGCCTATGATACCGGTCTGACCCCAGCCCATTGAGAATTCAATCTGGTCGTTGGCCTTGGATTCGAGGCCGAATACAATGTCGACAGTGCCGTTTTCCTGATTGGGCTCGGGGCGTATGTCCATGTGTTCGGGGTCGAAGTGGCCGGTTTGGGCAATTTCGCGTGCCGAGCGCATCAGGTCGCTCTTGCTGAAGAGGTCGCCGGGACGCACACGGAGCTCGCGGCGTATAACCTTTTCGTAGAGTCGGTCGTTACCGTTGATTATCACATTGTTGATACGGGCCTGGGGGCCTTCGTTGATACGCATTTCGAGCGAGATGCTGTCGCCCGACACTTCGCGTTCGATGGGTACGAGGTCGTAGAACAGATAGCCTTTGTCCATGTAGAGGTTGGCCACGGCGTCGTCGTCGGTGCTGAGGCGCTTGGTCATGTGGGTCTGGTTGTAGACCTGACCGGGCTTCATGTCGAGGTAAGTGTCGAGGATTTCGGCGGGATACACTGTGTTGCCCACCCATTTGATGTCCTTGATGTAGTATTTCTGACCTTCGTCGACGGTGATATATACGTCGAGGCGGTTGTCGGTAAAGTTGACCACGCTGTCGGCCACGATGCGTGCGTCGCGATAGCCGAGCTCGTTGTATTTGGTGAGGATGCGGTTGAGGTCGTCCTCATAGTCACCGCGCACAAACTTTTTCTGGCTGAAGATTTTGAGAATGTCGTTGTTCTCGTTGGTCTTCTTCATTACGCGCTTAATCTTCTTGTCGCTAAGCACTTCGTTGCCGTTGACGTAGATTTTGTGAATTTTCATCTTGTCGCGACGGTCCACGGAGATGTCCACAATCATCTGTCCGGGTGCTGAGAGGTCTTCGTGGAGGTTGACGTTGACGTCGGCGTTTTGGAAGCCCTTGTCGGTGAAGAATTTCTGCACAATGAGCTTGGTGCGGTTTATGATGTTTTGCGTTATCTGGTTGCCTTTTACGAGGTTGAGTCGGTCTTTGAGCTCGTCGCGTTCGCCCTTTTTCATGCCGATGTAGTTCACCTGCGAGATGCGGGGCTGGGGTGTGACGGTGAGCAGGAGCCATGCCTTGTCGCCATAGGTTTTTTCGAGTGTGAAGCGAGCTTGCTGGAATGTGCTCTGACGCATGAGGCGCTTGGCGGCGTTGGTGATGTCGGTGCCGGGAATGGTGATGCGGTCGCCCACCTTGATGCCGGCGTGGCCCAGGATGTAGCTTTCGTCGTAGTTGGGAGCACCTTCCACACGTATCTCGGCCACCTCGTAGGTGCGGGGCATCGATGTGTAGAGCACGGTGGGTTTGAAAACAGTGTCTGCCACTTGCTGCGCTGTGGCGCGCATGCCGCAGGTACCGAGGAATACAAGAAGGATTGAGAGCAGTTTATAACGCATAACGTGTCGTTTGTCTTATGGATTGGGGCGGAGAGTATATCTTGCGGAGATTTTTAAGGGTGATGGTGTGAGGCGGGGTGGGGGGGGTTAAGAGTGTGCTTTGTGACCTGAGGCTTGCTCGCCGGTGAGTCCGAAGCGTCGCTGGCGATGTTGGAAGGAGGCAATCGCCGCATCGAAGTCGCGCTTTGAGAAGTCGGGCCAGTATGTGGGTGTTATAATTATCTCGGTGTAAGCAATTTCCCACAGGAGATAGTTGCTTATGCGCATGTCGCCGCCGGTGCGAATGAGGAGGTCGGGGTCGGGCATGAACGATGTGGAGAGGTGCGAGGCAATGGTTTGGTCGGTAATCGCAGCGGGGTCGAGCGAGCCGTCGGCTGCCTTGGCGGCGATGAGTCGGGCTGCGTTGGTTATGTCCCAGCGCGACGAGTAGCTGAGTGCGAGTACCAGGGTGAGGCCGTTGCAGTGGGAGGTGTCGGCAATGCACTGCTCAAGGCGCTTGAGGGCGCCGGCGGGCATGCGGCTCACGTCGCCAATCATGCGCAGGCTCACGTTGTTCTTGATGAGGTCGGGGGTTTCGCGCTCTATGGCCACTACGATGAGGTCCATGAGAGCGTCGACTTCGGCTTGCGGACGATTCCAGTTCTCGGTTGAAAAGGTGTAGAGAGTAAGGAATTTTACTCCCAGCTCGGAGGCTTCTTCGGTGATGCGTCGCACGGTATTTACACCCTCGACGTGTCCCATCGAGCGGTCGAGTCCGCGTGCCTGTGCCCAACGGCCGTTGCCGTCCATGATGATGGCCACATGCTTGGGTACGCGAGTTTTGTCTATCGGATTGCAGGGTGCTGTCATTGCCTTAGTCTACGTAGTGACACACTTCGCATCGCTTGCCAAACTCGTAGGTGAGTCCGACAACCAGTCGCGAAGTCCAGTCGGTATTTTTATAAAAATCTGTCTTAATATGGTTTATGTCGGCGGCGGCGTCGACCTTGTCGTTGAAGTTCTTGGTCATGCTCAGCTCGCCGAAGAGGTTTACGCGCTCGCGGAGCTTGAATCGCACGCCGAGGGCCACAGGGATGGATGCGGCCACGGTGGGCGAGCCGCCGTTGGCGGTGGTCAGCCCGACACCGACGCCGAGGGCCACATAGGGCGAGCAGCGTTGCAGCCGCTTGTAGGTCTCGCCGATACCGTAGGAGAAGAAGTTGAACTCTCCGCGCACACCGAGATCCCACACTCGTGAGGTAAACGAATATTGCTCGCCGGGTGGCAGTACGTTGGTGATGTCGGCGCTCGTGCCGCTGAGAGACGAGGTACACAGCACGCCGCGCACGGCCCAGCGGGTGTCGATGACATAGGCGCTGCGCACGTCGGCCGAGAAGCCGGGATGGCGGAATGGATTGCCGGAATTGAGGTCGCCTATATAGCCGCTCATGCCCAAGGCTCCCCCGAAGTCAAACTTATAGGGGGCCACTGCAGCCTGTGCCGATGCGGCCGTGCCGCCGGCAAGGAGAGTGATTGCGATGGTTATTGATTTGAGTCGGCTCATGCGCGATGGTTTCGTATTATTCGATGGGTCGGAAGGTGTAACGGTTTATAACACCGCGCCACACGGAGTTGTTGAGTTGATTTTGCTCGTTGATGCCACCGAATATATATATGTAGGGGCATTCCCACTCTTCGATGGGCTTGATGATGCGTGCGGGAGCGGGTGTGATGTTGACTTTGAACGCCGAGCTCATCACGTGGGCCTGAGCGGCTGTAAACTTGCCCATGTGCGAGGGTAGCTGGAGCTTGTCGGCGGCTTTGCTCCATATAAAGCCGTAGTCGCTCGAAATGTATACCTCCGAGTTGAGTTGGCCGTCGGATTTGCGACCTCCAAATACCATGAGGGTGGGGAAGTCGTTGAGTCCGTAGGCCTTAACGTAAGTTACATAGGATGCAAGGGCCACATCTTCGAGAGGCTGGGGCAGGTTGGTCTTGGATATACGGGCCCATGAGTAGCCGTCGTAGCCCCAGGTGGCGGCGGTGAGTGTGCCGTCGCTCTTGCGGCCGCCCACCACGAAGCTCTGCTCGCGGTCGCTCCACTGGAACGAGTAGGCAACAGGGAGCGACGTGCCGCTTACGGGCATGCCGTCGGGGAGGTCTGAAACAGCCTGCGAGGGGTATTCCTGCAGTTTCCAGGCGCCGCTGGAGTCGAGGAAGTTGCCGAGGAGTTTGTCCTGATGAGCTCCGTAGATGTGATTCCATTTGAGTCCGGTGTCCGACCAGGATTGAGCAGAGTCGGTCGACTTCCACAATTTACCCTCAGTATCAAGGATATAGAGGACCTGAGCCGATGCGCTGAGACTTGACACGCGGGGAGTGAAGGGGAATGTGACGGCCGCCACGTTCCAGTCGGCAAGCGAAAGCACTGCACCGTTGAGGCCTGAGAGCGAGCCGGTGCGGCTGCCCATGCAGTAGTCGGAGCCTTGACGTGTGAGGCAATAGAAGCTGTCGGCCATGCGCACGGTGCGCTGCTCCTCGGGAGCCGACAACGATGTGGGAAGCATGGTGCGGGCACCGTTGTTCCATTCGAGCGTGTCGGCTATCATCTTGTGCACATTGATTTTAATGGTATACTCACGCGAGTTTTTGCCGTCGGTCGATGTCACAAGCATCTTCACGGGGTTGGTGAAGTCGATTTTGATTTCCTTGTTCTTTTCGGCATCCTTGGTGTTGACCGAATAGTTGTACACGGTATCTGTGCCGTTGGTGCGTGTAACTGTAAACTTGATGGCCGATGCGCCCTGAGCGGTGGTCACCACGGGATTGAGCTCGGTCACCTCCGTGCCCACGGGGAGAGAGTCGGCGTTGAAAATCAGGCCTTTTACGAGGTCGATTGAAAAGAATACCGAGTCGAGCTGTATTTTGGCCGAATCGTCGGGTGAGAGTGTAAACGATTTGACCGCCGTACTGCCCGGCAGAGTTACGTCTTCTGACTCGTATGATGTTGAGTTACAGGCGATAAAACCGACCATAGTCGATAATACCACCAGCGCGATAGCTATCTTGCGTAATATCATAAGCTAATATAATGAAGCTAAAATTATGAGCTACTTTTGTTTTCAGTATGCAAAGTTATAATTTCCTGCAAACACGACACGCAATTTATACCTAAAAACAATTAATTTTATAGGTTTTTAACTTATAAGTAGTCATTGACAAAGTCTATATAATAAGCTCAAAACGCATTAGCATCATTGTGCATGGAGTTGTAGACAGTGCGGCATATAATTTTGAGGTCGAGCATGAGGCTCCAATGCTCGATATACCACACGTCGTGCTCCACGCGGCGCTCCATCTTCCACACCTGGTCGGTGATGCCCCTGTAGCCGTTGACCTGTGCCCAGCCGGTGATGCCGGGCTTGATGGCGTGGCGCACCATGTATTGTTCCACAATTTGAGAGTATTGCTCGGTGTGTTTAAGCATGTGGGGGCGGGGGCCTACCACCGACATGTCGCCGAGCAACACATTGATAAACTGGGGCAACTCGTCGATGTTGGTGCGGCGCAGAAATTCGCCCACGCGTGTCTTGCGCGGGTCGCGCTCGGTGGCTTGCAGGCGGTCGGCATCGGCGTTGACGCGCATTGTGCGAAACTTCATGCACTTAAAACTCCTGCCTCTAAGTCCGGTGCGTTCCTGTATAAAGTATACCGGGCCCGGCGAGCTGAGCTTGACGGCAATCGCCACGGGAATGTATACCAGCGGATAGAATATGAGTGCCGTGCCGGCAAACACTATGTCGAACAGGCGCTTAAGTATGGCATTGATGGGCTTGTTGAGCGGGTTGCGGCGCATGGTGAGCAGGGGCACGCTGCCTATGCTCGAGAACTGGAATCCGCGGGGTACGTAGCGCGATATCTGTGGTACGTAGTAGAAGTCGACCACAGCGTCGTCGGCCACTTTGACGGCGTTGCTCAGCTCGGGACCATTGCCGGGGAGGGTGAAAAATATTTGGTCCACCTTATTTTCCTTGACAAACTGGGCAAGGTCGCTCAGCGCACCGCAGTAGCAGTTTTTGAACTCAGTGGGGGGCTGGTGGTCGAAGAATCCCAATACCTTGTAACCAAAGCCGTTATCGTTTTGCATGGCTTCGTACAGGCGGTCGGCCGTGGAGTTGGTGCCCACAATCACTACGCGCAGGTAGTTATAGCCCAGGCGACGGTAGTGCTTGAGCAGGCGACTCGATATGACTGCCCAGGTGGTGAGCGTCACCGAGAGCATCAGATAATATACTGCATAAAACTTTACACCGGGAGTTGTGTAGCCCGAGAGTTCCACAAGCGAGAGCATGAACAGCGAGTGGATACCTACAGTGGCCAGTGAGTGAAGCAAGGTCTTGTCGAGCTGGATTGCGCGAAGCCATGTGCTGTCGCGGCGACCCTCAAACATTACTACGGGAATGAAACTGATATTGGCTATAAGCCACAACAGCCATTGGGGCGGTGTTGCGACCTGTATCAAATGCAAGGACACTGCCAGCAGCGTGTTGACCGTTATCCAATCGGCCATCAGCAGCGAGCGGCGTATATATTTACCTAATAAAATGCGACGATATGCGTTCATTGAACTTTCATAATGGGTGGAGTAGAGTTTTATTCCATAGGCTCTTATGTTAGTTTAGTAATGGTATGGAACAACTGTCGCGACAGCTGTTCCATACCTTAATATATGGTTGCAGATATTCTATTTATAGATTATAAGTTGCTGTCGATGAGTTTGATTTTCTCGGTGAGATCGGCAATGTCGGCGCGGATGCGTTCGGCCTTGCGTTCAAACTCGCGCAGCATTGAGTCGCCGCTCTTGCTCTTGGCCGAGAGGAAGCCCATGTTGTTCTCGTAGGTGCGGAGTTCGGCGCGGCGGTTTTCGAGCACACGGCTGAGGCGTTCGCGCTCGCGGTAGAGCTTCTGCGAGTCGCCTTCGAGCGAGGCGATGCTGTCGTTGAAGCGCTCCATGCGGTCGCGGTTGCGACGGGTGTCGAGCACGGCGCGCAGAGCATCGACCTTGTTGCGGTAGGCTTCATACACCTTGTCCTTCTCGCGGAAGGGCACGTGGCCTATGGTCTTCCACTTGTCCTGCAGCTCGCGCAGACGTGCAATGGCTTCTTCGCGGGGAGTTTCGGGGGTGATTTCTTCGAGCTGGGCTATGATGTCGCGCTTGGCGCGGAGGTTGTCCTGCTCTTCGCGACGTGCGCCCGAGCCGGCCTTCTTCTTGGCTTCAAAGAATGCGTCGCACGCTACCTGGAAGCGGTGCCACACAGCATCGCTGTACTTCTTGGCCACGGTGCCGATGGTTTTCCATTCTTTCTGCAGAGCCACAAGCTCGTCGGTGGTGGCTTTCCAGTCGGTCGACTTGCTGAGGAGTTCGGCGCGCTCGGCGAGGGCTGTTTTCAGAGCGAGGTTGCGTGCGAGCTCTTCGCGAGTGGAGTGGAAGAATTCGGCCTTGGTGCTGAAGAACTTGTCGCACAGCTGGCGGAAGCGGGCAAAGAGGGCTTTGTTCATCTTGCGCGATGCAAAGCCGTATGTGCGCCACTTTTCCTGAAGCTCCATAACGGTCTTGGTAGCTTCGTCCCAGGCGGCAAAAGTCTTGAACTGGCTCAGGTCGATGGCTTCGAGCTGCTCGCAGAGGGCGATTTTGCCCTGTTCGTTTTCCACTTCGCGAGCCTTGCGAGCTTCGAAGTGAGCCTGATAGCGCTTGTTTACTTCGGCCGATGCGTCCTTGAATGTCGACCATATTTCTTCGCGTATTTCCTTGGCTACGGGGCCTATGCGGCGCCACTTGTTGTGGAGTTCCTGCAGGCGGCGGTAGGCTGTGATTACGTCTTCTTCGGCCACGAGCGCCTGTGCCTCGGTGAGGAGGAGCTGCTTGGCATCGAGATTTTTCTTGAAGTCGTAGTCGCGGAGTTCCTTGTTTATCTTGAGGTTGTCGGAATAGCGTTCGCGGGCGTCCTGGAAGCTCTTCCAAATAGCGGTTTCTTCGGTGGGAGGCACATCGCCCAGGGCGTTGAATTCGTCCTGCAACTCACGGTAGCGGGGGAATGTGCGGTTCACGTTGTCGGTGTCGTCGGCCAGGGCGATGATTTCGGCCACGATAGCCTTCTTGCGGTCGAGGTTGGCGGCGCGTTCGGCGTCGATGCGTGCGGTATACTCGGCTTTCTTCTCGCGAATCTGAGCGAGGAGTTCCTTGAACTCGGCTTCGGCGGGGTCGGTAGTTTCGGGCTCGGAGCCTTCGGCGCCCTCGGAGTCCACATCGTTATTGCGGTCTTTGCGGAATGCGTTCCATTGCTGACGCAGATGGCGCACGTCATCGGGTGTGATATCGGAGGCTTCCTTGGCAAGCACTGCCTTAGCTGCTTCGAGCAAGGCTTCCTGCGACAGGGCTTCAGACACGACGGTTCCGTCGGCCTGCTCTTCTTCTTCGATGGCGGCTGTCATCTCTTCTTCGGCCACAGCTTCGGGGTTGACTGCAGCTTCGGTTGTCTCAACTTTTTCATTTTCTTCAACACTCGCTTCTACGGGTGTCGGTAAGGTAGTTTGTTCATCGGCCTGGTTGAGCGCCGATGCGGGGTCACGCATTTCCATATACAATATTATTAATGTGAAGGACGGACTTGTTTTTTAATCCGCGCTCCAAATTTAAGGATAATTTTCTATTTTTCCAAATTAAGTTCAAATTATTGTTAATTTTATCAGTTTTTAATATATCTGCCGAACTTTTTTAGTCTTAGTTTTGTTAAAATATCGTACAAGGTGTGATAGACTCTAAAATATCATGCCACGCACGCCGCAACAAGCGACACAGGCCGCCAATAAAGAATAATATAAAAATCTAATTATAAACAAATTAACTTAATTTAAACACATCACTGAGCTTTTAGACAAAGACCTACATCCAACACACACACAATGCAGACCTCGGCCTGCCCGCAACGCCCAAGACGCGTTGCCCCAAAAATCCTAAAAAATCTATCTATCCTAATTTTATCTTGAAAATATGAGAAAAAAATTGTTTGCGACTCTGATGTTGGCATGCGCACTGCCCTGCACAGGCTCTTTTGCTGCCTTTGCCAACCCTGAGCCCCAATCGCAAAATCAGGGGGTCGAAACTATCACCGGTACTGTCCTTGACGAAAACCAGGAACCCGTTATCGGCGCAAGCGTGGTGCAAAAGGGCAACTCCAAAAATGCCACCGCCACCAACTTTGACGGCAACTTTACAATTCGTGTCCCCCAGGGCTCACGTCTGTCTGTGTCGTATGTAGGCTACAAGACCATTGAAATCGTGGCCGCTCAGGGCATGAAGGTATATCTCCAGCCCACCACCGAAGTGCTCAACGAACTCGTTGCCGTGGGTTACGGCACACAGAAGAAGGCCAACCTCACCGGTGCCGTGGCATCGGTCGACGTGGCCCGCGTCATGGACAGCCGTCCCGTTCAGGACGTGGCCCGCGCCCTCCAGGGCAACGTCCCCGGCCTCACCATCACAAGCAATAACGGCGACTTCTCCGAATCGCCCAACATCCGCCTCCGCGGCGTGGGCACTCTGAGCAACGGCCAGTCGTCCAGCCCCCTCATCGTGGTCGACGGTATGACCGTGAGCGACCTCTCCTACCTCAACCCCAACGATATTGCCGAAATCTCCGTGCTCAAGGATGCCGCATCGAGCGCCATCTACGGTGCACGTGCTTCATTTGGTGTGATACTCATCACCACCAAGCAGGGCGCCAAGCAGGACAAGGTTTCGCTCAACTATAACAACAACTTTGCCTGGAACTCGGCCACCGACTATCCCGACTACGCCCCCACTGCAGTCGACCTCACCACAGCCCTCCAGTCCTATGCCCGCAAGATTGGTTCATACGAAGCCTTCGGCATGAACTACTGGGACGTAATACCCTATGCACAGGCTTGGTACAAGCAGCACAACGGCCAGAAGTACACCGACGTTGTCGAACTCAAGCCCTTCCAGAGCTGGGACAACGTGGGCGACTATGCCATCCTCACCGGCGCCGACGGCAAGCCCTACTGGCTGCGCTACGCCGACTGGAACACCGGTAAAACCCTCTTCCAGACAGCTCCCGCACAGAAGCACAACGTGAGCCTCGAAGGCACCAGCGGCAAGACCACTTACCGCGTGAGCTTCGGCTACGACACCAAGGAAGGCCTCATGCGCTACAGCCCCGAAAAGATGAAACGCTACATGGCCAACGCCAGCATTCAGACTCAGCTCTTCAGCTTCCTCAAGACAGGCGCACGATTCAGCTTCTCCGACCGCGAGTTCGACAGCCCCAGCCTCCAGCGCAACTCCTACCAGTACATGTGGCGCTTCCCCTCTTACTTTGAAACATACGGCTACGTGCGCGACACCGACGGCAACCCCATGTATTTCCGCAACGAAATGGGTATCCGCAACGGCTCGCACATCGACCAGACCATCAACACTCAGACACGCATGCAGGCTTGGGCCACCGCAACCCTCGCTCCCGGTCTTACTCTCCAGGCCGACTACAACTACAACCTGCAGAACATGAACAGCAACGCGGCCTACACTCCCTTCACCACCTGGAACAACTGGACCGCCACACCCTTCACACAATTCGTATCCACCGCTCAGGCCGGTACTTACGCCGCCGAAAGCAACTCCCGCGGCACAATGTGGACCGCCAACTTATTTGCTACATACGAAAAGGAATTCAACAACACACACAACCTTAAGGTAATGGCCGGCTGGACAGGCGAACGCGAAACATACCGCCAGTTCTACGCCAAGCGCAACGGCCTCACCGACTACTCTCTGCCCAACATCAACCTCACCGACGGCACCACCTACACCACCAGCGGCAGCGCATGGCGCCGCGCTGTGGCAGGCTTCTTCGGACGTGTAAACTATGACTACAAGGGCATCTACCTCTTCGAAGCCAACGGCCGCTACGACGGCTCGTCGCGATTCCCCGCCAACGACCAGTGGGCATTCTTCCCCTCATTCTCGGCCGGCTACCGCTTCTCCGAAGAAGGCTACTTCGCTCCGCTCAAGGACATCGTATCCAACGGTAAGCTCCGTGCTTCCTGGGGCCACATCGGCAACGAAGGCATCGGCAACTTCCGCTTCCTCTCCACCGTCGGCCAGGTTGCTGCCGGCTCCGTAACATGGCTCAACAACGGTCAGAAGATTTCCGAATTCTCCATGCCCACACTCGTATCGAGCTCCCTCACTTGGGAACGCATCGTTACCTCCGACCTCGGCCTCGACCTCGGATTCTTCCAGAACTCCCTCAACCTCGGCTTCGACATCTACAAGCGCGACACCAAGGACATGCTCGCACGCGGTGCCGAACTCCCCGCTGTGCTCGGCGTGGGCGCTCCCTACCAGAACAACGGTGAACTCAGCTCGCGCGGCTGGGAACTCTCAATCGGCTGGAACCACAGCTTCGGCGACGCCGACGTATTTGCCAACTTCAACCTCTCCGACTCACGCACCAAGATCGAAAAGTGGAGCAACCAGAGCGGCATCCGTTACACCTACAACCCCGACCCCAACAACGGCAACTACACCCCCGGCTTCTACTACGGCGACATCCTCGGCTTTGAAACCGACCGCTACTTCGAAGAATCCGACTTCAAGGGCAAGGACTCCAAGGGCAACTGGATCTATGCCGACGGCATTGCCGACCAGAGCGGCCTGCAAAACATCAAAAACTTCGTATACGGCCCCGGCGACGTCAAGTACAAAGACCTCAACAACGACGGCGTGATCAACGAAAAGGACATCAAGATCATCGGCAACGCAATGCCCCGCTACGAATACTCGTTCCGTCTCGGCGGCGCATGGAAAGGCTTCGACATCGACCTCTTCTTCCAGGGCGTAGGCAAGCGCAACATGTGGGCCACCGGTTCGCTCATGGTGCCCATGGCTGCCTCCAACCTCGGTACATTCACACACCAGCAGTCCTACAACAAGTACATCGTTGCCGTCGACGACGCTACACACACCTACAGCATCACCGGCTACGAAGTCGACCAGAACAACGACTATCCCAACATGGTATCCGGCACCGGCGCCATCGCAGGTACAATCCAGAACATCGGCCTCGGTACAGGCAACTTCTACCCCCAGACCCGCTACATGCTCGACCTCTCCTACCTCCGTGTCAAGAGCGTGGTATTCGGCTACACAATCCCCGCCAACCTCACTCAGAAAGCCCTCATTCAGAAGGCTCGCGTATACTTCTCGGGCGAAAACCTCTTCTTCCTACACAACGGCACACGCAAGATCCACATGGACCCCGAAATCACTCGCGGCCACGGTGGCGTCACCAACGACGGTGTAGGCGGTTTCGGTCGCACAGTCCCCATGATGCGCACTCTCTCCTGCGGTATTCAGGTAACTTTCTAATCTCTTAAACTCGATTCTATTATGAAAAAATATATATTGGCTGCTACCGTAGGCCTGCTCGCCGCTTCGCTCACCGGCTGCGACGACTTCCTCAACGACAACCGATACCCCGAGTCGCTCCAGACCGCCAGCCCCGAGTTCTGGAACAACGCCTCCAACGTGCAGGGTCAGATCAACTACTTCTATCAGAGCTTCACCGGATACAGCAGCGGCAGCTCCACAGGCGAGTTCTACTTCCCCACTCTCAGCGACGACCAGTGCTGCCCCTCGGGCAACGCCTCAATCACTCAGTGGAAAAACATCAAGGTGCCCGCATCGGCAGCCTCTTGGAACTCCCCCTACACCGAAATACGTCGCGCCAACCTCATCATCGAGGGCGTACAGGCCAGCAAGCTCGCCCCCTCCGTGGCCAACGACTTTATCGGTATCGCCCGCATGATGCGCGGCCTGCAGTACTACTGGCTCGTGCGTGCCTACGGTGACGTACCCCTCATCGAAAAGGCCCTCGACCCCACCGACGACGCAGCCCTCTTCGGCCCCCGCGACCCCCGCGAAAAGGTAATGGACTACGCTCTCGCCGACCTCGACTTTGCAATCGCCAACATCTCCGCCAAGAGCGGCAAGCAGGTGTTCTCCCAAGACCTTGCCTCGGCCATCAAAGCCGAAATATGCCTCTTCGAAGCCGCCTTCTCCAAGTATCACAAGAAGGACGAAGCCCGCGCTCAGAAGTACTATGCCGAAGTCGTAAAGGCCGCCGAACCCCTCCTGGCCAAGTACCCCATCAGCTCCAACTACCAGTCCACATACAACTCATTCAATAAGGAAGCCCTTGCCAACAAGGAAATCATCTTCCTCAAAGAGTATGTAAAAGACATCTTCATGCACTGCACCGTCGACTACACATCCTCGTCCACTCCCGTGAGCGGCATCACCAAGGACGCATTCGACGCCTACCTCTTCACCGACGGCAAGCCCCTCGCACTCACATCCTGCGACAAAAACGACGCCGGCAAGATGGTCGACAACACCTACTCCATCGCCCACCTCCTCGCAGTGCGCGACGGTCGCCTCGCTCAGACCATCGACCCCGTCGTATACTACACCGGCTTCGCCTACCAGCGCCCCAACTCAATGCCCATGACTTCCCTCACCGGCTATGGTATATGCAAGTTCAACAACCCCGAAATGACCTATGAATATACCACAACAATCAAGAACTACACCTGCGCTCCCCTCTTCTGGGGCGCCCAGATAGCTCTCGCCTACGCCGAAGCCAAGGCCGAACTCGGCTCGCTAACCGATGCCGACATCACCAAGAGCATCGCTCCCCTCTACACCCGCGCCGGCCTCCCCGTGCCCACCGTGGCCGACATGACCGCCATGAACGACCCCGCCAACAACATGGGCGTATCAAGCCTCATCTGGGAAGTGCGCCGCTGCCGTCGTTGCGAGCTCATCCTCGACAAGGACACCCGCTACTGGGACCTCGTACGCTGGCACTGCCTCGAACTCCTCGACAACACCACGCACCCCAACATCGGTCTCGGTGCCAATATGACCAACGCCAAGGTGGCCGCTCCCAACATCGGCGGTTACTTCAACGCTGCCAACGGCACTATCCGCGAGTTCACCGACCGCGAATACTTCTTCCCAATCCCCACAGGCCAGATTGCCCTCAACGACAAGCTGACACAAAACCCCGGCTGGGAATAATTTCGATTAAGATATTCCGTTAATAAGGGAGTGGCGCACCACCGCGCCACTCCCTTTGTCAATCTTATGAAAATCATAATTCTTACACTGCTTGCACTTATAGCCCCCTTGGCTCAAGCCGGTGTCGTGAGAGGCACCGTATCCACCGACAACGGCACACCCGTGCCCAATGTACCCGTGAGCGACGGCACCCGTATTGTGCTCACCGACTCGCTCGGTCACTACTCCATCACCACCGACAAGCACATGGGCTATGTATTTGTATCCACCCCCTCGGCCTTCGAACCCGCCACCTCACACGGCAACCGTCCCGACTTCTGGCGCCTCCTCACCACCCCCGCCCATGAAGACGAGACAGTCAACTTCACCCTGCGCCCCACTTCAGCCGCCCCGATGGCATTCATAGCCCTCGCCGACGACCAGATAACCAACCGCCCCGGCGAGGTGGCATGCTTCCTCTCCACCACCATCCCCGACGCCAACTCCACACTCGACTCCCTGCGCCTCGCCCGATACAACCCCTTTATAATAATGCTCGGCGACCAGTCGCACGACTGCTATTGGGAGCCCAACCGCTACGGACTCACCCAGGCCTACACCGACATAGAGCGACTCAAAGCACCCGTCTACAGCGTTATAGGCAATCACGACCACGACCCCAAAGCCATGACCGACCACGACGCATCCTACGAGTGGCGACGCATCCTCGGCCCCACTTACTACTCGTTCAACCGCGACAATCGCCACTTCGTGATGCTCGACAACATCGAAGTCGTCGACAGCGGCCCCACCCTCAGCACCGACGGCGAGTGCGTGTATCGCAACCGCCTCACACAGGCCCAGCTCCAGTGGCTCAGGCACGACCTCAGCCTCGTGCCAAAATCCACCCCCGTCATCGTGGCCATGCATGCACCCCTCTTTGCCGCTCCGGGCTCGGGCAAAGAATATTACCTGCAAAACGGCCCCGAGCTCGTCGAGGCACTCAGCGGCTTCGACAATGTAAAGATACTCTCCGGCCACACACATGTAAGCTACAAAGTACAGCATCCGCAGTTCAACATTTATGAATACAACTACGGAGCCGTATGTGGCTCCTGGTGGCTCAACGCACGCATCGACCTTGGCAACGACCGCAATCTATGCCGCGAAGGCACCCCCTCAGGCTACGCAATCTGGACCTTCGACACTCCCACCCACAGCCACGATGTATACAAAGCCACAGGCCTCCCCACATCCGTGCAGATGCGAGCCTACGACCTCAATGCCATCGAAATAGACTGCCCCGGAGTAGCCGACGAATACGCACCCGGCCGCAAGAAGCACAACGAAATCCTCGTCAACGTCTGGGGCTACGGCCCCGGCTGGAAAGTAGAAATGTTCGAGCGCGGCAAGCCACTCACAGTAGAACGCGTCCGCACCAAAGACCCCCTATACCTCCAATCCTGCCCCGTGCCCTATCTTGCCACAGGCCGTCCCCTCATAGGCACCGTGCGCCCCGTCCAGTCATACCACTTCTTCAAAGCACGCACACACCGCCCCCACACCCCCGTCACCATCCAAGTCACCGACCCCCACGGCCACACATACACCCAAACCCCCCCCCCCCCCCCACCCCCCCCC
>QLIP01020994.1_pt1 | contig 52195 bp, 52 predicted proteins | sample 1769771 | NCBI WGS metagenome assembly QLIP01 (sample SAMN09428762, study PRJNA476227) | Gut metagenome, whole genome shotgun sequencing project. | isolation source: cecum | host: Rhizomys sinensis | place: China: Jinsha town of Minqing, Fujian Province | collected 2013-09-23 | reverse complement strand
AATGCCATGGCGTTTCTTCTTATGCACACGGCGCGCATGGGCGCATGGGAACATGTTCCAGCAAACCCGCGAAAGAACATATGTTCCTGTTGCATTCCGCACACCGTTTTCTTTCAACTTTCCAGGTTGCATATTTTATGCGTTGGATGAAACACAGTATTTTGGGCATTTTAAGCTATTTTGGGAGTTTCTTTGCAATTTACTTTGTTATTTGGATTCTATACTACTACATTACAAAAAGGCTTGTGCAGCAAATAAATGATAAAGTGCAAAATAACAGCTATACAATGCAATAAACATTCCAAAAATTCAGTTTTCAAAGGACATTGTTTGGTGTATAATAGTAAATGGGAAGGTAATGCTTATAGGTACAACAAAGCCGAAATAACACAGCTGGCATAGCCGGAATTGAGGTGACAACCGTGCAGACAAGGCAGGAAACAGAAAGGGGCGCTGGCACCGCGCCCGCAGCAAAACGCACCGCAAAGAACAGCGTGTTTCTGGACCTGTTCCAGGACAAGGAGAACCTGCTGAAACTCTACCAGGCGCTGCACCCGGCGGACACGGGCGCGACGGCGGACACGCTGACAGATGTGACGGTATTACTGCGGCGGCTAAATATCGCAGAATCTTACTTGCCCAAATCTCCATCTGCTGCGTTGTCATCACTTGCTGTAGCAACCGCTACAGCGCGTTCTTCCGCCTTGCATATGAAGATTTGTCCTGCGTAATTCACTGCGACATTTAACCGCCGCAGTAATAGAAAACGTGCTGACCGACAACCTGTACAACGACCTGGGGTTTATCGCCAGGGACAGGCTGCTGATCCTCGTGGAGGCGCAGTCCACATGGACAGTGAACATCCTCGTCAGGGCGCTGCTGTACCTGGCGCAAAGCTGGCATGAATACTTCCAGCGCACGAGCCAGGACTACCATAAAAGCCGGAAGGTGAAAATGCCAAAGCCCGAGCTTTACGTCATCTTCACAGGGAGCAAAAGCCCGACAAAATATCCCTGTCCAGGGAATTTTTCGAAGGCGCGGACATTGACATTGAAGCAAAAGCAAAAATCATCTATGAAAGCAGCAGGAATGACATCATCAGCCAGTACATTGCGTTCTGCAAAGTGTTCGACGAGCAGACGAAGCGGCATGGGATGACCGGGGAGGTAGCCACGATCATGAGGAGCCTGTTTAATGAAGAAGAAATCATGAAAATGTTTATTAGAAGCGAACGCTATGAAGCGGCACAGGAAAGCGCAAGGAAAACCGCGATAGAAACCGCAGAGCGAATGATCCGGGATGGGGAAATGCCGCTTGAAAAAATCTCACGTTATGTTCCATCACTGTCATTTGACGAACTAAGGGAGCTTGAAGCCGAAATAACACAGCTGGCATAGCCCAAGCTGTATATCATACTTGCCGGAAGGGCAAGGGAAAGGAAGAAAAAAGATGAAACAAAAACGACACATGAAACTAAGAATATTGGCGGGTCTTTTGGCAGCGGTGCTAATGGCGGGAGAGCTTCCGGCCTCCATGCTGACCGCCTATGCGGCTGAGGCTGCGCCGACAGTACAGGCTGCGCCTGTGCAAAGGGCGGCAGATACTAGCGCACCGGATGCGCCAAAGGCAGAAACCGCGCCAGAGCCGGATGCGGATGCGCCAGAGGCAGAAACCGCGCCAGAGCCGGATGCGGATGCGCCAAAGACAGAAACCGTGCCAGAGACGGATGCGGAAACGGATCCAGAAAATCCCCCAGTGGCAGACAGCCTGACAGACCAAAATAATACCGGTGGGGGGGGGTATAATAAAAATACTGAAACTTCGGGCCTGGGAGTTACTATAGCAGGAACACCGGAGTCCGGCTATCAAAGGACACGGCTTAGCTGGTCTGTGCAAAAGCAGGGCGATATAGAGTATACGTACAAAATAATGGTAAGCGATGACTTAGGAACAAGCTATACCTATCCCATTGAGCCAGCAAGCATTAAAAAGTCTGACTTTGGGGATGACTATGAGGCGTATATTGCCAATAAGGATTTGCCAGATCCTGCATCTGAAGGAGCCGATTTGTATGTCAGAGTAGAACTATACACAAAAGACGGCAAAACCCAGCTTGCAATATCAAACGATCATACTATTTATAAAGTAGGCGATTCCCCGGAGCTTGTCATAAAGCCAGTCTACAATCCGGCAAATAAAACTTGGAACGCCATGGCAGAAATAGGCACGGCTTATGAAGTGGATGAAATACCTGAGATAACTTTATACTTTAAAAAATCCGATGAACCGAGCTATCGATCTACAGCTATCACCATGCGCTATGCAAGCGAGTATTCCCTGACCGGAACGCTCTCTGGAGAGATTGCTGCTCTTGGCACCCTTGCAGCCAATACAACATATCAATATTATACGACTATATTTGATCAAGAATGTGGCACAGAAACGGAGCCGAAAGAGTTTTCCACAGGCGACCTTGCCTCAGTAGACGTATCCAACCTCTTTGTGGATGAAGATTTTAGAGACTACGTGAAACATGCGGCAGGTATTAGGACTTACGATCCTATTTCGCTTACGCAATTGGAAGGCCTGACAGAACTTAACTGTTCAAATAAGTCATCCTATGGCACCATCCAATCCATCAAAGGCATTGAGTATATATCAAATTTGACAAAGCTCAACCTTACCGGGCATGAGATTGTGGATGCAAGCCCCCTCTCCGGCTTGACAAAACTGACAAACATTAACTTTAGCAATAATAAATTGACGGCACTGCCAAATCTATCCAGTCTGGCAAGCCTGACAGACGCCAATTTTGAAAACAACCAGATGCTGGAAGAGACCATTACGGCTGACAAGCTGCCATCGGGATTTAAGACAAACAATCCTGACTGGATAACCAATACGACAGAAAGACAGCGGAAAAGTTTTAATTATAAGCTCGCACAAAAATACTATACAGTAGGAGCAAAAAAACCGTTCGTAATCCAGGTGAAGGACCTGGTTAGAAATAACAGGAAGTATACACTTTCGTTTACGGCAAATGGCAAAACTGCTTCCCAAGCAGGCCTTAGCTACAATGATAGCGGTAGCGGCATATACTATATCGAGGATATTTCCTCTGTAGGCATTACAGTAGGAACGCCTGTAAATGCCAACATTAAAATAACAGACGACAGAGGCGATACTTGGCTGGATATTACAAAGCCTGTCACCTTTGCCGTGGATGAGGGCGCCCCGTATACAGAAAAGATATCTACATGGGAAGGGGCGAAAAAGATAACAGAATCCATTGGGATATATGGGCTGCCTGGGTCTTTTGACATAAAAGACTTAGAAACAGTTTATCTGCAGGATAAAAATGGCAATAAAGTCGGCACGCTTTCCGAGATAGGCAACACTAATGACGATACTTCAGGTATTTATAAAGACGACCTTGGCTATTTCAGCCTAGAAGGGGTCACATTGCCAAAGAGGAAAACATTATATGTATGGATTGCCTTTTCCAAATACTTGCAAGCAGGAGAGTATCATATAGTACTGAAAATGAAAGGGAAGGATTCGATTATACTGCAGGAGCCTGTCGAATGCATTGCGGGCAACCCCGCCATTATAGAACAGCTGCATTACGCGGATAGGTATGACCAGACGGGCAAATATCTGTACATATGGCTTTTTGGCAAGAATATCGATCCAAAGAAAGTGTGGCCGGTTTTTAAGAAAGACGGTAAGGATATTTCCAGATTGATCAGTGCCGTAAAGGCAGATGACTATGGCAGTGACTACGCAATTTATAAACTGGAAAAACTAGACCCGGCAGCAAATTGGACAGTAGAGAAAGATGAGGAGGGAAACGATCAGTTCCTTGATCAGACATACGAGATAGCGCACGCTGAAGGCTATACTGTCATAGACAATATACCATACGGGGGAACACTGGAGTATCCAGCGTACCAGGATCCTGAAACTGCAGCTGATAAAGTGCAGGAGGAATATTATGTCTATAAACAGGAGTCCATTCAAGTAAAATTAAAAGAAGGGAGCATCGCAAACGGGACATCGGTGAGAGTATCGGTTAGTGGATATACGACTACTGCCACGGTGCAAAACGGATGGCTTTCGCTCATTTTCAGAAATGCTCAGAGTCAAAATGTAACGCGGGATATTATAGACCAAGAGTGGGGTGGGCAAGGACTGAAGTTTACTTATACTTACGACAGCAAGACCTTCACGCATAAATGGAATGGAAGGTGGATAGGATTTGGAAGTTCTTATAATCCGGGAGGTTTTCTTAGCGGAGGCTACCTGTATCAGACAGAGGCAAAGATTGCAGACTTGTGCCTTCCTTATTATGATACGATGAATGCAAACTTAAACGGGAATGCAGCGATTCTTTATAAGTGTCCTTATAGCGGTCGCGAAATAAAAGTAAAAGATTTAAAGCTAAGCCTTGCAGACAGCACAAACAAACTCTATAAGCTGACTGGGACAGACGGGAAGCCGGACAATGACGTATTGGCCGAAGGCAAGTATAAGATATATTATTCCTATCGAGCTCAAAATGGAAACGAGTATCCAAACTTTTTTAACGAGTTTTATGTCTATGACGAGGCCCAATTTTATATGAGAGGCCAGACGGCAAAAAAATGGGTGGAAAATGGGAGCGTAAAAGGCATTGAAGTATCGTTTGCTTCTATAAATCTGCTGGAAGCATATATACGAAACAAATACAACAACGTTGACGGAACAGCATACTGGAATAACGAAAACTATAAACTGGAAATCTTTGATCGTTTAGGAAACCTTTTGAAAACCGTTGGGAAAGTAACCGATAGCACTGCGGCCGTGACGGCTTCCGAGAGCCTTTTAACGGTCAAGACGAGCGTACCGGCCGGATATACGGGCTATTTTGTCAGGATTACGAAAAACGGAAATATCGGCCAATTTTTAGGAGAAGGAAAGTCTTATTATGCATGGGAGCAGGAAAATTGGAATCGCGAAGATACATCGGAGGAGAAAGGCACATGGTGTACGCTAGAAGACCAGGTGTTTTCCTGTATTTCCAATCAAGATATAGGAAAGAACGATTATTGCTATGCCATCGGCACGGATACGCTCGATGCGTACCCGCTGACGATCCTACTGACAGAGCCGGGTGTGCTAGAGCCTGTAGCGACCATTACAGCGACGGATCCGACGACTCCAAAGAAACAGGACAAAGATACCGGTACGGAGTATTATTTTACAACGAATGACTTAAAAGATATTAAGCGTGATAGAATTTATAAACTGCTCGTCTTGAATAAAAACGGTGATACCATCAGCAGGGATGACGTGGGACATTTTAATGTATGGCAAGATAATTCTACCCCGCCATCGAGCATTACCCTAACTCCAACTACGCTTCGTTTAAATAAGGGTAGGGACTACTATTTGAGCGCCACAGTCGGCCCGGTAAATGCCGCAAACAAAACGGTTTCATGGGAAAGCGATAACTCAAAGGTGGCAACCGTGGATGCGCAGGGCAAAGTAATCGCTATGGGAGCAGGCACAGCAACGATTACCGCGACTGCAAACGGCAATACTGCGCTGGAAAAGACCTGCAAAGTGACGGTCACAGATTATCAAATCAGCGAAAGAGACCTGCAGTTTGACCACCTGGATAAACGGAGTGAAGACGACGTAGTTGAACTTACCAGAAAATTGTCCATCACCGGCAAGGCACCAACAGATACCGTCACATGGAAATCAACGAATAGCAGCGTGGCGACTGTGACTGCGGGAGCTGCAACTGCGGGAGGCACAGCTGTGAGCGCGACAGTGACTGCGAAAGGCATTGGAGGGGCTGTCATACTGGCAGAAATCAAAGACGGCACAAAAGTCGTTGCAATCCTTTCCTGTGATGTGACAGTAGAAAACAATGTATTAACAGAGATTGCATTAAATGAATCAGCCTGTCTCCTTACTATAGAAGGTGGTAAGCATGAAGAGAAACAATTGTTTGTGTATAAAAAACCGAGCAATACGACAGCAACAGGCACTATTACATGGGAAAGCAGCGATACGGAGGAGAAGGTGGTAAATCTGACTCCCGGCGAGGATGGCAGTGCCTGCATAACCGCTGTGGGTGCAGGAACGGCAACAATCACAGCCAGATGGTCTGACTATAGAGACTCAATATTTGCAGAATGCACCGTAACCGTAAAATCCGTGACGACACAGGCGGAGGCGGAGGCTGCCGCAAAATCCTTGAATCTTTCTGCCCTGACGAATGTGCAGACTGCCCTTAAGGATATCACGCTGCCTGACGGCTGGGCATGGGAAAATGGGGAAACCAAACTAGGCACAGCGGTTGGCACCCGCTACTTCCCGGCAACATATACAAAACCTGATACCATAGAGGGGTATACGATAAACGTTCCGGTTTTTGTGGCGACAATATCCGGCATGAAGATTGACGCGAAAGACATCGGCATACTGAATATGCAGGATAAAAAAGAAGGCACCCTCTCCATCCTCTGGACGAAGAACGGCTCGGACATAGACTTGACAGAGTATGTGGAAGATGTAACATGGACGAGCAAAGATGAAGGCGTGGCAACAGTAGAAGAGAAGGAGGACGGCACCGCCACCGTAACTGCCCAAGCAAAAGGCTCCACAACCATCACCCTTACGGCAAAAGTCGGATCTAAGACTTATACCGCAACGTATACTGTAAAAGTCATAGATACATCAGTTGCAGAAATTACGCTAGGCGAACTTCCGGGAATACTTGCCAATTCGGACGCGGGCGCAGACACCTATAACGCCGAAGTAAAATCTGAGGCAGAGGAGAACAAAGGCAACCTTACCGTCACCGTGGAAAACGCAACATCCCTGACAGTCAAGAGCAGCGACCCGAACGTCATCGCAGCCGGAAGCGTGAAAAAGGAAAAGGCAGTGGGGGAAGATAACACTTACACCATGACAATCCCGCTGACGGTCAAAGCGGCAGGAGTCACAAACATTACCTTGACGGCGAACGATACGCAAAAGACGACAAAAACGATTACCGTAAACGTGACCGACCCGACGCCGAGCATCAGCGCGGAAATCGTGACGCTAAACCTCGCTAAAACGGTTGGGACAGAATTTACCCTCTACCCGCACGAGGGGTATAAAGTGACGGATGCGACGCTTGCAAATGTATTGCCTACCAGTAGCGATGCGGAGAAGTTTGAACTGGAAACTAAAGAAGTAGACGGTGCACTGCAAGTAACGGTAACAGCAGGTACAGATGAAAGTAATGCTGCAAAGAAAAATACGAGCTATAAGGTATTGGTTGTGCCAACAGTTACAAAGGGCGAGGAGCCGGCAGACAGTGCCACCATCCCCCTCACCATTAAAGCCGTGGAGACAAAGCCAAGCTACCGCGTAAGCCAGAGCGGAAAAGTCAACCTGTTCTATACAGACAGCAAAGCAGAGCTAAAAATTACTACTGCAGAGCCTCTGCCAGGAGTGTCGTTAGACGGGTGCGACTATACAGTGGTGGAAGACGGGGACAAATATTATCTTAAGAAAGATGCTGCTGAGAGTGATACTAAAAAAGGCACCCTGACCCTCACCTTTGAAGGATACAACCCCGTGTCACAGTCCTTCACCGTTGCCACGGAAACCAAAGCCCCGGCCCTTGCGCTTAGCAGCAAAGCGGCGACCTTCTATCCGGGCGCAAATACGGCAGTCATCGATGTCACAAAAGACCGCGTAAAGTGGGATTTAAGTGAGGCAATGGAGATAGAAGCTGAATATTACAAAAAAGGCACCACACAAAAGCTTGAAGGCTTTACAGCAGAAAAAGAAGGCGAGCAGATTAAGATCACCGTTCCTGAATCGGTAACTACACAAACAGCTGCAACAATAAAAATTTCCATCAAAGGTGAAAACTGGGATAAGCCACTGAAGCTCGACTATACCGCAACAGTAAAGCCAAGCGGCCTTGCAGTAAAACTTAGCAAGACGACGCTGAAGCTCAATGTAAACGATGCCTTTTATCAAAAGCTCACCGACCAGACAGACGTACTGTGGAAAGACGGCGCAGACTTTGAGAGCGAGAATGTCGACAGCGTTGCGGTACAGGGGAAAGACGCAAAGGCGAAAGCCCTTCTGGATCCTGATGATAAAAAAGTACAGTTTGCGTGTGCTGATGGAGCCATCACCGCACAATTGCTGCAGTCTGGCGTTGCAAAAGGGAGGTACAATTTTGAGGTCATAGTAAAGGTGTCGGATGAAGTGGAAGTAAAGACCCCGCTTACCCTTAACGTCGTCGATGAAGCGCTTGCGCCAAAACTTAACAAGACAACGCTGCGGCTAAATACCGCATTCTGGAGTTATGACATGGACACGGCAGACGTGACATACAAAGACAAAGACAGCGCAGGCTTTCTTGAAGAGGACATAAAAGTTTACGATGCCAACACCGATGCAATGCAGAAAAAACTAAAAGACGGCATAGAGTTTGCGTATGATAAGAATAAGCAAACCGTCACTGCCAAGCTGCTAAGAAGCGATGTGCCAAACGGGACATACAAATTCAAGCTCCGTGTGCCGGTGAATAATGATAATAATTATTATGTAGAGACCCCGTTTAGCGTCAAAGTCGTAAGCGACGCGCCCGCAAAGGCAATCACGGTATCCCAGAAAGGCACAATTGACGTCCTAAACCGCGAGGGCACCTTTGTCACCGTGACCCCGACCCTAAAGGCAGTCAACGGTAAAATCCAAGAAGAAGGAGGCGTAAAACTTACCGGCATCGATGCCCATCTCTTTACGGCAAAACTTGACACTGACAGCAAGGGCAAGCAGAGCATCATAATCAAGGCAAAGACGGTAGAAAATCCAGAGGATCCAGAGCCAGTGAAAGTGGAACTGCTTACAAAGTACGATTATAAAGTAAAACTCCTCCTGACCCTTGAAAGCGAGTCTGGATATACGACAAAGTATGAAACACCGGAACTTAAAATAAGGCTAAAACAGGGCAGCCCGAGAGTATCCATTACCCCGGCGGGCGCACAGTTCTATAGCGGCATAGAGTCTTTAATCAACAGGGATATTAAGATTACCCTTGCGGGCGCACAAGACCCGCCAGCGATTGAAGACGTGAAACTGCTAAATTACACTACGGAATTTGATCTTTATTATGATGCCAACAACATTAGGATCACACACACCGGATGCGCCGCCAAAAACAAAACGTACTCCCTGCAGTTTGAAGTTACCTTAAAAGACAAGGCCACAAACGAAAAACCGATCAAAACAACTTATTCCGTCAAAGTAAAATGACGCAGCCAGACAGGAGGGGCTTCCCCCTCCTGTCCGCTGGTTCTTGACTTGTAAAAAAGACGTGGTAAAATGAAGGAAGCAAGCGGCCTTGCGGCAGATTGTAATTTTGCACAGCCAAAAAAAGGAGACATGACAATGACAGATTTATGGACAGCAATATTGTTTGGCATAGTAGAGGGCATTACAGAATGGCTCCCCATCAGCAGCACAGGACACATGATCTTGCTGGAACGGTTTGTAACATTTCAAAACGTTTCAGACGGCTTTTGGAGCATGTTTGAAGTAGTCGTGCAGCTTGGCGCCATCCTGGCAGTTGCCCTCCTGTTTTGGAAACAGATCATCCCGTTTGGCTTTTGGGAAAACAAAGGGAAAAAAAGGCTGATTTTCAAAAAAGACATTATCGTGCTGTGGCTTAAAATATTGGCGGCCTGCATACCGGCGGCAGCCATAGGCGTCCTGTTTTCCGACCAGATGGAAGCCCTTTTCTACAACCACATCACAGTGGCCGTCATGCTTGTCTTGTTTGGCGTGGCGTTTATCGCTGTGGAAAACAGACATAGCGGCAAAAAGGCAAAAGTGGATGCCGCCTGTGAAATTACATTCCAGATGGCGTTCTTTATCGGCGTATTCCAGCTGATCGCGGCCATCTTCCCGGGCACATCCCGCTCAGGCGCGACCATTATTGGCGCACTGCTTCTTGGCATATCCAGGACGGCGGCGGCAGAATTTACTTTTTACCTGGCAATCCCCGTCATGTTTGGGGCGAGCCTTTTAAAACTCTTAAAATTCGGCTTCCACTTTACGCCGCTAGAGCTTGCCGTCCTGCTTTTGGGCATGGCGAGCGCATTTGCCGTGTCTGTGCTTGTCATACGCTTCCTTATGGGCTATATTAAAAAACACGATTTTAAAATATTTGGCTGGTATCGGATCGCGCTAGGGCTTATCGTACTCGCGTTTTTTGCGGCTGGTGCAAAATAACTTTGGAAAACTGCTGGGGGAAAGCACATGAAATGGATAAAATTTCGGATTAAGACACGCACAGAGGCAGAAGATATTATTATAAGCACACTGTATGATATCGGCCTGGAAGGGGCGCAGATTGAAGATAAAACGCCGCTTACCGCATACGAAAAAGAACAAATGTTTGTCGATATCCTCCCGGAAGCCGAGGAGGATGACGGCATTGCCTATCTAAACTTTTTTGTGGAAGATAACGGCAGCATCGATATAGAAGAAATGCGGCGGCAAGTGGAAAAAGAGCTAGAGGGCCTTCGGATGTTTTCAGACATCGGGGAAGGCGCCGTGACAATAGAAGAAACGCAGGACACAGACTGGATCAACAACTGGAAAGCCTATTTCCATCAGTTTTATATCGACGACCTGCTTGTTGTGCCATCGTGGGAAGAAATAAAAGAAGAAGACCGGGGCAGAATGGTATTGCACATCGACCCGGGGACCGCGTTTGGCACAGGAATGCACGAAACAACACAGCTTTGCATCCGGCAGCTGCGAAAATACATCGCGCCCGGCCAAAAAATGCTGGACATAGGCTGCGGCAGCGGCATCCTTTCCATCCTTGCCTTGCTGTTTGGGGCAAAAAAGGCGGCAGGGACGGATTTAGACCCTTGTGCGCTGGATGCGTGCGAAGAAAACCGGAAGGCAAACGGGATTGCAAAAGAAGACTTTACCGTGCTCATCGGCAATATTATGACAGATTGCACCGTGCGGGAAACGCTTGGCTATGAAGCCTATGACATTGCGGCCGCAAACATATTAGCGGAAGCGCTCGTGCCGTTAACGCCCGCTATCGTGCGCCATTTAAAGCCGGGCGGCATTTACATTGCATCCGGCATCATCGAGGGAAAAGAAGAAATAGTTGCACAGGCGATGCGGGCAGCAGGGCTTGCCGTGCTTGAGACTACAAGGCAGGGCGAATGGGCCAGCGTGACAGCGCAAAAGGGCGGCGCGGATACGGAGTAAACAATGCATCAATTTTTTGTAGAACCTAAGCAGATACAGGGAAAAGAAATACTCATTACGGGCGGGGACGCCAGCCATATCAGCCATGTGCTGCGCATGAAGCCGGGAGAGGAAATTTCCGTAAAAACCGGCGTGGACGGCAAGGAATACCGGTGCGGCATTGAAGAGATCACCGATGCGAAGGTGCGCTGCAGCCTGCGTTTTATCAAGGAGGATGCTATGGAGCTGCCCGCGAAAATATATTTATTCCAGGCGCTCTCAAAAGCCGGTAAAATGGAATTTATCATCCAAAAGGCCGTGGAGCTTGGCGTTTATGCCATCATCCCCGTTTCCACAAAACGCGCCATCGTAAAATTAGATGAAAAAAAGGCACAGGCTAAATGCGCAAGATGGCAGGCGCTTTCCGAAGCGGCCGCCAAGCAAAGCCGCCGCAGCGTCATACCTAAAGTCATGCCGGTGATGACAATGCAGCAGGCAGCAGATTATGCCAGCGCAATGGACGTTAAGCTCATCCCCTACGAATTGGCGGATGGCATGTCCCGCACGCGCAGCCTCATACAGTCCATACAGCCCGGGCAGTCGGTGGCGGTTTTCATCGGCCCGGAAGGCGGCTTTGAGGAAGCGGAAATTGAGGCTGCTAAAAACGCTGGCATCCTTCCAGTCACGCTCGGCAAAAGGATTCTTCGCACCGAAACTGCCGGCATGGCCGTTTTGGCGTGGATTATGTACCATATGGAACAATAAGCATATGATAGGATAGGGATATAGGAAAGGGGTCCGCTGCCATGGAAGTTTATTTAGATAATTCTGCCACGACAAAGTGCTTTGAGAGTGCTGCAGGGCTTGTAAAAAAAGTCTTGTGCGACGATTACGGCAACGCCTCTAGCATGCACCAAAAAGGCGCACAGGCAGAACAATATATCAGACAGACAAAAGCCATCATTGCAAAAACCTTAAAGATAAACGAAAAAGAAATCTTTTTTACTTCCGGGGGCACAGAGGCCGACAACCTTGCCATCATTGGTGCCGCACGGGCAAACCACAGGGCGGGCCGCCATCTGATTGCGACAAAAATAGAACACCCCGCCGTGTTGCAGCCCATGAAATATTTAGAGAGCCAGGGGTTTGAAATCTCCCTCCTGCCGGTTGACAAAACCGGGCGGATTCGCTTAGAAGACTTGAAACAGGCGCTTAGGCCGGATACGGTACTCGTATCCATCATGCATACAAACAACGAAATTGGCTCAGTGCAGCCGATAGAGGAAGCGGGACGCCTCATTAAGAAATGCAGTCCCGCAGCCCTCTTCCACGTCGATGCAGTCCAGGGATTTGGAAAATTCCGAATTTACCCAAAAAAAATGCAAATTGACCTGCTTTCCGCCAGCGGCCACAAAATACACGGCCCTAAAGGCGTTGGCTTCTTATATATTGATGAAAAAGCAAAAGTGCACCCTACCGTCTTTGGCGGCGGACAGCAGAAAGGAATGCGCTCCGGCACGGAAAACGTTCCGGGCATTGCCGGGCTTGGCGTGGCGGTAGAAGAAATGCATGCCCGTTTAGAACAGGACGTGGAAAACCTCTACAGGCTAAGAAACGCGTTTATCCGGAGGCTTATGGCGATACCGGACGTGACCGTCAACGGCCCGGCCGGATGCGAGGGCGCACCGCATATCGTCAGCGTTTCCATACGCGGCATCAAAAGCGAAGTCATGCTGCATGCGTTAGAAGAAAAAGGGATTTACGTATCGGCGGGCAGCGCATGTGCCGCAAAAAAGACCGCCCTGTCAGCGACACTGCAGGCAGCAGGCGTGGAAAAGGCCCTGCTTGACTCGACATTGCGCTTTAGTTTCTCCATATTTACAACAATGGAAGAGATAGACTATGCATTAGGGACAATGTATGATATGATACCAATGTTGAGGAAATATACAAGACACTAGAGAGGATTACAGACTGGCATGTTTAGCGCTTTTTTAATCAAATATGCGGAAATTGGCATAAAAGGAAAAAATAAATACTTATTCGAAGACGCATTAGCGGCGCAGATCAAATATGCCCTAAAGCGTTGCGAAGGAGAGTTTAGCGTCCGCAAAAAAGACGGCAGGCTCTATGTCGATGCGCTTGGCGCATTTGATTTTGAGGAAACAGTAGAAAATTTAAAGACCGTTTTTGGCATTGCCGCCATCTGCCCGGTAGTGGCGTTAGAAGATAACGGCTTTGCGCAGCTAGGGGAAGATATTATAGCATATATGCAAAAAGCGCATCCGCAGTCACGCCAGACTTTTAAAGTGGCGGCAAGGCGGGCAAGGAAAAACTACCCGCTAGATTCCATGGAGATCAACAGCAGGATTGGCGGGATTTTGCTTGGCGCATTCCCGGGCATGTCGGTAGACGTGCATAATCCTGACATTATGCTCCATATCGAAATCCGTGAAAAGATTTATGTTTATTCGCAAACGATCAAAGGGCCTGGCGGCATGCCGGCAGGGACGAACGGCAAAGCGATGCTTTTGCTTTCCGGCGGCATCGACTCCCCCGTTGCCGGTTATATGGTCGCAAAACGCGGCGTAAAGATTGACGCGGTCTATTTCCACGCGCCGCCTTATACGAGCGGGCGGGCAAAACAGAAAGTGATCGACCTGGCAAAAAAACTGTCGCGCTTTGCGGGGCCAGTCTATTTGCATGTCGTTAATTTTACGGATATCCAGCTTTATATTTATGAGAAATGCCCGCATGAGGAATTAACGATCATTATGCGCCGTTATATGATGCGGATTGCCGAAGAGATTGCGCACGGGGCGCAGTGCCTTGGGCTTGTGACGGGGGAGAGCATCGGGCAGGTCGCCTCCCAGACAATGCAGTCGCTAGCGGCGACGGATGAAGCGTGCACGATGCCGGTATACCGCCCGCTTATTGGCATGGACAAGCAGGAGATCATCTATATTGCTGAAAAAATAAATACTTATGAAACGTCCATCCTGCCATATGAAGACTGCTGCACCATTTTTGTCGCAAAGCATCCGGTGACAAAGCCAAACCTGCAAGTCATCAAACGCCATGAAGGAAATCTTTTAGAAAAAATAGGCACGCTCATGGCAGCCGCGCTGGAAACAAAAGAACTTATCATCGTGCGGGATGCGTAAAAACCTGGAAAAACAAAACCCGGCTTTTGGCCGGGCAGTGCTTTAGAGGTTTTGCAGATTACTGGATCAGATAAGGTTTTAGCGAAGCGAGCACTTCTTCATCGTTGCCGTTTGCGGAATGGATGTTTAAATCGATTGGCTTGGAAAGATCCAGGCTGAAAATGCCCATAATGGATTTTGCATCGATCACATACCTTCCAGATACTAAATCAAAGTCATAATCAAATTTTGTAATGTCATTTACGAATGATTTTACCTTATCAATGGAATTTAAAGAAATTTGTACAGTTTTCATTGTCTTGTCGTAACCTCCTCATGATAATTCCTGTTTTCTGTTTTTATACTAAAGGTATTGCGGGCAAAAGTCAAGAAAAACACGATAAATAAACGGAATAAATAAAGCAAAAATATAAAAAGCAAAGGAAGGAGGGGAAATATGCCAAAAAAAAGGGTAGCGATGCACAATTTAGGCTGCAAAGTCAACGCCTATGAATTTGATGCGATGCGCCAGATGCTCATAGAAAACGGATACCATCTTGTCGGATTTGACGAAACTGCCGATATTTATATTGTCAATACATGCACCGTTACGAATATAGCGGACAGGAAGAGCCGCCAGATGCTGCACCGGGCAAAGAAACAAAACCCAGGCGCTATTGTCGTTGCGGTTGGCTGCTACGTACAGGCAAACGGTGCAAAGGATGATGCCATCGACCTTGCAATCGGCAACAATCGCAAGAAAGACATTGTTTTGCTGTTAGAAGAATTCCTTGCCACGGGCAGGGCAGGGGGAGATGGCGTAATCGATATCGCGCACGCTAAGCAGTATGAAAAAATGCGTCTTTCGCATACGGCAGGCCATACGCGTGCTTATATTAAAATCCAGGACGGCTGCAATCAGTTTTGCTCCTATTGCATCATCCCGCATGTCCGTGGGCGGGTGCGCAGCAGGCAGCAGGAAGATATTATAGAAGAGGTCCAAACGCTCGCGGCTAAAGGCTGCCAAGAAGCGGTCCTTACCGGGATACACATAAGCTCGTATGAAAACGGCCTCCTTAGCCTGATAGAGCGCATCCATGGGATCAAAGGGATTAAGCGCATCCGCCTTGGCTCACTAGAGCCGGGGATTGTGACAAAAGAGTTTGCCGGGGGGCTTAGCGCTCTTTCGAAAGTCTGCCCGCATTTTCATCTTTCGCTCCAAAGCGGGTGTGACGAAACGCTAAAGCGGATGAATAGGCGTTATACTTCCAGTGAATACTATGAAAAAGTGCAGATTTTGCGGGAATATTTTCAAAATCCTGCGGTTACGACAGATGTGATCGTTGGATTCCCAGGGGAGAGCGAGGAAGAATTTGCTGCCTGTGCGCAGTTTGTAGAGCGGGTCAATTTTTATGAAATGCACATTTTCAAATATTCCAGGCGGCGGGGGACACCGGCGGCGGGCATGCCGGGGCAGATAGATGAAAAGACAAAGGCGCAAAGGAGCGCAAGGCTTTTTGCCATAGGGCAGCGGGCATCTAAGCAGTATAGGGAAAGTTTTTTAGGACAGGAAGTATCCGTCCTTTTAGAAGAGGGCAAAACGATAGGCGGCGTCCGTTATATGGTAGGGCACACGCGGGAATATGTGAAGGCGGCGCTTTTGACAACACGGGAAATGGGCAATGTCCTGCTTTCTGGCACGGCGTCAAAAATGCTCACGGATGATACGGTTTTGTTATCTTCCACGGAAAATCATTGAATTTTAAAAAAAAATAGGGTAAAATAAGAATTGGCAGAAATTGTAAGCCGCATAAGATAGCAAGACGAAGGGTGTGAAGAGAATGCAGGATTTAGGAAATACGCAATTTTTTAGAGTGGAAACTGAGCCGGAAACAGGAGTGAAGGTTGTTTTGTCTACCGTATATGAGGCTTTGACGGAAAAAGGATACAATCCTGTAAACCAGATCGTAGGCTACATTATGTCGGGCGACCCAACCTATATTACGAGCCATAAGAGTGCGCGCAGCCTGATCATGAAAGTAGAACGGGATGAACTTGTAGAGGAAATGCTGACCGAATATATTAAGCACAACGGCTGGATCTAGGCATTGTGGCGGCAGGAATGAGGGATTTGGATGCGGATTATGGGGCTGGATTTTGGCGCGAAGACGGTAGGCGTTGCCATAAGCGATCCTTTGCTTATTACGGCACAGGGGATCGATACGATCTGGAGAAAAGAAGAAAATAAACTGCGCAGGACGCTTGCGGCAATCGAAGCGCTGGCAGTGGAGTATGAAGTTGGGGAAATTGTGCTAGGGCTCCCTAAAAATATGAACAATACCGAAGGGGAGCGGGCAGAAAAGACGCTTGCCTTTAAAGAAATGCTGGAAAGGCGGACAGGCATTGCCGTACATACATGGGATGAGCGCCTGACGACATCTGCCGCCGATAGCGTGCTGCTTGAGGCAGGGATACGCAGGGAGCACAGAAAAGAACACGTAGATAAAATTGCAGCAGTTTTTATATTGCAGGGATATTTGGATTATCGCGCAAACAAGGAGAAATGACAGTGGAGAAAATTGTATTTATGCCGGACGGGGAAGCGCCTGTGGAATTTTTTGTGCTGGAACAGACACAGATTGCAGGAAAGAAATATATTCTGGTGACGGATTTTGAAGAAGGCGACGGGGAGGCATTGATCTTAAAAGACGTTTCATCCGAAGGAAAAGCCGGGGGCCCGGAGGCTGTCTATGAGATCGTATCAGACGACGTGGAGCTGCATGCGGTAGCAGAAGTATTTTCGAATCTGTTAGAAGATATCCAGTTTGTGTAGTAATTTGCATATCCTGCCAGAATTTGGAGGAAATTTATTTGAAGAAAAAAGAGAATAAGAGTGGCTCTAAACTGAAAATTATACCCCTAGGGGGTTTAGAGCAGATTGGACTAAACATTACTGCCTTTGAATTTGAAGACAGTATTGTTGTAGTGGACTGCGGCCTGTCATTCCCGGAAGATGATATGCTTGGCATCGACCTTGTCATTCCAGATGTGGCATATTTAGAGGAAAACATTGAAAAAGTCAAAGGTTTTATGATTACGCACGGCCATGAGGACCACATCGGGGCGCTCCCGTATATATTAAAGAAAGTGAATGTGCCGATTTATGCGACGAAGCTGACAATGGGCATCATTGAAAATAAGTTAAAGGAGCATGGCCTTGTCAATGAAACAAAGCGCAAAGTCGTAAAATTCGGCCAGTCCATCAACTTAGGGCAGTTTCGCATCGAGTTCATAAAGACAAACCACAGCATTGTAGACGCGGCGGCTCTGGCAATTTATTCACCTGCCGGGACAGTCGTGCATACGGGCGATTTTAAAGTGGATTATACGCCGGTTTACGGCGATTCCATCGATCTGCAGCGGTTTGCGGAAATTGGGAAAAAGGGCGTGCTCGCGCTCATGTGCGAGAGTACGAATGCGGAGCGTCCAGGCTTTACGCAGTCGGAGAAAATGCTTGGGAAGATATTCGATACAATTTTTGCGGAACACAACAATACGCGCATCATCATTGCGACGTTTGCTTCCAACGTAGACCGGGTGCGCCAGATCATCAATTCTGCTTATAAGTTTGGCCGGAAAGTCGTAGTGGAAGGGCGGAGCATGGTCAACGTCATCGATACCGCTTCAAGCCTTGGCTATCTGCATTTTCCAGAAAATACGCTAATCGACATAGAGCAGCTGAAAAATTATCCTGATAATAAGACGGTCATCATTACAACGGGAAGCCAGGGGGAAAGCATGGCTGCCCTAAGCCGCATGGCGGCCAGCATCCACAAGAAAATATCGATTGGGCCAAACGATACCGTCATTTTTTCTTCCAATCCGATTCCCGGAAATGAAAAGGCGGTCACAAAAGTCATCAATGAGCTTTCGATGAAAGGGGCAGACGTTATTTTTCAGGACGTCCATGTGTCGGGGCATGCGTGCAGGGAAGAGATTAAGCTAATCTACGCGCTTGTGCAGCCAAAATACGCCATCCCAATCCATGGGGACTATAAGCATTTAAAGGCACAGGCGGGGCTTGCGCAGGAACTTGGCATTCCAAAAGAAAATATTTTCCTGCTTTCATCCGGCGACGTATTGGAAGTAAGCGAGGATAAAGAGGCGAAGGTCACAGGGAAAGTGCCGGTTGGCGCAATTTTTGTCGATGGCTTAGGCGTGGGCGATGTAGGCAATATCGTGCTGCGCGACAGGCAGCATTTAGCGGAAGACGGCATTTTGATCGTCGTGCTGGCGTTAGAGCAGGCGAGCGGGCAGCTTGCGGCGGGGCCGGACATTGTTTCGCGGGGCTTTGTTTATGTGCGGGAGTCCGATGAGCTGATGGAAGAGGCGCGGGAAGTGATTGAGGCCGCGACGTATTCCTGTTTAGACCGTGGGGTCAGCGACTGGGGCAAGATCAAATCGACGATCAAAGACGCTTTGGGCGAATACGTATGGAAAAAAACAAAGCGGCGGCCGATGATATTGCCGATCATCATGGAAGTATAGCCTGTGGGCTGTCAATATAATTGGACGAAGGAAGGTAGGCTGGAATTATGCGGACGTTACAAAATGCGTTGGATGCACTCATTGCAAAAATAAAAGATACGGATATTTACAACGAATACAGGATGCAGAAACGTGTCATCGGGCAGTACCCGGCGCTTTTGGCCAAAGTGGAGGAGTTTCGGCGCAGAAACATTGAAATACAAAATTATCATGACCAGAGCGCCATGTATGATGCCATGGAACGTTTCGAAGCGGAATACGAACGTTTCCGGGAAGATCCGATCGTCAACGATTTTCTTGAGGCAGAACTTGCGTACTGCCGCATGATGCAGGATATCCAGCTGACAATGACGCAAGAGCTGGAGTTTGAGTGAATATTCCAATTAAAAAAGGAGGCTTGGCATGGTTACGATAGGCAATTCCTTAACGGCAGTCTTAGATGGTGACTGGAACAAACTTTACATGCAGCCGGAATGGATGGCAGGAAATATATTTGAAAAGAGTGAAATCGAAATAGGAGTCAGCGGCCAGGGGTCTGATTTTACAATCTCCTACCGCGCAGACGGCGTTATCATCTCCCCAAGCCAGAGCGCGATGCTTTTTGTGGCGGCAAATATAGAAGACGAAACGCTTGACAATTTAAGCAGATGCTTAAACAATTTTATAAAAAATGCGTCTACGCCGCAGCCGTTTGCCTATGGGCTCAATATTGATTTTATGGAAGACGATGACATTCTTTTTGCGAAAGTTTTAGACTCCATGTCGGATGCAAACGACATTGTAAAAAATGGATATGAAATCATTTCCACGCAGGTAAACCGCACACTGCGAAAAGACGGCAGAATTTTGAATATGGATTTTAGGCTGGATGGCCAGAAATTAAAAGTGCATTTTAATGAGCATCACGTTCCGGGGCAATATAAACCTGATTTTAACAGGGAAAGCATCATACAATTTATAGAGGAATGCACTAGCATTCTGGATGGCCTTGGCTATGAACCGGAAGCAGACGAAGACTAGTGCACTGGCACAGAATGGAGAAAATGATGGAAAACACGAAATATGCGGATGCAGGATTTATCAAAGCGGCATACTTTAGGCAGGAAACAATGCGAAACACACAGGGAATGCGCATAGAAATGTTTGAAGTGATCAAAATGGCGAAAAAGGGGACAGATACGCAGTTTTCCGGCAGCAGGAAAGTAAATTATGCTGACCAAAAAGTAAAGGAAGCCTATCGGAAGATAAATAAGATGTTAGGAGGAAACTAATGTCTTTGCAAAGCGACAACAGCAAACATACCCCGGGTATGTATGTTCATTTTACGTATAAGCCGGAAGCGGATAAAAATTCCCTCTGTCAGGGAGATGTTCTTGAAATTACGGAAGAATTGTCAAAGGCGTTAAAGGATGTGCATCCTTATTTTCAAAAAGAGCAGTATAAATTTTTTATGGTCTTATCGCAAAGCTGCGATTTGGTGCGCAGGAATGGGAAAAACTGCAAGACGCCTTATATAACGCTGGCGGTTGTCAGAAGCTACGCGGATTTTTTAAGGAAAACGCTCCTTAGCGGGAAATATGCGGAAGAAGTCAACAATTTTCTGCTTATGGATGAAAAAAATAAAGAACGGGCGTACCAGCTCATCGAGCGGGTATACAACAATACGGAGCCGGAGTATTTTTTTCTTTATAAGGAAAACGCACTGGAATTTGAGGAATCGATGGTTGCTTACTTAAAAGTGTCGATTGCCTTAAAAAGCAGCGAGCATTATGAGAAATGCCTGCATGCAAAAAAATTGGAACTGGCCGATGAGTTTAAAGCGAAACTTGGCTGGCTTGTCGGCAATATGTATTCCCGTGTCGGCACAGCGGATTGGGAAGGCATCATGCCGGCGCGGCAAAAAAAGGACATGCTGCACAAAGACTTGCATTCCATGTGTATTATTGGGAATAAAGAGCAGCTTAAGCAGTTAAAAACCCTTTTTTTGGAGGAAAAAGATTTTTCTCTTAACCGCGAAGAAGCGGCGGCCTTTATTTCTAACATGAAAGTGAAAACAAAGTATGACAATGTCATGAAAATCATCGAGGACGTTATTCAAAAATCCGGCTTGGAGCTGGCAGAAGATAAAAAGACACAGCTGTTAAATTCCATCAGGAGCAATAACGAGTTAAGAGCGCTGATCAAATAAGCCGCCATAAAGGAGGAAACATTATGAAAAGCGGACAGGTCATAGGAATCATCGCGGGCACGGTTTTTAAAGTTGCCGTGGCAGCGGCGCTGATCATAGGGATTTACAGGGTATCCCTTATCGCGTATGATTATGGGTTCCGTGTTTTTGGAGAGCCGCCGGTTTCTAAAGGGGAAGGCTGGACTGTCACAGTGACGATACCGGATGGGAAAAGCGTAGAAGAGATTGGAAAAATTTTAGTAGAAAACGGGCTGTTACGGGATGCAAAGCTGTTTGCCGTACAGGAGAAAGTTTCTGTTTATAAGGGCAAGCTGAAACCAGGCATTTATGAGCTTTCAACATCCATGACGGCAGAGGAAATGATGGCGGTCATGGCGGCACAGGCAGAAGATACGCAGGATGCCGCGCAGGAAGGGGCTAAGGAGCCATGATGACGGATGAGAGAATGTCGGCGTTTATCGACTCCTTAAGCCGTGGGAATACCCCGTTTTTAAACGAACTGGAAGCATCTGCCAAAAAAGACGGCGTGCCTGTTGCAAGGACGCAGACGCAAGGGCTGTTAAAATTCCTGATTGCGGCAAAACAGCCGATGCGCATATTGGAAGTTGGGACGGCGGTTGGGTTTTCCGCGCTGCTTATGAGCGAGTATGCACCGGCCGGCTGCCACATTACGACGATAGAAAAATATGAAAAACGGATTTTGCAGGCACGCGGGAATTTTCAAAAAGCGGGAAAAGAGCATGCCATTACGCTGTTAGAGGGCGATGCCGCACAGATTTTAAAAGAGCTGCCCGGAAGCTATGGCCTGATTTTTATGGATGCGGCAAAAGGCCAGTATATCCGCTTCCTGCCAGATGCCGTAAGGCTGCTTTCGCCAGGCGGGCTTCTTGTATCGGACAATGTGCTCCAGGAAGGCGATATTTTAGAGTCCCGCTTTGCAATAACAAGGCGCAACCGCACGATCCATGCGCGGATGCGGAAATATTTGTATGAGCTGACGCACCATAGGCAGTTAGAAACGATCGTGCTGCCAATCGCGGACGGCGTCACAGTCAGTGTAAAAACGGAGAAATAACGCCATGCATAGAGGGAAAAAGACAGAGCTGCTCGTACCGGCTGGCAGCCTGGAAGTGTTAAAAACAGCGGTCATATTCGGCGCGGATGCCGTTTATATCGGCGGCGGGGAGTTTGGCCTGCGTGCGAAGGCAAAAAATTTTACGCTGGAAGAAATGGAAGAAGGCATCCGGTTTGCCCACGCGCACAATGTCAAAGTATACGTTACCGCCAATGTTTTTGCGCACAATGACGATTTAGAGGATGCGCGTGCGTATTTTGAGGAATTAAAGCAAAAAAAACCGGACGCGCTCATTATTTCTGACCCGGGAATGTTTTTGCTCGCAAAAGAAATATGCCCGGAAATTGACATCCACATTTCAACACAGGCAAACAATACAAACTATATGACATACCGTTTCTGGTGGGAACAGGGCGCATCGCGTGTTGTGTCCGCAAGGGAGCTTTCGTTAGCGCAGATTAAGGAAATCCGCGCCCGTATCCCTAAGGAGATGGAGATAGAAAGTTTCATCCACGGGGCGATGTGCATTTCTTATTCCGGCAGGTGCCTTCTTAGCAATTATTTTACGGGCAGGGATGCCAACCGGGGCGACTGTACGCATCCGTGCCGCTGGAATTACGCCGTTGCCGAAGAAACGCGGCCGGGCGAATATTTGCCGGTTTATGAAAACGAGAGAGGGAGTTATATTTTTAACTCCAAAGACCTGTGCATGATAGAGTACATCCCGCAGCTTTTAGCGGCGGGAATTGACAGCCTGAAAATAGAGGGCAGGATGAAAACGGCGCTGTATGTCGCAGCGGCGGCAAGGACTTACAGGAAAGCGTTAGATGACTATGGCCTCGGGGAGGAAATATACCGCGCAAACTTGGACTGGTACCGGGCAGAAATTGCAAAATGCACGCACAGGCAGTTTACGACAGGCTTTTATTTTGGCAGGCCGGATGAAACGGCGCAGATTTACGCAGACAGCACGTATGTCAAAGACTGCATTTATCTTGGCACGGTAAAAGAAGCGGCCGGGCGCACCGTAAAAATCGAGCAGAAAAATAAGTTTTGCGTAGGCGATACGATAGAGATTATGAAGCCGGACGGGGGCAATATCAAAGCGCGGGTGCTGTCTATGCACACATTAGAGGGGCAGCCTGTGCCAAGCGCCCCGCATGCAAGGCAGACGCTGTTTGTGGAGCTAGATAAAGAAGCCACGGAGCATGATTTGCTGCGCATGTATGGAAAGTAAAATTTTTCCTAAATTTAGGCTTGCATTTTTGTTCGGTTTGTTGTATTGTAGAAAATTGAAGGAAGGGAATTTCAGATTAAAAACGAAGGCGTTTACACGAACAGTGTGACGCCTTTTTGTACACAGAGGAGGCAGATTATGAAAGAAATTTTGAATGTGGAAGCTATTTTTGCGGAAAACGTCTTTACCCTTGGCAAGATGAAAGAACGCCTGCCAAAGAAAGCGTTTGCGGAAGTGAAAAAAGTCATGGGCCAGGGCGGGGAGCTTTCGTTAGCGACTGCGGACGTAGTGGCGAAAGCGATGAAAGACTGGGCAGTGGAAAAAGGCGCAACGCACTATACCCATTGGTTCCAGCCGCTGACAGGCATTACGGCGGAAAAACACGATTCTTTCGTGGCGCATCCTGACGAATCCGGCAAAATGATCATGGAATTTTCCGGGAAAGAGCTGATTAAAGGCGAGCCGGATGCATCTTCGTTTCCTTCCGGCGGGCTGCGGGCGACATTTGAGGCAAGGGGGTATACGGCGTGGGACATTACTTCGCCGGCATTTGTAAAAGAAGACGCTACAGGCGCAATCCTTTGCATCCCGACAGCTTTCTGCTCCTATAAAGGGGAGGCGCTTGATAAGAAAACGCCGCTGCTTCGCTCAATGGAAGCATTAAGCGAGCAGGCCATCCGCATCGTAAGGCTGTTTGGCAATACGGCGGCAACGAAAGTTACGGCATCGGTAGGGCCGGAACAGGAATATTTTTTGATTGACGCAAAAAAAGCACTTGCAAGAAAAGACATTATTTTTACAGGAAGGACGCTGTTTGGGGCACCCGCGCCAAAGGGACAGGAACTGGAAGACCATTATTTTGGGGTCATCAGGGAGCGTATTGGCGCGTACATGAAAGACTTAAACATCGAACTGTGGAAACTTGGCGTTACGGCCAAAACGCAGCATAATGAAGTGGCTCCCGCACAGCACGAGCTTGCGCCGATTTATGAAACGGCCAATATTGCGGTTGACCACAACCAGATCGTCATGGAAACGATGAAAAAAGTTGCAGGGCGGCACGGGCTGCGCTGCCTGCTGCATGAAAAGCCATTCGCGGGCGTAAACGGCTCAGGAAAGCACAATAACTGGTCGATTACGACAGATGACGGCATCAACCTGCTAGACCCGGGCGATACGCCCAATGAGAACGTGCAGTTTTTGTTAGTGCTTGCCTGTATCCTGCGTGCGGTTGACAAACATGCGGATCTCCTCCGCCTTAGCGCGGCAGACGTTGGCAACGACCACAGGCTTGGCGCAAACGAAGCGCCGCCGGCAATCATTTCCGTATTTCTTGGGGCGCAGTTAGAAGATGTGGTACGGCAGCTTGTGGAAACGGGAGAAGCAAAATCCTGCTTAGGCGGCGGCACGCTGCAGACCGGCGTATCAACGCTCCCGGATTTTGCCAAAGATGCAACGGACAGAAACCGGACGTCGCCGTTTGCCTTTACCGGCAATAAATTTGAGTTCCGCATGGTAGGAAGCTCGGATTCCATCGGAAGCCCGAATACGACGTTAAACGCGATGATCGCGGAAACGTTCTGCGAAGCGGCAGACAGGCTGGAAGGTGCGCCAAACTTTGAAATGGCGCTGCATGACCTGATCAAAGAATACCTGACAAAGCATCAGCGGATTATCTTTAACGGCGACGGCTATTCCCAGGATTGGGTAGAAGAGGCGAAAAGGCGCGGCCTTCCAAACATTAAGTCCATGATAGAAGCGGTAGAAAGCCTAACGACGCCAAAGGCGATCGCGCTTTATGAAAAATTTGGCATCTTCACAAAGCCGGAGCTAGAGTCCCGTGCGGAGATTTTGTATGAAAACTACGCAAAGACGCTAAACATCGAAGCACTGACTATGATCGACATGGCTTCCAAGCAGTTCATCCCGGCCGCCGTGCGTTATTCCAAAACGCTGGCAGATACGGTAATCGCCGTAAAAGAAGCCGGTGCGGACGCGTCAGTGCATGCAAAACTGCTGCAGGAAGTATTGGTGCTCTTATGCCAGGCAAAAGAAGCGCTTAGCGCATTGCAGAAAGCAGAAACCCAGGCAGCGTCCATAGCGAATGCAAAAGAACAGGCGTTTGCCTACAAAGATGCCGTAAAACCGGCAATGGAGGCGCTGCGTGCCCCTATCGACCAGCTGGAAATGATCGTAGACAAAGAAATCTGGCCGGTGCCTACGTATGGGGATTTGATTTTTGAAGTATAGACGTTTAGCAAAAACAGCAGTTTGGCCAGATAAAACCTGGCTAAACTGCTTAAAAAATGCCGTTAAAAAATTTTGTTTCAGGACTTGCATTTTTTAAAAAAATCTTGTATACTATACAAGTGCTGGATTGGAAAAGCACTTATATACGATACTGGGCTATCGCCAAACGGTAAGGCAACGGACTCTGACTCCGTCATCTCAAGGTTCGAATCCTTGTAGCCCAGCGAAAAATGCTCCCGGTATCCGGGGGCATTTTTATCCGTGATGCATAGGGAAAAACTTGAAAAGAGGAACGCATATGTACAGTTTTCAGGCAAGGGTGCGCTACAGTGAGGCCGATGAGGCAGGATGCATGAAATTAGATGCCATCGTCGATTACTTCCAGGACTGTTCGGCGTTCCATTCAGAGAGCCTTGGCCTTGGCGTTTTGCACATGAAAGAACGCATGCTCGCGTGGGTTGTGAACGCGTGGCAGATTGCCATTTCAGACTACCCGCGCTTTGGCGAAGCCATTACTGTTGCAACGTTTCCTTACGCTTTTTTGGGCTTTATAGGATACCGTAATTTTTATATGGAAAACGCCGCCGGGGAGAAGATCGTCAAAGCCAATTCCATCTGGAGCCTTGTGGACATACGCACAATGCGCCCCGTGCGGGTGGAAGATGAGATGAAGGCGCGCTACACGCTAGGCGGCAAGCTGGACATGGAATACCCGCCGCGCAAAATTGCGATTCCCGCATCTAGCACATGCGGCCGGGAAATCCTTGTAAGAAAACATCACCTGGATTCTAATAATCATGTAAATAATGCGCAATATATTCGTATGGCGTTAGATAGCATGCCGGAGGAAGGCAAGGCATACAGGCTGCGCACCGAGTACAGGAAACAGGCGCTGCCTGGAGAAACGATCATACCGCATATTGGCAGTGTGTGTGGAAAGCACGTCACCGCCCTATGCGATACGAAAGGAAACCCTTACGCTATCGTAGAGACCGCGCCATAATAAAAACTGCGCACAAACCATACCATATAGGAAAGCAGGTCAAAAGACCGGAAAGGGACAGATGCATATGATAGCATTAGGACAGCGGCAGAAATTAAAAGTAGTAAAGACAGTGGAGTTTGGCGTATACCTTGCGGCAGTGTCTGACGATGTGACAGCACCGTCATTTAGCGATGCGGGCATGGAAAAAGTGCTTCTTCCCATAAAGCAGGTGCCGGAAGGCGTAAAGGCAGGGGATGAGCTGGAAGTCTTTGTCTATAAAGATTCCAGTGACCGCCTGATCTCTACGACAAGGATGCCAAAACTTGAAGTCGGGCAGACCGCCGACCTTAAAGTCGTGCAAGTCGGGAAAATAGGAGCGTTTCTTGACTGGGGCTTAGAAAAGGATCTGCTGCTCCCGTTTAAAGAACAGGTGATAAAAGTAAGAGCAGGGGACAACTGCCTTGTGGCGCTTTATGTTGATAAGAGCAGCCGCCTTTGCGCAACGATGAACGTATACAAATATTTAAGAAACGACAGCCCCTACAAAAAAGACGACCGTGTGCGCGGGCGGGTTTATGAGATCAGCAAGAGATTTGGCGTTTTTGTGGCAGTGGACAACTGCTATTCTGCCCTGATCCCCCAAAGAGAAGTATACGGGAAGATTAAGATTGGCGACGACATTGCCGCAAGGGTGACAGGGCGCAAGGAAGACGGCAGGCTGGATCTTAGCATCCGGGAAAAGGCGTATATGCAAATGGAGATCGATGCCAAAAAAGTGCTGGAAGCAATAGAGCATCTTGGCGGTGAGCTTCCGTTTAACGACAAGGCGGATCCGGAAGTGATCAAAAAAGAACTGGAAATGAGCAAAAATGAATTTAAACGCGCAGTAGGCATACTGCTAAAACGCCGGAAGATCATCATTACAGACCAAGGGATCCGGCTGGAGAAGGAGAACACATTATGAAAGTCCAAAATATCAACAATGTAGAAAAATTTTTTGAAGTGATCGCTGACTGTAAAGGCAAAGTAGAGCTTGTAACGGGCGAAGGCGACAGATTGAACTTAAAATCCAAACTTTCCCAATATGTATCGCTTGCCAATATTTTCACGGATGGGACGATCGCGGAACTGGAAGTGATTGCATATGAACCGGAAGACATTACGAAACTTGTCGCATTTATGATGGAGAACTGACTGACGCTATGAACGCTAAAAGGGTAAACCGGCTTTTTCTTGTCATGGCATTGATGCATCTGGCCGTAGCATTTTTGCCTTATCCGGCCATGGAACGCCTAACGGGCAGCGCTGGCACTGCCGTCAGGTTTTTTGCCGGTGAACTGCTCATTGTCCTGCCGGCTGTGCTGTTTTTTGTGGCAGCGGGAGAAAAACGCAAAAAACTGCTGCCGTTTCGCAGGCTGAAATTCACATCGCTTCTGATGATCATAGTATTTACTTATCTGATGATGCCGCTTACGACAGTCATCAATATCATTTCTATGCTCTTTGTCGATAATGTAGTCGCTAGCGCCGGTACGGAAATTTTGAAAATGCCTTTTTGGCTTGCCTTTCTTCTGATGGCAGTCTATGCGCCAGTTGTGGAAGAACTGGTGTTTAGGGGCATCGTGTACGGCGGATATAAGCAGTCGGGGACGGTATGGAAATCGGCGCTGCTTTCGGCATTGATATTCGGCGCGCTCCATATGAATTTTAACCAGGCGCCGTATGCCATTGTGCTAGGGCTTGTATTTGCGCTGCTTGTTGAGGCGACGGGCAGCCTGTGGGCTGGCATTCTCTTTCATGTGATATTTAACGGCAATACCGTCTGCCTGCTCTTTTTGGCGCAAAAATTTTTCCCGGAAATGGCGTTAGAACAGGCGGGCGTTTTGGCGGGAAATACGCAGTGGGCCTACGCCCTATGCTTTTATATGGCGGCAGCAACGGCAGCAACAGCGGCGGCGGCGTGCGTATTTGTATGGATTGCGGGCAATGAGGGAAGGCTGGAACATATAAAAGCATTGCGGCGGGAAAAAAGGGATCCGGCAGAAACGATGGCAACGCCTGCCTTTATTGCGGCAGCGGTGCTGTGTCTGGCTTATATGATACTGACAGCGGTGCTGCGCGGGATTTTATGGTGAATGCTATGAGGAAAATAAATGTGCTGGGCATCTGCCTGAAAGATTATACGTTAAAAGAGGCTTTGCAGCTTGCGGATGGGTATATGCAAAAAAATGGCGCGGTGCATACGATCGCGTATATTTCTTCCCAGCTTTTGATAGCGGCTGATGGCAGCAGTGAATGGAAAGAGTGGATTGAGTCACTAGACATGACAATCTGCACCGATGCGGATGTTTTGTGCGCAGACGGCGGGATGCCTAAGAGCAGGATCAGCGAAATAGAAGAAAATGCATTTTTGGTTGAATTTCTAAAAAAAGCGGCGAAAGAAGGGCGCAGAATCTGCCTGCTTGCCGATACAAAAGAAAAACTTGCGCTTTTGCAGGAAAATCTGCTCCATCTTCAGGAAAACCTGCCCATTACGGGCAGTTTTGTCTTAGGCATGCCAGAGCGGGCGGCCGCATTCATCAATGAAGCCAACGATATCGTGCCAGATGTCATTATCTCGGAACTTCCCGCCCCCTGGCAAAAACAGCTGCTTTTGGAAAACAAAAAAAAGATCAATACAAGAATCTGGCTCGCACTGCCAGAAGGCGGCCCGGCGTGCATCAGGCGGCAGAGCATCGGAAAGCGGCTGATGCAGCGCATTTACAGAAAAATATTCAAAAAAAGGGTAAAAAGATACCATAACGGTAAAAAATAGCAATGTTGTTTTGTATAGGTTGCATAGTGGCATAATACGGAAAAAAATGTAAAAAAACATAAAAATTGCATAAATTTAGTCAATTTCAGTATAGATTTTTTTGTAAAAATGTATTAAAATATAGAATGTATATGTGGAGGAGGAAGAATTTATACATAAGATTTATGTATAATTTGTATAATGCGGAGTCTGCTGCCAGGCATCCGCAGAATGGCAGGATACTGCAAGGGGGTATTGGCCAAAGGAGGGGGAAGTTTGATTTCAAATCAGATCATACAAAATACAATTGAAGGCATCAAGGCCATTGCCAGAGTAGACATTTGTGTTACGGATATTGATGGAAAAGCTATCGCGGCGACTTCGGAGGCAGCTGCGGCCAGTGCGGCGTTAGCAGCGGAATTTGCGGATTCCCCGGCAGACAGCCAGGAGATACAAGGCAGCCAGTATTTAAAGATTTATGATGAAAACCAGCTAGAGTATATCTTAGTCATGAGCGGCACGGGCGAGGATCTGTACATGCTTGGCAAAATGGCGGCATTCCAGATACAGAATCTGATCATCGCTTATAAAGAACGGTTTGACAAAGATAATTTTATTAAAAACCTGTTATTGGATAACCTGCTTTTGATCGATATTTACAGCCGTGCGAAAAAACTGCACATTGAAACGGATATTAAGCGGGTCTGCATCATCGTAAAGGCGGAGAATGACAAAGAAAGCAATATTTTAGAGATGGTCCGCAGTTCCTATGAAAATGCGGCTTATGGGAACGGCGCCAGCAGCAAGGATTTTGTGACGGCGGTAGATGAAAACAGCATCATCGTCATTAAAGAGCTGGAAGAAGAAGGCGACAATACGGAGATTGACAGTGCCGCCATGGAAATAAAAGCCTGCCTGGAAAAAGAAGGCGTCCGGGACATACATATTGCCTATGGGACGATCGTAAGGGAGCTAAAAGATGTCAGCCGGTCATACAAAGAGGCCAAGATGGCGTTAGACGTAGGGCGGATTTTTTTTAAGGAAAGAAATATCATCGCATACAGCGAGCTTGGCATCGGGCGGCTCATCTACCAGCTTCCAATCCCGTTATGCAAAATGTACATCAAAGAGATTTTTGCCGGGAAAAGCCCGGATGATTTCGATGAGGAGACAATCGTCACGATTAACAAGTTTTTTGAAAACAGCCTGAATGTGTCCGAGACTTCAAGGCAGTTGTTTATCCACAGGAATACGCTTGTCTACCGTCTGGATAAGCTGCAAAAAAGCACAGGGCTGGATTTGCGCGTTTTTGAGGATGCGATCACATTTAAGATTGCCCTCATGGTCGTAAGGTATATGAAATATATGGAAAGTTTTGATTATTAAACATCAGGTGAAAAAGACAGAAAATCATGCGGGAAGGATAAGGCACATGGCAAAAGAAGCAAAGAAAACAAAGAAAGGCACAGCCGTGGCAAACGACGATGAGATGATCGTGCTAAGGGATGTGAGCAAGTCATATTCCACGGGCGCCCCGGCGTTAAACGGCGTCAGCTTAAAGATTGCCAAGGGGGAGTTTGTATTTATCGTAGGCGACAGCGGCTCAGGAAAATCTACCCTGATCAAGCTGCTTTTGCGGGAACTGATTCCGACAGAAGGGGAGATTTATGTAAACGGATGCGATGTCGTGCATTTAAAAAGGAGGCATATTCCGAAATTCCGCCGCAACATGGGCGTTGTCTTTCAGGATTTCCGCCTGTTAAAGGACCGGAATGTATATGAGAACGTCGCTTTTGCGCAGCGCATCATCCAAGTGCCGACAAAAGAGATACGCAAAAACGTGCCAAGCATGCTTTCCGTTGTCGGCCTTGCCGGCAAATACAAGGCGAAGCCAAAGCAGCTTTCCGGCGGGGAGCAGCAGCGGGTCGCGCTTGCCAGGGCGCTTGTGAACGAGCCGCCGATCCTTTTGGCAGACGAGCCGACCGGCAACCTGGATCCAAAAAATTCATGGGAGATTATGAAGCTGTTAGAGGAGATCAATAAGTATGGGACGACAGTGCTTGTCGTTACGCATAACAGGGAGATTGTCAATGCCATGCAAAAGAGGGTGATCACGATGAAAAAAGGGATCATCTTAAGCGACGAGGAAAAGGGTGGTTATATCGATGAGGATTAGTACATTAGGATATACGATCAAACAGGGATTTCGAAATATTTTCAGGAATAAATGGTTTTCATTGGCATCCATTGCCACAATTGCGGCGTGCCTGTTCCTCTTTGGCATATTTTATGCTGTCTTGTCCAATTTCCAGCATATCGTAAAGACCGCGCAGGAAGGCGTTTCCGTGACGGTATTTTTTGACGAAGGCTTAGAGGATATGAAAAAGCAGGAGATTGGCGAGGCGATCGGGAAGCGCGTGGAAGTGCGGGAATACCGTTTCATTTCCGCAGACGAGGCATGGGAAGGCTTTAAAGAAGATTATTTTGCCCAGTATCCTGAATTTGCGGAAGGGTATACAGAAAATCCGCTGGAAAATTCCGAAAGCTATGAGATTTATTTAAACGACGTTTCCATGCAGGGTGCGCTTGTTACGTACCTTGAGTCATTAGACGGCATACGCGCTGTCTACGCGTCGGCGCTGACCGCGAACATGCTCACGGGCGTCAATGCGCTGATCGGGTACGTTACCCTTGGGATCATCGGCATCCTGCTGGCAGTTTCGATTTTCCTGATCAGCAATACGGTGACAATCGGCATTTCCGTCCGCAAGGAAGAGATCAACATTATGAAATATATCGGCGCAACGGATTTTTTTGTCCGTTCCCCGTTTGTGATCGAAGGGATGATGATCGGGCTGATCGGCTCCTTGCTGCCGCTTGGCGCAATCTACGCGATCTATGAAAAAGTCATTCTTTATGTGGAAGAGCGTTTTTCCATCTTATCCGGGCTGTTGGCTTTTCTTCCGGCAAAAGAAGTGTTTTCTGTGCTTATGCCGGTATCGTTTGGCATCGGCGTCGGCATTGGATTTTTTGGCAGTTTTATAACGGTGAGAAAACATTTGAGAGTATAGGGCATGAAAATGAAACGCAGCATAAAAAATTTTTTGTGGATGCTTCCCGTGGCTGCGCTTTTCCTTTCCCTTAGCGCAGCAGTCAGTGCTTCTTCGCTGACAAACGATTCCATCCGCCAGAAGGAAGAGAACATTCAAAAAGCGCAGGATGAAAAGAAAACGCTGATGAAGGGCCTTAGCGATGTAAAAAAGCTGATGGCGCAGATTGAGGAGTTAAAGAAAGACGTTGCCAGTTATGTCGTAAAGCTGGATGGGCAGCTTAATACAGTTTTGGCGGAAATAGAAAAAACGCTGGAAATGATCAAAAACAAAGAAGCGCAGATTGAAGAAACGGGCAAGCAGTTAGATGCTGCCATTTTGCGGGAAGAAACGCAGTATGAGGCGATGAAAAAGCGCATCCAGTTCATGTATGAGCGCGGCTCGTCGTTTTACCTTGATGTCATTTTATCTGCGGGCAGCTTTGGCGATATTTTAAATAAAGCAGAATACGTGGAACAGCTCTCGCGCTATGACAGGCAGCAGCTTTTGGAATATGAGGAAACGCGAAGGCAGATTGCGGAGTATAAGGCAAGTTTAGAGGAAGAACGGGCGGCGCTTGCTGAGGCAGAAGCTGTATTGGAAGAAGAACAGGAAGCGGTGCAGACGCTGATCGTCTCAAAGGAGCAGGAGATCCAAAGGTACGAGAGCGATATCAGCAGCAAAGAACAGGCGATCAAAGAGTATGAGGAAGAGATTGCGGCACAGACTGCCCAGATTGAGGAATTAGAGCGGCAGGTCGCTGAGGAAAAAAAGAGGCTTGCGGCAAGCAGCAGGATTGTTTATGACGGCGGGAAGTTCAAGTGGCCGGCACCGGCTTATACGAGGATCAGCGATGACTATGGAAACCGCATGCATCCGACGCTGAATGTCCAACAGTTCCACAATGGGATTGATATGGCGGCACCGGGCGGCTCCCCGATCCTTGCGGCATACGATGGAGAAGTCGTAGCGGCGGCATACAGTCCTACGATGGGAAATTATATTATGGTAGACCATGGCGGCGGGCTGTATACAATCTATATGCACGCATCCGCGCTCTATGTTTCCAAAGACGATATTGTCGTCAGGGGGGAAAAGATAGCGGCAGTAGGCACTACCGGGCGCTCTACAGGCAACCACCTGCATTTTACCGTGCGGTTAAACGGCAGCTATGTAAGTCCCTGGAATTATTTATCTGAATAAAAAGTATATTTATAATAATCAAGGATAAGGTTGAGAAAAATGTCGAACAGAAAAAGTTACTGGAGCGGCGTCATCAGCGGATTGCTGGCCGCAGCGCTGTTAACATGCGGCGCGTATGCTGGAACAAAAATCTACGCGATTGTGCGCTATGACAATACCCAGGCGCTAAGCAGCGAGGAATCCGGGGGGCAGACAGGCTTGCTGGATGGCACGACGCTGGAAAAAATGCGCCTGATACAAAATACGATGGACACGTATTATCTGGAAGAAATCGATGACGCGGCTGTGGAAACCGGCGTTTATAAGGGCATGGTAGCTGCTTTAGGCGATCCGTACTCCCAGTATCTTTCTGTCGATGACTTAGCGGAAGTCATGCAGCAGACCGAAGGGATTTATTATGGCATCGGTGCTTATATCGGAAAAGAGCGGGATGACGATTATGCTTATATCAGCGACATTATCCCGGGCACGCCCGCAGACGAGAGCGACTTGATGCGGGGAGATATTTTATGCGAAGCTGACGGGACATCGCTTTATCAGATGGACAAATCAGAAGTCGTAAAGCTGATCAAAGGCGAGGAGGGCACGAGCGTCGTGCTGACCGTATACCGTGAGAGCATCAAGGATTATTTGGATATTACAGTAGAGCGCAGGAAAGTGCTGACGCCGACGGTAGAATATAAAATGCTGACTGACACGATGGCCTATATTAAGATTACGGAATTTGACGATGTGACGGTTGCGCAGTTTACAGAGGCGATGGCAGCAGCCAAGGATGCCGGAATGCAGGAATTGATCTTGGATCTTAGGGGCAATCCGGGCGGCAGCCTGACAGTCGTGACTGACATTGCAAGAATGCTTCTGCCGGAAGGGCTGATTGTTTATACAGAAGATAAAGCGGGAGAGCGGACGGAATATTTCTGCGATGGAAAAAATGAGATCCGTGTGCCGATGGCTGTGCTTGTGGACGGCTCTAGCGCGAGCGCATCCGAAATATTGGCGGGCGCGATCAAAGATTACCGCAAGGCAACGCTTGTAGGCACGACGACATATGGCAAAGGCATTGTGCAAAGGATCATCAGCATTTCTGACGGAACAGCATTAAAATTGACAATCAGCAATTATTATACGCCCAATGGGAATAATATTCATAAGATTGGGATAAAGCCGGATGAAACGGTAGAATTTGATGCAAAATTATATGCGGAATCCGGCATTGATAACCAGTTAGAACGCGCAAAGGAAATATTGGCGGGAAAGTGACGTAAAAAAACAAACACCGCCTTGCGCGCAAATGGCCTGGGGTGGTGGTTAGCATGGAATTTATAAAAACGATAGGGCAGATGGCAATGGCCGGCATGCAGTTTTGCATGGATCACCTGTTTGTTTTTAATTTCATATTTGTATTTGCTGTTATATTTTTCCAAAGAAAAGAGCCAAAGTCTGCGTGGGCATGGCTCCTTCTTTTATATTTTATCCCTGTGCTCGGGTTTTTCATTTACCTGCTGGCGGGCACTGACATGCTGAAACGGAAAATGTTTAAGACAAAAGAAGTGGAAGACAATATCCATGAAACGATCAGCAGACAGCGCAATCATATAAAGACGGCAAAAATGCAGTCGCAGTCCCCGGAAATTACAGGATACCTTGACCTTGTCATGTACAACCTGGAAACGGCAGGCACTGCGTTAACGAGCAACAACAACATCGATATCTTAACAGACGGCAATGAGAAATTCAATGTCCTGTTAGAGGACATACGCCGCGCTTCAAAATATATCCATATCCAGTATTACATTATCCGGGACGATGCCGTGTTTGGCCGTATTTTGGCTGCGCTTAAGGAAAAAGCGAAAGAAGGCGTGGAAGTCCGCATCCTGTTTGACGCAATGGGATGCCGGGAAGTGAAAAAAAGCTATTGGCGCAAAATGGAAAAAGACGGCATCAAGACGGCAGAATTTTTCCCGGCGCTGCTGCGGCGGCTCAACTTGCGCGTCAATTACCGCAACCACAGGAAGATTGTTGTAATCGATGGCCGGATTGGCTATGTGGGCGGCTTTAACATTGGCATGGAATATGTCGGGCTGAATGAAAAATTTGGCTATTGGCGGGATACGCATATGCGGATTACAGGGGATGCGGCGGCGCGTTTGGAAGTCCGCTTTATCCTTGACTGGAATTATGCTGCCAAAGAAAACCTGTTTCAGGACGACCGTTATTTTCCGCCCGTGGCCGAATATATGGAAGAACAGTGCAAAATACAGATCCTTTCAAGCGGGCCGGATTCCAGCCAGCAGAATATCAAAGCAAATTATATCAGGATGATCCATAAGGCGGAAAAATCCATTTATATCCAGACACCGTATTTTATCCCGGATGAATCTATGATGGATGCCCTGCTGATCGCGGTATATTCCGGCATTGATGTCAACATTATGATACCGTGCAAGCCAGACCACCCGTTCGTCTACTGGGCGACATATTCCTATATCGGGGATCTTGTCATGGCGGGGGCAAAATGCTATACGTACGACAACGGATTTTTGCACGCGAAAGGCATCGTCGTGGACGAGCGCGTCATGTGCTACGGCACTGCCAATATGGACATTCGGAGCTTTGCCTTAAATTTTGAAGTGAACGCGATTGTATACGACGCTAAAAAAGCGGCGCAGATGGCTGGGATTTTTAAACAGGACACAGCAGTATCGACGCAGATTACAAAGCAGTTTTACGCAAGCCGCTCTTTGTGGGTCAGGCTCAAAGAGCAGGTGTGCCGCCTGCTTTCCCCGGTGCTGTAAATGTTAAAAAAAAGTGAATTAGCAAAGAAGTGCTTTTAACCAGGCAGAAAATGTGGTATAAAGGTATAGATAAGGACAATGATAAAATGACATTAGTGTCATAAATAAGCAATAGAAAGAATGGAGATTGGCATGGACAAAAAAAAGACAAACTTATGCAGATTTAGGCTGGCAGGCGTTTTGGCGGCGCTTTTGCTTGCGGGTGTTTTGGGCGGCTGCGCGGACAGCGGACAGGATGCGGATACGCCGCTTGCCGGGCTAAATACAGACAGCTATATCAAAGTGGGGGATTATTCTGCGTTTGCGGTGACTGTTTCCCCAAAAAAAGAAGTTGCGCAGGAAGATATTGATGCGTATATCCAGTACGTGCTTGCAAAGTATCCGGTCACGGATGACGCTGCGTACACTGTAGCGTCCGGGGATACGGTCAACATTGATTTTACAGGGAAAAGGGACGGCGTTGCCTTTGACGGCGGCACGGGAACCGGCTACGACTTAAAGATCGGCTCGGGAACGTTCATCCCGGGATTTGAAGACGGGCTGATCGGGGCTAAGATTGGGGAAACAAGGGATCTTGCGCTGACATTTCCAGATGACTACACGCCGGAGCTTGCCGGGGCAGACGTTATTTTTACCGTAAAGATCAACCATACGTATGCGGCGCAGATGACCGATAAGATTGCGGCCGCGCTCAATCCTGATGCGCCGACTGTGGAAAAATACCGGGAATATGCCAAGGGCCTTTTGGAAAAAGACGCGCAGCTTTCTTATGAAAGCGCGGTTGGGCAGGAGATTACAAAGCAGCTGTTAGCGGATTCTAAAATAAAAAAGGATGCGCCGGAGAAATTGGTCGATCGGTATTTTAAGCAGCAGGTCGATTATCTTACGCAGCTTGCCCGCTTCAACTACAATGTAGATTATGAAACGCTCATCCAGTCTACCGGCAGCACCGTAGAGGCGTATGAGGAAACGATCCGGAAGAACGCGCAGGAATATGCCAATCAGATGGTGCTCTATCAGGCAATTGCCAACGCGGAAGGCATGGCGGTCACGGAAGAAGAGATTAAGGCGGAAGCTGCCCGCAATGTTGCGGCCGGAAGCTATGAGTCGGAAGATGCTTTTTTGGAGAGCGCAGGAAAAGAAGAAGTGCGCGACTATCTGATGCGGAACAAAGTCGTGCAGTTTTTGACAGAAAGGGCATCCGTAACGGAGGCAGAAACGCAGGAAACAGAAAATCTGCAGGAAGCGGCAGATGTTTTAAACAAAGCGGCCGGAAAGTGACGGATAGGATGGCAGCGGATAACCTATAGAAATGGAGAACATTATGAAACTAACAGAAATCAGACAATTATACCGTAACAAAGAAGCATATGCCGGAAAAGAAATCGAGGTCTGCGGCTGGATAAGGAGCATCCGGGACTCGAAAACGTTTGGCTTTATCGTCATAAACGACGGGACATTTTTTGAGCCGCTGCAAGTTGTCTATAGCGATAAGCTGCCCAATTTTGCTGAAATTTCCAAGCTGAACGTCGGCACGGCACTGATCGTAAAAGGCACGCTTGTGGCGACGCCGCAGGCGAAACAGCCGTTTGAGGTACAGGCGGCGCAAATTAGCATAGAAGGCGCGTCCACTGCGGATTATCCGCTGCAGAAAAAACGCCACAGCTTTGAATATTTAAGGACGATCACACACCTGCGCGCAAGGACGAATACGTTTCAGGCGGTATTCCGCGTGCGTTCCCTGGCCGCTTATGCGATCCATCGCTTTTTCCAGGAAAGAGGCTTTGTTTATGTGCATACGCCCATCATTACCGGAAGCGACTGTGAAGGCGCGGGCGAAATGTTTCAGGTAACGACATTAGACTTATCCAGCCTGCCAAAAGACGGGGACGGCAGGGTGGATTACGCGCAGGATTTTTTTGGAAAAGAAACAAACCTGACAGTCAGCGGCCAGCTGAATGTAGAGACGTTTGCGTTTGCGTTTAAAAACGTTTACACATTTGGCCCTACTTTCCGTGCGGAAAATTCCAATACGGCAAGGCATGCCGCAGAATTTTGGATGATTGAGCCGGAAATCGTGTTTGCGGATTTAAAAGACGATATGATGCTGGCGGAAAGCATGATCAAATATATTATCCGGTATGTATTGGAAAATGCGCCGGAAGAAATGGCGTTTTTTAACCAGTTTGTGGACAAGGGCCTCATTAAGCGCCTAGAGGGCGTTGCCAATTCGGAATTTGCGCACGTAACGTACACACAGGCAGTGGAAATTTTAGAAAAACACAACGATGAGTTTGATTACAAAGCATCGTGGGGCTGCGACTTACAGACGGAGCATGAACGCTACCTGACAGAAAAAGAATTTAAACGCCCGGTTTTTGTGACCGATTACCCAAAGGAAATCAAGGCATTTTACATGAAATTAAACGAAGACGGCAAAACGGTTGCCGCGATGGACTGCCTTGTGCCGGGGATTGGCGAGATTATCGGCGGAAGCCAAAGGGAAGATAATTTGGCGGTATTAGAAAGGCGCATGGAAGAGATGGGGCTTAAAAAAGAAGATTATGATTTTTATTTGGATCTTCGCAAATACGGCTCGGCGCGCCATGCGGGCTTTGGGCTTGGCTTTGAGCGGTGCGTCATGTACCTGACCGGCATGGCAAACATCCGCGACGTTGTGCCGTTCCCAAGGACAGTCAGCCACTGTAAGTTATAAGGAATAGCATACGGGGTATGGGTATGTACAAGAAAATTATGGGCGTGATGCTGCTATTGGCAGTCAGTGTATGTGCGGCGGCTAAAGTAAAGGCGTCTTCCATTTCCGAGATACGAAAGCAGCAGAAGGAAACGCAGAATCAGTTAGAAGCCGTGGAAGGGACGATTTCCGGCCTGCAGGAAGGCCAGGAGGCTGTGGAAGGAGAAATTGCCGGACTAGATGAAAGCCTTGTGGAAATACTTGCGAGCATCGATTTGATGCAGGAAGGGATTGCGCAAAAAAAGGAAGAGCTCATCCAGGCAGAGGCAGACCTTGTGCTTGCAAAAGAAGTCGAGGCCGCACAGGGCGAGGCGATGAAAAAACGCATCCAGTTCATGTATGAGAACGGGAATCAGTCGTATCTGCAAGTATTCCTAGAGGCAGACAGCATGACGGATCTGTTAAACAAGGCAGAGTATATTGAGAAACTGTACGAATACGACAGAAAAAAACTGCTGGAATACCAGGCGGCAAAAGATGCGGTAGCGGCATTAGCGGAAAACTTAGAGATTGAAAAGTCAGAGCTTGAGGCGCAGGAAGGGGAGCTTTTAGAAGAGCAGGAAGACTTAGAGGACATGCTTGCCAAAAAGCGCATGGAAGCCAAAAACTATGAAGTGGAGATAGCTAAGGCAAAGCAGGAGGCGGCTGCCTACAAAACAAAGATTAAGCAGCAGGCGGCACAGATTAAAAAATTGGAAGAAGAGCAAAGGAAGGCGGCGTTAGCGGCACAGGCAGCGGCCAGCAAGAAGGGGTCTTTAGCTAACAGGTACAGCTACAGCGTGGCGGCATTTGACATTTCTGTCATCAACAGCTCCGCCGGGAGCGACCTTGGCAAAAAAATAGCAGCTTACGGCTGCCAGTTTATCGGGAATCCTTACCGCGCCGGGGGCACGAGCCTGACAAACGGCGCGGACTGCTCCGGCTTTACGCAGGCGGTATACCGGAATTTTGGCTACAGCATTCCAAGAAGCTCTTCCGAACAGCGCGGCTACGGGCAGGAAGTTGCCTACAGCCAGGCGCAGCCGGGCGATATCCTCTGTTATGCCGGGCATGTCGGCATTTATATCGGGGGCGGCATGATCGTCCATGCCAGCACTGCCAAAACCGGGATCAAAGTATCGTATGCGACATACCGGCCGATTTTGTCAGTCAGGCGCATCATCTGACTCGCCATGTGGAAGGGGAGAAGAGCAGGAGCATCGGAAAAATTTCCAGCCTTCCCGCCAGCATATCAAACATCAGGATATACTTAGACAGCGTGGAAAACATGCCATAGCTGCCTGTTGGGCCAACGAGCGAAAGCCCGGGGCCGATGTTGTTTAACGTTGCCGCGACTGCGGTGAAATTAGTAATGAGGTCAAAATCATCCAGGCTGACAAGCAGGACGGATCCGGCGAAAATGGCAAAATAGGCCACAAGGAATATATTGGCAGAACGGACTACTTCGTGTGGAATGGCTTTCGCGTCCAGACGAAGTATTTTTATGCTGCGGGGATGGATCAAATACGCCAGCTCTTTACAGGCCGATTTAAAGTAAATGAGAAAACGGGACACTTTAATGCCGCCGCCCGTGCTTCCGGCACAGGCGCCTACGAACATGAGCAGGACGAGGACAGCTTTGGAAAAAGAAGGCCACGCATCAAAGTCCACAGTGGCAAAGCCGGTCGTTGTCATAATCGTAGAAACTTGGAAAGCGGCATGGTGGAGGTTGTAGCCAAACGTGCCATTTCCAGCCAGCGTCAGGTTTGCGGCAATGGAGAGCGCACCTGCGGCAAACGCAAAAAAGTACCAGCGCACTTCTTCCATATGGAACGCGTCTTTAATCTGGCGCACGAACAGGAAAAAGTAAAAGTTAAAGTTAACGCCGAACAAAAACATAAAAACGGTGATGATCGTCTGCACGGCGGGGGAATAACCGGCGATGCTGTCCGTTTTAATGGCAAAGCCCCCGGTGCCCGCAGTCGCGAAGGCGGTGCAGATAGAGTCAAATACAGGCATGCGTGCGATGACAAGCAGGAAAAACTGCAAAACCGTCATGGAAAGATAGACCGCATAAAGAAAGACGGCGGTCTTTTGCAATTTTGGCACAAGTTTCCCAACGGAAGGCCCCGGGCTTTCCGCCTTCATAATATACATGCTCTGTCCGCCGGCAAGCGGCAGGATGGCAAGGATGAAGACCAATACCCCCATGCCGCCAATCCAATGGGAGTAGGAACGCCAAAACAGGCTTGCGTGCGAAAGGGCTTTTACGTCTGTCAGGATGCTTGCGCCGGTCGTCGTAAAGCCGGATATAATTTCAAAGAGCGCATCCGTCATGCCTGGGATTTCCCCGCTTAAAACGAGCGGCAGCGCACCGATGATACTAAGCAGGATCCAGCTTAAGGAAACGGTAACAAAGCCTTCCCGCGCATAAAATTTAGTATCCGAAGGCTTCTTTCGCGTGGCAATCCAGCCGGCAATGCAGCATGCTGCTGCGCAAAGGATGTAAGAAAGCCCGGCGGCTTCATGGTAGTATAAGGCGACTAGTGCGGGAAGCACCATAAAAATGCCTGCAAGGCGGATAACCCAGCCAAGAATATAAATAATGATCGAACGGTTCATCAGACAGCACCCCTTACTCTTCCAAAATTTCCTTAATGTCATTTAAGCCGATATGCGTTGTCACGACGATGACGGTATCCCCTGGCATGATAATGTCGCGCCCGCCCGGCGTAATGATCGTATTGCCGCGTATGATGCAGCATATGAGGAGGTTGCTTTTTAGGGAAAGGGACTGCAATGTCTTTCCGGTAATGGCATTCGCGCTGCGGATATGGAATTCTAAGGCTTCGATACGGTTGTCCATCATGCGGTAGAGCGATTCCACGTTGCTCCCCATGGAATTTTCAAGGGAACGGACATATTGGATGATGCGCTCCGATGTAATGTTTTTCGGGCAGATGACGCTGCCAACGGGAATGTCTTTGATCACATCCTCAAATGCGAGGCGGTTTATTTTTGTAATGCGCTTGGCATTGGAAATTTTGTTGACATAGAGGGAAAGCAGGATATTTTCTTCGTCCATGTTTGTCAGCGATACGAACGCTTCTGCCTGCACAATGCCTTCTTCAAGCAAAAGCTGCTGGTCTGTGGCATCCCCGTGGATGACCATGGCATCCGGGAGAGCTTCGCTTAACAGTTCGCAGCGCGCCTTGGACTGTTCTATGATCTTGACGCGGACGTTGGCGCTTGAGAGGCGTTTGGCCAGATAATAAGAAAGCGTCCCGCCCCCGGCAATGATGACGCTGCGGATGACTTTTGCCCGGATGCCAATCTTTTTAAATAAAGGGGCAATATCCTTAGGGGGTATAATCAGCGATATGGAATCGTTGGCATAGAGTATCGTATCGCCGTTTGGGATCATGACCGTATGGTTTCTTTCCACAACGCAGATTAGCATATTCTGGGAAATTGCAGAAGGGATCTCTTTTATCTGCTTGCCATGCAATAAAGAGCCTTCGGGTATCATAAAACGTATTAAGTTGACTTTGCCATTGGCAAACGTATCGATCTCCATTGCCGAAGGGACATGGATCAAGTGGGCAATTTCGGCCGCTGCCGCAAATTCGGGATTGATGGCCATGGAAAGGCCGAGTTCTTCTTTTAAATAAGGGATCTCCGGGTAGTATTCAGGATCGCGGACCCGGGCGATCGTGGCGCAGTTTCCTGTTTTTTTGGCAATCAGGCAGCTTAGCAGGTTGATTTCGTCTGAGTTTGTAACGGCGATCAAAAGATCGGCGTGCTTGATGTCTGCCTCTAACTGGATGTGGAAACTCGTGCCGTTTCCGTGGACGCCGTTGACGTCAACCTGGTTTAGCGCAGTCTGCAAGCGTTCATGGTCTTTGTCAATGACTGTGATATCGTGCCCTTCCGCGTTTAGCTGTTCCATGAGGGTCATGCCGATCTTGCCGCAGCCCACAACAATTATTTTCATCGTATTTTGCCAACCTTTCGTTTTGTCATTTTATACCATATGCATATCATTCTAGCACGAAACACGCGCAGATTCAAATAATTTCTGTGCTGCATAAAAAAATACTTGTATTTGTGCATATTGTACAAAAATAAGAAGTGATAATTATTGAAAATGGAAAAAATGACGCGAAATGGAAAAATAAGATTGAAACGTTTTTCTAAATATGCTATATTAAAACTAACAATTTTGGAAACGTTTCCAAAACAAGTTTCCAAAAAGAACATATAATGATTTTCTTAATTTCTAAAGGAGGAAAAACATGAAAAAGAAACTAGCGTTACTATTGACAATCATTATGGCAGTCGGATTGCTGGCTGGCTGCGGGGGCAAGAAATCAGGAGGCACCGTTTACTACTTAAACTTCAAGCCCGAAGCGGATGGCGCATGGCAGAAACTTGCAGAAACTTATACGCAGCAGACGGGCGTGGAAGTGAAGGTCGTTACGGCGGCAGCCGGCACATACAGCGAAACGCTCACGGCAGAAATGAGCAAGAGTTCGGCGCCTACACTGTTCCAGTGCGGCAACCAGGCCGGCCTTGATACATGGGGCGAGTACTGCCTGGATTTGAAAGACACAGATTTCTACAAAGAAATGACGACTGATGACTTCAACTTAAAGGGTGCAAACGGCGAAGTGTTAGCTGTCGGCTACTGCTATGAGGCATTTGGCCTGATTACCAACGTGGGCCTTCTTGGAAAAGCAGGATACAAATTAGAAGACATCAAAGATTTTGCATCATTGAAAAAGGCTGTAGAAGACATTACAGCCCGCTCTGCGGAACTTGGCTTTAGCGCATTTACTTCCGCAGGCCTTGACGGGTCTTCCAGCTGGAGGTTTACAGGACACCTTGCAAACATGCCTTTGTTCTATGAATTTAAAGACAATGGCGTAACGTCACAGCCGGAAGCTATTACAGGCGCATACCTTGACAATTACAAAAACATCTGGGATCTTTACATCAACAACGCAACATGCCCGCCGAACGTATTGTCCAACAAGACAGGCGACGAAGCGGAAGCTGAATTTGGCGAAGGCAAAGCAGTATTCTACCAGAACGGCACATGGGAATATGCAAACCTGACAGGGAAATTTGGCATGAATCCAGAAGAACTGGCCATGATCCCGATTTACATCGGTGCTCCTGGGGAAGAAAAATCCGCACTTGCCTGCGGCACAGAAAACTGCTGGGCAGTAAATAAGAAAGCATCCGAAGCAGATATAAAAGCAACGTTAGACTTCTTAAAATGGGTAGTAACTTCCGAAGAAGGCACGACGATGATGGCAAGCGAATTTGGCCCGATTCCGTTTAAGAGTGCAAAACCGTCTGAAAACGTATTCTTTACAAACGCAAACGACTACATTGCAAACGGCAACTATGTTGTAACATGGGCATTCAACCATACGCCTAACGTAGATTCCTGGAGAGGAACTTTAGAATCCGCATTATTGCAGTACTCCGCTAACAACGGCTCCTGGGATGATGTAAAATCAGCATTTGTAGATGGCTGGGCAACACAGTATAAAGCAGAGCACAACTAAGACGCTGTTGTGTGGCAAGGGGCGGGCGGATGCCCGCCCCTTTCATAAAAATGATGGCACTGGCAAAGCATAACAGGAAATGGAGATTTGCATGATGAAGAAAAAAAATAAATCAGACGCAGTGGCGTTAAACAGCGAACTGGTGCGCAGGCCGCTTCAGCGCTGCTTCCCAATTTTCATACTGCCTACGTTTCTGGCGTTTATCATTGGGTTTTTATATCCTTTTTTGAGAGGAATTTATTTGTCGCTATGTACGTTTACAACGCCAAGGGACGCGAAGCTGGTAGGGCTGTCCAATTATATTAAGGCGCTGCAGGATCCATCCTTTGTTTATTCTTTTGGATTTACGGCGTTGTTTACGGTTGTTTCTGTTGTTATCATCAATACGTTTGCATTCGCGATTGCTTATATCCTGACACAGAATATTCTTGGGGCGAATGCGTTCCGTACCGTCTTTTTCATGCCAAACCTGATTGGCGGCATCGTGCTTGGCTATATCTGGTCCATGATCTTTGACGGTATTTTGATACGTTACAATACATTCCTGCTTGCAAAGACGGGTTACGGCTTCTGGGGCCTGCTGATTTTGATGTGCTGGCAGCAGATCGGTTATATGATGATTATTTACATTGCGGGGCTGCAGGGCATACCGGAGGATATGATGGAGGCGGCAAAGATTGACGGCGCGACAAAATGGCAGACGCTTTGGAAAATTACGATTCCGAATGTCATGCCTTCCATCACCATCTGTGTATTCCTGACACTGACGAACTCCTTTAAGCTCTTCGACCAGAACCTTGCGCTGACAGGCGGCATGCCGGCAGTATTTGAGGCAAACGGCGCGGTCATCAACACGACGGAAATGCTGGCGTTGAATATTTATAAAACATTCTACACAGGTGCAAATACGAGGGGCATGGCACAGGCGAAAGCTGTGATGTTCTTTATTCTTGTAGCATTGTTTGCACTGGCACAGCTGAAAGCAACTAGAACGAGGGAGGTGCAGCAGTAATGAAAGAAAAAAGAAGCACGGCAAGTCTTGTGTTAACATGTGTGTTCGTTATAATCTGCATTATTTATGTATTGCCGATCATAGAAGTTGCCATCAATTCGTTTAAGGCAAACTCTTACGTCAATACGGAAACGTTTGCCCTGCCAAATGAAGATTCCTTTGTGGGCTGGGCGAACTATGCAAAAGGCATGACTTTTGGCAACTATCCGTTTTTGAAATCGGCGTTTTACAGCCTTTATATTACGATTTTTTCCACGGCGCTGATTTTATTGTGCACGTCCATGTCCGCATGGTACATTGCAAGGATAAACAGCAAATTCAGCCAGTTTTTCTATTATTTATGCGTATTCTCCATGATCGTGCCTTTCCAGATGGTAATGTATACGCTAGCTGGCACGGCAGACTCGTTAAAGTTAAATACGCCCTGGACGATTCCGATCATTTATCTTGGATTTGGCGCCGGGCTTGCGATTTTTATGTTTGTCGGATTTGTCAAAGGGCTGCCGTTAGAGATTGAGGAAGCGGCTGCAATCGACGGCTGCGGCCCGCTTGTGACATTTTTCCAGGTAGTGCTGGCAATGTTAAAGCCGACGATGGTTTCGGTAGGGATTTTGGAAGTTATGTGGGTATGGAACGACTACCTGCTGCCGTACCTTGTGCTGGACAGGACGGAATATATGACGATTCCGATCCACATCCAGTATTTAAAAGGCAGTTACGGCTCAGTAGACCTTGGCGCTACAATGGCTATCATTATGTTAAGCATTTTACCTATCATCATAATGTATTTATTCTGCCAGAAATACATTATCAAGGGCGTTGCAGCGGGAGCTGTGAAAGGATAATATTGAATGACGATAAAAGATTTGGCGCGTGAGACCGGATATTCCGTAGGAACTGTTTCCCGTGTCCTTAACAATTATCCGAATGTGAGCAGGAATGCCAGGCAGGTCATATTGGACGCAGTGGAACGGCATGATTTTATTGTAAACACGAGTGCGAAAAACTTAAAGCAGCAGCAGAGCGAAACGATTGTGGCTGTTGTGAAGGGCACTTCCAATGAATTGTTCGCGAAGATGTTAGAGCATATCCAGCTGATGTTAGCGGGGACGCGCTATACGCTGGCTACGGAATTTATCGATGAGGACGATGACGAAGTGGCGCATGCCAGGCAGCTTTGCAAGGATAAGAAGCTGTTAGGGATTTTGTTTTTAGGCGGGAATAACAGGAATTTTTGCGCAGGGTTTGACAGGATCCATGTGCCGTGCGTGCTCGTGACAAACGATGCTTCCAATCTGGAGTTTGAAAATCTTTCCAGCGTTGCGACAAATGACTGCATGGCGGCGCGCTGCGCGGTAAATTATCTCATGGAAAACGGGCATACGAAAATCGCGTTGATCGGCGGGACGCCTGAATCGGATACGAGTTTCCTGCGCCATCAGGGCTGGGAAGAAGCGCACAGGCAGCGTGGCATGGATCCAAAAGACGGCGGCCCGTACATCAGCGGAAGGTATTCTTTCCAAAGCGGCTATGAAGCTATGGATCAGCTCTTAAGCAGCGGGGCTAAAATAACGGCGGTCTTTGCCATGGCGGATGTTATCGCAATCGGCGTGATCAGCGCTATTTATGATTATGGGCTTAAGGTGCCGGAAGATATTTCCGTTGTTGGTTTTGACGGGATTCCAATCGGGGAGTTTTATTGCCCAAAGATTACGACAATTGAGCAAAATATTGAGCAGCTTGCAAAAAAAAGCTGTGAGATGATTGTAGACTGCATTGAGCAGGGAGCGCCTGCGCGGCATGAATATATTCCATTCCGCTTAAAGTGCAGGCAGAGTGTAAAGAAATTAGATGTAAAAAGAGGCTAGCGCCGCAGGGCGTGCCTTAGAATGGAGATTCCTATGAGAGAAAGTGGAATATTGCTTCCTATGTCTTCCCTGCCATCGCCTTACGGAATTGGAACGCTTGGAAAAGCAGCCCTGCAGTTTGTGGATTTCTTAAAGCAGGCGGGGCAGAGCTGCTGGCAGATGCTTCCCATCAATCCGACCGGCTACGGCGATTCGCCTTATCAGGCATTGTCGTCCTTTGCGGGCAGCCATTATCTGATCGATCTGGACCTGCTCGTGGAAGAAGGGCTGCTGTGCCCGGAAGAGATTTTGGGGAAACAGTGGGGGGAAAATCCGGCAAAAGTGGATTTTGGCCTTTTGTACGGGCAGCGGCTGCCGCTTTTGCACCAGGCTTTTTTAAGATTTGAGAAGAAAAAAGATTCGGCAAAAGACTCGGAATATGAAGATTTTGTGCAGCGGGAAAAATGGTGGCTGGAAGATTTTGCCATTTTTATGGCGTTAAAAGAAGAAAATAAGCAGACGCCGTGGACTGACTGGGAGGAAGGCGTGCGCCTTAGGAAAGCAGATGCCATGGCAGAATGCAAAGAGCGTTTAAAAGAGCAGATTGCATTCCATTCTTTTTTGCAGTTTGTTTTTTATAAACAGTGGGAGCAGGTGCATGCGTATGCAACAAAACAAAAGATTTCGCTGATTGGGGATGTGCCGATTTATGTGCCGATGGATTCTGCCGATGTATGGGCAAACCCGGCGCTTTTCCAGCTGGATGCCAACAGGCGGCCTATTGTCATCGCCGGGTGCCCGCCGGATGCGTTTTCTGCCACAGGGCAGCGGTGGGGCAATCCGATCTATGATTGGGAGCGGATGAAGCAGGATGGGTATTCCTGGTGGATTTCGCGGCTGTGCGCGGCGGCGCATTTCTTTGACAGGGTGCGCATCGACCATTTCCGAGGCATTGAGAGTTATTGGGCGATCCCATCAAGTGAGGAGAGCGCAGTCAACGGAAAATGGAACAAAGGGCCTGGCATGGATTTGATCAGGGCAATCCGGGAAAACCTGCCGGATACCCGCTTTATTGCGGAAGATTTGGGATTTTTGACGCCAGAAGTCATCCATATGCAGGAAGAATCGGCGTTTCCGGGGATGAAGGTGCTGCAGTTTGCCTTCGACAGCAGGGAGGAAGGCAATTATCTGCCTTATACGTATACGAAAAATACGGTGTGCTATACGGGGACGCATGACAATGAAACGTTATTGCAGTGGCAGCATATGATCAGCGAAGAAAATCTGCGCTATGCGATGGAGTATTTTAGGATCGACGACAAAAGCAGGCTCTCCGAGGCGATGATCTGCGGCGGCATGTCGTCAGTTTCGGATTTGTTTGTGGCGCAGATGCAGGATTACTTAGGTCTTGGCGAAGAAGCGCGGATGAATAAGCCAAGCACCTTAAACAGCCAGAACTGGACGTGGCGGGCATTGGAAACGCAGTTTACGCCGCGCCTTGCGGAATGGATCTGTAAGCTGACGAAGCTGTATGGAAGGTAGGATGCTGTAGCGGATTTTAAAATAGGGCGTTGGGAAGGGTAAAAACTTTCCAAATGCCCTTGTTTTGTCATGAAGGAAACAGTCATAACCCCGCGCTGTGCCTCATACAATGTAAAAAAGCGTATGAGGGGTTTCGTTTGAAGGATTATATTGAGGAACGAGCAATGAACATTGCCAATTATATTATTGAATGTAATGCAACGGTGAGGGAAACTGCGAAAAAGTTTGGGATTAGCAAGAGTACGGTACATATGGCAGTGGCAAAACAGAACGGTTTGTGTGGAGCGTGAGATAGAATGAAGAGTAGGGATTTAGGGGCAGCATTCTTTGAAAAGAGGAGAGCTGCCGTTTTAGTGGATGGGCTCAGTAGAATCATATTTGAAATATATGATTGTGTTATGGGGGAAATAGGGATATAATAAGGGATAGATAGAGAAAATTAATGTTTTGTCCGGCATAGTTTGCTGAATTGTAGGAAAATAACAACGGATATAGCTTTAGGAGGTCTTAGCTATGGAAAAGATATATGCTTTGCATGAGATACAGGCGATTATTCGCCCCATTCTGCAAAATTACGGTGTGAGCCGGGCGTATCTTTTTGGATCCTACGCCCGCGGGGAGGCCACCGGACAGAGCGACATCGACCTTCGGATTGATGGAGGCAGGATTCGGTCTATGTTCGGACTGGGAGCTCTTTACCATGAATTGACGCAGGCTTTAAAAAAGTCTGTGGATCTGGTGACAACGGAGGCTCTGGAGCATGATGCGAATGCAGGAAGAACAGAGAAATTCCGCACATATATAAAGGAGGACGAGCAGCTGGTCTATGGAGAAGAACATTAGCATTCTAGAACATATCGGTATATATTGTGCAGATATAGAAGCGGCAGTGGAACGCTTCGGAAAAGAAAAAATCACATTTGCAACAGATAGAGATTACCGCAATTCCGTATGCATGAGTTTGCTCCAGATTGGGGAGCTGGCAGGGCATCTGACGGAAGAGTTTCGCGAGGCGACAAAGGAATCTGTTTTCTGGCCGGCAATCAGGGGAATGAGAAATCTGTTTGCCCACAATTATGGTGTTGTGGACGTGGACAAGGTATGGGAAACAGTTCTGTCGGACATTCCGATTCTACATGATTTCTGTGACCGCACGATACGAATTGCACATTGCTCCGAGCAAGGAGAGGATGTATAGTGAATCCTGCGGCGATATACCTTTAGGAGTTGTACTTTGTGGAGGACGAATTTATCACGTCCGGCAATATTCTGCCATGTGCAGCTTGTGTTGAATGAGCCGCAGACTTTTGATGGCTTTATAGCACATTATAAGAATTTCTCCGGCGTTCGCAATTACATCGCCATGATTCAAAAAAGCAACTAATATAAAACTTCTAATGCCAAACAATCCCGGATGTGTTACAATAGGATTATAGCAGAGAGTAAAAACTTTATGAAGGGATGGAGAATCTATAATATTTTTATGCTCGCAATAGAGCTAAGATACTATCTTTATTACCGGGGAAAAAAGAAAGTACTGGAAAAATAACTACAAGCTCGCTTTCAAGGATGATTATGCTTGGGATAGAGATGATAACATGGGCAGTGCTTGTATTCCAGAAATATTTTGGGCGTGGTTGGAGGTGGGACTGGATACATAATTTCAATACCATTCTGCAATTCTTCCCGATTATTTGTAGAAGGTTTTCAAGGGATTTTTGTTAAATTTGGGTGCTGATTGCATCCGGGGCAACTATCACAGCGTAAGGGCAGTCACAGACTATAGGGAAAGGTCTGGGCTGTCCTTTTCGTGCTTTTTAAAGAACTGCTACAATGCAAAAGGTTGGTAAAACTATAAAATATTTAGATAGAATGGTTAATAATTTTAGCGTGGTTTTCATAGAATGGACAAAGATCAAAAGGCGGGGGTGTTTCCCGACATGAATCATTTTTCTGACAGTAAGAAAAGAAAATTAAATTACGTTATACATAACCCCAATACAGATGAAGAAACGGCGAAAGCATTACTGGCGGTGTTTATGCAGGTGAATGAGAAGAAGGTGGAAGGGAAACTTAGGCGTAGCATAATAAAGATGTAACGGAACGAAAACAATATAACAGAAAGGTCATCGCTATGAATATCGCTGCCTACTGCCGTGTTTCCACGGACAAATCAGACCAATTAAACAGCCTGGAAGCACAGAAAAATTTTTTTGTTGAATATACCAAAAAGACTGGTGACACCCTCGTCCGGCTCTATGCCGACGAGGGCATTTCCGGCACGAAAATCAAAAACCGCAAAGAATTTTTGCGCATGATGTCAGATGCCGAACATGATCTTTTTGATATGGTTGTCGTTAAGGACATTTCCCGTTTTGCTAGAAATACGGTGGACTTGCTTCAAAATATCCGCAAGCTGAAATCCCTCGGCATCGAAACGCAGTTCCTTACCGCAAATATGACGAGCATGGGGAATAGTGAATTTGTGCTGACTATTTTTGGAGCATTGGCGCAGGAAGAAAGTGCCAATACTTCCAAGCGCGTAAAGTTCGGGAAAAAGATAAACGCTGAGAAAGGCCGTGTGCCAAATATCGTTTACGGTTACGACAAGACTATCGGGGATTATTTCAATCTGGCTATCAATGAGGAAGAAGCTGCCATTGTCCGCCAGATTTACCAGTGGTACATCAAGGACGGCTACGGCGCGGCAAAAATTTCAATCTTTCTCAACGAGCGCGGCCTGCGGACAAAGCGAAACTGTAAATGGAGCCAGAACGCAGTCTGCCGGATTCTGACAAATGAATTGTATACCGGAAAAATTATCAATGGAAAGCAGGAAGTGACGGATTTTTTGACCGGGCAGAGGGCGGATAAAGACGAAACGGAGTGGATGGTTATGG
>QLIP01068653.1_pt1 | contig 53699 bp, 42 predicted proteins | sample 1769771 | NCBI WGS metagenome assembly QLIP01 (sample SAMN09428762, study PRJNA476227) | Gut metagenome, whole genome shotgun sequencing project. | isolation source: cecum | host: Rhizomys sinensis | place: China: Jinsha town of Minqing, Fujian Province | collected 2013-09-23 | reverse complement strand
TTTGGAAAGTTTAAAACGATTGTCTCAATTTGACAAAACCATATAACCAACTTCATTTGTAAACGGAGTGATCAGTTATATAATTTTGAAAATACTTGTTGATATCAATCTGTTTCCGACACAGTGAACGACCAACCACCAATCCACATCGATTCGATACATTTGATACTCTCCATACATAGTCGCTTAAACCTACTTCACTCAAATCACTCTTTATACTCTTCGATGAGTTCCAACTTGCAATTTCCGACTCAAACTCAGCTTTCGTAATCGAGTATAAATCAATATATATATATGGAGAACTCTCATATTCTTTCGGTATTCCAAACAAATTATATGCTCCCTGAATATTTATTATTTTGGTCTCCCCTCGAAATGAAGTATTACAAAATACATCTGGGTATTGTTTAGCCCCAAAACTATTCTCATAAAACACAACATCGGTTTTCCCTAAATACTCTTTAAAGATTGCGTCGTTGCAATACATTTTACTATTCACATAGTTACAATATTGACTCATAAATGCTTTTGGATTGCTATAGCACGTTGCATATGACAGTTTATAATAACTCGGACTTGCAATTTTATCTTTTACCTGAATTTCAATATCAAGTGTTGCATCTAACCAAGTTGCTGTGTCATCATACGGGTTATCCAACTGCACACCAGGATTGTGATTCTTTGGGTGAGAAGGATAAACCTTAAATGAGGTAATTTTGATATCTGCAACTTCAAATTGGGCATCTGCCGGAATTATTGTTTCACCCTGAATAGATTCATAGTCTGGATGTTCAACAACTATCTTTACCTTATCATTTGATTGGGTTTTATAATTTGAATCATATGCAATATAACTCCATTGCGGTCTACTATTCTCCTTATTGTAAGAAAGAGATTCTATATATCGATCATTTACATATAATTTTACCTCTGCACTATTGGGATATTTTAAAGTGTCATTCTTAGCACCCCACACATAGGTCAAGGCTACAAGCACTTTCACTGTTGAGTCTTTCTCTGCAACTGCATACATACACAATTTTTGCCTCGCATCTGGCGTTAAACTAATCTCCTCATAACATCCGGTTAACCCAAACAACATCATAATCAAAAGCAGTGGAAATAACAATATAGATTTAATACTTCTCATTATTGTAACTCGATTCTTAATTGTAACACGATTCTTAAAACATTAAATATAAACTACTTCATTTCATGAATATCGTAATGCAAATTTAATACAAAAAATAAACTAAACAAAACAATATAAGTTTTTGTACAAAAAATTTTTTCTCTTTTGTCTCAATTTTGAATTTGGTTGAGTATCTGTGAGAGAATACAATAGTTGCCAAGCGAGTTCGTTATCTTATTATGTGGATATTTTTTGCTGTTGCCTCTGCTTTATGTCTGGGCTTTTACGATATTTTTAAGAAGTTGTCGGTTCGCGGCAACGACGTTCTGATGGTGTTAATGCTTAACACCGTGTTTGGAGCTTTATACATTCTCCCTTTTCTTATAGCTCAAATATGGACCTCAGGTTCCGAAATTGCTTGTTCGCCCATGGGACATGCCATGATCTTACTCAAATCGCTTATCGTATTAGGTTCATGGATGTTGGGCTATTTTGCAATCAAACATCTTCCCCTCACCATTCAAGGACCAATCAATGCCTCGCGCCCGGTGCTGGTTCTCACCGGTGCAGTGATAATCTTTGGTGAATCGCTCAACACCTTGCAATGGTGCGGTATTTTGTTAGGTTTTTTCTCCCTTTTTCTAAGTTCAAGGCTGGGCGGCAAAGAGGGCTTTTCGGTGCGCAATTCAAAATGGATTTGGATGTCGATCGGCGCCACGATGCTTGGCGCAGTCAGTGCATTGTACGATAAGTATCTGTTGCGGTTATATTCACCCATCGAAGTTCAGGGATGGTATGCCATCTATCAATGCTCGGTAATGATAACTGTAATATCCATTATGCGATGTAAACAAAACCGTGCGTCCGACCCTTTCCGTTGGCGCTGGACCATCCCTTGCATAGCCCTCTTTCTCACCATTGCCGACATGGCATACTTCTATGCCCTATCTCAACCAGAGGCTTTGGTGGCAGTAACCTCTATGATACGACGTGGAAGCGTATTGGTAAGCTTCGCTTACGGAGCCATAATTCTTCGCGAACGTAACCTAAAGGCAAAAATAATAGACCTTGCAGTCTTACTGCTCGGTCTAATATTACTCGTTATTGGCTCGGCATAACCCTTCCATAAGCGCCAAGCGGCGCGCCATTTGTTGCAATCAGCCATCATATATCGCGCCGCTTTGAGTTCTGTGGGAGGCGGAACGCCGACGCGGCCGCCCAGCCACCATATATCGCGCCGCTTTGAGTTCAGTGGGAGGCGGAACGCCGACGCGGCCGCCCAGCCACCATATATCGCGCCGCTTTGAGTTCAGTGGGAGGCGGAACGCCGACGCGGCCGCCCAGCCACCATATATCGCGCCGCTTTGAGTTCAGTGGGAGGCGGAACGCCGACGCGGCCTCCCATACCCCTCTCATTGCCCTCCGCTCCCCTGTTTAGCGTATTTAGGAATGGAGCCTTAGTCCATTCCGATAAGCGAACGTATATATGTCATCAAACTTACATTACGCTCTTTGGCACGCAGCAGCGCTACATTTACCATATAATATCCATAATAGCAGATAAAAGCCGCTATGGCACCAACCATCATTCCAACAAGGATATCGCCGGGATAATGCACCCCAAGATAGATACGCGAATAGCTAATAAGAACCGACCATATCAGCATAAACACCGTAAAGCCCCGCATACGCATCACCAGCGACAAGAACACAGCCAACGCAAACGTATTTGCAGCATGACACGATGGGAAACCATAAGCCCCTCCTCTATAACCATTCACAATATGCACCATCGGCGAGATAGGATTTGCCGGATTCGATGGTCGCAGGCGCTCAAAGAACGGTCGAATCATATGCGAACATGCCTGATCGGCAATAACAATCATCAATGCCACGAAAATCAATGCCACTGTTGTTTTACGCCATCCCTTGTAATAAAACAGCATCCCTACCAGTGCGGCATAAAACACAACCCAGATCCATTTATGGCTCAACCACCACATCACAGGATCCATCCAATCGGCATGCAGACTGTTCAACAGGAGAAACAAACTTGTATCTGCACTTATTAAACTCTCAATTATTCCATTCATTTTTTTATCAATTTTTCGTAAAGTTAGCCAATTATTTTTATTTCTCATAAAAACCGAACTTAAAAAATTGAAAATCGAAATTTTACGACAAGAAATTACATAAAAAAAGGTCCCGAATCACTTCGGGACCCCAAGCAGGTTAGATATAGTTTATTAATTCTTTATATCTAATGATATTATATCTAATGATATTGTTTCATTGTTAGCCTAACACAGCTGTTGTGCAGTACTCGTAGATGTTCGGAACCAATCCCAAGAGAATGATACCGGCAACACAGATACAGAGTGCTACACGCTCGCAACGCATGCTGTCGTACTTCTCGATCGAGCATTCGCCCGGCGCAATCCACATCGCTTTTACAACCAGGAGGTAGTAATAGAGCGATATGATTGTGTTGATAAGTGCAATCAACACCAACATATAAAGCGCCATTGAACCTGTGCTTGTAACCGCGGTAAAGATCAGAATCTTCGAGAAGAAACCTGCAAACGGCGGAATACCTGCCAATGAGAACATTGCCAAGGTCATTACGAATGCCAAGAGAGGATTAGTCTTGTGAAGACCATTGTAATCATTCATACCAACCTTTCCAGTTTGATTCTCAATGCTTGAGATTACTGTGAAGGCTGCAAGGTTACTTACAATATACACAAAGATATAGAACATCATTGATGCCAAACCAACACCCTGAGCAAAGACACCCAGCATGATGTAACCGGCCTGCGATACAGATGAGAAGGCCATGAATCGCTTCATGTTCTTCTGGCGCATTGCAAAGAGGTTACCAACAGTGATTGTAACAATGATGATTGCATACATCATCCATTCCCACATGTCTGCATAGAGTGCACCGAATACCTGAGTAAAGATGATGAAGAAAGCGAATGCTGCAGCACCCTTAGAGATAACTGAAAGGTAGCTGGTGATTGCTGTCGGGGCACCTTCATAAACATCGGCTGTCCAGAGATGGAACGGAACAAGCGACAGTTTGAATCCCATACCGGCAATCAAGAATGCCAATGCTACGACCAACAAACCGCTGTTCTTACCAGCTACTACATTCGTAGCAATCTCGTCGAAGTAGAGCGAACCACCAGAGAATGCGTACACGAACGAAAGACCGCAGAGCAGGATTGCCGACGAGAAGACAGCAGTGAGAATATACTTAACTGCAGCCTCGTGGCTCTCGTAATACTTCTTATTGAATGCCACCAACGCAGCCAAAGGCAACGATGCCGACTCCAAACCGATGATGAAGAGAAGGAAGTGACGGGCTGAGATCATAAGATACATACCGAAGAGCGTAACGAGAATTAACTCATAGAACTCACCCTTGCGGATAGCCACTTCATCGCTCTGCACCCATTTAGCCGACTGAAGGAACACGATAAACACACCCACGTTAAGGATTGCCTTTATCGCCTTGCAGGCAGCGGTGTTCACATACATACCACCGAACACTGCCTCCTCGCTTGCCGGCAACACCCAGATAGCGACTGTTGCGCAAAGGAAAAGAATCGTAGTGAAAGGGGTCAACAATTTCTTTGCAGCCTCATTAGCGAATGTATCGAAAAGAAACACCACTAAGAAGAGTGCAAGAATTATTAGTTCGGGCATCATAGCCCCAAATTGTGAATAATCCATTGTTGTTTCTTTTTAGTCGATTTACAGTGAATTGTTCAACACCTCGATAATGGGTGCGAAACTGTGTTGAATTGTCTCATTAATCCAGTTGGGGAAGAAACCGATTCCAGCCAAGCAGACAATAAGTGTTGCTGTCGAGAAACGCTCCCACCAAGTAGCATCAGTAAGCTCCAAGTGATGCTCATCATGGATCGGGCCAAGGATAAGCTTGCCAACCACACGAAGAATGTAAACTGCTGTTGTTACGATAGCAGTTGTAGCTGCAATCACAAAGATACGATGGAATAGATCGCCGTTTTCGAACGCACCGAAGAAGATAGTCATCTCGGCTACGAAACCAGACATACCCGGCAAACCGAGCGATGCAAAACCGGCAATCATATAACATACGCCCAAGTACGGCATTACTCGCATCAAGCCTCCCATCTCGCGGATGTCGCGTGTATGAGTTCTACCATAAATCATACCGATAAGGGCGAAGAAAAGAGCTGTCATCAAACCGTGAGAAAGCATCTGAAGAATACCACCAGTCATTGCGGTTGTATTCAACATCAAGATGGCAAACAGAACCATACCACAGTGCGAAACCGAAGAGTAAGCATTGATATACTTAAGGTCGGTCTGTACGCATGCCGAGCAGGCACCGTAAACTACGCTGATACCAGTCAAGATAATGAAGATCCATGCCAACTCGTGTGCGGCCTGCGGACAGAGGAAGATGGCGATACGGAAACAGCCGTAACCTCCGAGCTTCATCAATACACCTGCGTGGAGCATTGACACTGCAGTCGGTGCACAAGCGTGACCGTCGGGACTCCATGTGTGGAACGGGAACATAGCACCCAAAACACCGAAACCAACAAATGTGAAAACGAAGAGCATTCGCTGCCAGCTCGGATCGATTGAATTATTGTGGGCAATTTCAAGAATATTCCAAGTCGGCTGACCATCTACCAAACCACCATGCCAGTGGATTCCGAGAAGACCCAGCATCAAGAATGCCGAACCACCCATAAGCATCAAAGTCAGTTTCATCGCTGAATACTCCTTTCGTCCTGTACCCCATACACCAATCAAAAGATACATCGGAATCAAAGCCACCTCATAGAACATGAACATTGTGAACATGTCGATCGAGATAAAGAAACCGAATACACCAGTTGAAAGGAGGCAGTACCACAAGAAGAAGTTCTTCGGCAGCGGATCAATCTTCCACGAAGCGAACGTACCGGCAAATACGATGATTGCCGAAAGAAGAAGCATCATAACAGAGATGCCGTCGACACCAACTGCCAAGTGGATATTCAAACTTTTATACCACATCCAATTGCCCATATAGAGCATTTCGTCGGTGTTTCCTGCTGCGCGCAGCCCCAGGAAATCAACCACGAGCCAGATCGCCAAAGCCAACAGCACTGTCGATCCTGCAACCATCACACCGCGGATTGCCTTCATATTGCTATTGCCGCAACATGCCAATCCGGCCATCATCAAGACGGGGACGATTACAAACCAAATTAAGATATTTCCAAACATGATTGTTTATATTTGCAATGCATTATGAAGTTATTATAGTAAACACACCCAAGTGATGGCGGCCAACAATGCTGCGCCGGCAAAGAACCAAAGAACATATGTCTGAACGTTGCCATTCTGCATACCCTTGATGCGAGCCGATGCACTCTGAGTAATTGTTGCCATCGCATCCATTGTGCCATCGATGATGTGACGATCGAACCATGCGATGCTACGACATACGATATCGAAGATAATCTTATGCGTAATGAACATGTAGATTTCGTCCCAGTAGAAACGACGATTTGCAGCCTTCCAGAGTCCGGGCAATGCAGCCTTCATCTTTGCCGGCTTATCGTTCTTCTTCATATACAACCAAGCCGAAAGTGCAATTGCACATACAGCAACAATGATGCTTGTGGTGGCTACAGTTGTGTCGAGATGAATATGATACGGCTCGCGGTTCCAAGTCACAAATTCACCGAAGGGCAAGAAACCTGCAACTGTACTTACTACAGCAAGAATCAGCAACGGGAGTGACATCTGCCACGGCGCATCGTGAGGCTTGTGATTCTTATAGTGAGGATTCTCCTCCCACCAGAACACCATGAAGTACATACGGAACATATAGAATGCAGTCAAACCGGCAACCATTGTCATCCAACCACCCCAAAGCGGACTGTTAGCGTACATAGCTGTCAACATCTCATCTTTTGAGAAGAAACCTGCAAACGGTGGAATACCGGCGATTGCCAAACAGCCAATAAGGAATGTCCAGTGCGTGATGGGCATATACTTACGCATACCACCCATATCGGTGTAGTTGTTTGAATGAACTGCGTGAATCAAAGCACCTGCACCCAAGAAGAGCAACGCTTTGAACATTGCGTGTGTAAAGAGGTGGAACATTGATGCCATGTAACCCAAACCTTCGTGAAGTTCCGGACGTGCAACACCAAGTGATACCATCATAAATGCAATCTGCGAAATGGTCGAGAAGGCCAAGATACGTTTGATGTCAATCTGACAGCATGCCACAACTGCAGCGTAGAACGCTGTGATGGCACCAACTACTGTGATAAACTCCAACGAACCCTCTGCTACCAAGTATACGGGGAAGAAACGTGCCACGAGATATACACCGGCAACAACCATTGTTGCAGCGTGGATCAAAGCAGACACCGGAGTCGGACCCTCCATTGCATCGGGCAACCAGATGTGGAGCGGCAACATAGCCGACTTACCCATACCACCACCGAAGATCAAAACCATTGCGAGTGTCAGAACCGAACAACCCATGAATGTGGCACCTTCGAACGATGCCAACACACTCTCAGGATGCGATGTCAGCATCAAGAAATTGAATGCTGAGCTTCCTCCAAGTTCACCATCGGCAGGCGACTGTCCTACGTAGTAAGAAAGAACCAAAATACCGATAAGCATGAACAGGTCGGCAAAACGAGTCACGATAAACGCCTTCTTCGAAGCTGAAACAGCCGACGGCAATTTATAGAAGAAACCGATCAGCAAGAATGAAGAAACACCCACGAGCTCCCAGAAGATATACATCTGGAAAATATTAGTGGCCACAACCAAACCCAACATCGAGAATGTAAAGAGCGAAAGGAATGCATAATAACGTTGGAATCCCGGCTCATGCTCCATGTAACCCCAGCTATAGAGGTGAACCATGAACGAGATAGTCGTGATGACAATCAACATCATTGCACTAATCGGGTCGAGAAGGAAACCGATATTTACAACCAAACGGTCGGTGAAAGCCAACCAAGTCGCATCGAAGACCTGGAACTGCTGACGCACACCATCGAGAATAAAGATCTCCTGACCACTGAAGAAGTAGGTCAAAGCCACCTTATAAGCCATGCAGAGCAACGCACCATTGGCAATGATACCAAGCGTTCCTGCCAACTTTCGCGGCATCTTTACCCCACCAAGTCCTAAGATAAGGAACATTGTGAAGGGCAAAGCCAGAATCAAAATTGGAAGTGTAATGTTCATATCTTAGTTATCTTTCAATTGTTTCACACTGTTGATATCCGTGTTGCCTACGGCACGATAGATATTGATGATGATTGCAATGGCGATTGCTGTCTCGGCCGCTGCTATGGCAATGGCAAAGAGAGTGAACACCATACCCTCCATCGAACCGGGGAAAAGGAATCGATTAAAAACCACAAAGTTCAAATCGGCTGAGTTCAACATCAACTCAAGCGAGATCAACAAAGCAATCATATTCTTACGGGTCACAAAACCGTAAACGCCGGCCGCGAACATAATAACGCTCGGAACCAGATAATATAACATAGTCAAGTCCATATCCTTAACGTTTGCGGGCAACTACGACGCCACCGATTATACATGCCAATAACAACACACTGACTGCCTCGAAAGGAAGCAGATACTGATAACGAGCCGAGCCTGTCAGGGCATAACCCAGATCATGCATCGTGATCTCCTTGCCAGCCTGGAGTGAATACGCAAGCGATTCGCCTGAAAGAATCGGCATATAGAACAATGCCAAAACCAGAAGAATGCTTCCAGCCACCGACACGCCCAAACCAAGAACTCGACGGTGAGACTCCAACGGAGCTGCCTTCTCATCCGGACGACGTGTAAGTAGAATTGCGAACACAAAAAGTACCATAATACCTCCTGCATAAACAGCTATCTGCACACCACCCAGGAACTGATATCCAAGCTGGAAGTACATCACTGCTGTGCTTAAAAGCACAAACAGAAGATAAGTGGCAGATCTAAGTATTCTGCGTGTTGACACTGTCATCACCGAAAAAACGGCAATGCAGATTGCAACAACCGAATACAAAATGATATTTGCTACTGAATCCATTATATTGTTGTTCTTTATTTTCTCGTTTATTTGCCCTCTGCTGTGTCGGCAGGCTTTGGTGCGGCCACCGGTGCCTCCGGTTCGGGACGATAATTAAGTTTCTTTACGAGTGCGTCGCGAGTAAACGTTGCCTGCTCGAAATCATTGGTAAATTCCAATGCATCTTGCGGACAGGTAGTCATACACAACATACAGAATGTACAACTTCCCAAATCGTAAAAATACTCATCAAGCTTGCGTTTCTTCTTACCGTCCGGCATCTCAACCATCTTTGTGGTCAACTTGATGGTGCCGTTCGGACAGTTCATCTGACAGATGCCGCAAGCGATACATCTATGTCTGCCCTCTTCATCATACTTGAGCGTTAGCTCAGCGCGGAATCGGTCGGGAATCTCCAATGTGGCGCGATTCTCGGGATACTGCTCCGTGATTTTGGGCGTAACGAACTCCTTGCCCGTAACTCCCATTCCAACGAGCAAGCTTTTTACGCCCGTTCCGACTGATGTGAAATATTCTTTAATACTGCCCATCTGTTAATGGTTTAACTTCGGCATCTCATTGAAGTTGTTTAAACTTCAGTTGGAATGCCGAAGTGGTTATTGTTTCTGAATTGTTATCTTTCAACCTGACCGCCCAAGATATCGAGCAGCTCGGTCGTAATGCTTTGCTGACGGAGTTTGTTATACTCCAACTGCAATTCATCAAAGAGTTTCTTAGCATTGTCGTTTGCACTCTGCATCGCCATGACGCGAGCAGCCTGCTCTGAAGCACGATTCTGAACCGTAATCTCCTGCATTGTCGACATCACAAACATCGGCAACACTTCGTTAAAGATGCTCGACGCATCCGGCTCAAAAATGTAAAGCTTGTTATCGTCCATCTCCTCACCATCCGACAATGTTTTCTCATCGATTGGGAAGAGTTGATCGACAGTCAGTTTCTGACGACTTATCGATTTGAAACCCATATATACGGTTTCCACCAAATCAAGATCACCGCTTAGAAAAGCATCGCGAAGCATCTGGGTGAATTCAGTTACGCGCTCACCGCGCATTTTACTGTCGACACCGTCAACACTTACAACCTCAATATTTTCATTCTTGAGGCTTTTTACAGCCTTGGCAATCTTATTTCCGACCGGATACACCCGTATTGAAACGCCTTTGCCATATTCGTTGCGAATGCGATCCAATTCAATCAGGAAACCTTTGAAGATATTCATGTTATAGGCACCGCAAAGGCCATCGTCCGAACCATAAACCACGATTCCGACGCGTTGCACATCGCGCGTATCCAGAAGCGGAGAATTGAATTCCTCGCCTGTTGAAACGATGTGACCCATAATCTTGCGGATCTGATCCTTAAAGGGTTTGAGTTTTTTCAAGCTCTGCTCCTCTTTATGGACCTTGGCCGAAGAGATCATTTTCATTGCGCCGGTGATCTTCTCGCTCGAAGCCACCGACCCAATGCGTATCTTTAATTCTTTTAGCGTTGCCATCTCTCTATAATCTTAATTATTTCGCCAAACCGCCGGCTACTTCAGCCGCACAAGCTGTCAGTTTAGCCGAAATATCGTCATCGAGAACTCCGACACGTAACTTGTCGAGCACATCCTCGCGATGCTTCATATTCAAGAGCTGAATGAACTGCTCCTCGAACTCAGGAATCTTATCGAGCGATACGCTCTCCAACAAACCATTTACACCGCAATAGATTACTGCAATCTCATTCTCTACAGGCCAGGGATGATACTGAGGCTGTATCAAGAGACGCTGGTTCTTGCGACCACGGTCGATTACACGCGCCGTAACGGCATCCATGTCGCCACCAAACTTGGTAAACGACTCGAGCTCACGATACTGTGCCTGTGCAATTTTCAACGTACCAGCCACCTTCTTCATAGCCTTCACCTGAGCCGAACCACCCACACGCGATACAGAGATACCAACGTTGATGGCGGGACGAATACCCTGATTAAAGAGAGCTGTCTCAAGGAAGATCTGACCGTCGGTAATTGAGATTACGTTAGTCGGGATATATGCAGATACGTCGCCGGCCTGAGTCTCGATAATAGGAAGTGCAGTCAACGAACCGCCACCCTTAACGAGCGGCTTCATTACCTCCGGGAGGTCGTTCATTGATTCAGCTACCTTCTGGTCGTTGATAATCTTTGCAGCACGTTCCAAAAGACGAGAGTGCAAATAGAAGATATCGCCAGGATAAGCCTCACGTCCTGAAGGACGCTTCAAAATCAATGAAATCTCGCGATAAGCCACTGCCTGCTTCGACAAATCATCGTATACAATCAAAGCATCGCGACCAGAATCGCGGAAATACTCACCGATTGCCACACCTGAGAAGGGTGCATAGTAGCGCATTGAAGCCGAATCTGAAGCATTGGCAGCAACCACTACAGTGTAGGGCATTGCACCATACTTAGTCAACGTATTCACAATCGCGGCTACAGTTGAAGCCTTCTGACCGATAGCCACGTAAACGCAGTATACCGGCTTGCCTGCTTCATAATTTGCGCGCTGGTTAATGATTGTATCGATAGCAATGGCAGTCTTACCCACCTGACGGTCGCCGATGATAAGCTCACGCTGACCGCGACCGATAGGAATCATCGAATCGACTGCTTTGATACCTGTCTGCAAGGGCTGAGTAACCGGCTGACGGAAGATTACGCCCGGAGCTTTACGCTCCAACGGAAGCGGAATCAAATCGCCTTCAATCGGGCCCTTGCCATCGATCGGCTCGCCAAGCATATTGATAACACGTCCGAGAAGACCCTCGCCAACCTGAATCGACGCAATCTCACCCGTACGTCTCACAGACATATTCTCTGTTACGGAATTTACTTTATCGAGAAGCACGACACCGACGTTGCTCTCCTCCAAGTTGAGGGCAACTCCCTTAGCGCCGTTCTCGAACTCAACGAGCTCATTACTTCTCACATTCTCCAGTCCGTAGACATGCGCCACACCGTCGCCGGCATTAAGCACCGTGCCCACCTCTTCAAACTTGACCTTCGAATTGATATTCTCGAGCTCTTGTTTTAAAACATCTGATATTTCGCTGGGATTAAGCATATTTGCGTTTGTGCTATTTCAGTGAATCAAACTGCATGCAGTTAATAATTCCCCAAAAGATTTTGACGTAATTGTGCGAGTTCGCCACTCACCGAAGCATCCAATCTCGAAGAATCAACATCGATTACGAAGCCTCCGATCAAGTCCGGATCTACAGCCGAACTGAACTCGAATGTCGTATCGACAAAACGGCGTTTAACTACATCCTGAAGCTTGGCCATCTCCGAGTCGGGAAGCTTGACTGCAGTCGTAATCAAAACCTGTGAAATGTTATTCTCCTTACGATAAAGATCTCTATAGCTCAAGGCCATCAGATAGGCGAATTCCTCTCTGTTGTGATCCAGAATGAGTTTGACAAACCGACGATAGTCTTCGCCGGGATTCTCACCCGCCGCCTTCAGCAACACGCGTTCCTTATCGGCGCTCTCCACATAAGGATTCGAAAGCACCTTTGCAAGTTCCGGGTTGCGACTAAAAGACTCCACAACATGCTGCATTTCGGCATACACATCTTGCGATTTGCCGTTCTCCAAGGCAAACTTATACAACGCCTTGGCATATCGGGAAGGTATTAATCCGGCTACCATCTACTGTTAGTTTTTCTCTATTTCATCCAACAATCTGCCGACAAGTGCCTGCTGAGCTGCGTCATCTGCCATCTGCTTTCTGACCATCTTCTCAGCAATCTCAATCGAGAACTTGCCAACCTCATTTCTAAATTGCAACTCGGCCTCTTTGCGAGCCTGCTCGATCGACACCTTTGCGTCGTCCATCACCTTGCGAGCAGCCTCCGAAGCCTCGTGACGTGCCTGCTCAATGATTTCAGACTTCATGCGCGACGCTTCGCGCAACATCTCTGCCTGACGTGTCTGTGCCTCTTCGATATACTTCTGAGCCTCAGCACGTGCATTGTCGAGTTGCTCCTTGGCTTGTTTGGCGTCTTCAACACCCTGGTCGATGGTGGAAGCCCGCTTATCCATCATGTTTATGATCACAGGCCACCCATACTTAGCAAGAACCAAGAAGAGCAGTGCGAACGCAACGAACATCCAGAATACCAAGCCGAAATCGGGCGTGAATAATTCCATTGAGGTCTATTATTTGATAAACAATGCCAATGCAGATACAATCACTGCGAACAACGCAACACCCTCGATAAGAGCAGCGATAACGATCATGTTGCTTCGGATATCACCTGCTGCCTCCGGCTGACGTGCAATTGCCTCCATTGCTGAAGAACCGATCTTGCCGATACCGATACCTGCACCGATTGCTGCCAAAGCCGCACCAAGAGCGGCACCAAGTCCTGCGATAGGCTGCAGTGACATTTCTGCTAAAATTGTTGATAACATAATTCAGTTGTTTTTTAATTTGTTATTTTATTTAATTTATTTCTATTTTTGTCGGGTCTGAACTAAGTGAAGTTGAAATAAATGAAGTTGTTTAATCTACTTCTCTATAAACCTCACGTTCAAACTCCTTGTTTCATTAAGCCTTCTCAACTTCGTGTGCTTCGTGTCCATGCTCCTGTGCCGAAGCAATAAACAACGCAGACAACAACGTAAACACATAGGCCTGGATGAAACTAACCAATACATCAAGCAGAAGCATGAAGATTGAGAATGCTACCGATACAACAGTAACTCCGGCTGCCACACCCGCTCCAAAAATCGATGAGAAAATGAAAATGATCAACACCAAAGTAATCACAATCATATGTCCACCCATCATATTTGCGAACAAACGAACGCAGAGTGCAGCAGGTTTTGTGAAGATTCCGAACACCTCGATCATCTGCATAATCGGAAGCGGGCACTTCAACCATACCGGCACATCGGGCCAGAAAATCTCTTTCCAATAATGCTTCTTACCAAAGATATTCGTAAGAAGGAATGTCATTATGGCCAACACCAACGTTACGGCAATGTTACCTGTCAAATTGGCGCCACCAGGGAAAATTACAATCAAACCTACGAGGTTCATCGTAAGAATAAAGAAGAAACATGTCAGAAGGTAAGGCGCAAACTTCTTTGTGCTATCTCCGAGGGTGCTTTTGATTGTGTCATAGTACACAAACGAAACAAGCATCTCGAAGAATCCCATTCCTTTGCGCGGAGCCTTGAAGCCATTCTTCTTATAGAAACGAACCATTCCCATCACTATGGCCGTCAACAAGAATGCTGAGATAAACAACGCCATCACATTCTTGGTGATTGAGATATCCAACGGACGATATTCACGATAGTAAACACCATCAACATTAACATAACCATCGATCACAGGTTCTGAAGCTTCTCCCTCAGCAGGAGTTGCACCCTTGACAAGTTTTTCAACCTTTGCTTCATCGGCAGAAGAAAGCGGGAAGATTTCCACCACCTTGTTGCGATTCTTGCTGATGTGAGCAATTACAAACTGGTATTTTTTTCCGTCGCGTTCTACTGTTTTGATGACCGGAAGCAGATGTTTTGCAACCTTGCCGGTGGCTTCATTCTTCACAACCTCGACCTCAGTCAAGTCGCCCGATGAGAAGCAAAACCACTTGCCGTCTTCAGCCTTAACGATAACCGGAAGCGGAATACGATAGACGTGCGCAAAAGGCACCTCCCATCCGTAACCGTCGCCAAGATGCTCGAAGATGATCTCCTTCACATCCATGCCTTCTCCTTCACCATGCCCATCGGAAGCCATAGCCGTCTCCGACCAAAAGCCGAGCAGCATGACAAGAAGTGTTAATATGGATAATCTCTTTAACATTTTATTCCTCTTCATATAGCGAATATCCGAATTGCCGTTTATTCACCGTTAATAGACGCAAACCGAAATCACATTGTCGTTCACATCTGCAATACCACCCTCGATAGTCAGAGTTTGCTCCTTCCCTTCGGGGGTAACGTATCGCACTGTACCCTTTGTCAACACAGATATAAGAGCTGCGTGATTCTTAAGCACCGTGAATGATCCAGATTCTCCGGGCAATGTCACCGCAGTGGCCTCCCCTTTAAATGTTACTTCGTGAGCTGATATGATTTCAATTATCATCTGTTTTCTTATTTGAAAGCTATAATCTATCTATTTCAAACGAGGAGATTACTTAACCTCGTCCATCAACTTCTTACCCTTAGCGATTGCGTCGTCGATCGTACCGACATTAAGGAACGCCTGCTCGGGAAGATAATCGAGTTCACCACCAAGAATCATCTTGAAGCCACGAATTGTTTCTGCCAACGGAACCATTACACCCTTCAGGCCGGTAAACTGCTCTGCTACGTGGAACGGCTGTGACAAGAAACGCTGTGCACGGCGTGCACGAGCCACTACCAACTTATCTTCGTCGCTCAACTCGTCGACACCGAGGATGGCAATGATATCCTGAAGCTCATTATATTTCTGAAGCAACTGCTTCACAGCCTGAGCCGTATTGTAGTGATCCTCACCAATAATATTCGGATCAAGGATTCGAGATGTTGAATCGAGGGGGTCTACTGCCGGGTAGATACCGAGCTCTGCAATCTTACGATTCAATACGGTTGTTGCATCCAAGAAGCTGAAGGTGGTTGCCGGTGCGGGGTCGGTCAAGTCATCGGCAGGCACATAGATTGCCTGAACTGATGTAATGCTACCCTGCTTGGTCGATGTGATACGCTCCTGTAGTGCACCCATCTCTGAAGAAAGAGTAGGCTGATAACCTACCGCCGATGGCATACGACCGAGAAGTGCAGACACCTCAGAACCAGCCTGAGTGAAACGGAAGATGTTGTCGATGAAGAGAAGAACCTCTTTACCGCCGCCATCATTGTCGCGGAACTGCTCAGCAACTGTCAAACCTGACAATGCAACACGAAGACGTGCACCCGGCGGCTCATTCATCTGTCCGAACACGAGTGTTGACTGAGACTCTTTCAGAGACTTCTCATCGACATCAGCAAGATTCCACTCACCTTTCTCCATGCCCTCCTTGAACTTGTCGCCATATTTGATAACGCCGCTCTCGATCATCTCACGTAGAAGGTCGTTACCCTCACGAGTACGCTCTCCTACACCTGTAAATACAGAGAAACCGTCGTGTCCCTTTGCAATGTTATTGATAAGCTCCATGATAAGCACGGTCTTGCCTACACCAGCACCACCGAACAAACCAATCTTACCACCCTTTGAATAAGGCTCCAAAAGGTCGATTACCTTGATACCTGTAAAGAGAATCTCCTGTGAAATTGCGAGATCGTCGAAAGCAGGTGCCGGCTGGTGAATCGGACGTAGATTGTCGCGATTCAGCTCACCCAACATATCAATCGGTTCTCCGATCACGTTCAACAAACGACCCTTAACCTGATTTCCAGTCGGAACGGCTATTGAACGCTCCAGATTTCTAACCTTAACACCACGGCGAACACCGTCGGTACTCTCCATTGCTACACATCGAACGATATTCTCGCCGATGTGCTGTTCAACCTCGAGGATCAACTCCTCGCCGTTGTCGCGCTCAACCTTCAATGCGGTGTAGATGGGTGGAATGTTCTCCTTGCCACCCTCAAATGAAACGTCGATAACAGGTCCGATAACCTGGGCTACTTTGCCGTAAATTGCGCTCATATTTTGCTTATCTTATTTTTTTGAAATTGTTTAAACTTATTGTCGAATCATAAAATGAAGTTGATTATATTCTTTCTTTAATCTTATCTATTCATAATAAAAGATAAGTTTAAAATAAAAGATAAGTTTAAACAACTTCTTTTTGTCGTATTATATTCAAATTAGAAATGCCAGCCGAATGCAACAAGTACTGCCATCAATACTAAGTTAGCCAACGAGAACGGCATCAAATATTTCCACTCAAACGCAAGCATCTGGTCGATACGCACTCGCGGGAAGGTCCACTTAAACCAAATGATTACGAATGAGATAAAGAATGCTTTACCCAAGAACCATACGATAGAGGGGATATAATTCATGATGTCGTTGAATCCGTCCCAACCAGGAATGTGCAAAGGCATCCATCCACCAAGGAACATCAACGAAGCGATGCCTGATACGATGAACAGGTTCAAATACTCTGCCAAGTAGAAGAAACCGAAGTGGATACCTGAATACTCTGTATGGTAACCGGCGGTCAACTCATGCTCGGCCTCGGGAAGGTCGAACGGACCACGGTTAGTCTCTGCAGTAGCAGCAATAACATAGATTACGAAAGCAATGAAAGCCGGGATATGACCCTGGAAAATGAACCATGCAGACTCCTGCTTAGCAACGAGTTCTGTGATATTCATTGTGCCGGCCAAAACGCAGATAGCGATGAGCGACAAGCCAAGAGAAAGCTCATAGCTAATCATCTGTGCACCGCTTCGCATTGCACCAATCAACGTATACTTATTGTTTGAAGCCCAACCTGCGAGCAAGATACCGAGTACACCCACCGACGAAACTGCCAAGATGAAGAAGATACCGATATTCCAATCAATAATCTGCAATCCATTACCCCACGGAAGGCAAGCAAACATAATCATCGAAGATGTGATGATGATGTAGGGAGCCAATTTAAAGAGGAAACGGTCTGTGCCCTTGAGGCAGATCAACTCCTTGATAAGGATTTTAAACATATCTGCGAATACCTGGAGCAAACCCCATTTACCCACACGCATCGGACCGAGGCGGCACTGGAACCAAGCGCAAAGCTTACGCTCATAAAGAATATAGAAAAGTGCCAAAACCGTGTATGCACCCAAAAGGCAGACGGCTACGATCACACATTCAATCAAGATTGCCAACCAATCCGGCATACAACCCATCAGAAGCTCATTGATCGCCGATGTCCATTTTCCGAAATCAAACATATCTATTTTGCAATTATTGTATTTATACTCTGGTTTTCTTATCAACGATCAATATCGGGAATCACAAAGTCGAGTGCTGCACCGATTGTAATCAAGTCGGCAATCATATAGCCCGAACATGTAAGATCCATTACGCCCACAAGATTGAAACAGGGGCTCTGGAAGTGTACACGATAGGGATTCTTTTCGCCAGTTGATTCGATGTAGACACCGAACGTTCCACGGCTTGCCTCAACCTGCTGATACCAACGACCTGCAGGCAACTTAATAATCTTCGGAATCTGAGCACGAATATCGCCCTCGGGGATACGATCCACCAACTGAGCCAAGATTCGGCAGCTCTGCTCGATTTCGCGCATACGAACCATGTAACGTGCATAAGAATCGCAACCTGTCTCCAATACCTCGTCGAATTCAACTTCATCGTAGACTGCATACGGATGTTTTTTGCGACAGTCGCAACTCCAGTTCGATCCACGTCCGCTCGGACCTGTAATCGCATAATTGATCGCCTGCTCCTTTGTTAGTTCACCTACGCCGATAAGACGGTTCTTTGCAATAAGGTTCTTTGAGAAAACGTTGTGATACTCCTTCAAACGCTCAGGCATGATCTCAACGAGATGCTTAACGTCCTTTACAAAATCGGGGTGAAGGTCGGCAATTACACCACCAATCACATTATAGTTCATCGACATGCGGGCTCCGCAAGTCTTTTCAAAGATATCAAGAACGAGTTCACGTTCACGGAAACCGTAGAAGAATGCAGTTGTTGCACCAAGGTCCATTGCCGTACAACCGAAAGAAAGCAAGTGGCTTGAGATACGCATCAACTCATCCATCATCGTACGGATTACCTGTGCGCGACGCGGCACTTCAACACCGAGCGCCTTTTCGATACACATACAGAGGCAGTGACGATTCTGATGTGCCGACATATAGTCCATACGATCGGTGAAGTGGAGAATCTGCGGATAGGTCATACCCTCGGTGAGTTTCTCGATACCGCGGTGAATATAACCAGAAACAACATCAACCTTCTTCACCACCTCACCATCGAGCGATGCACGGAAGCGCATTACACCATGGGTTGAAGGGTGCTGAGGACCGATGTTGACTACATATTCATTCTCTTCGAATACTTTGGTGGGCTTCTCTACGATCTCGCCCTTCTCATTTTCTACATATACGCGTGAGTCATCCTCATTCTGTTCGTCGTCCATACGAATGGGGTTCAACTCCGGGTTAGCATCATAATCCTTGCGCAAGGGGTGTCCGACCCAATCGTTGCGAAGGAAGAAGCGACGCATGTCGGGGTGATTGATGAAACGGATACCGAACATATCGTATACCTCACGCTCTTGAAAATTGGCAACGCCCCACAGGTCAGCAACACTATGAATGTATGCGTTGTCGCGATCGTTAGCCACGACCTTAACTGCCACCATACCCCAGTTGTGGGTAGTTGATGTCAAATAATAGATAACACCGATGCTATCTTTCCAGTCCATACCCACTACGGCCGAAAGAAGATCGAAATCTAAATTCTTATCCTCCTTCATGCGCTTTGCCAGGGGATACCACTGTGCTTCGGGCACCGACACCATCAGGCATTCGCCATCCTCAAACTGTGCGTCGGGACAAACTTTCCCAATAAGTTCCTTTATATCGCTCATTGTCGTTAAGTCTCTTTAAATACTGATAATACTGATTATCCAATTTCGCCACGCTCCTCGGGGTGCGCTGCAAAAAATTCTTCAATCTTCTCCTGGCGATTCACACCGCCGAAGAATTTCTGTACCTTAATTTTGCGTTGCAACTGCATAAGGCCATAAAACATAGCCTCCGGACGCGGCGGGCAACCAGGGATGTAAACATCGACAGGAAGAATCTCCTCTACACCCGGCACAACGCAATACGAATTTTTGAACGGACCACCCGAAACAGCGCAACCACCGCAAGCGATTACATATTTGGGCTCGGCAAGCTGTTCATACAAACGACGAACAACCGGCGCCATACGATGTACGATTGTACCCTGAACCATGATATAGTCGGCCTGGCGCGGAGAGTTACGAGCCACCTCAAATCCGAAACGCGCCATATCGTAACGCGCCGCACCGAGGCTCATGAACTCGATGGCACAGCAACTTGTACCGAAACAGAGGGGCCACAAAGAATTCGAAATACCCCAATTGATAAGTTCGTCGAATTTTCCGACAACTACATTGGCTCCTGTAGCGTTCAACTCCTCTACGAGCTTATCGATATACTCGTTGTCCTTGAAGTCTTCACGCTTCATGCTTTTAATCTTGTCTATTCCCATTTCAATGCTCCTTTCTTCCAGGCATATGCCAAGCCCAATACCAATACAAACATAAAGATGCCGATGCAAAGAAGACCCTGGGGACCCATAGACTTCATCACAACCGACCACGGATACAGAAATACTGTTTCCACATCAAAGATTAAGAAGAGGATTGCGAAGATATAATATCCCGCCTTGAATTGAATCATTGACTCTCCGCGAGTAGGGATACCACACTCATACGGCTCAGATTTTTTAACTGAATATGATTTCGGAGAAATCAACTTCGCTATCAGCAATGCGGCAAACACCAAACCGATGCCCGTCAAAACGCCAGTCATCGACAATTCGCCATTGCTTATCGCCAGCAATAGATTCATATTTGCTTATATTTTAGTTAGTTATTTACTCTTATTATAGTTGAAATAACCCTTATCTGTTGTTCTTCATGGTAGGGGTTGTCACAACTTGTCTGCAAAGTTATTAAAATTTCTTAATATACCAAACTTTTTTGCACATTTTCAATCACCTTGAGCATAAAATTAATTGCCGCCCCTGAATATTTTTTCAATTCAGGGGCGGCTATAAAATTGTGAAACATCATCAATTAAGTAGCTCACAAAAATTAATGAACAAATAAAACGAAGTTATTTTTGTGAGCTACTTATTTATCTATTGCGTTCTCAATCCACTTCGCGTAAAGTTTGCGCGCCAGGGCCAGTGTCTCATTGCGCGGCAGTGGTTCGGTGCGTAAACCTTGGACTGGAGTTTGGGCAAATTCCCATTCAAAGTCCATGATACGCTTACGGAAATCTGAAAGATCAAATGGCTTTCCACTTTCGGATGATGCTATTACCTCATCGATGAATTGATTCCATCGTTTGCCGTAATAATGTTTCACCAATCCATTCCACGAACGATTGGCATAATCAATCAGATGCTGATCGCGCTCGCCCCAGGTGGTGAGCAGTGTCTGCGCATTGGTCATGTAATATTTCCGTTCGGCTTCATCCTTTCCGAAGGCTGCCGCATCGGCCATCCAATCGCCATACAGAAAACTTTTATGACCTGCAAGAAGAGAGTCAAGATCGCAATACAATTCTTTCATCTCGCCTCCTATGCGACGCATCTCTTTGATATTGCCGGCTTCATAGGCAGTTCGAAAATATCCGAGTTGTTCACGGCTCAGATTTCCCAATACCTGACGACCAATATTTACTATATCGAATAGCTGTGCATCACGAGGCGTTTCGTTGGTCGTTGCGAGCAAATCTCCCCAATATCGTTGCAACTTAGCAGGATTATACGGTATCTCGGTCTTGATATACTTCGAGCCTTTGCCCTCGAAATCGGGACGTGCATTCAGAACCGACGACTGGCGAGTTCGAGATGGCGCGATATAGATATCTGACATTATCCCCTGCCATGTGTTACGTTGCACGGAATCAACCACTCCCAATCGGCGATCGGCCCATGCGTTTATCCACTCCTCGCGCGAGCGACAGTTATCCCAGCCGCGGTCGAACAGATATTCATACATCATTGTATTATAGTCCAAGCCCTCAAGAGTCGAGCCTATTCCACAGAAATTCTTTCCTCCATTCTTCATTACACCTTCAAGTTTCTTATCGGTGTCTTTCAAATCGCCAATCAACATTGTGTTTCCACCAAAATTACCGAGATAGCACCAGATATAGGGCTGACCATGATAATTTTCGGTTTGAGGATAAATCTCTTTAAAATCGCAGTAGTAGTCGAGCAATATCTGTCGGTCGGCGGGGATTGATGTAATATATGCCTTGATACGTTCAGGAGTCCAATCCTTGCGCATATACCAAAACACCCAAGTCATCTGCAACCATATTGCCTGCGGATCGGCGGCCTCGAGAGTGTTGTAAATTCCACTTCCGGCGCGTGCCAGAAATTCAGGTTCCCAGCTTGGCGGTGCCACTTCGTTAAAAGGGTCTATGCCATAGATATGGTCGGTGCCATAAAGTTTTGTTTGCTCTTTGATGAATAATTTTTGAATCTTGGGGAAGAGAGGATCCATCGGATCGAGGAACCAGCTTCTATACTTGGGGTTAAAATCGCCCCATTCAGACATCGGAGATATCTTAGCATCGGGATAAACACTCTTCAAAGCCTCGGGCACATGACCGCTAAAGCCGGGCAAAACGGGACGCATGCCTAATTCTCGCTCACGGTCTACAATCTGTCGTTGAAGAGAGGCTTGATGATTCAACCAGCTATCGGGCAAATTACCTTGGAATTTGTCCATATTCAACATTCGATGCCAAGGCAGATGAGCCGGACCGGTAAAATATTCTTTGATAACTTTCTCTTCCAAACCGAGTTCCTTCCACACCTTAAGCCATACAGCCTCCTGGCCAGTAATGGCCAATGGCAGATTAATGCCTTGCAGAGCCATCCAATCGATAAAACGCTCCCAATCGGCCCACTGCCACCATGGCATGGTGTATCCGAATGTACAATAATTAAGGAAGAACCGATTGTCGACCAGTGCTTTTCGCTCTATCTTGGACGGAACCTTCGGAGCAACGGCCGGAAGCTCAACCGGATCATCTTTATACCAAGAAACCGAGCTATTGCAGAAATATTTCAGATAATGATTTAGGCCCATCGCCATTGAGTTGACGTTGTTACCTCTAACCACTACCCTACTGCCCTTCTGTTCGAGTTCAAAACGATCGGACTTTCCGGGAAGTTGTTCAAATTTGATTTTCCCAACATACTGTGGTGCGATTCGTTTCAGCAACGATTCTGCGCTTGCCACATCGTGTTTCGCCATCATTGGCATCGAGACGCATAATAATAAAAGCAATATGATTTTTTTCATCACTTAGATTTAGGTTATTCAAGTTGATTTATTGAAGTTGCCAATAAAAAAATAGACTCCGCATTCACTTTTGATTTGATTGGAATACGAAGTCTATTTACTATAAATTAGGCGCTATTACTGTGCGCTTGAATCTTCAGCTTTTTTTACCAAATAAGAACCAGCGAACTGTCCACGATACTTACCAGCAACAACGAAGTCAAAGAGACACTCGGTCAAGTCGCCACCCACTACGAAACGAACGGTGTTGAATACATAATTCGGATAAGGCACCATCTTACCTGACTCATACAACTCCGGAATAACATTCTGAGCATCGATGCGGTAGCCGTTGTTATTAAACTTAACGGGGAGGTCCTTCAACTGAATCTGGCTCTTAACCGGCTCACGTTCGTTGTTTGTGAACTTCGCGTTGTACATAATGATTGTGGCGCGCGGATCTTTCGGATCCTTGAAGTCGATTACCAAACGATAAGCGATAGAAGTAACCGGAGTTCCGGGGCGATTCAAAATATCATCATCGATGCCACCAGTGTATGTATCTGTTGCAGTCTTTCCACGGAAAGTAACATCGTTCCAGAATGTACGAACTATCACGTCGGTGCCTACCTTATACTGCATAAAGGTATACATATACTCAGGGGCATTCACATAATCCTGCACACTACCATCGGCAGTTTGCGGAGTGTATACCATATTAGTTAGGATACACTTAAGATTGTTCACCGAACCATACTTGCCGATTTCACCGCTAACCTTATCTGCAGAGAAGCTCAACACCTCGTAGGGGTACCCATTAAAGGCATAGTTTGCAGAGGTGAACGGCAAATTGTCGGTCGAAAAACCGAACGATACTTGTGAAGGTGTTGTAAACTCAGTCACAACCGATATGGTATGTTTAATCATATCCATCTGGTAGCGATATACTGATTTTACAACCTCTGCCTGCTGAGTGGTATCGGCATAGGTAATCAAGTTATAGGTCGGCACGGGATATGAGCGAGTATCCACCGGATCCTTTTCGCAAGAAGTCATCACGATAGCCACAAAAGCCATCAAGATCATCGAAATCTTTTTCATCTTCTGTAATTTTATTATTGTTGTTTAATTTTTGTAACGATTATTTTAATCTCTTATTATCAATAACCTAAAGCTAAATCCTCAATTTATGTTAAAAATAACATTATAATCATAACCCCGAACAGATTCTATTTATCGAAGACAACTCGCAATGTTAATCCAACTTGCCACGGACGACCACGTTGCAGAAACTCGTTGCCCAACGATTTGAAATAGAAAGTATCGTATTTAGTGCCTGTTAGGTTTCGTCCCCATAACTGAAGAGACATCGAATCATGCACAGCCGTTACGGAGGCACCCAATAGTCCATAGGGATTTTGCGACAAAGAATTTGCTTCATTCCAATAAATCCGCCCCGTACCACGCCAGTTAAGATCGAAATCAACTGCATCTACATAACCTTGTTTAGGCCGCCAAGTCACTACCGACTGCAGATAAAGCGTATGGTCGGGAACATAAGGAATGCGACATCCGGCATAGTCGGCCAAACCGGTATTGTATTGACGGAATCGAGCATCGGTGTATCCATATGAGATATTAGTCACCAACCAATCAGCTATTCGAGCATTAACTGAAGCTTCGCACCCGAAACTGCGTGTGCGTCCGGCATTGGTCATAACACGTCCGGTGGTTGTTCCTTCAGGGAAAACCGTCATCTGCTGATCGCGGCACTCTACATGAAACACCGCCATATCGGCATTCAATCTATTATCAAAGAATGAGAGATGCGACCCAACTTCATAATTCCAGCTATACTCCGGTTTATAACCAACCATATCTTCGAGGCTATGTGCCGAGCCGATGCCCATCAGTCGCATCAATCTTTGCTGCAAAACTTCGCTAAACATCTGAGTATTGAACCCACCAGCCTTTCCACCTTTCGAAAAACTGATGTATACATTTTGCTCCACACTCGGATCGGAGGTCAAATCATATAGCAGCGACACGCGAGGCAACCACGTCAAATAATGCCTCTTCAAATTGCCTGAATCATTAATATCAACCTCAGCATGATGAAATGGTGTCAACTCACCGTTATCTTCACGGCGAAAAATCTCATACCCCGACATACATTGATTATGATACTTCAAAGTATTTTGTTCAAAATCACCGCGCACGCCCACAGCAAAATGCCAACGGTCGAGATCTACTTTCGATTCATGATAAAAAGCAACACCGAATGTATTTACTCCAAAATCACTATTCAGATGCAGTGACCGCGTATCCCATTTTATCGGATAATATGGATTTGCATTATTGCGATTATTCTCAATCATGTTCCGAATGCCATCATCACCAATCACGACAGGAGCCGCCATATTCAATCCCTTCACAAATCCGAAGAAACCACCAAGCCACTTATAAAGGCCATCGCCAACCTCTCCTTTCACTACTACATCTTGAGTCAGCGCCGCTTCTCGCTCCTTCTGTGTTAAAGTAAAATAATCGAGCGAAAGAAAATCGTTGTCCAATGTCAGATTATCGGCCAACAACTGCAACGAAGTCACGGAGGTGAGTCGATATCGGTCGGTATGATAATTTAGAGTAAAACCATCAAGGAAAGATACTCGCTCATAAAAACAGGTATCGTTATACTCCACTCGTCCACTCTTTACCGACTCGTAGGGATAACCGCTCTGCGAAATCAGCCCAACCGAGGCAACATTCTGCATATACAGATCTCCTGAGGGGCGATAGATGAACTTATGCCGGGCGCTTACGCTATGCTCACCTCCAATTGCAGCTCCGTTATAATCATTTTTGTATTGTCCTCGCGACGAGACTCCTGATATTGATATCGACGCGGCTTTCTGTTTCGATATACTACGACTGCCTATTAGATTGAAACGGCCATAATATCTCGACCCAACCTCAACCGAACCCTTGATGCCTTGCCAGCGCATCGGATTCAATGTCGACAGATTAATGAGTCCACTCATTGTGTTTCTGCCATAGAGCGTTGATTGAGGACCGCGCAACACCTCCGCCCATTCCAAAGCTTCGACATCAAAATCATATAGGTTTTTATTCAAGATAGGTACATTATCTACAATCAAGCCCACGGCTGGTTGATCCATTCTTGCACCGATGCCTCGAATATAGATAGTCGAAGTGATTCGTGAGCCATAATCAGGAATAAAAAGATTTGGAACCATGTCCGACAACGAACGCAGATTAAGAGCATTCGCCTTCTCGATTGCAGACACAGAGAGAACCGTTGCCGACAAAGCGTCATCTCGCAACTTAGCATCCTGCTTTTGCGCCACAACATTCACCTCATCGAGTGCAGTCAGCACAGTGTCTCTGCGCTGAGACGCAAATCCACTAAACGCAATTCCTACACAGAAGAGAATGCCAAAAAAATATGATGCCTGAGATAATAGGTTAATTTTTAAAAACATGCCGCAAAGTTAAGTAAAACTTTAATTTAAATCCAAAACAACTATGTTAACAACACCAAATTATCCTAAATTATCCCAAATATTCCAATTTGTTTTTATTGAAAATATTATGTAATTTTGCACTCCAAATTTTCAATATTTAAAAAATGTCAAATAGCTTTAAAATTCATGTTTTAGGATGCGGTTCTGCCAAACCCACTTTGCGCCATCAACCCTCCTCTACGGTGATCAATCACCGCGAAAATCTTTTTATGGTTGACTGCGGGGAAGGTGCTCAACGGGCATTTCAGGCCCATCGCTTGAATTTTAGCAGGCTTGGACATATTTTTTTGACACACCTCCACGGCGACCACGTCCTTGGTCTCCCAGGTTTGGTATCTACACTCGGATTAGGCGGAACCGGAGGCTCGCTAACCATTCACACATTCGCCGAAGGAGCAGAGATTCTTTCTAATATCTTTAAGTTTTTTGCCCGCGACATTCCTTTTGAAATTAAGTTCAATATAATCGACCCCAAAGCTGAAGCTGTAGTCTTTGAAAATTCTTCGCTTACGGTGCGCACAATTCCTTTGCGTCACCGTGTTCCAGCCGTAGGATACATATTTGAAGAGAAGCCTAACATGCGACATATTCGTCGCGACATGATTGATTTTCACAAAGTACCTGTCGCAAAAATTCACGACATCAAAGCCGGAGCAGACTTCATCAAACCCGACGGAACCGTAATTCCGAACGTAATGCTAACCTCTGATCCAACTCCCTCGCGAAGCTATGCACATATCAGCGACACCAGCTACTTGCCATATATCGCAGAAAAGATTGGTGCTGCCGACCTTTTATATCACGAAACGACCTATCTTAATCAACACGAGAAGGAGGCAAAAGACCGTTTCCATTCAACTGCACGTCAGGCCGCCATGGTGGCGCGCGACGCCGGTGCAAAACAGCTTTTGGTCGGACACTACTCATCGCGCTATAAAAACGACGAGGACTTCCGCAAAGAAGCCCTCGACATTTTCCCTAACGTAATCCTCGGCAAGGAGGGTTTAGTTATTGATCTTTAAAACGGTTCCTGAGGTATGAGCCGATATACCCGGCTCAAGCAGCGACTGTGCCGAAGCAACTCCCTGTACATATGTTCCGCTTCGGTCTACATAACATTCATACGAAATTCGATGCTCGCCCTTGGGCAGGAACGGGATAAATAGCGATGTTGTTCGGTCGCGAACCTCTCTATAATACCACACACCATCTTTCGACTCATAAGAGGAAAGCTGCTCGACTGGTTCGAACGCAACCGCACGGGCGTCAACAACCGACACATATTCCAAATCACGATTAGATGTCAGCGTCAAAGTGACGCGTACACGGTCGCCTACATGACAAACAGAATCTTTCGTCAGCCCACCATCAACGCCACGCCCAAGTACTTCAATCTGCTTTAACACCGTCAATGTTTTGCTTCCTGCGGCCTTAACCTCTGAAGCAGGCTGTTGATACTGCATCACCAAAGACCCCCAGGCCGGGGCACCTGATTTGCGTTCAATCACCAACTCGCGTCCATTCAAAAGATTAGAACTGAGCGTAAAGCTTCCTGTATACGCTGCAACATCTCCTGTGTCGATTCGCTTGCCATCAAGCCATACTTTCACGGGCTCGACCGGACGTGTCCATGAAGCTCCACTACGCAATATTGCCGGCACCACCTGCGACGCAGACTCTGAGTCGCTCCAGCTCAACGCCTGACGTTGTGTCAACAGATAATAACGTAAATTCGACACCATTGAACTCTTCGGATCTAACTGCGAATAAGCATCAAGAAGTCGAACGGCAACTCTCAACGAACCGCAGTCCCATACCTTGGCATCAATACTAACTTCGCCCGACGGCGAAACATTCACAAACTGACCTATCGATGACAATATCAACTTTGACTCCTTCCGCATCCCATTATCGCTTAGCAGAATTGCCGCATTGGCTTTGTTATAAAGGTCTAATTTGCGCCAGTTTCGATTTATTGACGCAAGTGCCTTATTCTGAATACGAACAAAGTTAGAAGAGATTTTTGCATTTTTGAAAGCTGATCGTATCCAGAGGTATTCAAGCATACTGTCATAGGCATAACTCTTTGCTTTTGACGACTTCTCTTCTTGAATATAGCTATCATCAAGATAAGCAACTGCTCGTTGAGCCGATCTCTCCAACTCTTTTGGCAGATAGCCTAAACGCTTCAAGTCGGCATATTTTCGCAACACACACTCGGTAATAAATCGCATCGACTCACCACCGGCCCACCAGCTCCATCCGCCGTCGCTATTTTGCAGTTCAGTTATCTTTTGCACCAATCTGCTGGCTCGCAATTCCAAGCGAGATGCCTCAATATCCTGCGCCAAACGCAACATTCTGGCATCTTCATCCTCAGCATCCATCAACCAAGGAGTATTGTTCAGCATCACATTCTTTAGTGCCTGATTACGCACCAAGCGTGACACTAATGTCGAATCCTGACCATTCTTGCGGCTTGCAAATATCTTTAACGCTTCGGCAATTTCAGGATATTGCGCCACTAGACCTTTCGTTGTAGCAACATCTAACAAATTTGAAGCTAAAGTCAGTACATTTTTCGAATTAGACTGCTCTCCGACATTAAGCGTTGTTACACACTCCCAAACTGGGTTATCGCAATACAGAAGTGTGCGTTGCGCATTCTTCTTATTGGCGGTCAAATCTACCGCTACTCGCTCTTCATTATCCTTAACGAAGAAATTACTTGACTCGATTATCGGTGTGATTACAGGGAATACAGGAATTACATACTCCTCTCCATCCGAATAATCTCCAGATACACCCCACAAACGAAGTCCAAGATAATTCATACCCTGAGGCACCTCATAATCCATAGCTACACCACGAGCTAACATACTCTGCACCACCTCCGGGGCAAAAGTCTCTTCTACCAAGACCTTACCCGTTGCTGGCTCAAAAACCTGCATGCGCGCAGTCAGTGCTACCTCCTCGTTTGTGTTATTGAATACCTGTGCCGCAAATACTGCTTTGTCGCCGGCAGTCAGATATCGGGGAGCATTCATCTGTGCCATTATCTTGCGCGATGTTATTACCTCATCCGACCATTTTGCAACTTTCAGTTCTCTATTATATCCGAGAAGTTGTACATCCCAGCTTCCATTATAGTTCGGAGCTTCAAACTCAACCTCAACCACACCATCCTTATTACTGATAAGATTACCTTTATAAAATGCTACTGGCAATTCTGCATCATGCGTCGAAACAAGAGGCTCTGGCTCCTGCTGATTCGCAAAATCTCCTAATGCAGATTCAGCTTTCACACCCTCGTACATGTCTGCACTCTCGCTCGTATCCATAATCTTTGCCGAATACTTTAGACTGTTTGAGGCTCCAAGCCCACGGATATATGGTCCGGGGTAATGATATTGAGCCCCAAACTCCATTCCGTAGAAGTTCCATTCAGGCATGATCTGTGGCTTTGTCGGCAACATAGAACGTTTACCTATGCGTATATACTCATTTATCTCATTATTATATGGCATGTTTAGCCAAAACGACACACTATTATGCCGCTTTGCATCCGGATTAAAACTCCAATCATTTGCAGAGATTGAATTTACTGCCTTATTGCTCATCTCAGCAAATGCATAGACCTCACCCGGGTTGCCCCATAATTCTGGATCGTTATACTTAAATCGGAATCGCCAATGCTCAGTGGAGAGAGGAGTTAGATTCTTTCTGAAACTCTCAACCTCCACCTTCATCTTGCATTCTGACTCTGCCGGAAGAATCTTCAAATATTGAGTAGCATTCTTAAAATTATGCATTCCGGCAAACTGAACCATTACCTCTTGATTAGCTACTGGTGCCGAAAATTTAACAGTCACAAAACCATCATTGACGCGCAACCATTCAGATTTCGTTACACTATCTTTATCGGTTGCTACCATCAAAATCCAACTATCATTATAGGCACTTCCAACCCGCACCGATACACTCTTTACACCTTTGGGCGCCACGATTTGCTTCGTATCCAACCAAACCGGAGTATCATAGGGCACATGCTTATCATTTTTTCGATACACCACTATTTCGGTTGTGGTTGGTCTTATAATTCCCTTTTTAGGAAACGCATCGCATGAAAATTCCAAACGATATCGGCCAGATTCCAAGCTTGCAAAATCAAAATCAAAAGAGGGCGACATAAATGATCCTGAAGCCACAACCTGATTATCATTTCCTGAATTCAAATTCGTTATCTTGAAATCTATTTGTCGAGACTCCGGCTTGTCGTCATACGAATAGGTTGAAACTAAAAACTCTCTTTTGCGACTTTCCTCACTTACCTCTATCTGTTCGGGAATTTCCATACTCAAACGCGCAAAGTTGCCCACCATAAAACGCATACACGCGGAGCTCTGTGTCTCACCCGAAAGGTTCGTAGCGCTGCACACCAATCCGAACGCACTATTCGCGAACTTAGTGTTCTTCAAAGCAGATGTTAACAACTGCACCGAAAAGCAACCATTGGCATCTGTTGTCAAATCCCCTCCAAAGGAACCTGCTTCAGTCGGACCATAGCCATATATTCGTTGTGGAGTGATGTTATAAGTTACCCTACGATTGGCTACCGGCATACCTGCATAGGTTACGACGCGACCACTGATGGTAATTGTATCGCCCACCGCATACTGCGATTTCAGATCACTTGTTACTACCATAAATGTGGGCGTCTTGTACTCTGCAACAGATATATGCGCATAACCCTTCTCCTCTCTATATTTGGCATTCTTTAATGAAGACGGAGAGCCGGCCATCACCGTATAGTCACCTAACAAGCCATCGGTTGGAATGCGCAACTTGCCCGTTGCCCTTCCCGCCTTATCAGTGCGTAGCATCACACTGTCAACCACCTCCATATTGGCATTTCGAAGCCGAACCTCAACCTCTTTTTCGCAAGCCAATCGCAAATCACGATTTTGACTCGTGTAACCTATCACCGAAAATGTCAATTCAGAGCCAGGTCGATATAGAGAGATATCTGTCAGCACTGCCCAATTATACCACTCTTCATTACCAAATCTATCATGATTTACTAATGGCAACTGTCCCGTGGCATAATTTCCTTTATATTCTGCCGTCAAGCCATAATAACCTTGCGTATTTTCATCGCTTTTAAATACAAAAGAGCCTAATTTATCGGTTACAAACTCACGTTTTTCATTACCTTTCTCAGCCGTGACCTTTGCTCCGCTGATAGGACGCATATTTGAAGCATCAACAACAATGACAGGTGCATGATCTCCATTAAAATTCATGCCGGTAATTATAGCTATGTTCGTCACTCGAAGTGGCTGAATTGTGGTCGACTCTATAATACCCTCCAGATTGGGAGTTTTTGAAGCAACTACACAATAATCTCCGCTCTCAACTCCGTTAAACGAGACGACATGCTTCTCTTGAAACGGCACCTCTCCCTGGGTAGATATATTTAGCATCTGTACCAGCTTTCCAATCTTCTTAACGTTCGATACCTTGTATTCTGAACGTTTACGACCCGCCGGCATTTTTACCAAAAGCAGATAGACACTTGATAGATTCGAGATTTTAACATTACATTGAAAATCAGTTTTGGGCAACACAGAACTTGCGAGGTTAATCATAAGACTACCCATACCCATCTCCGTAAGCTCATTCTGTAGCTCCTCTTTTGACCTACAGTTAGGAAAACGTTTCAAGTAATTTTGAATACGCTCATATATCTTCTTTGCATCGCCTGTTTTCAAATTCAAAAGAAAAGGTCCGGCATATGGCGTATCTTTCCATAGTTCGAAACACTGTTCGGCATACTCATCTGCCGTCATTCCACCTATCGTGTTCAATCTGCACATAGCCAGATAGGACGCAGTTTTGGAGTCACCTCTTTTTTGATAATAAGTCACATCTTCCGCAAGATAATCTTTACTATATTGTGTAAAGAGGTTATGTTCTTTTTGACCACTTACCACAAACGGAATAGGCTCACCTTCATAGTTATTATTTCTCGCTATAAGTTGCGCTGCATTGATAGCCATAAAATCATAAACCGACAACTCAACGGGTGTCTGAGCTACGTTTTCAACCAAACCGGCAAGCGTTGCAAGCGGTATGGATCGCAACTCGGATTCTTTCTTCATTGCCTGTGCCAACACTGAGCGAATATCATCACCCTTGTTTGAGCCCATCAACTTAGCCTTAAGTACTAAAGCCAAGTCGCAGTACGGCATAGGCAACGTTTGCGACAGAGTATCATAAAGAGCAATCGAATTCTTAATACTCTCCTTGTCAGTCTCACTCCGAGCAATCGTAAGCTGAATCGAAGATATTAAAGCTTGCTTTCCATCGCTTTTACTCATGGCCGTGGTCAATTCCCTACGCGCATCTTTAGCAATGCTTTTAGGAAATGCAAAATCGAGCTTCGCACTATCGGCATAAACCGGCAATTCACAAAAAAACAAAACGAGGGCTGTCAAAATTGACACCCTCGTTAAATATGCTATCTTACGTAACATAAATTAGATAGATTATATGTTAATCCTTTAATATATCATCGACGTTCCCTATTGTTTCGCATCTCCTCCATCTTTCTTCGAAAAGCTTCCTCGGCTGTTTTCATCTTGAAAATCTGCTTTGAATTGAGGAACGATGCAAATTTCTCTTCATAACGGCGATCAATTTCAGCATCCTTGTCTCGCGCCTCGTTCATAGCTCGACTTGCGGCTGCATAATCAGCCTCCGATGCATTCTTGTTACGCTTCACGCGACGCTGAAGGCCCCAAGCTTCCTGGAAAACTTTAAACTTCTCCTCTTGCATTTGCTGATAAACCTCCATAAACCGTGATTTCGCACTACCGTCAAGTCCTATCTCAGCTGCAATGAAGTTGGCCTTGAATTGATCCATCTCCTTGCGCATCTTTTCGCGATCGGCCTGACTTACTTCGCGATGCGGTCCTCGCCCGCCACGATCTTCGGGTTCAAATGCGGCATTAGCATTGATCGAAATCAATGATAGTGCCATAAGAAGCAAAAAATATATTCTTTTCATTTCACAATGTGTTTTTGGTTCCTAATAAGCTATTTGTAGATTACTATTAATCTATTTTTGCAAAATCGCGCTTAAAATCATCAATCGATTCATAGCCCAACCGTACGTCATGCTCCACCTCAACATCTGCGTCGCTGCTCGACGAGAGATAGAAATCAGAATACATTGGCTCCTCAATTACCTGCGCAATCTGAGCGGCTGGTACCCCTCCGGTGCTTTCAGTCATTGAAGATACTCGATGAAATACATTCATCATCAACCAAATTCCGGCAAACATCGCTGCCAGATATGCATATGGCTTCACTCGCTGCCATCTTGACAACTCTATCTGCTTCGGAGCTTCAGGAACCTCCGGCAATTGAGCCATCATCTTCTCTGCAAACGATTCGAAATATCCCTCAGGAACTGTCCATCCTCCCTGATTACCAAATGCCGCTTTTAACTTATCATCATCTTTCATCATCATCTCATCTCTTTATACTTTCGATCGTCGAAAACAACGAAACTATCGTTTTTATATCTCTTAACATTTTGACAACGATTAACCTCAATAGTTTAATCAAAAATAAAATATTATTTTTATTTTTACTTAACGCTGATTGTCAATCATTTACAAAATAAATTTATTTTTTTATTATTTTTTCTCGCCTTTCATAAAACCTTTTTCCTTATATAATGTTTTAATGATATAAAGAAAATCGTTTCATGATGTTAGGTTAGTTCGAAAAAGTATTATGGAAAACACTTGAATGCAGCTGGTTGGGAAACCGGCTGCATTCGTTTTATAACTTCAGCAGATCCTCGCTCTCCATTGCTGCACTAATTTTCTTTTCAGCATGATGATATGAAGCTTTCAATGCACCGACTGATGTGCCTAAGACTTCTGAAATCTGCTCATACTTCATTTCATCATAATAACGCATGTTGAACACAAGGCGTTGCTTTTCCGGAAGTGAAGCTATTGCCTTCTGAAGTTTTAATTGCAATTCATCTCCGTCGAAATAAGGATCGCTTTCAATATTATTCAAAAGGAACGAATCGTCGGCATCTTCGGCCAGATTCAATCGTTTCTTCTCTTTGTTAATAAAGTTTATTGATTCATTTACAGCAATTTTATAAAGCCATGTCGACAACTTTGCTTCACCGCGGAAATTATGAAGGTTACTCCACACTTTCATAAAACAGTTTTGCATAATGTCATTTGCATCGTCGTGGTTCACAACCATACGTCGAATTATCCAATACACCTGTTCGCTATATGTTCGCATAAGCGTCTCGAATCCTCGACGTGCCGTTGTAGGATTCTGCAGATCTGCTATTAATTGCTTTTCGTTGACTGGTGGTATGTACGCCATTGTTGTTCTAACTCGTTAGGTGAGTATTGCGCTAATATGACTACAAATTTACAAAAAAGTTTAACATTGTCCCATGACTCAACTACTTTTAAACTTTAATTAACAGTTCAAAAGTTGCTTTTTTTATTATCATTTTTTTGTTTATGTTGGCACATTGAATTTTTTGTAGTAATTTTGCATTATGAGCAAGAGTAATATCTGGAACATATCGGGCAATAAGGTTCGCATCGGATTCATAGGTTTGGGTCAGCGTGGACTTGCCACTTTGCGCCGTTTCCTCTGCATTGACGATGCTGAGGTAGTGGCACTATGCGACATCAACCACGACGCTCTCATGGAGGCTAAAGCTATGGTTCCATATTCCGTAGCTCTCGACACAGATTGGGTCACAACTTGCAAACGCGATGATATCGACCTTATATATCTTTGCACCGATTGGAGTTCTCACGCTTGCATGTCTATCTTCGCAATGAATTCAGGCAAAAATGTGGCATGCGAAATACCCGCCTCGCTTAGCATTACAGAGGGGAAAGAATTACTTGAGACCGTGAAGCGAACCGGCAAATTCTACACCATGATGGAGAATTGCTGTTACGATCCGTTCGCCCTCACATCTCTTCAAATGGTTCGAGAAGGACTACTCGGAGAGGTTACTCACTGCGAAGGGGCGTATATTCACGATTTGCGCTCACTTTATGCCGACGGCTGGTATGGCAGAGAATCGGCGCGATGCCAAGGTAACCCCTACCCTACGCACGGCATCGGTCCCATCTGCCAACTTCTTGGAATTGGGCAACACGATAAGCTTTCGGAACTCGTTTCGATGTCAAGCAATGGTGGTGGAATGAACTCAACTCTGATTCGCACAGAGCGAGGCCGTACAATTCTTTTACAATTCGACGTCTCTACTCCCCGTCCCTATAGCAGACTTCAAACCATTTGCGGCACACAAGGATACATCAGTAAATATCCCCTTCCAACAATCCAGATTGAATCGAGAGTGTTCTCACAGACTCTAAAGGAGGAGGAATTGGAGACTTTTATGGAGAAACACCGTCATCCGTGGGAGACTAAATATCGCGACGATGCCCATCGTCTTGGCATTACCAACATGATGAATTACATCATGGATCGTCGACTTATCGAAAATCTTCTCACGGGTAATCAACCCGATATCTCTGCCCGCGATGCCGTGTTATGGTCGTCGATTGCAGAACTCTCCCATCAATCGGTAATAAATGGCTCAACCCCTATAAAATTTCCTGACTTCGAATAATTCAATGAAGTTGTTTGAATAACTTCATAATAAAATAAGCGGCGTCGCAATTGCGACGCCGCTCTCTTTAATATCTGATGTCGTATTACATCATAAATTTAATTGTAGTTGTCTTGCCCTGGCAAACAACGCGTGCGATATAAGCACCGCTTACTACAGATACCGGAATGTCGAAACATGTCTCAGTTCCACTTGCAGCACCTATTACTCGACCTTCAAGGTCGCTCAAAACTACGCGCTTCTGAGCACCGCCAGTTCCTGTCATACATACTTTAACCATTCCCTTGCCCGGAGTAACTGTCATGCGAGCGAGGTCGCTTTCAAGTATCTCAACGTTGGCTTTGCTTGTAAGACGATAAACCTTTGTTTCATGCGATTTAATGGTCGGTATGCTGATGCTGTTCGTTGCCGCAGCCTCATCCTTACGCTCCTGAAGGTTACGTACTGCATACTCAGTATTGCTCTTAAGAGCAGCAATCTTCGAGAAGTCGATTGTATAAGGAACTGCGTTGCCGCTCATGTTGATCACAGCTACAGCCACATCTCCATTTTCAAGATCCTTAGCATAAAGCTGACACTGGTTTGCATCCTCACCGAGGAATTCTGCAGCCTGACCCATTGCATCCTGGTTAACAGCGATCAACTCGCGGTTAGTGATGATAGCAAGGTCTTCGTCTGTGATGGCCTTCGTAAGGTCGAACGAAAGCGTAAGCGGAGAACTCCACATACACCACATTGCGAACTGTGAACGATACTCATCCTGTGTCATACCCGGACCTGTCTGACAGAGGTCGCTCGAGCTCTTACCTGTACCGTGAATTGCAACACACATCATATCGGCATCATTGAAACGGTTTACACCGCTGTAGGGCCAGAGATCCTTCATACCGGCCACCGACTGTACCATACCGATACCACCTGTCTTACCTACCCAGCAGTCGCGAGTATCATAAGTGCATCGCCAGCATGTAGCGCCTGCTTCAGATGCCCATTTCCACGGCTCGCGAACACCCCATTCACATGCATAGAAAAGAATGTTGCGTCCTGAATCTTTCAACGCATCACCCATGGCTTTGTAGCGAGCCTTAGCCGATGCAGCATCGCTCGGTGCGTTGCAGTAGTCATATTTCAAAAGGTCTACACCCCATTCTGCATACTGCTGAGCGTCGATAACTTCATAACCAAACGAACCAAACTTACCTGCACATGTATAGTTACCAGCATCTGAATAGATACCGAATTTCAAGCCCTTAGAGTGCGCATAGTCTGCACATGCCTTCATTCCGTTCGGGAACTTGGCGGGATCTTCAACAGGCTTGTTTGTTCCTGCTGCACGTGCTGAAGCATGCCAGAGGTCGTCGATCACGAGATAGTTATAACCTGCATCGAGCAGACCCTTCGAAACCATTGCGTCACTTACTGTGCGAACAACGTTTTCTGAGATATTACCCTCAACTACGTTCCAGCTCAACCAGCCCATGAAGGGTGTCGGCTGTTGCAATTTTGAGCTTACTGTAAGAGTGATCGGATATGTATCTGAGCTTCCACCATTAGAAACTACTACATTATATACATATTCACCTTCCCACTGAACCATACCCTCTACAAGTTTACGTTCAGCGTTCCAAGTCAAACCTGCCGGAAGATCTGTAACTGAGATTTCGTCTGTTGAATCATTAGTACGGATCTTATGCATATATTTCACACCGGGCTGAGAGAATGTTACGGTAGCACATGCCAACGATCCATTCAACACATCGGGCGATACTATCTCCGGACGAGTTGAGTTCTGTTCCTTATATTCGAAATATCCGCAAGCAACGTCAACGTGGTCGCTCCAGTTGTAGTCGCCTGTACCGAAATCAAGAATCAAATATTTGTAGTCGCCAAGACCTTCGGTGATATCGATATTTACTACATTTGCATCAACAGCACCCATTGTGCCTTCGACCACTACCTTCTCTGTGCCATTCTGACGGCGGAGACGTACTGAGTATGTTGCAACACCCTCGCGAGTATCTGCCTTTGCTTTAGCAAGAACCTCGTCGTCCATACCCAACACGGCGTGGAACGATGTTACTGCACCATTGAGTTTTGTTACAATTGTTGCCGGTGCATGCAAGCCAAGACCGTTCTTGTAAACATTACCCTTAAGTGTGATTGCATTGCCATCGATGCTCTTGTTTACCTTTGTTGTGCCGTAGCCATTAACGATGTTCTCAACCTGAAGAGTAGTAAGCGGAACGATTGTTGTTCCATTCTCACCCTGAGCAGGAACATCGATTACTGACGACGTACCAGTGAAGCTGAGCTCGATGCGATCGCCTGCCTTGGTATCGAATGTAGCTGTCTCGTCGGTCAATTCTTTCGGAGTTGCAGCCACACCATTGATAGTGAATTTCGCTTTTTTGATATGCTCGTTACGAATCTTCAACGGCTGACCCTGGTTGCTGATGATAGTTGCAGCGCTGATACCGCCGTCTACCCATTTTACATCTACAGTGAAGTCGCCGATAGCCTTAAGACCTGTGATTGAACCTGACATCCATGCCGACGGAAGTGCCGGGCAGAGGTGAAGTTCATCGTTCTGGCTCTGGAGCAACATCTCTGCCACACCGGCACATGAACCGAAGTTACCATCAATCTGGAACGGAGAGTGTGAATCAAAGAGGTTATAGTAGATACCTCCACGGCTCTGGTCAGTGTTATACGCAGTTGAGTGACGCAATGCAGTTTTCAAGATACCATGTGCACGGTCGCCGTTGAGGAGGCGTGCCCAGAGGTTAATCTTCCATCCCATCGACCAACCTGTCGATGCATCACCACGCAGTTTCATTGAGTTTACTGCCGGTGTGAAGTATTCGCTTCCGGGTTTGATCTGATTGAAGGGATATACTGCCATGAGGTGACTCATGTGACGGTGACCCTGCTCACCTGTTGTATAAGCGCTATACTTCCACTCACGAAGAAGCTGGTCGCCTGAGTTTACACCATTGGTTGTTCCCCAATTACCGGTGTATGTTTCTACACCAAGACCAGTGTCAAGTTTCGAAAGGCGATCACGAAGTGTAGTCAAATCTACATTCGAACCGAGAATCTCTGCTGCCTTCAATGTGTTTTCGAAGAGGTCGCGCACCAATTGCTGTGCATGCGCTACGCCATCTTGTGTCGGACCCTGCTCGGGCGAATATTCCTGAGGACACACATATTTACCGTCGGTGTCAAGTTTCAGACGCTCCAACCAGTATTCGGTTGCGCTCCACATTGCCGGGAATACTTTTGCCAGATATGTCTTATCGAGCGTGTAGCGATAGTGCTGCCAAAGGTGTGTACAGTACCATGCGTTGGCAACAACATAGTTGTGAAGGAATGATCCTACGCCACCAAAGATGTTATTCTCCGTATAGCAAGTCCAACCCTTTGTCTGACCTGAATCCTTAGCATATTTCTGCCACTGCGGCTGATTAATCGCCATGTTGGTAATATAGTTAAGGAAGGGTACATGCATCTCTGAAAGGTTGGTTGCCTCTGCAGGCCAGTAGTTCATCTGAACATTGATATTGGCATGGATATCTGAGTGCCACGGTGCGGCGCTGAGATTGTTCCAAATACCCTGAAGGTTCGACGGAAGGTCTACACCGCGCGATGATGAAATTTCCAAATAACGGCCGTAGTTGAAGTAAAGCTCTTCGAGCATCAAGTGTGCTGGATCGGCTGAAGTCGAATATGCGTCAACCAAGCTGTTGGTCGGAATTTCATTGGTGGTTCCTTCAATATTGAATGATACGCGGTTGAAGTACTTCTGGTAGTCGGCAACGTGCGCATTGTAGAGAGCATCCCAGCCTTTGTTGGCAGCTGCCGTAACTGCTGCGCTAACTTCAGATGCGAGTGTTTCCTGGCTCTTGCCAGATGTATAGCTTGCTGTGTAAGGATCGAAATCGGTTGCGCCCTTGATGATTACCAAGACCTCGTCAGCGCCCTTTACGACAACGCCATCGGCGCCTGTTGTCATCGTACCACCGGTAGCTACAACCTTCATGCGTGCATCGTATGCAATGGTGCGAAGTTTACCTGAGTATGTTCCCTCGCCATTGCTATATGCAACAGTTCCTGACAAGCCGGGTTTGCCAACCTCCATATAATATTTCTGGTTGATTGAACCGGGCTTAGATGCCGAGATGCGCATTGCGATAACTCCATCGGGGTTAGATGCAATATATTCTCGCTTGTATGTTACAGAGCCATCGGCCGATGTAAAGCCTGAAACGCCTGTCGCCTTACTCAAGTCGAGTGTACGGTAATAATCTTTAGCCGCTGTGTTGTCCGTATATCCGAAACCTGCCTCATCGAGCATCTCTGCATATACAGAACCGAAGTTCAAATAGTCACCGTATGAGCCACCATTGTCTGTGCTGGCACCCTGCCACAATGTTTTCTCATTGATAAGAATCTGATCGCTCTGTACGCCATTGAAAAGGCTTGCACCAAGCTGACCGTTACCTATAGGAAGTGAGTATTCCATCCATTTATTACCAACGCCTGTCAACGTTGCGGGAGTGGTATACCAAAGAGAGAGTTTTGATTCCGGACGATAGGTTGTTGAACCAACAACTTTATAGTCGGGATATTTTACTAATTTCTCATCGATAAACTCAAGCGGGTTGTTCATATCGCCTGCCGACCAGAAACCAATAGGCTTACCGGCTCCGATACCTGTCCACTGATTCAAGCGGTTGTTAGTTCCACTAATTGACTTAGCCTGAATCTCCCATCCCGAAGGATATGTAGAGTTGGTTGTTGCAACGAGTGTGAAGCCCGACGCATCGGGAGTTGTAGCAGAAGTCAAACGAGCGTCATTACCTGTGCCCTTAACTGTTGCATAACGTCCGGCTTTGTTTACCATCTGGAATCCTGACGCATTACCCACAAGTTTCCACAAGCTGCCGTCGCCCGGCTCCTTGAGACCCTGTGTTGCATCGACACCAGCACCGTTATCGCAAATTACGAAGTTGCTACGCAAGAATGAAATGAAGTAATAAGGAGCTGATGCGTCTGCTGCAGTAGTTGCAAACTTCGGTTCGATTGCCGATGTGGCAATGAAGCGCAACGGGTTGTTGTTGTCGCCTGCAGTCCATTCACCAAGCTGAACACCAACCGATGTGCCTCCAAATTGATTCATTTTGTTACTCACACCGATTCGTCCAATCTCCCAACACTCATCGGCACCTGCGGCCGTACTGGGAGTAATTGTAAGCGGTGTTGCGCTTGCAAATGATGTCACACTCGTATATCGACTGCCATTGTAAGAAACATAGCGACCCAATTTACTCTTTAGAATAAATGAGTTCGCATTGCCAATGAGCTGCCATTTCTGTGCATCTTCATTAGCAATTGTAGCAGTCACGAGATTCTGACTGGCCCCGTTATCTTTCAACGTGTGGGACCCGGTAACGAATTGCACTTGATACCACACCGGACTTGCCTCGGTCGAGAATGTCGGCGCAATCTGTGCTGCCGCCCCAAAGACCGTTAGCCATAGGACAGCAAATAAGAAAATCAGTTTCCGTGTCATATAAAAATTGTTAGTTGATTTTTTCAATATTAGTCAGGTTAATCCAAGCTGTTGTTGCCAAGTTGAATATCATTGCGATATGCATTTTTCGATATTCGTTATAAAATTACAATATTTTTTTAATATCTACAACCATTTTAATGTAAATATGCGAAGAACTAACTTATTTGTTAATTCTTCGCATATTTTATGAATTTTATTTAATAATTTCTGTATATTTCCTAATTATTATACAGTTGACTTATTGAAACTTCTTCTTTAATTGTCGTTTTGTTCATTACTGAAGATATGACGTAATCTTGAGAAGATTCGCTGACTTGCGCTCTTGGTCGGCACTATATTTGGTGCTCCCTGCAAGCTCTCGATGGCTGCTTTCTCGGTGTCGGTAAGATTCTCCGGAACGTATACCATTACGTTTACAAGGATATCACCCTTCACTGAGCTATTCATCTTCGGAAGTCCCTTACCGCGCAGACGCAACACCTTGCCGGGTTGTGTTCCTGCGGCTATTTTGAGTCGTGCTTTTCCATCAACAGTCGGCACCTCCGCATAACCTCCGAGTGCGGCAGTCGGGAAATCAAGCATTAGGTTACAAATCAAGTCGCTTCCCTCGCGAATCAAATCGGGATCCTTCTCCTCCTGGATCTTGATAAGAAGATCACCAGGCTCGCCACCGTTACGCGGAGCATTTCCTTCGCCTCGCATGGTAAGTACCATATCATTCTCAACACCTGCAGGAATGTGGAAGCTTACAATCTCCTCTTTCTTCTCTACGCCGGTGCCCTGACAGTAGCTACATTTCTCTGTAATGATTTTGCCTTCGCCGTTACACTCCGGACAAACAGCCTGACTCTCCATCGGTCCAAACATGGTTTGCTGAACTGTAGTAACATAGCCTTCTCCGTGGCATCGAGGACAAGTAGCAAACGCAGTGCCATCCTTTGCTCCTGTGCCGTGGCAGTGCGGACAGGCAACCAGTTTGGGTATCTTAAGTTTCTTGTCGACACCGTTCATGATATCCTTTAGTGTCACCTTAACGGTGATACGCAAATCTGTGCCTTTATTGACATGGCGACGCGGTTTACGAGCACCGCCACCAAAGCCACCGCGAGCACCACCAAAGTGACCACCGAAGATATCGCCAAATTGCGAGAAGATATCCTCCATCGTAAAGCCGCCTCCGAAGCCGCCAAAGCCTCCGGCGCCGCCTCCACCAAATCCTTGCGGACCCATTGAATGGCCAAACTGATCATACTTGGCTCGCTTCTCCTTGTTGCTCAACACATCGTATGCTTCAGCAGCCTCCTTAAATTTCTCTTCGGCCTCTTTATCACCTGGGTTCTTATCGGGATGGTATTTGATTGCCATCTTTCGATAGGCTTTCTTTATTTCGTCGTCTGTCGCGCCTTTCGACACGCCTAAGACTTCATAGTAATCTCTTTTGTCTGCCATTGTGATTATCTCCTATTTCTCCTTCTACCAATTTGTTTCAGTCAAGTTGTACGTTTTCTTAACTGACTGATTATTGACCAACCACTACTTTTGCATGGCGCAAAACCTTATCATTGATAGTGTAACCTTTCTCTACAGTATCAAGAATCTTTCCTTTCTGAGTCTCATCAGGCACCGGAACAACTGAGATGGCTTCATGTTTATCGGCATCGAAGTCGCGATCTTCGGGATCCATCTCCTTTACTCCGTTCTGCTCCATATACTTCTTTAACTTCTTGTATATAAGCTCCATTCCTTCGCGGATTGCGCCAGCGTCTTCGCTTCCTTCTGTTGCTTTGAGTGCTCGCTCAAAATCATCTACAATAGGCAAGAGTCCTTTAAATGCACCCTCGCCGGCATTCTTAATAAGTTCCGATTTCTCTTTCAGAGTACGCTTGCGGAAGTTGTCGAACTCCGCCATCAGAAACATATATTCCTTCTTCTCCTTCTCTACCTGTTGCTTAAGTTCCTCGTTCTCTTTTGTGAGTACTGTAACTTCGTCGGCGGCAACTTCTTCTGCCATGGCATCCTCAGCGGGTGTAGAATTCACATCGTCAACCATTACTGCCTCTACGGGCTGCTCCTCATTATGCAGAGTCTCCTTCTCTTCCATATTCTTCTTATTATTTGCGCTCTTGCCGCCCATGAATGAGTGGAAATAGCGATTCTTTTTGTTAGTACTATTCTTTCCCATTGTTATGCAAATTACACGCCAAAAAATGAAGATTCGTATTTATTCTCTCAGTTTTCCTCATTTTTCGGTAAAGTTTCTCACATTTCTAACAAATATGCACCCTCTATGGTTGTCTGACCTCGAAATTCTCCAACAGCTTTTGCTGCCGATTCTCGATTCTCAAATATACCATATACCGAGCTACCACTTCCACTCATTGAGGCGTAGGAAGCGCCCAATTCATACATTCTGTTTTTGACCTCTGCAATAAGAGGGAATTGAGGAAAGACCGAATCTTCAAAATCATTTTTTACCACCTTGTGCCATTCGTTGATGGGTAATGTTGCAATGCTTCGCAAATCAAACTCTGCGGCTTGTGGCTTCACACCGGCGAATGCTTCTTTTGTGGAAATGTACACATCCGGCTTGACCAATACCAACCAATAGCCGCTCAGATCCAATTCGACATCGCTTAATTTTTCACCTACGCCCTGGCCGTACATCGGCTTATTATATAAAAAGAACGGACAGTCCGCACCAAGTTGCAATGCTTTTTCCAACAACTCTTTAGATGGTTCATTATCGACTAATGCCTCTTCGTCGGGTTGTTGCAACAGCGACGATATCATTCTTAATGTAAAACCGGCATCCGCACTACCACCACCAATGCCTGCCCCATCGGGAATTCCCTTATAAAGCTGAACCTTTGCACCTTTACTACTCTCCTCAAGTGCCAACTTTGCTGCCTTATAAACAAGATTTTTCTCCGGTGCACACGCTATTGGACGTCCGGTTGAACTGAACTCCAATTCTTCATCTGTGAGCTCTACCTCTAAAATATCACCGAACGACTCTAGATTAACAGGCGTTCCACTGTATTTTCCAATGGGATAAAAAATGGTCTGCAAATCGTGATAACCATCCTCGCGGCGTCGCACAATTTGCAAACCTATATTAATTTTCGCATTTACAAATGCTATCATATGTCGTATGTCGTAATCAATGAAACAACTACTGAAGTTGTTTAAACTTATTTTTTATTAACATTTGCGAGAGATTTTTGAGCTGATTTTTTCGCTCGAAGAGGAAGAAACCTTTCGGTTGGTTCCGATGAGAGAGGAAAAAGCAGCCAAAAAGATCCGCAAAGGTTGATAAAAGAATAAAATTCAACTTCATTTTAAGATTCGTAAATAAGTTTAAACAACTTCTTATAACAAGCGGAACCAACGCCAGCCATAAATCTCTTTTTGATGGCGTTTTACGTAACGCAACAAGGGATCCTTCTCTTCAACCACACGCCCGTCGCGCTTCGAAGCATGAATCAGGTGAAAGCCATCGTCTCGTTTCACCACGATGCCAGTTTCAAAAACGTCGAAATTAGCATTCGGACTAAGCAACATTATCACATCGCCGTTGCGCATATCCTCTTCAATCTCCTTTTTTCCGACAGTTTCACGTTTCAGATGAGGAATCTTATGCAGGCGGAATCCCATCTCAACAAATTTCTGTTTCTCGAAGGTTGCGCTATCGGACAATGCTGCGTACTTCTCTCTATTGGCAGTGATTCCGTCTAATACCTTGGTTTTAAAGTATTCGGAATAATCTTCTGTGAGCTCCTTGAGATTTCCACGTGCACGATTATCTACAACCCAATCGCCGCCATAAATCATCTTGCTTGTAAAGCCATCGGCCCTGCCGTTACGATACGAAACATTCTCGATCGACTCTACCAAGTCTTTCAATCTTATCGGTGAAGACAGTCCCGTTAATCGCACCATAGCTACGACATTATTGATGAAAGTTTGATTATCCATTCCATCAATTCGCAACTCCGGAACACAGTCAACGTCCTTCGTCGTTACATCTTCGTAAGCTTCACCTACGAGAGCCTCGGCAATTGCTACGGCTCTGGCACCGGGCAATGCATTGGGATTCTGATTCTTGCGAACTATTGCCATCGCCTTCGCAGTATCGCTATCGCAATGAAACCGTTGTGCGGAAACACTCGATACCGATAATACCATCAAGGCAATTAATATATAAAATACTCCCCTCCTCATACTAACTCTTTTTAAGCGTATGTCCCATGCGCTCCTTTTTAGTATGCATATAATATCGATTAAACTCGTTCGGTTCAACCTCAAGCGGAACATTCTCGGTGATTTCAAGACCATATCCCTCCAAACCTATGCGTTTCATAGGATTATTCGTCATCAGGCGCATCTTCTTAATACCGAGTGAATGCAAAATATTGGCACCCACTCCATAATCACGCTCATCTGCCTTGTGCCCAAGATGAATATTGGCATCAACCGTATCCATACCATTCTCTTGCAGTTTATAAGCGCGAATCTTATCCATAAGACCAATACCACGACCCTCCTGCTGCAGGTAGATGATAGCACCGCATCCCTCCTGATCGATTCTCTGCATAGCTGCATGCAACTGTTCGCCGCACTCACAACGCATCGAGCCAAAGATATCACCTGTCATACAAGATGAATGAACACGAACCAATACGGGCTCGCCATCGCTTACATCTCCTTTAATTAGCGCAACATGCTCTAAGTTATTATCTTTCTGACGGAAAGGAATCAAGCGGAAACTACCATAGGCAGTAGGCAGACTTACCTCTTCACCCTTCTCTACAAGCGAGTCATTCTTTAAACGATATGCAATCAGATCTCGGATGCTGATTAGCTTCAAGCCCCATTCATCGGCCATGCGACGCAACTCGGGCAAACGCGCCATGCTGCCGTCCTCGCTCATAATCTCCATCAAAGCTGCGGTCGGCTGTAATCCTGCCAATCTTGCCATATCCACGCCTGCCTCTGTATGACCTGCACGCTGAAGCACACCGCGATCTTGAGCATAAAGCGGATTCACATGACCCGGGCGTCCGAATGTCTCAGGGGTTGATGTCGGGTCGGCCAATGCACGAATAGTGGCTGCACGATCCTGAATAGACACTCCTGTCGAACATCCCTCCAATTTGTCGACTGTCACAGTGAAGGGAGTGCCCAGTACTGATGTATTATCAGATACCTGATGATCCAACTGAAGTTCCTTGCAACGCGCCATAGTAATAGGCACGCACAACACACCGCGTGCATTCTTGAGCATGAAATTAACATCCTCAGGTGTAATTTTTTCGGCAGCAATAATCAGATCGCCCTCATTCTCGCGATCCTCATCATCAACTACAATCACAAACTTACCCTGCTTAAAATCCTCAAGGGCATCCTCTATTCTATCTAACTTTATATCCTCCATAATATAATTCATTCTCTATTCAATATATATTTTCAAGAAGTTGCTTTACAACTTCTAATTTTCAGATTCACCTTCCTGATCAACCGATTCGCTTGATGAGTCACGACTTCCTCCGCACACAAATACAGAGAAATTCACACTACCATAAACCAAATGACGCTGAAAACCAGGCAAATTGGAGAAATCATGATTCTTGTTATGTTCAACTATTACAATCGTTCCCGGAATCACCATCTTCGACTTCAGAATTAATTCCGGTATCTCTGCAAAGCGTGGATGATCATAGGGTGGGTCTGCAAATATTATATCATACTCCTGCTTCGATTTCTCTATAAAACGAAAAACATCAGTACGCACTGGAAGCAGAATCTCATCATTCAATTTCTCTTTTACCTCACGGATAAAACGCGACTGTACCGGAGCCACTTCGACCGCTGTCACCGACTTCGCTCCGCGCGAAGCAAACTCCCAACTCATCGCTCCTGTACCGGCAAAGAGATCCAAAACTCTCTTCCCCTCCAGATCAACACTATTTTCAATTACATTAAAAATATTCTCGCGCGCAAAATCCGTGGTCGGACGCGCTGTTATATTTTTGGGTACGTCAAATCGACGCTTTCCATATTTTCCTCTGATAATTCTCATCTCACACCAGCTTTAACGATACAGCCAATGGCATATCCTCCTTGTTTACGGCCGACGGCAACATTGTTTGCATCGCAAATTTAACATGATTTCGAAGCTCCTTCAAAAGTCCTATCCTTACATCTCGAATACCCGACAATGAAACCTGCACCTTCGACGGATCCAAATTCCAAACATCAACCGTATTCATTATATGATAACAAATATCCATCGGATCTCGCCAGGTCTGAACCGCTGAAACCAACAATCCACGTCGATCATATGCAATAATATCAACCTCGCGTTCGCGTATATTGGCATACACAGCTCCATCTTCTGCTCGACGATCCACAAACTTTTCGGTCAAGACACCAAGTTCACTGCAAATGTTCGCTCCACTCAATGTGCGACGCAAAAATGAACCCAATCGATCAATTAACGAAAACAGCACAACACCATCTCCAACTTGCTGTTGGAATATATCATCCTCCTCCGAACAATAAATAGTGTTATACAACTCCGTTAACTCCTCCATGTCATATAAATCATCTACTACCTTCTTCGGCATCCACAACACATACGGTGTTGAAATTATTATATCTGTCGAAAAATCGTCTAACAATTGAGGATGGTCATAAACCGCACTTTCAATCTGAGACAACAATGAAGACTCATCAACAGTCCAACTTTCATCTACAATCTTAACTGTCGGTTCCAACAAATCCTCACGGTTCTTAAGATATGCCGACAAGCCACGCTCAGACACATAAACAACCAGATGCCAACATGCCGTGTCATCTATCTTTACTCCCTGATAAGTCGTTAGCTTTCTCTCTATTGCCATATCTTTAAGAATCCTTTTTCGTTATAAGTTTAAGCGTCTATTTCATCTCGCTCTGTCAGTTCTCCTGCAAGCGAATGTTCCATCTCCTCCTTAACTCGTTCAGAATCATAACCGCAGCCGAACAAAAACATCAACTTTGTTATTGATGCCTCCGACGTCAAATCATGACCCGACACAATTCCTGCCTGACGCAAACCGCATCCTGCACTATAACGCATCGGATTCACAAAACCGTTATCACATTGCGTTACATTCACAATTACAAGACCATTATCAACAGCCTCTTTTACTGCATTCAAAAACCATTGCGCTGTCGGTCCGTTACCCGCTCCAAAGGTTTTCATCACCACTCCCCTCAATCCTGGCGTACTCAAAATATGTCTTACAACATTCTCATTCATACCCGGAAAGAGATCCATATACATCACATTCGTATCAAACTTATATCGCACCTCTAAAGGTTCCGACATATCATGACGCTGAAGATACTCCTTATTGAAAGTAATCTCCAGTCCAACTTTTGCCAAATGAGGATAATTACTGCTTCGGAATGCATTAAAATTATCCGCACTATGCTTTGTGGCTCGATTTCCTCGCCATAAATAATTCTCGAACAAGATACACACCTCTTGTACCATTGGCATTCCATTCGAACGTCGCGCAGCAACAACCTGCAACGACGTAATCAAATTCTCCTCGCCGTCGGTTCTAACCTCGCCAATAGGCAATTGACTTCCAGTGATAACCACAGGCTTACTAAGGCCCTTCAACATATAACTCAATGCCGAGGCCGTATACGCCATTGTATCCGTTCCGTGAAGCACAACAAAACCATCGTACTCTTTGTAGCGAGATTCAATTACTTGAGCAATTTCACGCCAATGCATCGGATCCATCGCCGAGGAGTCGATTGGCACCGCAAACTGCACATTATCTATCTCATAATCAAGCATCTTGATCTTGGGCACATTATCTATCAGATGATCAAAATCAAATGGTTCAAGAGCCCCCGTTTCCGGGTTCTCAATCATACCGATCGTTCCTCCCGTATAGATAATCAATATTCTGGGTCGCCTTGTCATATCAAATCCAATTAGACTCTTTATACTACGATAATATATTCAATACATTGCAAAATTACGAAAATAACCTTACATTTCAAAATTATTCAGATAAAACATTCTTCTCCCTATTTCTTAAACACTTAAGTAGCTCACAGAAATGAATGAATAAATAAAACGACGTTATTTTTGTGAGCTACATAAAAAAAGTAGTAAGCCCAACATACAGGCCTACTACTTCCAACTTTGATATATTTATGAGAATTTACTCAACAACTACTCGGCGAACTCCACTCGGTCCACTCACAATATAAAATCCTGGAGCAAGCGACACGTTATGAACACCACTTGCAAATGTATTCTGAAGATAAACCACTCCATCAACGCCATACACACAAATTCGTGATTCGTTCGACAATCGAACACAAACACCCTCTGAAGTCGGCCATACATCCCAGCTATTATATTCTGTATCGGGCTGTAGCGATGAAGCAGAATATCCTGTACCACTGAGATCATCAAGCAACCAACGCTTACCGCTCAACTGACGCAAACGCATCCTTACGTTACCGGCTTTGTTAATGACACATTCAATCTTCTTATACTCTGCATCAACAACGTCAAACTTGCCTGCCTCTTCCCAATTTTCGCCGCCATCGACCGAATACTCAATTGCAACTTCCGATTCAACATCATTCGTCCACTTGCGCACATAAAAACTTACGCTACCCAAGCCATACTTCAAATCCTCTGCCATCTCGATCAGACCCTTGACATTCTTGCCTAATCGAAGAGCACTGGCTCCGCCATTTACTGGATCGCCCGACCAACATCCGGCATCTACAAGATTCCACAAAATCGTCTTGCCCTGATATGTAGTTGCGCTATAACTTCCCGGAGCAGGAACTTCAAAATCCTCCGTAAAGTCACCTACTGCACCGATAACGCCATGCAATTCGGCATCATCATTTTCATAGTCACCAGCGCGGGCTACAAGCGAGCTCGTATACTCACCCTCTTCGCTGCCCAACATTCGAACATAAAAACGATCCGCGCCCTGAGGCATACTCAACCGCGTTGACCAAGAACTATGATCAAGCGACAACTGGAACGGAGCTTTAACCTCAAGCTGAATTGCGCCTGCAATATTTTCAACTGCCATTTCAATCTCAGCCTCGGCCGACGGTTCATTTACCGCTGCTACAAAATTCAACGGTCCATCATGGAAGAAATCTATCGACGGGATAGGTGCCTTTGTCGTAAACTGCTTCTTAGCAGATGTCATCTTCTGCGACTTCACATAATAAACATACGCAGTCGATGCTTGCAAATCATCTACAACATACTGCTGATCTGCTGCAATAACCGAAACAGGATAACCTGCGACAACTTTACCATCCGAAGATTCTACATACAACTGATAACATCCCTGAGCATCAGCATCACCGACATTAATCCAACTTGCCGTAAAACCTCTATCTGATACATTACGGGCATCATTCACCGGCAGACCCTCGACAGCAGTCGCTTTCAAATAAACAGTCGAAGTCACGTCACCGCTCTTCAAAACCAACGTTCCATTCACCACGCCAGCTACTGAAGCCTTAATGGTCAACGGCAAAGAAAAACGCTTGCCACCCACGACCTGTGAATACGGAATAACCGAAACACTACTACTGAACGCACCGCTCAAAGAAACAGAAACATCCTTTGTCAAATTCGCACCCGCAACTTCCAATGTTACATTACCTGAAAGAGAGGTAGAAATAATGCCAAAATCAAACGTACTACCATTGGCCGGCACCGTAAGCTCGGGCGAAACATTGCCACTGCTGCTCCACTGCTCAGATTTACGATTTCCCCAGATAAACTCAACCATCTCCGGATGATCAATAAACGGATTTCGATTATTCTGACGCGCATAAACCGCCTCGTTACGATTCAACTCCTTCTCACTCACCGGATCCTGACGATGCCACTTCAAAAGCAACTGAATCGACCAACTCGAAAAACAAGGATAACTATTACCCGCCAACATCGGCGAAGACCAAGAGCTGATCTTATCATTATAAGCAGCTGCCATGTAGAAATAACTACGAGCAAAATCGCCCTTATACTCATCTACCGGCTCAAAAACAGTACCTGAGTAACCAGAGAAAGTAGAATTACCAAGCTTTCCCAACGCATCGACACCATTCGCCGAAGCCAACGTCGTACCATTAGCACACTCGCCATAAGGGAAATTGCTACGTTGACCATTCACCTTACCATCGGTAGGATAAAGATGAAAAGCATCGCTATACATCGGTTTCGCATCGTTAAACCAACTCTTAGGAAAAGAATGCTCGCGATTATAACAGTCACCAACACTGCTATAATTACCACACTTAGTCCCCACGGCCCAATGCTTAGTAGAATACATATCCCAGATCTTACCATCGGGATAAACATCAGACGTCTTGTACAGGTCAAACAAATCATCGTAAGAAACGACGGTATGCGGACCCACTTTCGCACACAACGCAGTGAGCAAGGCTTGCCCGCCCTTATACTCACACGAAGAATAATAATTAGCCGGAACGGCCGCATTGGCACTCAAACAAAAAAGTGCACAAAGCAAATGGATAAATCTAAATTTCATTTCATTGATGCTCGCATCCGCGGGCAGTATTTAGGATAATGGAATACAATAACACCCCCACCAAAATAACTCCCTAACCATAGCAAAACTCCTCACCATAGCAACAACTCCCAACCATAGCAACAACTCCCAACCCCAAAACATCAACTCTCTCAAAAGAACAACAACTCCCCCACTAAAAAGTTACCATTCCACCCCCAAAAAAGTCACCACTGCTACACAAAAAATTTCCTCTGCCACTCAAATCCAAGCCCATCAACTCAAAACAAACAGCCTAGCCCTAAACTCGCCGCAATCTCCTAAACCAAGCAAAAACCACAGCCCATACCGAAGAAAGCATCACACCCTAATCCGAGCTATAATCGCTTCTATAAATGAGTTTAGAGGCGCTCCGATTTAATGAGCCTTACAACGTGCAGGGTTCAATGGGTCGATTAGGCGCGCCTCTTTGTGTTGAGTGTAAGCGCATTTATGCGCCGATGCCTCAAGGTCGTCAAAGCCTTGCTCACGCGGGCCAAACCCCAAAACTCACACTCAAGTCCCAAATCAGAAAACTCACACTCATGCACAACGGCCCGAACCCAAGTAAGGACATCCGTCCGAACCCAAGAAAAGACCTCTGTCCGAACCTAAACAAAGAATTCAGTTCGAACCAAAGCAATAAGCACTGCTCTAAACGAATTTCAAACCGCACCGATCTGATGAGTCTTATTGCATGCAGATTCAATGGGTCGATTAGGCGCGCCTCTTTGTGTTGAGTGCAAGCGCATTTATGCGCCCGTCGTCTCAAGGTAATCAAAACATTGATTCAACCGCCCCAAATCAGAAAACTCACAATCGTGCCTCTGACCCCTCAAACTCAAGCCTCGCGCCGCAAGCACCCTAACGCGCACCCAAGGCCCTTACCAAGTCTGTGCAAAAAAAAAGAGCATCCGGAAGGATGCTCTCTTCAAGGTGGCG
>QLIP01068579.1_pt1 | contig 53826 bp, 53 predicted proteins | sample 1769771 | NCBI WGS metagenome assembly QLIP01 (sample SAMN09428762, study PRJNA476227) | Gut metagenome, whole genome shotgun sequencing project. | isolation source: cecum | host: Rhizomys sinensis | place: China: Jinsha town of Minqing, Fujian Province | collected 2013-09-23 | reverse complement strand
AGGCTCTACCCCTGTGCGCTACTAAAAATGGGGGGATTACACTTTAGAGTTGGTTATGATCTTAAAGAAGAACCATAATTGACCGCCAATGCCGCGAATGAAACCAACCTCATCAGCCAATGTGGCTTGATTTTTTTGGGGTTAGCAAGCTAGCTTGGTTGACATGACGCCCCCGTGGAGGCAGGAGGAATGCAGGGTTGAAGTTGGTTTTCCCCATAGGAGTAGGATAATGCACACAAGAGGAGATATGTATGAGCGATGATTTTGCTGATTCCTTTATCGCAGCGAGAACAATGCGGAATACTGCTGATATAGCCGATACTCTAGGTGAATTAGTCAAAGAAATCCGTACCATGCGACAGGACATGGTATCTGTGGATAAATGGAATCAGCTTGTTAAAGAATATAACTGCGATACCAGCAGATTTATTGCACAACGTGATGAGGCGATGTCTATCATTAAAGAAAACATCAATAATATGCCTTTTGAATATGATGAAGCTAGAGAGCGAGTAAACAAAAAAGGTGATGAGGCTTGTGAAGCTGAAATTGAAAAAATGTCTTAATTATATTTTCCTATATGTTTAAGATAAACTTAAGTTGGATTTTTTTGACTCCTATTCCCTTGTTCCAACCGATCCCTAGTACTACTCCCTCCGCCAGGCTTATCCCCTCCACCATCACCAGAGGTTTTCCCAGAGGATTTCTCCTTAGAGCCTTTAATCCCTGAAATTCCTCCAGCAATCTCGGCCATTTTATCACCTTGGCGATGAGTACTACCAATGACGTTGTTAGCCATTGCCTTTCGCCCTTCGTCTCCAAGATTCTGAATATCCTGACTCAAGATAAATTAAATCTATAGTTTTATCAGGAATAACTGTCAAAACGTTTAAACAATCGCAATAAATAAAGTATTTTCAAAGGCCATATTTTCACCTGAAAACTATTTATTGCGATTCAGTTTACGCCATTCCCAGGGAGGGACAGGATCAGGATCACGTCACAAACCTTTTTTAGATTTTTCCGCTTGCCGTTCTAAAATTTTCCATTCATTGCAAAATGATTTACGCAATGGCGGTCATAAACCCACGCCATGCCTTGAGCAATCATACCGCGATTAAAATTAGAATTTCAATCGCTCACGATCCCGACATGGCGGCCATAGCGAGCAATATCCAGAACATCAATTTTGACATTTTTACCAGCGACAAAATCAGCAAGAGCTTACCGGTATTTTTCGCCCAACGCCTGCTTTTTTCTGGCGCGTCAATGCCATATAGACGCATTTTTCTTGCCGATTGTCAGCCGTCAAAATGGTTATAGTATCACCGTCAGAAACGGGCACAACGCGCCCAGAAAGGCTTTTTCCAAAATCCGGGCAGCCATGAATTACAGCAGCAGGAAAACGAGCAGAGGACGAAAGCGCATCTTATTTCCGCTTGCGAAGCATATTTAAAATTCTCTCACAGTGCTGCTTGACGCGCAAGGCTTCTGGATCAAGGCTTTTAAGCACTGAATCGGCAACAGTTTTAGCCGTTGCAAAAGTTGTTTAAGCCTTTGCCTTATGGCCTTGAAAGGCATCAAAAGGCGTCTTTTGCCGTTCTTCTTTGCCCAGTCGCAGCTACGCTTAAATAGCTCTTTCATATGCACTTTCTCCAAAAATAGAGGAGTAAAGCGCCAGATGCCGATACTGACCTCAATTTGTCCAGAATCCGGATTTTTGCGCTTGATCTCCTGACATTCGATAAGCCCAAGTCTTTCAAATCGTCCAGGCAGCGGAAAACCGGTCTGGCACAAATGCCGGCATGGGAGGCAATTTCAGCAACGGTCATAAGCCGCGCCCAGCCCTTATCCAGATGACAAAATAGCCCCCGTGCTGGATACTGCACGATCTGACAAGGACTGACAGGACATTCAAAAGACTGGCACGCCGATCCGTGCGCATGGTGCGCACACGCTCACCATAGCGCCCGAAGCTGAAGAGGCTCAAGGAAACAAAATCAGAGAGAGAAGCTTGGCATTCAGTGAGAAGAAGCGGAATGGGGAGAAAGCGCAGCCATTTTTTACCTCTAGTTGGCCTTGACGCTTGCCCCAAATATGCTCACAATAAGAGCTACACGGTGGTCAAGCGCGGCCACTTTTCTGCCCCTAGAGTTGTTAGGGCTTTTTTATGCCTTTGAGATTCATGGAAAAACGCCTTGCAAGTCAAGCATTTTGTCCAAAAAAATTAAATTTCCGCTTAAGTGTCATACTGGAATATACAGGCTTTAATACTGCTTTTTAATGGTGCTAGGCTCAAAAGCCTGCGTAGCCGTGGAAGTTGGCGTAAGCTCCTTTTATGGATCAACTTATCAAATAAAAATTCAATTATTTCAATAAAATAAAAAGAAATAAGAGAAAAAGACGATAAAAAAAGGCGCACTTCACTTTTCCACAAACAGATGCCTCTTTTCCCCAGGTTTCTCACGAAGAAAATTTTTTTGCTCAGCTTCCTCACTCCCTCAAAGCAGCCAAGCCCCGCAATGCCAGCCTATGCCATACGGCTTAAAATTAAGAAGATTGTGGAAAATCTTCCAAATCGTCAGCCGTGCAGCCAAGATCCGCTATGATCGCAGCTTTTGAACATGGTCTAACATCACCATCAATACTCTTTGCGTAGAACCAATCTCCGAAGCCTTTTTCAGAGTGAATGATATATACGATCTTGTCTGCTTTTACCCCATTGCCCAAAGTCTTTGAAAGACAAGTATTGAAGTCATCTATATTTTGGGCAGCAGTGCAAGGGTATTCATCTTTGACCACGACTCTTTTCTCGCCGTCTTTTTCAAAGACCTTAACCACGCCCCTCCATCTTTGAGTTGAATCCATGTCAGAAGTAAAACCGCAAGTCGTCTTTTGCATAAAGCCTCCGTTATTTGTTGTTTCTGTAGGGATTATCATCCCACAGCCCATCAAATAACTTCTCTTTGTAGTATGTCAATCGCGTTGATAAAATTGGAGGTCTATGAGGAATAAAAATAATAAGTTTATTTTTGGAAGATTCATTACCTCACCGGGAGTAAGTAAAAATAAACATTGTGCCTGTATAGATTTCGGCTTCCCAATCATCTTTGAAAAAGGCTGTGGCAATAAGCACAACCCCCAACATGGCAAAAGCATTTGACCAGTATTTCAGCATAACTTTCCCAGTGGCAAGCCAAGCATTTATCCGCCCTTGTCATCTGGGATGGTCATGCGCAAGGCAAAAAATCATAGCTCCGGCGGCAAGCCCTGCAATTCCTTGAGGCTGAATACCGGGCCGTCCACGCAGACATAGCGGTCGCCAATATTGCATCGCCCACAGATACCGATGCCGCATTTCATGCGCTTTTCCAGGGTGGTAAAGATGTTCTCCGGCGCAAAGCCCAGAGCCTCCAGGGCTTCGAGGGTGAACTTGATCATTATCGGCGGCCCGCAAAGCACGGCCACGCAATTTTCCGGCGAGGGCTTCAGCTCTTTAAGTACCGTAGGAATCAGGCCCACGCGCTCGCCCCACTCTGCGTCTGGATTGTCGATACACAGGGTGCAATCAAGATCCGGGTTATGCTTCCAGGCATCCAGTTCATAGCTATAGGCCATGTCCCTGGGGCTGCGTGCGCCATAGAGCAGGCTGATTTTGCCATAATCGGCCTTGTGTTCCAGAAGATAGAGCATGATCGTGCGGATTGGGGCCATGCCAATGCCGCCGCCGATGAAAAAAACATTGCGCCCTTTCCAGTCGGCATAGGGGAAGTAATTGCCAAGGGGGGCGCGCACGCCCACTTTTGCGCCAGCGGCCAGGCGGTGAATGGCATCCGTAACCTCGCCAGTGCGCATCACCGAAAATTGCAGATAATCCTTTTGCGAAGGCGGCGAATTGATCACAAAGGTCGCTTCGCCCGCGCCAAAGACCGAAAGCTGGCCCACCTGGCCCGGCTCAAATTCAAAGCTCTCCATTGCCCCGAGGGCATCCAGGCGCACGCGCAAGGTGCAGATATTGGGCGTTTCCCTGATATACTCAAGCACCGTGGCAATCATTGGCTGGTAAGGATTGCCGGATGGCTTGGGCCTTGGGCTTAGGCCGCTAAGCATCCGCGGCTTCGCCGCCTTTGCCTGCTCCGATTCTATTTTGCCTGTTGGCTCTTGGGCATCAGCCTTGGCAGTTTTTTTGGCTTTGGCCACAGGCTTTGCAGGTAGCGGCGCTCCCTCAGGCTCAGGCATGGGCAGCGACGTCGGGCTTGAATCTTCCTCAATGGCCTTAACTTCAGGAGCTTCGGGGAGGGAGAGTTCAGCCTCCACTGCCGTGGCTTTGCGGCCTTTCACTCCGGCCTGGCGTCCCTTGGCCGGGCTTTTTTTGCTTGCCATGCCTTTACTCCTTTATTGGGCCGGGTTTGCGGAGTTTTGCGCCTGTTCTGCCGTCTTGATGGCGTCCAGAACAATGGCGCGAATATCCAGACAAACAGGACAATTTGCAATGCAGCGGCCACAGCCGCTACAGAGATAAGAACCCCAGTTGGCCGCATAAGTCCAGAACTTGTGCGAAACGCGGTTGCGCATCCTCTCGGCCTTGCGCACACGGGGATTGTGCCCGCTGGCCTCCCTGGTATAGAGCGAGGACATGCAGTTATCCCAGCTTCTCAGACGGCGACCGCCTTGGGCGCTCTGGGCTTCGCCCTCATCGGTGATATTGAAGCAATAGCAGGTGGGGCAGAAATAGGTGCAGGCCCCGCAGGAAATGCAGCGCGCTGTATGCTTCTGCCAGAAATCGCTGTTACTGAATACATGGGCCAGGCTCTGCATGGCGCTCGCCAGCTTTGGCGCTGGTACAAGGCTTTTCCAGGCTTCGCGCCGCGCCTGCTCAGCCTTGGGGAAATGCTCCGCGCCATCAGCAAGGCTACTACCCTCAAGGCAGGCAATGCCCTTGGGGCTTACGCCCTGGAGCAGATAGCCACCGGCAATTTCGGTCATCAGCACATCAGAGCCAGTGGGCGAAGATGGGCCGCCGCCAACCCAGTGGCAAAAACAGGTGGCGCAGCCAGTGGCGCAGCTCAAGGTAAAAACGGTCAGGGCCTCGCGCCGCGCCTTGTAGTAGGGATCGGCAAACAAACCCTCAAGAAAGGGCCGATCCAGGGCGCTGAAGCCTCTGGCATCACAAGGGCGGCAGGCAAAGACGACAGTAGGCTTAGCCTCTGGCACTTGCGCCAGATCTTCCAGGCTTTGGCCGCCATTTTCCACGCTTGCTTTCTGTCTGAAAGCAAGCAGGGTCTCACACTCGGGCAGAACCGCGCCCTTGGGCGGCACTGTGGCCTTGGCCAGGGTAAAGGGCTGGCCTTGGCTCCACTCGGCAAAGACCACCGAGGGCTTGGCCGTGGCTGCTTTTTCAACAGGCACAAGCACACGGGCGCTTTTGCCAAGGAAGGCCAGAAAATCAGTCAGGGACTCGGCGGGGAGAAAGCGGGTATTGCTCATAATCGAAAATCCTCGTTAGATCTTTCTCTCCGAAATGTTCGGCTCATCCACGGCATAGCCTAGCAGGGGGGGCACGGCATCCGGGTTCATCCCGCCAAGATAGCCGCCAAAAGTGCGGTTAACGGCCCGGCCAATCTGCTGGCGCAGGGCAAGAATGGGTATGCCCACCGGGCAGGCCCGCTGACATTCGCCGCAGCCAGTGCAGCGCCCGGCAAGATGCAGGGCATGGATGGTCTGGAAGAAAAGCTTGTCCTTGGAGCTTGAGCCTTGGGCCAGCCAGTGCGGGCTGCGGCTGTCCGAAATACAGTAATCGCGGCATACGCACATCGGGCAGGCATTGCGGCAGGCATAGCAGCGGATGCAGCGCTCCATCTGGCTTTTCCAGAAGCCAAGCCGCTCCGAAAGCCTCATGGCATCAAGCATGGCCAGTTCCGGCGGCGTAACCGCGCCAGGGCTGACCACTGGCGGTGTGCCAAAACGCTGGTCAGCCAGCACCGCGGCCGGCGTGGTGCAGCCATAGCACTTGCCCTGGCTAAAATCGGTCATGCAAAAACGGCTTGTCTTGCCATCGGCAGTGATGCTGACGGCGGCTTCATCGTATTCTACCTTGTCAATGCTTGTGTAACGCCCAAGAGCTGCATTGACCCGGCCCATGTCCAGCGTGCCCTCGCAAGGCAGGGAGAAAATGGTCAGATCTTCGCGGCGGATCAGTTTTTCCTGCAAAAGCTCAACCACTGAGCGCGAATCACAGCCCTTGACCACAATGCCCACTTTGCGCCCCTTGAACTCAGGCAGATAAACAGCAGGATTGGTCACATTGAACGGGCCCCAGACAAGCTTGTCCACATCTTCAGGGCTGGTCATAAAGAGCGGCGTTGCGTGTGCGCCGTCATAGCCGGCCTGCCAGCCAATCACACAGTCAAGCTCGGGCAGTTTGGCCTTGATTGCGGCCTTTAGATCGTCTAGGGGCACATTCTGGCCTGTGCCCAGGGCATGGAGGGAAGAAAGGGCCATGTCGGCAAGGCGCAAGAGCGGCTCGGCATCCTCAAGGCGCGGGGCACCGCCAAGTTCATGGATGCGGGCGGTGAAATTGCTCACAACTTCCTGCCAGCGCTGGCCCTCGGAGGCCGAAACCCAGGTATATTCAAAACGGCGTTCATCTATGCCCAGAACAGGCAGGAACTGGCGCACAATCTCAAGACGCCTGCGCGCATAAAAATTGCCCACCGAGTAATGGCAGTCACGCGGGTGACAGCCGGAAACAAGCACCCCGTCCGCGCCCTCAAAAAGGGCCTTGACGATAAACAGCGGGTCAACACGGCCAGAACAGGGCACGCGGATAATCCTTAAATCTGTTGGTTGGCTTGCCCTGGCCACGCCGGCTGTATCCGCGCCGCCATAGGAACACCAGTTGCAGAGAAAGCCGATTATCCTCAGTTCTTTGTCTTTCAGGGGCGGCATAGGGCCTGCACCTCCGCAAGAATCTGGTTATCCGTAGAATGGGAAAGCTGGATTGCGCCCTGGGGGCAGGTAGCTACGCATATTCCACAGCCCTGGCAGACTGTCTCAATGACCTGGGCTTTCTGATCGCTACGGATCATAACTTCCTCAATAGCCCCGAAAGGACAACAGCGGATGCACTTGCCGCAGTCCACACAGCGCAGAATATCAACATGGGCAATTTCGGGATTGCTCTCAAGCATGGGCTTGGCAAAGAGATCCAGCACCTTGGCCGCGGCAGCTGAGCCTTGGGCCACAGAAGCCGGAATATCCTTCGGGCCTTGGCAGGCGCCTGCCAGATAGACGCCAGCGGTATTGGTCTCCACTGGTTTCAGCTTGACATGGCTTTCGAGGAAGAAGCCATAGCTGTCGTAGGAGATGCGCAGTTTTTCGGCCAGGGCAGGCGCGCCTGCGCTTGCCTCTATGCCCACGGCTAGGACTACAAGATCGGCCTTGATCTCAACTGGCTCACCAAGCAGAGTATCTACAGATTGAAGCACATACTGGCCCTGCCCGTCAGGATAAATGGCTGATACCCTACCGCGCACATAGTTTGCGCCATATTCCTCCATGGCCCGGCGCGTAAATTCATCGTAGAGCTTGCCTGCAGCGCGAATGTCCATATAAAAAACATGCACCTTGGAATCCGGCAGGTGATCGCGGGTCAATACGGCCTGCTTTGCCGTGTACATGCAGCAGAACGCCGAACAGTAGGGCCGCCCCACTGAGCGGTCACGCGAGCCTACACACTGCAAAAAGGCCACAGTCTTTGGCTCACGGCCATCGGAGGGTCTTAGAATATGCCCACCAGTTGGCCCGGAGGCCGAGAGCAGCCGCTCATACTGTAAGGCGGTAATTACATCCGGGTAGCGGCCTCCGCCATATTCCTCATAGACGCTCCAGTCCACAAGGTCATAGCCGGTTGCCGCCACAATGGAGCCGACTTTTTCCTCGATCACTTCATCGCCAAGCTCGTAATTTACGGCCTTGGTGGGGCAGATTTTGGCGCAAATTCCGCATTTTCCGCTTGTGAGCTTGCGGCAGTATTCGGCATTGATCACGGCGCGTTTGGGAATGGCCTGGGGAAAGGCAATATTGATGGCCGTAGTCTTGCCCGTAAATTCGTTGAACGCATCCGGCGTATCGCGGCTTGGGCACTTTTCGGTGCAGGCGCCGCAGCCCGTACACTTGCTCCAGTCCACATAAGGGCTTTTGCGGCGGATTTTTACTGTAAAATTGCCCACATAGCCCGATATTTCCTCCACTTCAGAATAGGCGTAGAGGGTTATCAAAGGATGCTGGGCCACATCGACCATTTTTGGCCCAAGAATACAGGCCGAACAGTCCACAGTGGGAAAGGTCTTGTCCAGCTTGGCCATTTTCCCGCCGATTGTCGCCTCGCGCTCCACCAGAATCACGGGAACGCCGCCCTCGGCGCAGTCTAGCGCGGCCTGGATTCCGGACACGCCGCCGCCAATGATCAGCGCTTTTTTGGTTACGGCAAAAGACTTGGGCAAAAGGGGCTGGTTGCGGCGCAGCTTTTCCACAGCCATGAGTACAAGCTCTGCGGCCTTGTTGGTATTGGCCTCCTGATCCTTGCCAATCCAGGATACATGCTCGCGGATATTGGCCATTTCGAACATGTAGGGATTCAGCCCGGCGCGTTCCACCGTGCGCCTGAATGTCGGCTCATGCATCCTCGGCGTACAGGAGGCGACAACCACGCCGTCCAGGCCCTCGCGCTTGATTGCCTCCTCAATGGCCGCCTGCCCCGGCTCGGCACAGGTGTACATGGGATCATCGGCATAGACCACATCGGGATAATTGCGAGCCAGATCGCGCACCTGGGCGCAGTCCACCGTACCCCCGATATTGCTGCCGCAATGGCAGATAAAAACACCAATTCTCATGCTTCGCCTCCTTGGGCGCCAGCATTGATTTTGCTGAGCAGCGGTTGAGCGCTCACGCAAAGCTGATCAATGCCCAGGTCTTCCGGGGCAAGCCCGAAAGCAAGGCCCATGAGCTGGGTAAAATAGAGGACAGGGATATGGAAAAAGGCATTTTGAGCTTTGGCGGCCTGTTTCTGGCGCAAGTCCAGGTTCATCTGGCAGAGCGGACAGGCCACAGCAATGGCGTCCACGCCCATTCTCTGGGCCAGTTCAAGAATCCGCCCGCTGTTCTTGGCTGTAAGCTGGCGTTCGGGGATGCCAAAACTTGCGCCGCAACAGACAGTCTTGAGCGGAAAATCCACCATCTCCGCGCCAAGAACCGCAAGCAGGCTTTCCATGAGCGTTGGGTTTTCCGGGTCGCCAAAATCCATCACCTCGGCCGGCCTGCTCATCAGGCAACCGTAATAAGCCGCAATTTTAAGGCCGCGTAAAGGCTTTTTGAGCAATTTGCCAAGGCTCTCCGCATCATGCACGCGGCCAATAAGCTGCATGACAGAGGTAGCCTCGGGAAGCTTTGCGCTGGCTGGCTGATCCAGAAGCCCATCTACACGTTTGCGAAAATTCTCGTTTGCCATGCGCTTTGCAGCCATGCGCAAATTGGAAAGACAGCTTGGGCAAGGCGTAGCCAGGCTTTCGTGCCCCGCGCTTGCGGCCAGATCAAGATTACGCACACAGAGAGCGGCAGAAAGCTCGGGGTCAACAGCGTGGGCCGGGGTTGAGCCGCAACAGTTCCAGCCGGGAATTTCCTCAAGCTCAATGCCCAGAAGCGCGCAAAGCGCCTTGGTGGATTTGCCGTAATCCAGCGCCGAAGCCTGCTGTGAGCAGCCAGGATAGTAGGCAACTTTCATTGGGCCGCCCCCTCGCTTTTGCTGCGCTTGCGAAAGCGCTCAATGATTCGTCCAGCTGCGGCAGCGCCGCCATCTGGCGCAACATGGGGCTTAAAGGGCAGCTTGCGCTTTTTGAGCGCCTCCGGCGCGAGGTCAAGATCCGTAGTCAGGCGCAAGGAGCGGAGCATATAGAGGGCCATGATGCCAATCTCGTAGGTGCGGCCAAAGGCGCGCACAGTATCGAGAAAGGAGAGCCAGAATTTTTCCACACGCGGAACTTTGACCCTTCCCTGCTCCCTGGCCATGAGCCGCAGGGTCTCCATGACCGCGGCCACATCAATCAGGTTGGGGCAACGCAGGCTGCACATTGAACAGGAAAGGCAGAACCAGAGGGCCGAGGAATTGAGTACCTGGTCTTTTAAGCCAAGCTGGACGCCTCGCATAAGCTGGCTGACCTGGCGGTCATAGACTGAGCCTGCCGGACAGCCGGCCGTGCAGTTGCCGCACTGGTAACAGGTAGCCACACTCTGGCCGCTACGCTCCTCCACCTCTCGCGTAAAGGCCGGATCAGAGTCTCGGCCCAGGGAAATGGCATTGCTCATTGTTTCTCCAGGGGACGCAGATTGCCGCCCATTGGGACAAAACTGATTTTTCTAGAGACTATGTGAAAAAAAGAAAAAAGGCCAGTAGCCAGAGCTAGATCTGTTTGGCCGCCCGTAAGGATTTTTTGCCAAGATGCCAAAGCGCCCTGAGGCCCAGGAGATAGCTTTGCAGGCCAAATCCGGCAATGGAGCCAGCGCAGACCCTGGCCAGCACAGATTCATGCCGGAAAGCCTCGCGGGCATGGATGTTGGAGAGATGCACTTCCACAATGGGCAGATCCAGAATATCCAGGGCGTCCGCAAGGGCGTGGCTATAGTGCGTCCAGGCCCCGGGATTGATCAGCACGCCGTCAAAGCCCTCATCCAGGGCCACATGGATGCGGGCAATCATCTCCCCCTCAGAATTGCTCTGAAAAATGTCAAGCCCAATCCCAAACTCCCCGGCCAGGGATTCCAGGCTGGCATTGATTTCCGCAAGCGTTGCCGCGCCATACTGCGCCGGATCGCGCCGCCCAAGCATATTCAGATTAACACCGTGCAGAACAAGAATTTTCACAGCCTACCCTCTTTTTCCGTTGCATTTTTCCGCTCAAGGGCATTTTTGGCAAGAAAAAAGCAAAGGCTTGCAAATTGGCAAGCGCATTGCTCTGGGCTAGACTTGAGCCATGAAGCGCCAGATCATCCGCAAGGCTTATCTCGCCAAAGGCCAGGTGCAGGGCGTTGGATTCCGGCCTTTTGTCTGGCGGCTGGCCAGGGAGGATGAGCTTTGCGGCTTTGTGCGCAATACAGCCCTTGGCGTGCAGATTGAGGTGCAGGGAAGCGCGGAAGCCCTAAACCGCTTCGCGCAGAGGCTCGAAGCGGAATTACCGCCCCTGGCGCATTTGGGAAGCCTGACGGGAGCGGAAATTGCCCCCAAAGCCGGGGAACAGGGTTTTGCGATTATCGAGAGTGAAAGCGGCGAAAACCCTGACGTATTGATCAGCCCGGACATTGCAGTTTGCGCCGACTGCCTTGCGGATATGGCTGATCCTGAAAATCCACGCCATGCTTACCCCTTCACTAACTGCACCAACTGCGGGCCGCGTTTCAGCATTACCCGCGCCATTCCCTATGACCGCGCAAGCACCAGCATGGCCTGTTTTGAGCTATGCCAGGATTGCGCCCGCGAATATGCAGATCCGCAAAAGCGCCGCTTCCATGCCCAGCCCATTGCCTGCCCGCACTGCGGCCCGCGCCTTTGGTATGTGGACAAAAAGACCCTGGCTCTTGGTCTCAAGGCTTGTGCACCAGATTCGTCCTCTTGCCCGAGTGGAAAGGCGGCCATAGCAAAGGCCGCAGAATTACTGAAAAATGGTGGTATCCTGGCCATAAAGGGCCTGGGCGGCTTTCAGCTTGCCTGTGACGCCCGCTCCGAGAGCGCGGTTAACGAACTGCGCAGGCGCAAACAGCGCCCGCACAAGGCTTTTGCCCTGATGCTGCCAACTATTGAGGCATGTGAGCAATTCTGCGCCCTTTCAGATGCCCATCGCCAACTGCTCAGCGGCGCGGAAAAACCCATTGTTCTCTGCCCGCGCCATCCAAAGCCGCTTTCGCCAGACTTCAGCCTGGCAAGCAGCATTGCGCCTGATTCCTGCGATCTGGGCCTGATGCTTCCCTATACGCCCCTGCACTTCCTTTTGCTTGAGGCCCTGAAAAAGCCTGACGCGCCTTCCCCTGTCCTGGTGATGAGCTCGGCCAATCCCCACGCCGAGCCGCTTTGTCTTGGCAATCGCGAAGCCCTGCAAAGGCTGGCCCATCTGGCCGATGCCTGGCTTTTGCATGAGCGCGATATCCTTGTGCGCGTTGATGACTCGGTGCTTGGCATCCGCCCTGACGGCCAGCGCTATTTTTTGCGCCGCGCGCGCGGCTATGTGCCACGGCCCGTGAGCCTGGCCTGGGACGATGCGCCAGACAAAGCGCCTGTTCTCGGCTGTGGCGCGCTGCTCAAGGCCACAAGCTGCCTGATCCGCGGAAGCGAAGGCTTTGTGGGCCAGCATATTGGCGATCTCGAAAATCCCGCCTGCCTTGATTTTTACCATCAAAGTGCAACGCACCTAGAGGCTGTTCTAAAAACGAGGCCCAAGGCCCTTGTGCGCGATCTTCATCCTGATTTTCTTTCCAGCCAGGCCGCAGAAGCGCGCGGCCAGCGCGAGGGCCTTGACGTATTCAGCCTCCAGCACCATGCCGCCCACGCTGCTTCGGTGCTTGCCGAACACCAGATTCTTGCTCCAGCCCTGGCCCTTTGCCTGGATGGCAGCGGCCTTGGCCCGGACGGGACAATCTGGGGCGGCGAATTGCTCCTGCTGGAACTTGCCAAGCCAAGCTGGCAGCGCCTGGGGCGCATCGCGCCATTTGATCTCCCGGGCGGCGAAGCTGCAATCCGCGAACCCTGGCGCATTGCCCAAGCCCTGTTGCTCAAAACAGGCCAGGAGGGCAATTTGCCTGCGGGTATTCCGCTTGAAGCCCGCAAGGCTGTGGCTGAAATGCTTGCGCGCAGGCTCAACTGCATCCAGACTTCCAGCTGTGGGCGGCTTTTTGACGCAGTAGCCGCCCAGCTTGGGCTTTGCACCAGGATCAGCTACGAAGGCCAGGCAGCAATCCGCCTTGAAAGCGCGGCCCGCGCCGAACTTGCCAGGCTTGGCAATGTCTTGCCGCCAAAAGCCTGGGATCTGCCGCTTACCTCATCTGGGAAAGAGCTTCTGGAACTGGACAGCGCGGCGCTTTTTGCCAGGGTTCTGGCCGCGCAAAAAGAAGGCCAAAGCCCGGGGCTGATTGCCCTGCTCTTTCAGCAAAGCCTGGCCCTGGGGCTTGCCCGGCTTGCTTCCCATGCGGCCAAGGCGCACGGGCTTGAATTGCTTGGCCTCTCTGGCGGAGTGATGCAAAATCCGCTTTTTGCACAAATTCTGGTTGAAGCTCTTAGTGGTTTCGGGCTTAAAGTTCTCGAACATCAGGAACTTCCGCCAGGAGACGGCGGCCTTTCCTTGGGCCAGGCATACTTTGGCCAGCGTATGCTTGCCAGGCTTGCAGGCAAGGAATATTCTCCTGAGCGCTTGCAGCAAGGGAAAAAGGAGCAGGAGAATGCAAATCATTGAGATCCGCGCCAATCTGGCGCTGGACAAGCCAAGCGTAGGTAGCTGGCTGCAAATTCCCTCGCCGGATGTGGCCGAAATCATGGCCCGCGCCGGTTATGACTGGGTAGCAGCGGATCTTGAGCATGGTAGCTTTGGGATGCGGGTTCTGCCCGACATTTTTCGCGCAATGGAGTGTGGCGGCGTAGCCCCCTTTGCGCGCCTGCCAGTTGCTGACAAAGTCTGGATCAAGGCCGCCCTAGAAGCCGGAGCGCAGGGGCTGATCTTTCCAATGATTGAAAGCGCCTCTGAGCTTGCAGAAGCCATTGATCTCGCTACCTATCCTGGGCAGGATTTCTGGCGCAGAACGGGCGAGACCGCACCTGCCTATCGCGGCGTGGGCTATTGCCGCGCAAATGCCTTTGGCCACGACTTCGATGCCTACCTTGAAAAACGCGCCCGCGAAATCTTTCTGGTGGCCCAGATTGAGCATATTCGCGCAGTCCAGGAACTCAAGGCCATTGTCAGTCATCCGCGCCTGGATGCAATCATGGTTGGGCCTTATGATCTCTCAGGAAGCATGGGCCTTACAGGCAACTTTGCCCACCCGGATTTCAAGGCGGCCATGGCCGAAATCAATAAAATTTGCCAAGAAGCTAGCGCACGCATGGGTCTGCATATTGTCAAGCCAGACCCTGCCGAGCTTGCGCGGCAAATCTCTGCCGGGGCGCGCTTCATTGCCTATGGCATTGATACGGTATTTCTCTGGCAGTCCGCCGAGCGCCCAAAGGGGAGTGAGAAAAAATGCGCATAACAGTTTTTGGCGGCGCGGGCTTTCTCGGCTCCCATATCTGCGACAAGCTCTCGGAAGCCGGACACAGCGTAAGCATTGTTGACCTGCATCCCTCGCCCTGGCTACGCCCAGACCAGCAGATGATTGTGGGTAGCATCCTTGATGAAAAAATTGTCCATGAGGCAGTTTCTGATGCCGAAATGGTCTTCAATTACGCCGGCATTGCCGATATTGGCGAGGCGAATGCCAAACCAGTGGAAACAGCGCGGATCAATGTGCTTGGCAATGTGATCCTGCTTGAAGCCTGCCGCAAGGCTGAGATTAAGCGCTATGTCTTTGCCTCCTCGCTCTATGTTTACGGCAAGTCCGGCGGCTTTTACCGCTGTAGCAAGCAGGCTTGCGAAATCTATATCGAAAACTACCAGGCAACCTATAATCTCCCCTATACCATTTTGCGCTATGGCTCGCTTTACGGGCCAAGGGCCGACAGGCGCAACGCCATTGAACGCTTTGTTCACGAGGCCCTTACCAAGGGCGTGATCACCTATTACGGAGCGCCCACTGCCTTGCGCGAATATGTGCATGTTGACGATGCAGCCGCGGCTACCCTGGATATTCTAAGCCCGGAATTTGAAAACCAGAATATCATCATTTCCGGCAACCAGCCCATGCGCGTGGGCGATCTCTTCAAGATGATCGGCGAGATTCTGGGCAAGGAACTGGTCATAGAATACCAGAATGATCCCAATAGCGGCCATTACCAGATTACGCCCTATGCCTTTATGCCCAGGGTGGGGCGCAAGCTTGTGCCGCCGCTGACTGTTGATCTGGGCCAGGGAATCTTGCGCGTGATGGAAGATGCGCACCGCTCCCTGCATCCTGATCTGCACAGCGAGGGCGGCTGCCTTTTGCCCACTGACGATGCTTAAAGTCATTTCATAAGACTTATGAAATGACTTTAAGTTGTTGTATTCTTTCCTGATACCAGACGGAGCTATGCCCCGTCTGGTCTTGGCTGGTTCAGGATTTGCCGCCACAGCAGCATCCTGCGCCTGTGTTCCCAGAGCAGCAGGAAGTATTGCCCTTGAGCCATTCCATGGCTTCAGCCCTGGAAGGAACATGGCCCTTTAGGACAATCTTGCCGTCAATGGCTACGGCCGGCATGGACATGACGCCGTTGGCCAGCATTTCCTTGTAGTCGGTAACTTTTACAATATTGGCTTCTATCCCGCACTCCTTCACAACTGCCGCGACTATTTCATTTGTTTCTTCGCACTTTGCGCAGCCCGGGCCAAATACCTTGATCTCCATTTTTTCCTCCTTTGGGGTAAGTTCCGAATAGGGCCAGCCGCGTTAAAGGATCACTGCATAAGCAAAGAGCCGTAAACATTAAAAAACCAGCCAGTAAGCGTGAAGATGACCCAGAGATAGAAAATAAACACTGCCTGAAGCTTGATTGTCATAATCTGGCGCAAAAGCATGACTTCGGGAATACTGGCAGCCACCGCGCTCATGCAGAAAGCCAGGGTCGTCCCTATAGGCAGGCCCTTGAGCAAGAGGCTTTCCATGATTGGAACAATGCCTGTTACATTTGAATAAAACGGAATTGCAACCAGCACCGCCACAGGAACAGTCCACCATTCACCAGCGCCAAGATGGGCTGCAAACCAGTTGTCAGGCACAAAGCCATGCAAGGCCGCGCCAATGGCAACTCCAAGCACAACCCATTTCCACACGCGCCTGAATATGCCGCACATTTCGCCCCAGGCAAATAGATGCCGCTGGCGCACACTCATTTTTACAGAATTGCCCTTTTCATCTTTTTGCAGTTCCGGCGGATTTCTGGCCAGATCGAGAAAATATGGCTGAAGCCAGCGTTCAGCCTTGATCAGATCCATGATGAAGCCGCCGATGATCCCGGCCAGTATGCCTACAAGCACATAGATCAGCGTAAATTTCCAGCCAAGCAGCCCCCAGAGCAGGACAACTGCTAGTTCGTTGATCAGCGGAGAGGTAATCAGAAAGGCCATGCTAATCCCAAAAGGTATTCTGGCTGTGGTAAAGCCAAGAAAAAGCGGGATGCTGGAGCAGGAGCAAAAAGGCGTTACTGAGCCGAAAATTGCTCCCAGCAGATAGCCAAGGCCTTTGCCCTTGCCGGAAAGATAGTCGCGCACCCGCTCCAGATTAAGGGCGGCCCTAAGCCAAGCTATAGCATAGATTAAGGCAATGAGCAAAAGGAGAATCTTTATTGTGTCATAGATGAAAAATTCAAGGGAAGCCCCGAGATGCGAATCTGGGGAAAGGCCAAAAACGCTGCCAACAAGCCAGATTGCGCAAGGCTCAAGCAAGGCATAAAGAGTAGCCCAGGCCAGGGAAATAATTAAGATGACGCCAAAATATTTTCCATTCCAGTTGGCAGACTCTGCATTTGCGACAATGGAAATCGTGCCTTTCGCACACTCGCAGTTTGTTGGCGCGACCATAAAACGCTCCTGTTTCTTTATTGGCAAAATAGCCAAATAAAAGAACAAAAATATTATCTAGCGTTCAGAGCTTCCACCTGGGCCATAATCTTTTTTTGCACGATCTCGCCAGTGCAGGCAAGAAAATTGTCCAGGCAACATATTGCAAGGCGATAATAAATATTCGTGCCGCGCTTTTCGGCGAGGACAACCCCGGCTTCTTTGAGAATGGAAAGATGTTTGGAAATCGTAGAAAGATCATCCCCTACTATTGCCTGCAAATCGCAAACGCATTTTTCGTTTCTGCGCAGGGCATCCACCATCAGCAGGCGGCTTGGGTGACCCAGGGCCTTGAAGATTTTTGCCTGCTCGGCAATATATTTTTTGTGCGCGTCCATAAAAACCTGTTTGTTTGGCTAATTGGCAAATTAGCAATTAAATTTGATCATGTCAAGGGCAATAATCCTGGCATTGCAAAATCCAGAAACACTATTGAGCAACCCCCCAAAGTCAGCAAAAAGCCCCCTTGCGGGGGCTTGGCTCTTATCTTTGTCAGCTTTGGACAGTTGGATCTAGAGTGGATGCGTAAGGCCGATGAACCAATAACGCTCGGCTGCTCCAGTAGCCAGCACCAGCACTCCGGCGCAAGCCTGGGCCGCAGGGCCAAAAAAGGCCAGAATCAGCGGCAGGATGCCGCCCACGCCAAGAACCATGATTGCAAGGCCAAGGTTGAGGTCATGGGCAAAGCGCTTGCGGGCGCGCTCCTTGACGTCCGCCCAGAGCAGGCCATAGGCCACAGAGCGGGCGATAACCAGGATAAACAGCGGCAAAATAAGCCAGGGCGCTGAAACAAAAGCCCCAAGCATGGCCGCAAGGATCATGTAAGCCCCAAGGCCCATGAGCAGGGAATCGGAAACAAGGAAGCTGGTCAGCCAGCGGGCCTTGGAGACGCCAGGCTGGGAACTGCAACTGAAGACCACGCCCTTGTAGCAGATCACCACCACTGCGCCAATGAAAGCAAGCACAGTGAAAGGCCGGGCTACCAGCACACAGATACTTTCAAGGGTTGTGCCCACTGCCGCCCAGCTTAGCCAGTAAAGGACAACGGCAATGCCTAAGCAAGTGGCATAGCTGGTCAGTCCCCAGACGCCCACCGAGAGCGGCGAAGTAAAGTGCAGGACGCGCAAGGCGTGCGTAAAGCGCCAGGGATCGCCAAGATCAGCCACAAGAATACCCAGGTCAATGCAGACCAGGGCCAGGGCCAGGGTCAGGGCAAAGGGCAGCAATGCGCCAAAGATCTCGTTGCCAAAAGCCCAGGCAATGACTGTGATAATCATCAGCCCGGAGGTGAGGTTGTTGAAAAAGGCATCCCAGACAATGAGATTGCGCCAGTCCGGGAAGTGCGTAAGATCATGCAGCTGATAGGGCGAGGGATTGCCCTTGACCCAGGTGGCGCGGTTGCTCTGTTTGGCTATATTCATGGCAAAGCCCCCTAAAAACAGGCCGCGATTGCGGCGCAGCAGAGGATTAAAACAGCAATGCCGCGCAAATAGTCCCCTACCATATTCCGCACCGGGGTCACCGGCTCAGGCTCAAGGCCGTAAAGCTCGGGCTTGTCCATGAGCAGGTAGAAGGAATTGAGCGGGCTGTATTTTTCAAAAGCATCCGCGCCATAAAGCCTGGCTTCGGGGTGGCCGTTGGCTTGGAGAAAGTTAAGCCTGGCGCGGGCTTTCGCAAGCATCACTTCCCTTGGGCCAAAGTCAATGGCCCCGCTTGGGCAGGCAAGCTGGCAGGCCGGAGTCAGGCCATCGCGCATTCGATCATAGCACTCGGCGCACTTCATGGAATGGCCTGTATCCGGGCTGATTTCTGGCACGCCAAATGGGCAGGCGGCCACGCACATCCCGCAGCCCATGCAGATGTCTGTCTGGTAATAGATGCCGCCAAACTCGTTGCGGATAATTGCGCCAGTGGGGCAGGCTTCGTGGCAGGGCGATTCCTGGCAGTGCTTGCACTGGTCACTCATCAGAAGCCAGTTGCCAACCTTTGGCTCTTTAAGTAGCTCCTCAAGATTTTCCGGCGCTGGGCGGTCAAGCTCGTTCTTCTCGGGAAAGCGCTCCACAAACTTGACATGCCGCCAGTTGCGTGCCGAAAGCCTGAAGGTGTTGTCGTAGGAATCTCCTGACCAACAGAGATCTTCGGCCTTGAGCTGATTCCACTGCTTGCAGGCCACTTCGCAGGATTTGCAGCCAGTACAGATTGAGGTATCGGTAAAAAAGGCCGTTTCCGTCTGTGCAGGCATGGGCCTGTGGCGCTCAAAAAGGGCGTATTTCAGGTCAATATGCCCGCTGGGCGCAGGCTCTTCCGCCGGATAGCCGCGCTTGGTGACCGTGAAGATCTGCTCCGGGGACTGAACATAGCAATCCTGAAGATCTTTCTTACATTCCTTGCAGTTTTGCTGGCTCATCTCTAGCTCCTCCCTTCCGGCTGCGCCGCCCAGGGGGTATCAGGCACAGGCTTTTGCATGGATTCTGGATAAAGCACCAGCTTGCAATGGAATTTCTGGGCTTTTTCGGCATCGCCCTTGGCAACGGCCACGGTAAAGCCCTTGGAGGCCGGAATCAGACCCTCCGGGGACATCAGCGCCGGAGAAAGGTCATTTGTGATCGGATCGCAGATCACGCCCTGATAGCCTGAGCTTACAAAACTGCCCACAAGCTCGGCGGCCTTGCCGTCAATCCGGCCAAGGCGCATCCGCGGCGTGACCAGGGCGCGAAGCATGAGATCAGCCCGCGCGCTGCGCACCGAGATATAGTCGCCAGAGCCAACTCCGGCTTTTTCGGCCTGCTCCGGGGAAATTTCGAGGAAGGATTCCGGCTGAAGCTGGGCCAGCCAGGGAATATGCCTGGTCATCGAGCCGGAAAGCCAATGCTCAACCATATGGTAGGTGGTCATCACCGTGGGATATTCGGGATCGCCCACTTGGGCCACCGGGTTCAGGGGGTCATCAATAATATGAACGCCTGGCACACGGTCGCGCTGCCACAGCGCGTTTTTATAGGGCGATTCCGCGGGTTCATAATGCACCGGGAAGGGTCCGTCTTTCATGCCATAGGGAACAAAGAGCCAGGCTTTGCCGTCTGAATGGACGGTAAAAGGTTCTGAGCCAGCCAGGGCCGCACCGCCTTTGGCTCCAGGCTCAGGCTTATAATCCGGGGCCTTTGTGGCATCAAATTGCGGATGGTCATAGCCAGTCCAGCGCTTTTCCACCTCGTCCCACCAAATCAGCCGCTTGCGCTCGCTCCAGGGCCTGCCCTCGGGGTCAGCGGAACAGCGGTTATAGAGGATGCGGCTGTTCATGGGCCAGGAGAAACGGTAGCCCAGAGAAAGCTCGTGATCCACAGGCACGGATTCCACGCGCTTCATCAGGTTATTGCCCTCGCGGTCAATGAAGCCGGAGAGCAAGCGGCAGCCGCAGGCCGTTGAGCCATCGTCCTTGAGTTCGCCAGAACCCTGACAGGGCACACCGCTTGCCAGATGCCAGCCGTTCATCTCCAAAGCCACGCGATCCATGTCAACATCGCCGGGGATGGGCGGCAAATCCAGGGGATTGCCCTTGCCCTCAGGCGGATCATAATCCCAGGTCAGATCGCGCATGGCGGCATCCCGCGCATCGCCTGATTCCTCAGCCAGCTTCTTGAAGCGCTTGCCAAGCTGATAGATCCACCAGCCATCGGAGCGGGCCTGGCCTGGCGCTTCCTTGAGCCGCCAGTGCCACTGCATCAGGCGCTCAGTATTGTTGGCCGAGCCGTCACATTCCATGAGCGTGGCCGCAGGCAGCAAAAAGACTTCAGTCTGGCACTTGCTTACAGCCTCTGGGGCGCGCGGGTCAGCATACCAGGCCGAGGCGGTCTCGTTTTCAAAAAGATCGCAGACCACAAGCCACTTGAGCTTGCGCACGGCATCGCGGCCCCAGCCGGTATTGGGGTTGGTCACGGCGATATTCTGGCCAAAGACCAGGAGGCCCTCCACCTCGCCTCTGGCTACACGCTCCATGGTAATGGTTAAGGAGTCGTTGCCCGTGAGTTTGGGCAGGTGCTGGTAGCAGTATTCGTTGTCCGCCGTGGCTTTGTCGCCATAATAAGCTTTAAGCAGGCTGACCATATAGTTGGGCAACGCCGCCCAGGAGCCGCGCTCGGCCTCAAGCTGCCACATGCCCTGCTTCTTGTCTCTGGCCGCGCCAAAGCCGTGGCCGTTTTTGAGATAGTCGGCCAGGGTGGCGTTGCCCGGCCTGGCCTCGGGCATGGGAATATAATTGGGCAGAGCGTTATAGAGCGTGGGCACGTCTGTTGCTCCCTGAACATTGGAGTGGCCGCGCAGGGCCAGAATACCCCCGCCAGGGCGGCCAATATTGCCAAGGAGAAGCTGAAGAATGGCAATGGAGCGGATAATCTGCGCCCCGCTGGAGTGCTGCGTAAAGCCGGTGGCGTAGAAGAAAGCCGTGGTCTTCTCGCGCCCGGAATTGCGGGCCATAAGCTCAGCTACCTTGACAATGTCCGCGGGGCGGCAACCGCAGATGCCAGCGACTACTTCCGGCGTATACCTGGCCACCTGCTTCTTGAGCAGTTGGAAAACGCAGTGCGGGTCACTCAGGGTAGGATCGGTTTTGGGTGCGCCGCGTGAGCCGTCCGGGTTAATCTCGTATTGGTAGTCCCAGGAATCCGGGTCAATATTGTAGGCGTTGGCCGCCTCGTCCCAGCCATTGAACAGGCCCGTTACGTCGTCAAAGCTAAACTTGGGGTTAATCAGCGTGGCTGCGTTGGTATAATGCAACACATAGTCCTTGAACCAAAGCTCCTTGTCGATGATATACTTGATCATGGCCATGACAAAGGCAATGTCCGTGGCCGGGCGGATATGGACATGGTGATCGCAGGCTGCTGATGTGCGCGTAAAGCGCGGATCAACGTGAATGGTCACCGCGCCGCGCTTGCGGGCCTGCATTGGCCAGTAAAAGGCAACAGGATGGGCCTCAGCGATATTCGAGCCCATGATGATGATGCAGTCGGAATTGACCGTGTCCCGTGGCGGATTGGTACAGGCGCCGAAGCCAAAGGTCGGCCCAAGGGCGGCAACGGTAGTCGAGTGGCAGTAGCGGGCCGTGTTCTCTACAGGCAGGACGCCAAGCCCGGCTGTCATCAGCTTGCGGAAAAGATAACATTCCTCATTGTCATTGGCCGAGCCGCCCACAAAGCCCATATTGTTGACGTTATTGACCTTGATCCCCGCGTCATTGGTTTCCACAAAGCCCTTGGCCCGCGTTTCCCAGACGCGCTTGGCCACTGTGTCCAGCATCCATTCCAGGCTGACCTCCTTCCACTCGCTTGCGCCTGGGGCGCGGTAGAGGGGCTTGGTCACGCGGTAGGGATTGTCGTTGAGCGCATAAGTTGTCGCGCCCTTGGGGCACTGCCTGCCCTCGTTGACCGGGCTTCGCGGGTCGCCTTCAACGTCAATCAGCGTACCATCCTTGAAAAAGGCCAGCTGGGAGCAGCCCACGGCACAGTACTGGCAGATCAGCGAGCCAGCCTTGGCCCCGCGCAAGCGCGTGCATTTGTGGCTTGTTCGCGCACTGAGGACATCTTCGATGTCGGGCATGGAGAACTCCTTTTAAGGGTTGCCGAAAAATCAGGGCCTGAACCAAAGGGCAGGCGCAAGATTGCTTTTGAGGCCGCCTATTTGCCAAAAGTACACTTGGGCCAGGTGCATTGCTTGCAGGAAAGGCAATAGCCGCCCTCGCCCATACGCGCCGCCTCGGCGCGGCTGAAGCCGCGGCCAGCCAAAAGGCGCGGCAAAACCAGATCCAGAAAAGTTGTCTTGAAGTAGAGAGCGCAGGCCGGAACGCCCAAAACCTGAACCTCGCCCTTTGGGCCGTCAATCTTGCCCACCAGGCTCATGGTGCCGGGAAGTACAGGCACGCCATGCACCACATCGCGCAAACCCGCATGGAGCAGGGCCTGGCGCGTGAGATCATCCGGGTCAACAGAAAGGCCGCCAGTGGTCACAATCAGATCCGCTCCGGCCGCCAGGAGGCGCTTAAGGGCCTCATTTAGCGCCCGGGCATCATCCGGGGCAATTTCGCTGCCAACTACCTCAAGGCCCAGAGCCGCGGCCTTGGCTGTAATCAGCGGAATGAACTTGTCTTCAATTATACCCTGAAAAACCTCGGTGCCGGTAACCAGAATACCCACCTTGGCCTTGCGCAGGGGCAGAACGCGAAAAAGCGGCTCTTCCCCGGCCAGGGCCTCAAGCCCAAGGCGCAGATTCTCGCGGCTTAAAAAGAGCGGAATGGCCCTTGTGCCTGCCAGCCGCGCCCCCTCGCGCACCAGGGTTGCATCCTGGCGCGAGGCCGCCATGACCTCCGGCACAAGGTTGAAACGGCAAAGCCGCTCCACATCTACGCAAAAAAGCCCGTCACGGCTGGCCTTGAACTCAATCTTGCCCTCACGCGGCGGCAGATCGTAGCTCACGCCCTCGCCAGCCATTTTGGCTGCAAATGCCTCGGCGGCCTGATCTTCATGCACACTGTCAGCATCTATGCCCGCGCTCTCGTCACGCACAGCCACATTAAAGCGGCCCATCTGCTGCAAACGGCAAATATCGCCAACGCTGATCCTTTGCCCGGCGTGAAACTCCGGGCCTTTGAAAGCCCCTGGCTCAATGCGCGTCATGTCATGGGCGGCAATCCGGCCAACTGCCTCGGCTACCGGGACAACCTTGATTCCCTGGCCAGAGCCTTTTTCCCCGCCGCTGGCTACCGTGCCCTCGGCTTGCTTGATTTCCCGCCCTGCGGCCACATAGGGTGCTTCGCCCTGGCAGCCGCGGCAGATTGGGCCGTCCTCGCCAGGATAAGCCTCGCCGCAGAGGGGACAGACCAGAATCTCGCGCATATGCTTTGCGCCCATGAAGCGCCTGCGGATGGTCACAGGCTCAACCTTGCAGATTGTGTCGCCAGCCTTGCGGATTTCGTCCTCAAGCAGCTTGACATCCTGCTCTTTCTTGGCCTTTTTTTTGAAAAACCAGGCATAGAGTTCGGGGTAGGCGCGCATTTTTTCAGGATCAAGGCTTACGCGCACGCCCTTTCCTGTATGCTTGTCAAAAAGCGTGACCGCATAGCGGCCCAAATTGTGGATTTTCAGGCGCTGGTTACCTGTGCTGCATACGCTGAGCAACTGCACGGCATCAGGCAGGCACTTGGCTGACTCAACCACTGCCTCAAAAAGCGTACCCTCGGGCAGGGAGCGCTTGCCCAGTTCAACCATATAGCCGCCGATCAAAAGCCCGGGCGCGGCATAGCCGTGAAAATTGCTTGCAAGCTGGCTGAATTCCTCAAAAGTGTAAGCGCCGATATTCATTGGCTGGTCCTTTTTGCATTGCGGCCCAGGCTTGCACGGGTTCTGCCCCAAAATGTTCGGTATTTTTTCTTAGCGTGTCAAACTTGAGCCAGACCATAAAAAGGGTTAATATGATAGATTATGCTGGAAGCGCAAGCCATGCCAAAAAGCTCACAAGCGGCGGGAATTGAGCCAGCCCCCCCTGGCGGCTGCCTGAGCGACAGGCATGGGCGCGTGGCTCGCTATTTGCGCCTTTCGATCACTGACCGCTGCAATCTGGCCTGCGTTTATTGCCGCCCCCTGGCTGGCGCGCCTTTTATCCCCCACGAGCGGATTTTGCGCTATGAGGAATTTTTGCGCCTGATCCGCATCGCGCACAATCTCGGAATCAGCAAGCTTCGGATCACTGGCGGCGAGCCTTTTGCACGCAAGGGCTGCGCCGAATTTCTGGCCTCACTGCGCGAAAATTTCCCCAAGCTGCGCCTGGCTGTTACCAGCAACGGCACGCTTTTGCAGAAGCATATTCCGCTTCTGGCAAGCCTTGGCCTTGACTCGGTCAATCTCTCCCTGGACAGCTTTCGCCGCGCAAGCTTTGAGCGCCTGAGCGGCAGGGATCTGCTTCACGAAGTGCTTGCAAGCCTAGAGGGCCTGCTGGCGGCAAAGATTCCGCTCAAGCTCAATGCGGTGGCCCTGCGCGGGGTGACGGATCTGGAACTCCCAGATTATCTTGAGGCTGTGCGCCACTGGCCCATTGATCTGCGCTTCATTGAATTCATGCCCATAGGCAACGGCACACGCTGGAGCGAGGCACAGTATCTATCGGCAGAGGAATTACGCACAGCCATAGCAAGGCAAGGCAAGCTTGTGCCCCTTGAGCGCAGTGACTGCGAGGCCGGCCCAGCCAGACTTTATAGCCTTGAGGGCGCAGTCGGGCGCATTGGCTTTATCACGCCACTGAGCGCCCACTTTTGCGCCGACTGCAACCGTCTGCGCCTGACCAGTGACGGGCGTTTGCGCCATTGCCTCTATGCGGACCGCGAATACCGCTTAAGCGGCATCCTGCGCAAGCCTGGCCTTGATGATGCGACCATTGAGCGCGTATTCAGGGCGGCCTGCCTGGCCAAGCCCCTGGGCGTGGATCTGCTCAGGGCCAAGGCGCAGACCGCGGTAGCCAGGAAGCGCATGAGCGGCATTGGCGGCTAGGCGGCTTAGCTTGAAAACTGATCCTGACTTCAGGCCAGGAGGCGAATCTCGTCCCCAGGGCGCACAATGCCGCCTTCAAGGATGCGACAGAACACGCCCTCCTTGGGCATGACGCATTTGCCCACCTGCTTTTGAATGGCGCAGCCCGAATGACATTCCTTGCCAATCTGCGTCAGTTCCAGAAGAATGTCCTGGCCAATGGCAAAGCGTGTGCCCAGGGGCAGATTGTGCAGGTTAAGGCCCTCGGTGGTGATATTTTCGGCAAAGTCTCCAGGCTTAACATCCGCGCCCATATTCTGCATTTTTTCAATGGATTCCACAGCCAGCAGGCTTAGCTGGCGATGGCTGCCATCAGCATGGGCGTCTCCCACAAGCCCTAAGCCCGCCTTAAGCTCGGCCTCAGCAACATTGCTTTTTTTCTCGCCTTTTTTCTGACTTGTGGAAACAGCGATCACGCGCATGGCAACTCCCGGAAAATTTTCTGCGCTTAAAAACCCCGCGCAAAACTGGTGCTGGAAATATAAGCTGAATGTCAGATTAGGCAAGGGCACAAGGAGGGCCAGAAAGGCTTGCGCAAGAAAAGCAGGCAGGCATTGAGCGCCTACAAAGCTAAGCCCCGCAAGGCTTTTGGCTTTACGGGGCTTTGGGAAATTCCTGGTTGCTGGAGCCCTTGACCGGGATTGAACCGGTGACCTCATCCTTACCAAGGATGCACTCTACCGACTGAGCTACAAGGGCAATGCAAAACTTCTAGTGCAAGCAAGAACACACGTCAAGTGTATTGCGGCTCATTCTCCTTAATGATCTGAAAAGCCTTCATGGCCTTTACTGATCCCGCAATGCCCTGATATTTCTTCACTCCGGCCACGGTGCAGGTTAAAAGATCCTCCACATCCGTATCAAGCACAATCACATCGCCAACCTGCATTTTCAAAAGCTGGTTGCCGGTAATTGTGGTGTCGCCAAAATGCACCTTCATTTCTACCGGCGTCTCCAAAAGACGCTCCTTGAGGCGGCCAACCCAGGCATGATCCACTTCCAGGCGCTCAGTCTGGAAACTGGCATGGAGCTTGGAGCGGATTGGCTCAATGGTGGCATAGGGCAGGCAAATAATCATTGAACCTAGCGAGGTATCCAGCTCCACTTCAAAGGTGATCACCACAACCACATCGCTGGGGGGCACAATGGCCGCAAATTGCGGGTTAATTTCGCTTCGGACATGCTCAAGCTTCACATCATGCACAGGCCGCCAGGATTCCTCCATGTTCGCCAGGGCAATCTTGACAATCCGATCCACAACGGCCTGCTCAATGCGCGTGAATTCGCGGCCCTCAATCTTTGGCTGGGAGCCTGCGCCGCCAAAAACATTTTCCACCAGGGAAAAGACCAGGCGCGAGTCCACAATCATAATCGCATTGCCGCGCAGAGGATCCATCTTGAAAATATTGATCGAGGTCGGCACTGGCAGGGAGCGCATGAACTCGCCAAACTTGGTCATGTCGATGGAAATGGGATTAAGCTCCACTCGCTTGCGCACCGCGTTGGATAGGGCGTTGGTGCAGAGCCTGGCAAAGCGGTCATTGACTATTTCCAGCACGGGCATCCGCCCGCGGATAATCCTGTCCTGGTTGGCCAGATCAAAAGAGACAATGCCGGAATCGTCTTCCGGCAGTTCCGGCTCACTCTCAATTTCCCCGTTGGAAAGCCCTTTCAAGAGGGCATCAACTTCATCCTGGGCCAGTACTTTATTCATGGATTCCTCGATATATCGCCAGAGGCGTAAGCTGATCTGTTATTTTCTAGACCCGATATGCAAAAATAAGGCCACAAACCCCAAAAGCGCTCAGAGCCTTAATCCACGCCATTTTTCAGCCCTTCCGCCCGCTGCAAGCCCGCTGCCCTGCCAGGCTTGGAAAGCTTGCGCACAAAGTTTTGACGTTGCGCCCAGCTTTGCCTCTTGCCTCTTAATTGACAAGGCGCGGCCTTTTTGGCAAGAGGGCAATCAGCAGTTCATTTCGCCGCCTTGGCTCAGTTGGTAGAGCGGCTGATTCGTAATCAGCAGATCGTCAGTTCAAGTCTGACAGGCGGCTCCAGGAATTTCAATGGGTTATCTATGAGAAAGATGGCCCTCTTTTTATTTTAAGGCCTCTGTATCCCGCTCTTATCCCGCTTCTTAAACACACGAGGAATACCTGACTCCACTCATCCACACTTACCCTACTTCATTATAATAGATAGCAAGCAAGTGTTCTCCACATTCAGTTGAAGGTTGATACTCTCGATATCCCTTTAGGGCATCCCACCTAAAAAACCGTAAAGTAAATCCTCATCTGCTCACCTCTGCCAGTGTACAAGCCATCCGCTCTGAAAGCTGGCGCAAAAACACTTCACATCAAACACATTCATTCCGCCAAACCTGGTGCGTTACTTATAAAAAGTGACATCGGAGATGCCTGATTTTGGCACAAATCCGCTAATCACATCCCAGCTTCCGCCTGTTTCAAAATCCCATTTACCTGCTCTTCGCTAAAATCTGCTCAGTTTTCGTCTTACGATTCCTACATGAGGAGCACTAACTTTTCAATGATATCATGAGGGAACGTCACAGCTAAGAAAAAAAATGTCAAAAGACACTGAAAATTTTGGTGACCGAGTCCAATATATATGTATGGAGGGCGAGAATAGCATGAACTCACAGAATCTGCCCAATTCAGAAAACTTCATCATAGGAGGCTGATATGCCTTTATCTATCCGCCAGATTTATTCAAACCTGCCAGAATATTTCCCTGCCGGAAAACTGGATGATCTCACCAACATGGTCTTCCGCTGGAGGACCATTAAGAACTTGCGGTCAAAACGCATGATCCCAGAAGACTGCTTCGTTAAGCCTACTCCTCGCAAGGTTCTTATCGTCCGCGAAAATTTCCTGAATTGGGCGGAAAATTATGCGGGCAGGGACTGTTCCTCTGCCGGTGCCATCGTTGCTGGCTAAAAAAATGACAAAAAAGACACTGAAAAATTTTGGCGACCGGCACAAGATATATATATGGAGGCAAGGATAGCATGGATACACAGAATCTGCCCAATGTCCTTGATAAACAAACTTCATTTTTTGAAAAGACCAAGAACATCCGGCGCGAGTGTCATAAGCTAAAACAGGCAGTCATGAATCGTCAGAAGCAAGGCTGGATCATGTTTCCTGTTTCGCAGGAGAAAAAACCATTGGTAAAATGGAAGGACCTCACACTGGAGGAATCCATCTCCAGTTTTAACTCTTGGCTTTCCCAACTCCCCATCCCCATGTTCGCCGTCAAAACAGGCAGAGTTACGGGCTTGCTGGTCGTCGACTGTGATGGAAGTGAAGGTGTAGAGAATTTTTTGGCCCTTTGTGAGGAACATGGCCATGATCCGAACACAACCTATTGCGAATCCACGCCCAGTGGCGGCCGCCATTACCTTTATAAATACGAAGAAGATTGTCCGACAAACTTCCGTAACACAACGAGCGAGCTTGCTCCAAAGGTAGATACCAGGGGAGATGGCGGAATGTGTATAGTTGCACCCTCGCAAAAAAGCGTTGGATGTCTTTATCAGCGCATAAATGATTGCGAACCAGGGCGGTTGCCAGATTTTTTGCATGGCATACTCTGCCAGATTGAAGCCAATCGCTCGCCTGGAAGGCCAAAATCAGTGTCAACAAAAAAGAAAGGGGGAGAGCTAGTGTCATGTAACACGACAGAACTTACGGATGGAGAAGAGACAATGGACCCAGAATCTGGCAGCACCCGCAAGTTACATTACGTACAAAAAGTCCTTGAAAGCCAAGCCAAAAAGGTGACGGACGCCATTGAAGGGGTGCGCAACAAAAACCTTTTCAATGCAGCCCGTCAGGCAGGAAAGTTTATTCAGGACGGCGCACTCACAGAAGAAATGGTCATCCGTAGCCTTTTGGAGGCTTCAAAAGTTTGTGGCCTTCTTGAAGATGACGGAGAACGTGCGGTACTGGCTACAATTCATAGTGGAATCAAAAAAGGCATTGAAGCTCCTGCTGATATGTCGTTTCTGGAAGAATCGTCCCTTTCTGAAGAGTCGTCCCTTTCTATTGTTGGAGACAAGCTCCCCAGTGGATACTTCATTCGCGCTGGAGGTAAACAGCGCGGTCTGTGGCATGTCAAAAAACTCAAAGAAGGTACTGAAAAAACCTGGCTCGGTTCAGTATTCCACATAATCTCAAAATTTCGGGATGAATCTAGCCTTGACTGGGGCTATTATGTCCAATGGGAAGACAGCGATGGAATAAAGCATGATGACCTGATTCCAAACACCGCTTTTCTAGCACGGAATAAGCAGGAAGCCTTTAAGTCTATGGCTTCTGGTGATTGGAGGGCACCAAGCGAAAGTAAGGCATATACTCTTCTGCATAAGTTCTTCGTTAAATACGAAACTAAAAGCCGCACCCGGATATTCACTAAGACCGGCTGGGTTGGGGAGGTATTCGTGCTTCCTGATACAATTATCCAGAGGAGGCAAATGGATGAACCAGAATAACGCATGTCCGGCAGCGGACCCTGCCTCGTGGGAGAATATAACTTCCACGGGCAGGGCCCAGGTGCAAACCTTTTTTATCAAAAAAATTTCAAAAAGGGGTTTTTTTTATGAATAAAATTACACTTAATCCTTCTGAGCAGAATGTTTATTGGCCAGAGTCAAAGTCTAAGAACATTTTTCAGACAGGTGGAACTTTTGAAGGTTGGTATGAGACAATCGGAAGGCTGTCTTCAGGAAATTCCAGGCTCATTTTTGCCATCTCCGCGGCTTTTGCCGGTCCGCTTCTGATGCCTCTGGGTCTTGAGAGTGGTGGCTTTAATTTCGTGGGCAACAGTTCTACAGGAAAAAGCTCTGCTCTTCATGGATCGGCGTCAGTGTGGGGAAAAGGATCCAGCATCGATGGTTTTGTAAAAAATTGGCGCGCCACTGAAAATGGTCTTGAAGGTCTGGCTGTCTTGCACACGGATACCTGCCTCTACTTGGATGAAATCGGGCAGGCCCCGGCAAGGACCATTGAAGAGGCAAGTTATCTCCTCGGAAATGGGATCGGTAAGGCGAGGGCCGTTAAGGATGGCAGTCTTAGAGAAAATCGCACTTGGAATTTGATTGTGCTCTCTACTGGCGAAGTTGGTCTGACTCAGAAAATTAGGGAGGCTGGCGGCAGGACACACGCTGGCCAGGATGTACGTCTCATCGATGTCCCAGTAGACGCAGGCATGGGCATGGGAAGTCTGGAAGAACTGCATGGATATTCCACTCCCGAAGATTTTATGGTCGCATACAAGACGAAGTTTGCCACAACCAACTACGGTCATGCAGGCAGGGTTTTTATCCGGAGCTTACAGGATGATTTTGTCAACTCTGTCCAGTTCGTGGGCGACTATATCGAGAGCAAACTTGCTGACCTTTGCCCCAGTGATGTCTGTGGCCAGGTGAAGCGGGTCGCAAGGCGCTTCCTTTTGGTGGCGGCCTGTGGTGAGCTTGCAATCAAGTTCAATATCGTCCCCTGGAAGGATGGCGACGCGTATGTTGCTGCCCAAAAGTGCTTTAGCGCATGGGTTGAAAATAGGGGTGGCTTTGAAGATGGCGAGGATATGGCGATTTGCAGGGATTTAAAAACTTTCATCTTCAAAAATTGGACCGGCAGGTTTTGGGATATTGATTCCAACGCAATTTCGCCAGACAAGGGTACTCAGGCGGGTATCAAGACCTTGGAAAATGGCTACTTCACTTTTTATATCTTTCCCGATATTTTCAAAAGTGAGATCTTCCCCAATAAAGCGCCCGATGCAGTGGCGAGAACCCTTCATAGGCACCATATTTTGCTTAAAGGCGATTCTGGATACACAAAAAAGATTCCACGTGATACGACACCTTTTGGCCGTATGCGCTGCTACGCAGTCAGGCTACCTTCAGACGAATTCGAAAATACTGACACAGACGAATCCGAAAAGGCTGCCGAATCGAACCACTTGGCTCAGCAGGTAGACCTTCTTCCCTGTAGCCTTTAATCAGTAAGGGATTCATCCCTGGGAGCATAAGAGATCAAGGGGTTACAGCGAAAGCTGTAACCCCTTTTTCCATAGGAACCTTACAACGGCTTCTATACCACAACAGAACTTAGCCAACGATAGGATGGTTATTGTTTGACGCTTGCGCTGAAAATACTACTCCTGGTGCTATATCTATCTGATCCTGGAATGCTAAAAGCCGCAAAAGATCGCTGGATGCCACTGCGCATCCTTACCTATACTGCTGTGGGAATATCTGATCAAAAAATGCCTGATCAAATCTGGTAGTTGTAACTAATCCCCCAGGGTGACAAGCTGCGAATAAGTTCGACAACACAAGAAAATATGACTAGATTAAGAGCATGGATGAACGAGATAAGGAAGCAATCAAGCTCATAGCAACAATTTTGGGAAATATCGCCGCAATCGCCTTGGGCGTAGCCATGTTCGAGGGCAAGCAAATGGCGGTCAGTGTGGCTCTGCTTTCTGGCATTATGGCCTATATAACAATAAGGAGCCTCAAATGATAACTTATGTTTTGATATTCGGATGCGTTATTGGCTTATTTTGTATGGGCCAGTATATCGCTCGCCGCAAGCCACACTAGCAAATCCATAGCAGGTGTCGTCCCAAAGGCTGGGTGTATGTAGCCTAAGTCCTGCACCTTCATACTACATGGCGGCACTAAAAAAAGGAGATTGCAATCCACCGAAGCGTTTATCTCCTTTTTGCAAGAAATGCTTTTTAGGCCAGAGATAAGCCCTCTGGCCTTTTCTTTTGCCAAAATGGAGCGCACCATGCCATTTCTCATAATGCCTCCGTAAAGTTGTTTTCTCCCTCCTGCTTCACCCCCCTCCGCACAAAATCTTCCCCTTGAAAATCCGCCACAGCATTGCCCCTGCTCAGGTTGTTATGCTGATCCCAACGGCTCTTTTTCTCCCCTGCTTTGGCTATCTCTTGTTCTTCCAGGAGATGGATTTTAATCCGCTCAATGGCCCTTTTTTTGTTAGTCAGTTGGCTGCGTTCATCGCTGCAAACAGTTGAATAGCCAGTGGGCAAATAGGTTGCGCGGACTGCGGTTTCCACCTTGTTCACATTCTGTCCACCGTTACCACCTGCGCGCATAGTCTGAAAAGCAATCTGGTTTTCATCAAAGTCTTCCAGCTCTTTCTTCTCAAATCTGCGAAAGCTGATGAACCAATTTTTACGTTTGTGGTTTGGCCGATAGGGGCTTTTGCAAATCCAGCGGACTGAACCACAAAAGGCGCTTAAATCGTTATCTGCTTTCAGATAGGCAGATTTGCAAGTACCTTGGGCATAACCCTCAGAACTATGGATAAGCTCTATTTCTGGATAGCTCCTGAGCAACCAGGAAAGAAACTTGGCAACAGCCAGTTCACATTCCACTGGCCCATTGCCAGAACTGATTTGGTAGTAGCTCATTCTCCGCCAGCCTTAAAATTATAGACCGGTTTCAATACGGATAACACTTCTACGGTCTCACCAATCTGCTTCAAAATATCCTCCATTGGCTTATAGGCCCTTGGGCTTTCATCAATGGTTTTACGCGATACGCATGTGCTGAAAACTCCTTCCATGTCCTTCTTGAACTGGGTGAGTGTAATGCTATTTTTGGCCTCTGTCCGGCTGCATAATCTGCCAGCGCCATGTGGGGCAGAATAGTTCCATTCTTCATTGCCAAGACCTTTGCAAATAAGGCTGCCATCGCGCATATTCAGCGGGATGATCAGACGCTCACCAGACTTGGCTGATACTGCCCCTTTGCGCAAAATCATGGCTTCTGTATCCAGATAGTTATGCACTGTGGTAAAGGCATCCTGGGCCTTCCATTTCATGCCTTTGATGATTTCCAAAGTAATGGCTTTTCTGTTCAGTTCAGCATAGCGCTGCATGATCTGCATATCCTGGACGTAGGCATCAAAATCTTCCCCTTCAAGATAGGCCAATTCATAGGACACATTCTCTGGCCGTTTTTCACCCGCCACTTTCTGATGCTGTGTGGCTACCTGTAAGCCAGCCTGACGACTGCCAGAATGGATAATCAGATAATGTTCACCCTTGTCATCTCTGGCAACTTCTATGAAGTGATTCCCACCGCCCAAAGTGCCGATACTGCATAGAGCTTTATCCATGTTCACAGCCTTGGCACAGGTGAGCATTGAAAGGTCAATTTCCTCTGCCAGCCTGTGCGGTGATTTGCGCACAGCAAAACCACTGGGCACAGACTTGCGAATCACGTTGTCCAGCCTTTGGAAATCAATTCTCCCTGATCCGATATTGACCACTTCCAGCCCACAGGCAATGTCCACACCCACAAGGTTTGGCACAATCCTGTTGGTAATGCTCATGGTCGTGCCAATGACGCAGCCTGCTCCGGCATGGGCATCGGGCATGATTCTAAGCTTTGATCCAGAGCTAAACTCCTGGTTACACAGAGCCATTAGCTGGCCGATTGCACCCTTTTCCAGAGCATCAGTATAGACTATGGCAGAATTGTATTTGCCCGTGATCTCAATCATTCACTACAACCCCAACGCTTTCTTAGCCATCACCAACGCCCCTCGCGCCGCACCCTCTGGCACCTCAAAAGGCTGACTGGCAAAACGATTCAGGGCATTCTCGGCAAAAGGCATGTTAGAGGTATACGCACCAACCATCACCGAGCTGCCATCTTCGGCGATGCTGATGTCCTTGCAGGTGATGTCGATGTCCCTGTCTTCCAAGCCAACCAGCACCAAGGTAAGGTGTAGCTGCTTATCCGCGTATGAAATTGCCTTGACAGTTCCGATACCTTCGATGTTGGGGTTCACAAATTTCTCCTTGAGAGAGTTAAGGGCCATGCTGATACCCTTGTCTTTGATGGTGTCGAAAATCACTAGATGATCCTCCTTGTGGAGCGCCTTGTAACTGGCAAGCTCACAAGTCCTTATAACAATAGGCAACGAGAAATTGTGAAAATGAATTTAAGCAGAGGATGGAAGGCGTCCAGGGCGGATAGACAGAAAAACCGTGGCGCGTACACCGAGGCTGCTTCGGTCCGCTGGCAATTACGCCAGACAACCGAGCAGCGCGGGCCAGACCCCCCGCGCTCGTTAAGCACGACTACGCCTGTATTGCTGATTGAGGGATCTATGCCTACATAGACACGCAACTTATACTCCTCGGCGGTTGGAGGTCTGGACGAATTTTCCATCCTGCCAGAAGCCACGATTACCGCAGATGAAGCAGTACCACATGGAATCGCAATCCCTCTCCCAGCTTGTGCGCCCGCAGTGACCACATTCACAAACGGGCCGGACATTTAGACTTTCGCGTATTTTATCCCTTGCATGGATGCGGCGGAAAACTTCCTGAATGGACTTGCGCAGTTCTTCGGACATAGGCTCTCCTTTTAAGTGCCTAATGGTTTGTTAACGCGCAAATATTGGCCGCTTATTGAAATTTGTTTAGCGCCTAAAAGAAGAAAAATAACAAAGGGGCATCCCCATATAGGAGATGCCCCTGCACAGTGGCGGCTTTAGCCCTTTTAACTTACGAAATTTTCTTTCAAGGCCTCATATCATTAATGCTCGCACCATGTTGGTGAAGCTCCCAAAAACAATGGCATAGCTGAAGCTCTGGTCAAAAAGCATTCAAAAACGGGATTGCATCTTTTGTAATGATCGACCTGACGCAGAATCTGTGATGGCCCATCTGCCATGCTGGTTACGATGATTATAACGAAATGCCCCTCACAAGGCACTGCGGATCTCTCGCCTCGTGAGTTTTTCCGTTCAGTGCAAAACTTTGGAGTGTCTGGTTTAGCTGGGGCAACTCCACTTTCCGACATTTCAACCATGACGCAACACTAGAACGAATAAACAAAACTCGCATTAATGTTCCAAGCGTCTTTTGTCTGTGGGATTGTCTCGCCGTTGCGATGTCTTGAGCCCCATACAGAATTGTCGGTATTCAGCCAAAGGGCTATGTAGCCTGCTTCAAGATTAACCGTGAAATTTTCATACATCTGATAGCTGTTGGTCGTACCGAGTTCCAGGGCGCTATCAAGGCTTGTAAGATATACCCCAGGCATCCCCAGAGGTGCATTTCCGCCAATTTCATTTGGTGAAAGAACTGATCCATTTGCCCAAAGCCCTGCAAGAGACATTTTTTTGGCCATTGTGGGGCTATTGGTTCCCCTCATGTAATTGATTCTGACAATGTGTGAAAGTGAATCTACAAAACTGAAATTATTCAGCCTTGCGCCAATCCCCCATGTTCCCGCCATATTGTTGCCAATAAGGGCGCAGCGCTCTATGTACGGAGCTCCGTCAAATGCGAAGTAGGAATAATTATTGGCATTGTTGGGATCAAGAGCGGGTAGTCTTTCCGAACCATTGGCTGGATTGCTGTCATCGCCGGAGCCATACCAGCCATAAATACCGGGAACCCCCCAGCCAAGTTTGTATTCAAGCAGGAGACTTCCGAACCATCCATGCCTGTTAAGGCGACCATCATTTTCGTACTGCACCTGACCGTATTCAAAATCAAAGGCAAGATTCAGCGGATCCAGCATTGAAAGAGAACCCGTCAGCCCTCCCCACCAGGCATTTCCATAATTCGTCAGTTTGCGGCCATCCTGCCCTGTATTTGCATCCGCAAAATTTTTATGCCTTGCTCCCCCAACCGGCAGCATGCCAGCCATGTAGTATGGGCTTCCTGCTCCTATGCCGTTAATCAGGTTTGCGAAAGGCGAGGAGGAGGAATTGCCAACCCGGAATGTATTAGGGCCGATTGCGGCATACATTCCCCAGGGAGTAAAGCTAAAGCCGTCCAGCGTAATCGGCACTAACAATCCGAAAGCATCGATATTGTCCATATAGCCCTGCCCTTTAACAGGGCCGGAATCCCCGGACTGATAGCCCTGATAATTGTCATTGTAAGGCCTGGCCCAAAAGGCAGTGATGCCGATTTGATCGGTAATCTGGCCGTTCACCACTACAGCCGCCACATCATCGCTCAGCACTGAATTGCCTGACGCCATTGCCGGAGTAGTGATGTTTTGCAGACCCATCCTTGTTTTCAGCGTGGTGTCAGGAATGAGCCAGTCTATGCTTGCACTTTTAAGCGCAACAATATTGCTGCTGTCCGCACCCAGCGCCCCTCCTGTGGCGCTCTGTCCCCAAGTTGTCTCAAGCATTTCAAAATGCACTTCTCCAGAAAGATTTTCTGAAGCCACGGCCTCGAGCTTCAGGCGTACTCTCTGGGTCGCTTCAAAATTATCCTGTCCTGTACTCCAGCCAGGCTGCTCATGCCCTTTATATTTGCCTTCAAAAGTTCCGTTCTGGCCATACCCAAAACTCATAATCCATTGGCCGGAGATCTTATAATCAACGGCCAAGGTCTCATGCGCTCCGGCTAGAAGTAGAAAGGCTGAAATGAGCAGGATGCTTATTTTCTTCATTGTCTCACCCTGAAAATTTATAAATTCTGAAAAACTTGCTCTTTTAACGGCTAGAAAATCCATCTGAAAGATCAGATTGAAAATTTGCCGCGCACCATCAGATACAAGGCTATTGCAGCAGCTATTAAAAGCAACGCAAGGATAATCTTTTCATAGCCTGAAAAAATCTCACCTTTGGCATCGTTTTGCCTGCGTGCCCAGATGTAGAACGGCACCCCGCAGGCTACGATAATGCACGCCATAAGCAGATAATTAAGTCCGGCTGCGTAAACCAGCCAGAGACCATAGATTACGGCGATTATGCTGCAAATAAGTGCCCCTGCACGCCCAACGCTGGCCTTGTATGGGTATTGGCCGTCTTCACAGGTTTTCCATAAAAAGGCCATGGACATGACATAAGCGGGAAGCACCATTACACCTGTGATATTGAGCATGGTGTTCCACGCATTATTTGAAAAATAAACAAGCAGCATGCCAAGCTGCATAAGCAGGCTGGTTATCCAGAGCGATGCGCTGGGAGAGCCGTGGGAATTTTCCCGGCTGAAGAGCTTTGGAAAGGTGCCGTTTTTTGCCGCGGCGAAAGGCATTTCAGCCGTGATCATGGTCCATGCCAGCCAGCTTGTGAGAACGGCGATGATCAGGCCGACATTCATAATCCATGCGCCCCATGTACCAACTGCCTTTTCAAGCACACCCGCTGTTGAGGGATTGGGGACAGCCGCAAGCTCTGACTGAGTCATGAAACCGTATGGCAGCACAGAAAGCAGCACATAAAAAATCAGGCAGCCAAGAAAACCAAGAACGGTGGCCTTGCCCACTTCCTGGAAGCTTTTTGCCCTGCCTGAAAGCACAACGGCCCCTTCAATGCCTATAAAAGACCAGAGGGTTACGAGCATTGTGCTTTTTACCTGTGCGCTTAGAGGCCCAATATCTTTGCCATTAATCAGCACATTGCCAAAAAAATCAAAGTCAAACTTGTCCATGTTAAATACAAAGGCAAGGATTACGACGAAAAGCAAAAGAGGAATTATTTTGCAGACTGTGCCGATGGTGTTGATAATGGCGGCCTGATGGGTTCCCCTTAAAACAATAAAGTTAAAGACCCAAATCAGAAGCGATCCGCCTACAATGGAGGCAAAATTGTTTCCGCCCGCAAAGTAGGGAGGAAAAAAGTAATTGAGCGCGTCCATTGTGATCACTGCATAGCCGACATTGCCGCAGATTTGGCAAAGCCAGTATGCCCAAGCTATGAGAAAACCTACAAAAGGGCCGAATCCTACCCTGGCATACATATAAATGCCGGCGCTTAAATCTGGCCTGATGTCAGAAAGAATGCGGAATGAATTTGCTATGCAGTACATTCCAAAACCTGTTATGACCCAGGCGATGAGAACCCCGCAAACCGATGAGTCTGCTGCCATATTTTGAGGCAGGCTGTATATGCCCCCGCCGATCATGGAACTGACGACAACGCTGGCCAGAGCTATTGTGCCCAGTTTTTTAGCATCTTGCGCCATTGGATTTTCTCCTGAACTTAAAGCATTTATTGGCTGAAGCTGGTTTTGACAGTTTCAGCCATACGCGCTGTCCCGCCTGGCATTTCACATATCTTCTATGTGAAATGCTCTAAAATAGTTTTATTGCCATAAAAAAAAGCCTGCTTCATTCTGAAAAATGAAACTGGCTTTTATCATGTGCTAAATTTTGAATGAAGCTTCTTAAAGCTTTGAACGGTCAACAACAGGAGCAGTTGCGAAGTTCAAAAAGCCCATGGCAGTCAGGCAGTATCCAAACGGCTGGGTAAGATTGATATAATTGTGCCACAGCTGAAATTCACTGTGTTTGGCTACTCCGCGGATGTCCAGCTCATGGTTGAGGGACTTGTTGAGCCACATTTCGGAACAGGCTTTGGCAATCTGGTCATCAATTTTAGTGTCGAAAAATTCAACGTATTCAGCAGCCCAGCCGCCAATCAGCTCGCCGTTCTTGTCCTTTCCCCAGCAGACTCCTAGTCCCGTGGCAATGGCTTTGTGCTGGTCAAGGCTTGCGCCTGCGCCGGCCATAATTACTTCCAGAACTGCGCCGTGCTTAAAATATTTGGTGACCTTGTCAACGGGAACTATGTTGCCAAAAATTTCCTTGGGAAGCACAGAAGTATAATGCACCACATTAAAATTTTCAATTTTTGCCATCAGGAGCGCTGAATCATAGCAAAATGTTTCAAACGGCTGCGGCGGAATCCCCTCGTCAGCCTGACCGATACCGCCGGTAATAAATGCAAGTGTAGGATAGCGTGTGCCAACTTCCATGGTTTCACTCCTGATTGATTGCATGAAATGAAAAAAGAAATTCCTTGCCGCTTCTACGCTTAAATCTTCACGTCTACGTTAAAAAAAAAAAAATAAAGTGTCAATAAAAATCTTGTAACTAACATTTTTGTACAGGATTTTTCCTGAAAAGAAACCATGAGTTGCAGCAGATGCAAATGCAGGCTGCGACAATAACCCATAAGGCGCGCTCAAGGCCAATTCCGTCCCCCAGCATCCCCAAGAGCGGCGGAAAAACCAGCAGCCCGGTATAGGACATGATAGAGATGGCAGAGCTAGCCCGCGCTGGTGAGATTCCTTCTGTTTTCCCCGCGCGGCTGAATAGAATTGGCACTATCTGTGCAAAGCACGCTCCCATCACGGTATAGGCAGCAAGACAGGTCAACGGCGAGGATGACAGCAATACGGTTGCCATGCAGAATGCCCCCCCAAGAGAACCTCCACAGGCAATGAGACGATCGCTGAATATTTGTCTTACTCTGTCTCCGATGAGGCGAAAGAGCACCATCGCAGAGCAGAAACAGCCAAAAACGAGTGCCGCCTGATCCTGGCTTGCGCCCTTCTCTGAATGGAGAAGAATGCTTCCCCATTCCCCCACAGCCCCTTCAGAAATATAGCAAAGCATGCTCGTCAGGCCGCAGAGATAGATAAAAACCGGTATCTTCGCTCTTTCTTTTCTGGGAACATCGGCTGCTTTCTGGCCCGTATTGACAAGATGGCGGACTGCTTTAGGCATTGCGGCAAGATACAGCGCGCACACAAAAAGAAAATTTGCGGCGGCAGAAAGATTGAAATATGCAAACAGAGCGCCGCTTAATGAGCCTATGAGTCCCCCAAGGCTGAAGCAGGCATGCAGGGAGGACATACACATCTTGTTGTAGCGAGCTTCAATGCTCATTCCCTGTGTATTCATGACAACCTCGCATACCCCTTCCACACAGCCGGCCAGCATACAGAAGAAGGCCAGCACCCAGTAATTCGGGGCCATTGTCGCCATGACAAGAAAAATACACATCAGGATGCCGGAAAACATAAGCAGCCTTTTCGTACCATATCTGACGACAAGGCGGCGGCTAGATACAAGCCCTGCAAAGCTGGCTGCACCGAGTATCAGCAGCAAAATGCCGACCATAGTATCGTCAGCCCCTACCATTTTTTTAAGATAGGGCAAACGCGCCGTAAATATGCCGTACGTCAGTCCTGGCACAGCGAAAAAATAGGCGCAGGAAATTTTTTCCCTTTTAAACGAGTTCATGATTCGTCTGTTTTTACCTGTTGGAAGCCGTTTCCATAAAGACAAACAAAAAGACGCTGCTCTCAGCCAACAGCCATCTGAAATGTATTGCTTCATCCATTTGCGACATCCCTCCTGAAGCTGCCGCTTTTTGAACAGGGAAAAAACGCTTTCGTGCCGTAAGAGAGAGACGCATCCAGCAAAAATGCCATATTAATAAAGAAGGGTCGCGACTATCCATTAGCCTTTTTATAGCCTTTGCGCTAGTCATGCCCCTTTTAAAGGCCTACTATTATTTATTAATGCTCTCCCCATTTTGGAGTAGCCCACAAAAAAACAATGGCATAGCTGAAGCTCTGGTCAAAAAATTCAAACGGGATAGCAGCTTCTTTTAATGATCGACCCGACGCAGAATCTGGAATGGCCATCTGTCAGGCTGGTCATCGATTATAACGAAACGCCCCTTGGCACTGCGGATGCGCTCGCCTCGTTAGTTTATCCATTCAGTGCAAACTTGAGGTGTCCGGGTTAGCGGGAAACTCCCGCATGATAGTTTTTTTTACCTGGGCATGCCCAGAAAAATATGGGGAAATGTCCATCCTAACTTTTTGATATATAAACATGTCCAAGATGTCCAAGGTGTCCAATCATATTTAAGGTAATTTATTTTTTGGTCACTAGTTAAGTTTTTTTTTTGATTTTTAAAATTTTTTGAAATCATGAAAAAACACCTGGGCATGTTGGACATGCTGGACATACCCGATATACTTGGAGAAAATCTGGACAAATAGCGCTGAACCACCTGGACAAACTGGACATATATGATGTGGTGGGGTGGGACGAATCGGCAAACGATATAAGCAATAGGCGCTCTGCAGCAACACATGTCAAGTAAAACTAGTAAAATCAAAAATATATCTGATTAGTTGCTACTTTGCGCGGCAGAACTCTGGGGACACACCATATCTCGGATCGTCCTGCGGCACCATCTGTAGAAATCACCTCGTTCTCTCGCCATCTCCTTTGACTTTGCGTCACGTCTTCCGTGTACACGCCTGTTCTGGTTGCCAACAGGAGCACCACCTTTGCACGTTGAATGTCCCATTTCTCTATCCCCCCTGTCTGACAAGGGCTTGGTTTGCGTTAATATAGTTGACATTAATTGTCTGGCTTGAGCCATTTCTGTGCTTGCGCAGCGACTCCATCTGCTGAATGTAGAGGCGCATCAGCCTAGTGGCTATGGCAATTTGCCTCTCCTGATCCTGCGGCAAAATGGCTTTGCTACTTTCTTTCATAGCCACGCAAGCCAGCCGGTTTGTAAAAAACATCTGAACAATGAGCAGCGTCTCAAGCGGGTCTTTACACTGGATTTCACCAAGGGCAGCGAGTATTCCGTTCAAATCCTCCACACCATTCCCCAACTGGCAGGAAGCAATAACCTTGGCCAAATACACTGCAAGTTCAGGCGTCGTCACTTGGAGCTGGCTCATCAGTTGCTGCAGTTTATCCGCTGTTGTGTCCCCATCTTGGCAAGAGAATTTTATGGCACTACCCAATGCCTCGAAGCTTACTGGATGATGGGGAGTATCAGTAATTGCCGCAGAATCATTGTCCATCTTGGCCATCGTTTGGAGGAGTTACTTTTGTATTGTAGGTAGTAACGAGGATTTCTGCGATTGTTTCTACCTCAGTATTCATCAACCATTCAAATACCTGCTTATCAATGGTGCAAGAAATCAGTGCAAAACGATTGAGAATACCAGAGATAGATAGCCTGCTTTTTGATGTTTCGATGATCTCATGCAATTTAGCGAATGTACTCGCTGAAATAGCACTTGTAATTATTGTATTTCTCGAAGTTGTCATTTATCACCCCCAATTATTTCTCATGTATTGAACAAACATTGGATATTTATAGCAAATCTTATATTTATCAATAACCTCTTCCATATAAATTATTACATGTGGGTCAATGTAACTTCTTCCAAATATAACTTTTGAGAATGAAGAAACTGCAAATTGTGTAGCGATATTACACCCATCAATTCTGCGGCTACTGAGTTCTAAAGTATTATATTCAGGAATAATATTACAGAATACACCATCTATTTTTACTTCATTAATTTTTTTATAAAATACTTTCTGTACATCTTTTAGGATTTCAATCCTATAATCAGCTTGATCAATCATCGTTTCCGCAGTATAATATATCAATTTTGCACTATCACTAAAGCGTAAACTTTGTAAATCATAAGTAAATTTTTTTAAGCTAAATGTTATAAACCCATCAATGAAGTATTCTTTTAAGCCTTTTTCAATATCTTCTTCATTCATCCAATTATATAAAATACCTGTAAGCACAGCCCAACCTAGAAATTCATCATTAATATAGCCATCTGACGCGCCTGCAAATTCGTTTTTGTATATTTGCTTCTTAAACCAACGCCCTACTTTTGTACCCACACTTTCCGGACCATCTGGCCTATAATCTTTCCATCGTAGGCCTTCTTTAGCGAGCTTAACCAGGCCGAGATATGGATGCATGATAAGCCTTTTAGAGTAATATTTACTCATCTTTCCCCCGTTATGTTTAAGTATTCATATAAATATTGCCACAATCGCTACAATATTTCACCTTTCCTGAAAAAAATATTGTATTTGTTATAAGGTAATATATTCAAGGGGTTTTATAAATTTTCTAATTTTGGAGGAGACTTACACATGCAATACTGTTCAGACAACACGACAGAACTGGCAAAGGCTTTGATCCAGGTGCAAATTGCTACGGCACCAGCGCCCAAGGACGGGAAAAACCCATTCACAAAAAGCAATTACGCGACGCTAAATTCTGTCATGGAGTCGTGTCGTGCTGCGTTGCTCGACAACGGCATATGGCTGACTCAGCTACCGGTTCCGGCACCGATTGAGCTTGGCCCCGGGCACATTGGGGTTATGACCAAGCTCACTCATGCGGAAACCGGACAGTGGCAAGCGTCGCTCACGGTGGTCCCTATGCCGAAAGTTGACCCGCAAGGCATGGGCAGCGCGATAACCTATGCCCGCAGATACGCGCTTACAGCAATGCTTGGCATGATCACCGAAGATGATGACGGCGAATCAGCCAAACTATCAACCAAGCCCAGTGCGAACAGCCAAATCGCAACCGGTGGCAAGTCCCGACCAAGCTTCAGCTCTCGCTTGTCCAAACAGCCAGAACTAGAGGGAGCAGTGGAAGAAATCCCTTTTGAGGATTCGGCCCTACCCAAGCTTGAAGGCGTTACCTATCAATTAACAACAACGCAGGATGGGCGCCAATGCGTAATGGCTACAGGCAATACCCATCCCAAAAAGGAAATCCTGCATGGGGCGGGTTTCAAATGGAATGCCCAGCGCAAATGCTGGTGGAAATATGCTGACGCATCCTGAGCATAAAATGGAGTGAACCATGAACATTCCCCGCGACAAGGCCCTGCTGGAAACTATCCGGCAGGGTCTTTATGCTTCTGCTGTCCAGAATACCCAAAACACACTTGGTGAGCGCTCAAAATACCTTGGCCTGAGCGAAATTGCCAAATATGCCGAATGTCCCCGCGCTGCTGTTCTTGGCAAAAATGCCAACCAGACTTGGGATATGCAAAGACTGCTGACCCTGCAACGTGGCCACTGGTTTGAAGATGGGATTAAAAAGGTACTCATAGCCGCAAGCCTTTCCCATATTCACCAGCTTGAAATCAGTGTCAGACGCAAAGCCTGCACGATCAAGGCGCATCTTGATTTTACCCTGGTCTGGGAGGAGCCTGCGGCTGTGCGCATTCTGGAAGTAAAATCCACAGAGCACTTGCCAGATGAAGCTTGGACTTCGCATATGCTTCAGGCTCAGGGGCAGATAGATTTACTGCGCCATTACTGGAAGAAGCCAGTATTTAGCCTGCGCAGTGACCAGGGAGAAGTTCTCCAGGAAAAGCTCACTTTCCCGCAAATCTGTAAAGAACAGCTTGGCCTGGAGATTCCGGTAAATCCGCGCAAGGTCTCTATCGAGAGCTGGCTGGTCTATCTCTCCATGAAAGACGCAAGGGCATTTGGCCCCTATGTCTATTCCCCGGAATCTTTAACAGCAATGCTCGACAATGCAGAGGCTTTTCAGCGGGATTTGAAAGGCTTTGCCGAGAAAGGCCCAGGGATGAAACTTGCCTGTCCTGATGGCTTTTATCCTCTATGTTCCAGTTGCACATTCAATGCCGATTGTCCCAAGTTCAGGATGGGCGATTATCAGCCCCAATGGGAAGCTGCCATTGAGAAACTTGCTGCCCTCAAGCAAAGCCAGACTGCGATTCATGCTGAAATCGCCGAAATTGAAAACGCCCTCAAACAGGCGCATCAACTATCCGAGACCCGTGACTGGATTGAGACAGGAGGGCATCGTTTTCGCCTGGCAAAGGTATCTGGCAGAAAGGTACTGCAAGCAGATATTCTCAAGGAGGAGCTTGCTGGCATCTTCAGCTCTATAAATTTGCAACTGGATGTGGATGCCTTGTTTGAACGCTGTGTGCGTCAGGGCGCAGCATTCCCCAGACTGACAATTGCACCGGTAAATTAAAAAGGAGAAAATCATGGGTTATTATTCTGATGTGGCTTTGGCCCTTACCCACAATGCGGTCTTGAAGATGGCAGAAGAGCTTTCCTCCAGGGATATAAATGACAGAACACGCCAGGAGGTCAAGTTGATGTATTTTTAATACTGCGAATTACGTTTGGCAGCAAAGTAAGCCTCAACTTCGCAATCTGGCTTGACATTACCGTTGGCGACATCAGCCAAACCTGCCTCAACATCCCTGCGAAACTCTATATCGTCAATGAAATTGGCAATAGCCTCGTGCCTGTCCACACTGCTTTGATCCAGGGCCACCATACTTGAAGGCATAATCTGGTCTCCATACCATGACTCTGTAGGTAGCCCTCGTCAAACAGGGCTACCTGCGTATGCACATCACAAGGCTCACGCATGGGAAAGCATGTGCTTACGCAGTACAGAATTTATTTCTATCTGAAATTTGGGGTAGCGCTTGCGAAACCACAAAAACACATCAGGATCAATGCCCAGTGCCCGGGCTTTCTTAAATGCCTCATACTCATCTTTGTTCATTGCGCAAGACCAGTCTGTAACTTCAGGAATATCAGACAAGTCTATCTCTTCGTCACTTTTCTGGCGGATATTGGCGAGCTGTTCTTCAATGGGAGGCAGATTATCCATAATAAGCTTCTAGGCAATTTACCTAACAGAATTGGTTATATCAATCATCTTCATCAGATAAGCTGTATAAATCACATTTGCATATACCCAAGATATTAATACTCTCATCAGTAATCGTATAAACAAAAAGTGAATTAATCATAAGGGTTCTTCTTATTGTCACTTCAAATGTGCCTGTAACCCTGCCTTCCTTACCCAGATATGGTGATTCCAGCAAAGCATTCACGCGTGCTGATATTCTATCACAAAATTTTATAGCGGTCTCAGGAATATCTCCAAGAAAATGGATGATTAATTGCAAATCCTGAGCAGCAGTTTGGCTCCAGATAATTTTCATTCCTGCTCGACGCTTAAAGCCTCTAGTTTTGCAAGGTGCTTTTCCATTTTCTCCATAACTTCTTCATTTGTATAGCAGCGGCCTTCTTCTATGGACTTTAGGCCTTCCTCGACCTTGGCCTTAACCCAGTCATCAAAGGCGCTTTCAGGAACACCATGCAGCGTAAAAAATGTCTCAATAAGCTCACAGGTGGCCTGTTCTACGGAGATATTCTTTGCTGAGGCTATAGCGGCCAGGGCATTGAAAACGGCTGGCTCCAAGTCAAGAAGCAACTGCATCTAAAACTCCATTTTCCTAACCCTAACCCGCCAGACAGCCTCCCGTCAAAAGGAGGCTGTCTGCATTTTAAGGAGAGTTTATGGCTACAACTGAAATCCTGAAAAGCCTCAAAGCAAAAGACCTGGATGCTGGCCAGGTCTTCAGCGGCAAAGCATCCGGCACAAAAGTCCGGGGTTATGAGCAGCCCTGCGTTTTCACTCCCAAAATCAACCCCAACTACATTTTCCACGAATCCAGCCGGGATGTGATCGTCTGGCTGATAGCTCCTCCATCGCCGCTCTATATCTGCGGAGCCTGTGGATCTGGAAAATCCAGCCTTATCAACCAGCTTGCAGCCAGACTGAACTACCCTGTTTTTGAAGTTACTGGACATAACAGACTGGAGTTTCAGGATTTGGCCGGACATCACACAGTCCAGAAGGGCAATATGCAGTTTGAGTACGGCCCTCTTGCCCTGGCAATGAAATATGGCGGTTTGTTCCTGCTCAATGAGCTGGATTTACTAGAGCCATCCACAGCTACTGGTCTCAATGGTATTCTGGACGGCCAGCCTCTTTGCATCCCTGAGAATGGCGGAGAAATCATCCAGCCACACCCCATGTTTCGTTTTGCAGCCACAGCCAATACCAATGGCGCAAGTGATGAAACTGGGCTCTATCAGGGCACATTGCGCATGAACATGGCTCTCATGGACAGGTTCACAGTGATAGAGGTGGCCTATCCTGCGGAAAAAGCTGAATTAAGCTTGCTGGAAAAAGCAGCTCCATCCCTGCCCGATGCCATTCGCAAGAAAATGGTCGAGTTCGCCAATGAGGTGCGCCGGCTGTTCATGGGAGAAAACGGCTATGGCTCAAACAGCATTGAGATCACCTTCAGCACACGGACGCTTTTAAGGTGGGCAGACCTGACTCTCCGCTATCAGCCGCTCGCAGCACAAGGCATTCAGCCAATCTCCTATGCGCTAGACCGTGCTCTTGGTTTCAGGGCTTCAAAGGAAACCAGAACAATGCTCCATGAGCTTGTCCAGAGGATTTTCACCTTGGAAGCAGAGAACAGCGGCAAATCTTCAAGCGCGGGCTTTAAGCAAACAGAGTGCGATCCTGCAATGCCATCCGCCAAATTCGCCAGGAAGCTCATTCTGCAATCCCTGAAGATGCTTGAAGCAGAAGCTGCTGCTAATCTGATCACGCTCTCCTTTGAGCCGGAAATAGGTTTGTTCTGTCCTACGCCTTCTGGTGGCAAATTCTGGAATGGCAAGGCAACTGCCGCATACCTTCACATTTCCTGGGGCAAACTGGGGTCAACTGGCAGCGTAAAGGAAATCCCGCGCAATCAATGTGTCCAAAACAATCCTGTGCTGGAGCTAAGGGAACGTGCGCTGCAGAAGCTTGGCAAGGGATACGACATTGTGCCGCAAAAGACAAAACTACCATAGGGAGAAAGCATTATGACCCATGTCACTGACATCAACGTGATTGACCGTCTTGTGGTCGTGAATCTCGACATCCATATCTGGTCAGCCAGAAAGAAGCTGCTGCCGCAAGATTTCGGGAATGTGGAACTACCGCCAGAGGAACTGGCTTCGCTGGGCAGCAAGCGCGTATGTGACCCTGATGATTTGAAAATCTTCGGCACACTGAAGGCGAGGGCTGTTTCACTGCTTGAGCGTGTTGGCGTCCGCTTTCTGAACGGCTGGACAATTCCCCTAGAAAAGCGCGCTGAGGTGGACGCGGGACTCGCAGCTATCAGGGACGAGTTCCAGGCCGCAAAAAACTGCTTTCTGCAAAGGTACGGACAAGCCGTGCGCCAATGGATTGAGAGCCATCCGATTTGGGGAGGCATAATCGAGGAGTCCGTTGTAAGTGAAGACTACGTTCGCTCGCATCTGGAGTTTCGCTGGCAGGTGTACCGTGTTTCCTTCCCTGAAGCTGATCAGCAAGCCCAGGATGACCTTGAAACTGACGTAAAGAATCTGGGTAGCGCTCTTTACAGCGAAATTTCCAGATCCGCTGCTGAGACATGGAAAAACTGCTATGCCGGCAAGACTGAAGTCACAAGAAAGGCTCTCTCGCCCTTGAAAACCATGCAGGAGAAGCTTCTGGGCCTGAGCTTCATCGAGCCTTGCGTAAGCCCTATCGCCGATCTCATTGGCACTGCACTGGGCAATGTTCCTGCTCGTGGCCCCATTGCTGGCGGCACATTGCTCATGCTTCAGGGGCTGGTCTCGCTTTTGCGAACTCCGCAAGAAATCGTCGAGCATGGGCAAATGATTCTCAGCGGGAAATCTGCTGGCTACGTCCTGGATGGAATTGTGTCCAGGCAGCCCAATCCGGCTCGCGTGAAAGGCTCCCGAGCCTCATCGCTTCCCAAATTCCCCAGCGCAAGAACATCGCCAAGTTCACCTGCTTTGGAAAGCTGTGGCCTCTGGTGATCCAAATTCACAAGGAGGCGCAATGCCCAAGACTGATAATGTGTTAAGTGCGTTGCCCTTGCTGGCCGACGCCTTAGGGAGAAAACGCGGTGTAAGGGTCCATATCGGCGGCGATAGGGCCTTCACCGATGGCAAAAACATCTACATCCCGAGCTTGCCCTTGGACGCTGGGAAAACAGTGCTCAATCTGGCAAGGGGTTACACCGACCATGAGTCCGCGCATCTGCGGCTGACAGATTTTGAAGTGCTCAAAAGAGCCAATCTCTCGCCCATTGAAAAGCATCTCTGGAACATCATCGAGGACTACGCTGTAGAGCGCGATCTCTCTGCGCTTTATCCAGGCTGCCGTCAGAACTTTCTCTGGCTGATCAGGCATATCTTCTTGGAAGAAACTGATTCCTGTAAAGAGGAAGAGCGCTCGCCAGCAGAGTGCGTGTTTGACTGGTTGCTAATTACCCTGCGCTCTTTGGCAGAGCCTGAACTTGATGCCGAGCGGCGCAGGCTGGAAGCTGGTTTAAGCCACGATTATCCAGAGCTGTTGCAGGGGCTTGAGTCAGCAGTTCTGGCAATTCCGCAAAATTCCGCTGATACCAAGAGCCGGATAGCCCAAGCCAGGCGAATTGCTGAATGCCTCAAAGACTATGTGAACAGGCAGCCTGATCCGCTTGCCGACAATTCTCATGGACAATCTGCTGAACAAGGAAGGGGTCAAGCTGGTCGAGGGGATCACGAAGACTCAAAGTCCTCTGGCGATGCTAATCTCAAAGGGGAGGACGGCGATAAGTCCGATCATTCCTCTGGGGAGAGTGAGCCATCGTATCCGTTAATCTCTCCGGTTCAATCCTTGCGTGAGGCGCTTGATGACCCTTCCACGCTTCAAGCGCGGGACATTGGTGCAGTAACTGGTGCGCTGCTAGAGAACGAAAGCAAATCCTTCTCAGATTGCAAGCTCGTTGTCGCTGAAGCCAAGCCCTTTCATGCGTCCAGGCTCAGTTCTCAAGAGATTGAGGAGATTTTGCGCGAAACAAAGGCTTTGCGGACTCGCTTAGGCGCACTCCTTCAATCCAGAGTTCGCATACGCAATCAAACTGGCCGTTCAGGGAGGGTAGACACGCGTCTGCTTGCCCGTTTGTCAACGGCAAATCCGCGCGTGTTTTCAAGAATGGCTGAGAAGCAGGGCTTGGACACCCTGGTTCACCTGCTTTTGGATGCGTCCAGTTCCATGAGCGGCAACAGAATCAGATTAGCTTGCCAGGCTTGCTTTGCTGTGGCTTATGCTTTGACCAAAATCTCAGGCGTAAACGTTGCCGTAACCAGTTTCCCGAATGGAGTATTGAATGCAAATGATAGCAAAAGCTGGGCTACTGTCGCTCAAATTCTTACTGCAAAAGAGAGCTTGCACAGTGGCTTCTGTTTTTCAACTTCTGGTAGCACTCCAATGGCAGAGGCCCTCTGGTGGCTGCTCCAGCAAATGCAAAATTCCCAGGAAGAGCGCAAAATCGTCCTGATTCTCTCAGATGGAGAACCAGATTCGCAAAAGGAAGCTCAACGTGCAGTGGAGGCACATAGGACGGCAGGGCACGAGGTATATGGTATTGGCATCGCAACGCGGGCAATGAGCAATCTCATAGGTGATCATGCCAAGGCTGTCTTTGATTTGCAGGGCTTACACCAAGCCATCTTTGAAATGCTGCAAGGCTCATTACTTAAACCCTGTGGGGAGCGGCAATGAGCATCATCAAAAAGTGGCTTGAGGGGAGGAAAAGCACGCCCAGCGTAATCCCGTTGGACTATCTTTGGTAGGAGGATTGCGCTTGCCAATAGAAAGGAGGCTGGCATGAAACCAGTGATCTGGATTTCGCTGATCATCGTTTTGCTTGAAGCCATCAGAAACAAACTGGAGGGCTGATTAGTCTCAGGAGAATGGGGCGGCTGAGAAGATTGGCCGCCCTCGCTTCTGAAAAGAAAGTCGCGAAAGCAGCAATATTTATCAATATAGATTCTGAAAAAAGACACGCTACTGGCTCAAGGAGGCAATAATGGCGTGGGACATCGAAATAGTGTTTGCGGCTCCCCCCAAAAAGAGCCATCGAAAGGCTAAGCAGATTGCCAAGGCTATGCTCAAATCCATTCCGCTCTATGTCAAAGATGTCGAGTGGAGTGACTTATCAGATCGTCTTGATCCGAATCCCGGGCAATTTAGCCTGATAAAAGTCTCGGTAAAACTGGCCTACAACTTGGTTCCGGCAGGAGAATACAAGCCACTCCAGGAGGCGATCTTCAGGCGGCTTGTTGTTTTTGGCGTTGCGAAAGGATTTACGCCATTGGATAATGATGGCGATGTAATGTACGCGCTCGAACCCTACGGATTCCTGATGTTTTACGTCAATGCCGTAAAAGGCAAGGGTGAGGAGCTGGAGAGGATCGTAAATCAGGTGTCAAGCGAGGTGGACACGCCGACCTATGGCATCGTCAAGCATCTTCCAGAAGCGAGCAATGTTTATGATTTCTACAAGGTCAGCATGAACTTCACAGACTATCGCAACCAAGAGGCACGACATCGGCTTATGCTGGCGGTGTATTTTAGGATCACTATGCTGGCTAAGCAACACGGGTTTTTGGCGTTTCAAGTACCTGATGAGGATGAGAGCGAGAGGGGGTAAGTTTGTGAGAGGCAAGGCCATGCCGGGTAAGGAGGCGTGGCCTTGCATGGGTCATTAGGTTGGCGGCTCAAGTATGTCTCGGAACAGAAAGGTCAAAAAAAAGTGGACATGTCTGTTGGTAGGACACCGCACAGGGTTATAGGCAGTATTTGCTCCTTGTGGGAAAAGTTTAGGACTTGCAAAGAATGGATTGAGGGGCTATCTAAATAGACACAGCGACAAGCAGAGTGAGAATAATCCGCTTCATGGCTTGCCATCCTTTGGGTTTTTGCGCTACGCCAGGCGCAGACTTTTGGAAAGCTTCAGGATTATCTCCGACCCCGGCCCACCGCGACAGTGGGCCGGGGCTTCTCTTATTTGGTGTTAGACGCCAGGATAATCACCATGACCATTGAGGCAGGCAGAGCCAGAATTAACCTTTTCATGTCTTGCCATCCTTTTGCGGGTTTGTGCTGCACCTAGCGCAGGCCTTTTGAAAAAATGGCACTTGCAAAGCGGGGCATGAGGTATTATTTAAAAAGGGAACCCCGGCTCCTGCTACGAACAGAAACCGGGGCTGGCACGGCGCTATTAGCGCCCCCATGCACGGTTACCGACAAACGGACACTATTTTGACCCCGTATCAGTTGCTACCTGATACGGGGTCCTTGGTTATCTGGCCTCTGAGACCAATAACAGGACTAGTATCAGCGCAATCAACGCGGTTAAAGCGATCCGCATGGCTGACACCCTCCTTGCCGTTATGCGCCGTGCCAACGCATAGGGATGAGGGCAACCGTGCCGTGTCTAAATACCTGGAATTTTTTAGCTTGGCAACAATTGGCCATATGAGCCATGCACACATTGCTCCTAGTAATCAGAGCGAGGCTTTTACTCCGCGTTTTTAGGAATCCACTATTGATAACAAGCCAGCGTAAGCGGCCCTTCATTGTTAGATAGTCAGGAGTCAACTATGTCATTTTCGGCTACGCCATCAGGCTCTGGATCGGTAATTTCTTCTATGGCCATTGCCGTGGTACGTAACGAATCCGGCGCGAGATGGCTATAGCGGCGAGTCATTTCTATACTCGTATGCCCCATGAGTTCTGCTACGGTATAAAGCGCTTTGCCATGTTGTACGAGCCATGAGGCGAAAGTATGGCGCAAAGTGTGAAAAACCACTTTTTGGCGTCTATCGCTTATCCGTACGGCTATTTTTTCACCCGCCTCATTCTCTGTGAATTTTCCGCTATTGTTCAGACCAAGTTCATCTACTGCGCGTTCGAACGTAGCTGAGATCTCGCTCCTTTTATTACCCAACCTATTGGGAAAAACCAAATCACATTTGGACTGATCTTTGTAGCGAGTATTGAGCATATTGTGCACTTGCTTCGTCATGAAAACATGCCTGTTAAGACGATTTTTCGGGTCCATTACGGCGATGGTATCATCGACAAAGTTTACCTCACCCCATTGCAGATTGCAGATTTCCCCTGCCCTCATGCCTGTGTGGAGCGATATCAGCGCAATGTCATGTGTATCGCGAGATCGTAGCGCAAGCTCATCCAATAGCTTTTTAGCTTCTTCTTTGGTCAAAAAACGACACCTACGATTATCCTGCCTAGGTTTTTTGACCATCCGGCAAGGACAATCGCCGCTTACAATTTCAGCAAGTTTCGCTCTACTCCACATTTGAGAGATTACAGCCAGAATGTAACGAATCGTTGCTGGACTCTTTTGCTTTTTTCGCGCTTCCGCAATCAACTTCTCGATGACTGCTACAGATAATTTCGATATCGGCAGACCCCCAACGTAAGGCTCGATCCAATTTTGGAAGAGACCAAGCTCAGTCCGTACGCTACCATCGCTTTTATTTTCAAGGTTGTGCGGAAGATAACTCTCATGCCAGAATTGCGAAAAAGTAATTGCCTGCTTGTTCCTTTTTGCCTCAGCCTCAATCTGATCCATCTTTTGCTGCTGATTTAACGTCTTCAATTCCCTTATGCTTGCAGCTCCGACACCAAGCCGCGCGTTCTCCCGAATCTGAACAAGCAGTTTGAAAGCGCTCTCTGCGGTTACCCCTTCTGAACTCCAGCCTATGACTTCTTCAACGTCTTTTCTGTCACGTTTGTATCTTATTGAAAAACACTTATCCGGGCGGTTTCCTCCGTGCTTGCGTATAGCATGTTCCCGATAGCGCACACCGGGGTATTTTGTCTTAATCCACTTCACTGCCATGACCCTTTTTCTCCACTTTTGACATTATCAGTCGGTCATTTTATCCCGCTCTTATCCCGCGACTGAGTGTGATGAGAGGGGTACCTGTCTGACGATCAACGACTTTAATGATAGTAAATTTTTCAATCATAGCAATATGTTAGCTTCTATATATGACTAAAAAAGAGTATAAGAGATTATCCGTGATATACAATTTTATCTGATTCGTAATCAGCAGATCGTCAGTTCAAGTCTGACAGGCG
>QLIP01002932.1_pt1 | contig 56489 bp, 44 predicted proteins | sample 1769771 | NCBI WGS metagenome assembly QLIP01 (sample SAMN09428762, study PRJNA476227) | Gut metagenome, whole genome shotgun sequencing project. | isolation source: cecum | host: Rhizomys sinensis | place: China: Jinsha town of Minqing, Fujian Province | collected 2013-09-23 | reverse complement strand
TTGAGTTCTGTGGGAGGCGGAACGCCGACACGGGCCTCGCTCCGCGCTCGAGCGCTCGCTTCCCATCTGGCTTTGAGTTCTGTGGGAGGCGGAACGCCGACACGGGTCGCGCTTCCCATGTGTGTCGCTTTGAGTTCTGTGGGAGGCGGAACGCCGACACGGGCCTCGCTGCTCCCCTCACTGTTCGATTGAGGCTTCCAGCCTCAATCGAATTTACTCTCTATTCAAACTTTATTTCGCCAACAAACTCAAGTTATTCATACTTAGTTTGTAGATTCGAGGAATAATTGTTAAATTTGTAAAAAATTTGCGCAAATCAGACATAACATGAAATTTAATTTTTTTTCAAAAAAGAAGAAAGAGACTCTCGATAACGGTTTGCAAAAAACAAAAGAGGGTGTTTGGAACAAGATTACACGTGCCGTTGCAGGTAAAAGCAAAATCGATGAAGATACCCTCGATAGTCTTGAAGAGGCTTTCATCACCAGCGACGTGGGCGTAGACACCACTCTTAAAATCATCGAGCGAATTGAAGAACGCGTTGCGCGCGACAAATATGTCGGCATTAGCGAACTGCGCTCTCTGCTTGCAGAGGAGATCTCTGATCTTCTCGAAAAACCATCAAACTCCGAAGAGCTCGAAGATTTCCATGTACCGAAGTCTGACAATCCTTACGTCATCATGGTGGTTGGTGTCAATGGCGTTGGCAAAACCACAACAATTGGAAAGCTCGCTTACCAATATCAGCAAGCCGGCAACAAGGTGGTGTTAGGTGCCGCCGACACTTTCCGTGCCGCCGCAATTGAGCAAATCTCAATCTGGGGCGAGCGTATCGGATGTCCGGTAATCAAACAGCAGATGGGTAGCGACCCCGCCGCAGTAGCGTTCGACACCATCTCATCGGCCAAAGCTCAGGGTGCCGACGTGGTGATCATCGACACAGCCGGACGCTTGCATAATAAGGTAAACTTGATGAATGAGCTTACCAAAATCAAAAATGTCATGAAGCGTGTTGTGCCCGATGCTCCGCACGAGATTCTCTTGGTGCTTGATGGCTCTACAGGTCAGAATGCATTCGAACAGGCGCGTCAGTTTGTGGCAGCAACTGAGGTAAACAATCTTGCTATCACTAAACTCGACGGCACATCGAAGGGTGGCGTAGTGATTGGCATCAGCGACCAGTTCAAAATCCCCGTAAAATATATCGGTTTGGGCGAAGGCAAAGAGGATATTCAGATTTTCCGCCCCCGAGAATTTGTAGAATCGCTCTTTAGCGAAGCTTTATAATTACATCTTTATTATTTTACTATGAAAGCAAATCATATTGATGTCATATCAATGGGATGCTCAAAGAATCTTATCGATTCCGAGCGCATCTTGAAACGTCTTGCAGCAAAGGGTTACACAGTTGAGCATGACTCCGCCAATCCTTGCGGCGAATTTGTTGTGGTTAATACTTGCGGATTTATTGCCGACGCAAAAGAGGAGTCGATCGATATGCTTCTGATGCTGTCGGAAATGAAAAAACAGGGCAAAATTGGCTCAATCATAGCCATGGGTTGCCTAACACAACGTTATTTCGAGGACCTTAAACAAGAGATGCCCGAAATTGATCGCATATATGGCAAATATGACTGGAAGGATTTTATTGAATCTCTCCCCTCACGCATCGATGAGACCACAGAGGTGAAGCCTTGGGAGCGTCAGCTCACCACCCCGCCTCATTCAGCATACTTGAAGATTTCAGAGGGTTGCAACCGCTTCTGTGCTTTCTGTGCCATTCCTCTAATCACTGGCCGCCACACATCGCGACCCATCGAAGAGATCCTCGAAGAGGTGAAGTCGCTTGTGACTAATGGTGTAAAGGAGTTTAATATCATCGCACAGGATCTTTCATCATATGGCTTGGACCTTTACAAAGAACATCGCCTGGCTGAGCTCATCGACCGTATGGCTTCGATTCCGGGCGTGGAGTGGATTCGTCTGCATTATGCATATCCCGCTGACTTCCCGATGGATATACTCGACGTAATGGCTCGCCATGATAACGTTTGTAAGTATATCGATATCGCATTGCAACACGCTTCCGACAAAGTGCTCGAAAATATGCGACGCCACATCACCCGCAAAGAGACCGAGGAGCTGATTGCCGAAATGCGTCGTCGTGTGCCGGGCATAAAGATTCGCACAACCATGATGGTTGGATTCCCTGGCGAAGGTGAAAAGGAATTCGAAGAGTTGATGGAGTTTGTCAAGGCTATGCAGTTCGACCGTATGGGCGCATTCGCTTATTCGGAAGAGGAGGACACGTGGGGTGCAAAGAATTTCGAAGATAATATCCCGGATGAAGTTAAACAGGAGCGTTTAGATTGCCTCATGGAGCTTCAGGAGGGTATCTCAGAGTCGCTCAATGAGAAGATGATTGGCGATGAGGTTCGCCTTATCATCGACCGCATCGAAGAGGACGGTACACGTATCGGCCGCTCGCAGTGGGATTCGCCCGAAGTGGATATGGAATACTATATCCAAAATTCGGATGCTAAAGTAGGCGATATGATTCAAGCCCGAATCACTGATATCGACTTCCTCGACTTCATTGCCGAAGAGATTTTATGACAGGATACTTCGCATACCGTCTGCCTGGGCAGACAAAGATATATTCCGGATCAGGTCCCATTACCAATGGGCTGAATCCGGATTCTTTCGTCATCGCTCCATTCGAGATGCCCGTTGAGAATGCAATCAGCATCGCTCACCTCTCTACCCCTCCCCTCGCTGAGCTATGCCGCCAAATAGACGCCGCTCTTTCCACCCTGGATATCACTCCATTTTCAACGCCCAACCCAGCCTTATATGCCTTGGAAGTTGAATCGATCATTAATTCGCTCCAGGGCGATAGAACACGAAAGTGCGTCGCGGCCCGTCCCATCATCGGTAGCGAGGCCATCGAGATTGAGCAATCTTTCCTCACACTCTACGATAAATTCCCCAATTCCTTTGTTTTTCTATTCCTCACTCCCAATACGGGTGGATGGATAGGTGCCACGCCCGAACTTCTCCTTTCCGCCAACGGCACGCAATGCAATACCTATTCGCTTGCTGGCACACGACCAGCGGCAACACCAACAGACTGGGACTCCAAGAATCTGGATGAACAACAGATTGTTACTGACTTTATCGTTGACACTCTCCTTGCCTCCGGACTTACACCCACCGTTGGCGAACGGCATACACGCGTCTTTGGCAGCATCGAACACCTCCTAACCCCCATCGCCGCACCACTCCCCTCCAATCTCCGACAACTGCTAAGCAACCTGGCTCCGACGCCGGCCCTATCGGGTATGCCCAAGCAAGAGGCACTGGAAATGATAGCGCGTCATGAGCCTGAGGCTCGCGGATGTTACGGCGGTTTCTGCGGGCCAATGAAGAACGATTCTTCGTTTGCTTTCTTTGTCACCATTCGTGCAATGCAATTCACCTCCCATCAATGGCGCATAATGGCCGGAGGGGGTATCACTGCCGACTCTGACTTCGATGCCGAATGGCTCGAAACGGAACGCAAAGCACTAACCATTCTATCAAACATCAAATTCAAAAAACAGAATTCATAAACTCTATTCATCAATACTTCATAAATCATAAATAAAAAAGAAGGGATCCTGACTCAGGACACCTTCTTTTTTTATACCTTATTGGATGATAGCTTATGCCATCGGAGCGTCGTAGTTATACTTTGCCTCCCAGCCAAGTGCCGATGCGCCCAAAACTGCGGCATCACTCTCCTTCAATTCCGACAAGAGGATGCTTACTTTACCTTTATACAGCGGAAGAATATTGCGGTCGAATGCCTCGCGAAGCGGCTTCATGATCAACTCGCCGCTCTTTGCCAAACCACCGAAGAGCACGAATGCCTGCGGACTGGTGAATGCCACCATGTCGGCCATAGCCTCACCCAAAATTTTACCAGTGTAATCAAAAATGCTCTTAGCAAGCGGATCGCCGGCTACTGCAGCATCATAAACATCTTTCGATGTGATATCTTCAATGGGAAGATTACGCAATGTTGAATCCTCCTCACGGATTTCGAGGAACTCGCGCGCTGTGCGTGCAACACCGGTTGCAGAGCAGTAAGCCTCAAGACAACCTGAACGACCGCAACCACACATACGGCCATTGTTACGCTTCACAATTGTATGACCCAACTCGCCGGCAAAACCGTCATGACCATATACCATCTGACCATTAACCACAACACCCGAGCCAACGCCTGTGCCGAGAGTAATCATGATGAAATCCTTCATGCCACGCGCAGCGCCATAGGTCATCTCGCCCAATGCAGCTGCATTTGCATCGTTCGTTACCGCTACAGGAATGCCGGGGAATGCCTTGCTTAAAGCTTCTGCCAACGGAACGCGCGGTCCCCAAGGCAGATTCGGTGCATTCAAAATTTCGCCTGTGTAATAATTGCCATTCGGAGCTCCGATTCCAATGCCCTGAATCTTATCTATCGCATCATTATCCTCAAGCATACGATTTACACTCTCTTTTAGAGCGTTAATATACTCATCGAAATCGCTATACTTACGAGTTTTGATTGAATCACTCGCTACGATCTGGCCGCGTGCATCTACAATACCAAACACGGTATTAGTGCCTCCCATATCCATTCCAATTACGAACGGTTTGCTCATTGGTGACATTTCTTGATATATATTTTTAAGTTGTTAAAATGCTTATTTATGACGTGATTTAAACATCTTTATAAAGACGGCTTGAGTCTAAATATCAACGCTTTTTAGACTCAGGCACAACTTCATCAGCAAATTTATAGAAAATTTTTCAATCTTGGAAAGAAATTTGCATTTTTTTAGCTGAACCTACGTTGTTTTTAACTTGTTATTAATATAAAACCTTGAAAATAGGCCGAAACCTTATATAATATGAATTTCAATAACTTTACAATCAAATCGCAAGAGGTGGTGCAGAAGGCTATCGACTACACCAAAGAGGCCGGTCAACAACAGATTGAACCGGTCCACATCTTGAAGGCTATAATTTCTGAAAGTGAGACTATTGTCAACTTCATTTTTCAGAAATTAGGCGCCAATTTAAATGGCGTCAAGATGGCTGTGGAGCAAACCATTGCCGCTTTGCCTAAAGTGAGCGGAGGCGACGTCATGCTTAGTCGCGAGTCGAACGATGCGATGCAGAAAAGTATCGATTTCTCGAAATCGCTCGGCGATGAGTATGTCTCTGTCGAGGCGATGCTGATGGGAATCTTGATGACTCGCTCTAAAGCGTCTCAGATATTAAAGGATAATGGCGTAACTGAGTCAAGTCTCAAGGCCGCCATCCTTGAATTGCGTCAGGGAAACACGGTAAAAGATCAAAGTGCCGAAGAGTCTTATCAGGCTCTGAGCAAGTATTCGATTAATCTTAACGACCGTGCTCGCAACGGCAAGCTCGACCCGGTGATTGGCCGAGACGAGGAGATTCGCCGTGTGCTTCAGATTCTGTCGCGTCGTACAAAGAATAACCCGATGCTGGTCGGCGAACCAGGTACAGGTAAAACTGCCATTGCCGAAGGTTTGGCGATGCGTATTGTGCGTGGCGACGTGCCCGAAAATTTGAAATCGAAGCAGATTTATTCGCTCGATATGGGTGCCCTCGTGGCCGGTGCCAAATATAAAGGCGAATTCGAAGAGCGTCTTAAGGCCATTGTAAACGAAGTCATGAAGAGCGACGGTGAAATCATCCTCTTCATCGATGAAATTCATACGTTGGTAGGCGCCGGTAAAGGTGAAGGTGCAATGGATGCTGCCAATATCCTTAAACCGGCATTGGCCCGTGGCGAACTCCGCTCTATTGGTGCCACTACCCTCGACGAATTCCAGAAATATTTCGAGAAGGATAAAGCTCTTGAACGTCGTTTCCAGAAGGTGATGGTCGACGAACCAGACGAGATGTCTGCCATCTCGATTCTTCGTGGTCTAAAAGAGCGCTACGAAAATCACCATAAGGTGCGCATCAAAGATGAAGCAATCATTGCAGCCGTACAGCTCAGCGTGCGCTACATCACCGATCGTTTCCTCCCTGACAAGGCTATTGACCTTATCGATGAGGCAGCATCTAAATTGCGCCTGGAAATGGATTCTCAGCCGCAAGCCCTCGATGAAGCTTCTCGTAAGATTAAGCAACTCGAAATTGAGCGCGAAGCCATCAAGCGTGAAAAAGATGACTATAAGCTGAAAGAGATTGATGAAGATCTTGCCAACCTTCGCGACACAGAGAAGTCTCTACGCGCAAAATGGCAGGCTGAAAAAACAGAAATCAACAAGATTCAGCAGAACAAGATCGACATCGAGCAACTTAATTATGAGGCCGACAAAGCCGAACGCGAAGGCGATTATGCCAAGGTTGCCGAAATTCGCTACTCTCGCATCAAGCAGAAAGAGGATGAGAACCGCGAAATTCAGCTTAAGCTTAAAGAGCTTCAGGGCGAAGGCGCTATGATTAAGGAGGAGGTCGATGCCGAAGATATCGCAGAGGTTGTTAGCCGCTGGACTGGAATTCCGGTCAAGAAGATGGCTCAGAGCGAAAAAGAGAAACTTCTGCATCTCGAAGAGGAATTGCACAACCGTGTTGTAGGTCAGGAGGATGCAATCCGCGCCGTTTCAGACGCTGTGCGTCGTTCGCGCGCCGGTCTTAACGACCCCCGCCGCCCTATCGGCTCATTCATATTCCTCGGCACTACTGGTGTCGGTAAGACTGAGCTCGCAAAGGCCCTGGCAGAATACCTATTCGACGAAGAAGATATGATGACGCGTATCGATATGTCGGAATATATGGAGAAGCACTCTGTGTCTCGACTCGTTGGAGCGCCTCCGGGATACGTAGGCTATGAAGAGGGTGGACAACTCACCGAGGCCGTGCGTCGCAAACCATACAGTGTCGTGCTCTTCGATGAAATTGAGAAGGCCAACCCCGATGTATTCAATATCCTGCTTCAGGTGCTCGATGACGGCCGTCTAACCGACAACAAGGGTCGTTTCATCAACTTCAAAAACACGATTATCATCATGACATCAAATATGGGTGCCGATATAATTCGTGAGAAGTTCACTGGCTATAACGACAAATCCGAAATGGAGAAAGAGGAGATTGTCACAACAGCCAAACAGGATGTAATGGATCGCTTGAAACAGATAATCCGACCCGAATTCCTTAACCGTATCGACGAAACGGTGATGTTCACCCCGCTCGATCGCAAGGAGATTCTGGAGATTGTCAGCATTCAGGTCAAGAGCGTCAAAAAGATGCTTGCTGCCAATGGTATCCAGCTCGAAGTCACTCCTGAGGCCCTCGACCTATTGGCCGACGACGGTTACGATCCTGAATTCGGAGCCCGTCCGGTTAAGCGTACAATCCAACGCCTTGTGCTCAACCAGCTGTCGAAAGATATTCTGGCTCAAAAGGTGGATCGCGAACACCCCATCGTAATTGATCGCGATGGTGATGAATTAGTATTTAAAAATGAAGCTGTTTAAACTTCTTCAATGATTAATCATTATTGTTATGGAAAAATTTGAAGATATAATCAAATCAGAGAAACCGGTATTGGTCGACTTCTTTGCCACTTGGTGCGGACCTTGCCAGATGATGCACCCCGTAATGGAGGAGCTCCACCAGAAGGTTGGCGACAAAGCTCGTATCATCAAAATTGATATCGACAAAAACCAGGAACTTGCTGCAGCCTATAACGTACGCTCCGTTCCGACTTTCATGATCTTCCAGAACGGAGAGATGAAATGGAGAAGCTCAGGCTATCAGCCCATCACAAACTTCGAAACAGAACTTGCAAAGTATAACTAATTGGATTCTTTGGGGATCTGAGGAGACGAGTCTCCTCAGATAAAACGAAGGGATTCGGCGGTGCCGAATCCCTTTTTCTATACAAGTCATATTAAGTAGCTCACAGAAATTAATGAACAAATAAAACTTGTTCAAGACTCAATTAATCAATATGTCGATTAATTTTTGTGAGCTACTTATCTCATTTATACACATCCTGATACCAACGAAGTCGACGATAATATTGGTCGGCCGCTGTTGATAGACTTCTGAAATGATGCATACTTATTCCCATACATTGATCTGTCTGTATCGGTCGTCCGTTGAAATCTAATGCCGACAGCTTGCTGAAAAGAATGAACTCCCCCATTGCTCGACGAAACTCTGTTTCATCGGTTGTCATCGATGCCAGTTTTGTAGTTTCTACCATATATTGCCCCATATCATAGAATGGCGAATATATACGAGAATAGTTTTGTATCGCATACACACTGGGACGCAAAGCAGTTCCTTTTAGAATCTGACGCGAAACACGTGCCACCTCCCGTATCTTCGACATATCAAGTAATGCAACAGTGGCCGCATCGTTCGATTTTTTATAGTATTCGAAAAACTCCTCGCAAGCTCGTTTCAAATCAGCATTCTCTCCTAATATATACGGAAGGACAATATTATATGGCACTCCGTCGCCATAGACCTCCGTAGGGTAAGCCACCAACTTGTCGCATCGGTCCGACAACTCATATGCCACCTCAATGCCGCCCATATAGCAGGCATCAAACCAAATCGTGCTATACGCTTTTGCCGGTATGGCACGTGCCAAACAGTCGATATCTATCGATTTTGTCCTACCCGTCGTTTCCTCGCCTCCAAAGGCCTTCAAGGGAGGTGCCTTATATAAGAAGTCCATGTTCCACCAACTAAAACCATGTCCACCAAAGAAGAGCGTGCGTTCCGAACCGGGGGTCAAATCCGCAACATCTGTCAAAACTTCATGTACGCGAACACTGTCTACAGCCTGCAGATCCGTGCCATACTCCTTCACCTTAATATATTGAGCCTTCCCAGATTTATTCTTTACCGCCCGGTAAAGAACATATCCATCAGTAGCCGAATACTCAAACAGATAAAGTTGCTGCTCCTCGCAGTTAACTCCATTCATATATTCCAATGCCTGGCGCTTATTTACACTTAACTCAGCCTGCAGATTATTGCGATTCACCAAATAGAGTAACGCAGTACGTTTATTCCGAACCACAGGAACCTCCTCACAGCAACTGCCTAACAACACCATTGCTGCAAACACCACAAACCAAAGATATAATAACCTTGTAATCTTCATCCTTCTTCTTCTCGACAGCGAGAGTTAAATCACCTCAATACTGCCGATTACTTTAGAAAATTATATAATTTAGATAGAAATAATTGCACAAATTTACGAAAAATGCGCGTGTATGACACTCTGTTAAAGCAAAATTTTTAAATTTTAAGGAATTTTATTTCTAAATTTATATATCAATAAGTTGAAAATTAAATTTATTATGTTAATTTTGCACTTAAATGTTAAAATTTAATTCTCTACTCAACTCTACATTATTTTTTAATGTTTATTTTTTAAGAAGTTTTTTATATTTTTTTATAATTTACAAAATCTCTTAGAAGATTTTTAATAACTAGGATGGACTTTAAATAAACTATTTATGAAAAAATCATTAATATGGCTTCTGACGGTTGTAATGGCGATTGCTATTGGGTCCCTGCTATATTTTCAGATTATGTATCTTGAAAATATGGTTAAGATGCGTGAAGAGCAGTTTTCGGAAGGTGTGATGCGCGCGCTTTATGCCACTTCCGACAATCTGGAACGTGAAGAGACTCTATATTTCTTGGAGCAGGATGTCAATATGATTGAATCGAGCTTCTATAACGACTACTCTGCAGGTGGTGAGACAGCCACCGAGCCCTCTCCCACTTCGTCGTATAACACAAGCGGTTCTACAATTACATTCCCCTCGCCCACTCTCAATCCGAGCCAGCGCTTCCGATCGATGCAGGAGGTGATTCGAAGCCAGTATCTATATCAGAAAGGTCTGCTGACCGAAGTTATTTTGAGCATATTACGCGATTCCGGCTCTCGACCCATCACCGAACGCGCCGATTCAACCGTGATTAGTAAAACGCTTCAAATAGAACTTCGTCGCAATGGGCTCAATGTCCCCTTTGTTTTTGCAGTCAAATCGAAGCGAAGCAACATCATTTACGCATCGGAAGGTTATAACCCCGAGCCTAAAAAAGATGTTTACGACATACCCATCTTCTCGAACACGGACACTAATTATATTCTCAGCGTCGGATTCCCAACCAAGAGCACATACATCTTCTCTTCGGTGCGATTCATCATTCCGACTTTGGTACTGACTATAATTCTATTGGTGATATTCCTCTATACCATTATTATGGTATTCCGCCAAAAGAAATTATCGGAGATGAAGAGCGACTTCATAAACAATATGACTCACGAACTCAAAACTCCGATCTCGACCATTTCGCTTGCCGGGCAGATGCTCTCCGAGCCATCGATTCGTAAATCAACACAGTCGCTCGACCATCTTTCGGAAGTTATCACAGAAGAATCTAAACGCCTTCGTTTCCAGGTTGAGAAAGTGCTCCAAATGTCGGTATTCGATAACACGGGTGGTGCACTTAAATTCTCGGAGGTAGATGCCAATACGGTCATTGCCAACGTTGTGAACACATTCAAGATTAAAGTCGAGAAATTTGGAGGATCCATCACAACCAAGCTCGAAGCAAAACAATCTGGCATATGGGTCGATGAAATGCAATTCACAAACGTCATCTTCAACCTCCTCGACAACGCCGTGAAATATATGGACGAAGATCGCGAACCGATGCTAAGCATCACAACCCGCAACTTGTCCGACAACAGATTGCAGATACAGATTAGCGATAACGGTATCGGAATCAAAAAAGATGACCTAAAACGCATCTTCGAAAAGTTCTATCGTGTCTCAACCGGCAATCTGCACGACGTGAAAGGTTTCGGACTCGGTTTGGCATATGTCAAAAAGATGATCACAATATTCGGAGGCACAATCTCGGCCGACAGTGAATTTGGCAAAGGCTCAACCTTCATAATTACACTGCCGCTCGATGAAAACATGAATCGAACAGACAAATAACTACCAAAACGACAAAATTGTTAAAATTTTATGAGGAATTTTATAAATTTAGTTGTTATAAAGGTAGATTAATAAAGAAGTTGTCTAAACTTTATAAACTCTAAAAGAAATATATTTTTTAGACAACTTAATTTAAATAAAGAAATAAAGAAATCAAGAAAGAATATTAATATTAACACCTTATAAAAATGAACGACAAGTTAAAAATACTGCTCTGCGAAGATGACGAGAACCTGGGTATGTTGCTACGCGAATTCCTCCAGGCAAAAGGCTTCAACGCAGACCTCTATCCCGATGGTGACAAAGGTTACAAAGCATTCCTGAAAGGGAAATACGACCTTTGCGTACTCGACGTTATGATGCCGAAAAAAGATGGTTTCACATTGGCCCAAGAGATTCGCAACGTTAACGGAGAGGTACCCATCATCTTCTTGACCGCCAAAGCTCTCAAAGAGGATGTATTGGACGGTTTCAAAATTGGTGCCGACGATTATATCACTAAACCCTTCTCAATGGAGGAACTCGTGTTCCGTATTGGCGCAATCCTTCGTCGTGTAAAAGGCAAAAAGGATCGTGAAGTGACTGTATACAAGATTGGCAAGTATACATTCGATACTCAAAAACAGGTGTTGCTATTCGAAGACAAGACACAGAAACTCACCACCAAAGAGTCTGAGCTCTTGACACTTCTCTGCTCGCACGTCAACGACATCCTTGAGCGCAACTACGCTCTGAAATCAATCTGGATCGACGACAACTACTTCAACGCCCGAAGCATGGATGTTTACATCACCAAGCTCCGCAAGTTGCTCAAAGATGATCCAGCAATTGAAATCATCAACATTCACGGCAAGGGCTACAAGCTCATTGCACCCGAAGGCGATGCCGAAATGTAAACTCCAAAGCTAAGATATACCCGAAGCTGAGCTATATCCGAAGCTGAGCTATATCCGAAGCTGAGCTATATCCGAAGCTGAAGTAAATAACGAAGACACACGTCTCGCTCATCAATATGTATATATGCGAATATATACCACAAACCCATCGAAGCGGGGAGATTGTTTTTAAAACAATCTCCCCGCTTCGAATTTGCTTCGATCCCTGCTCCCCTCCCCACGCAAGCCCTCCGCCCCCTTCAGAAGCGCATCTCCGCTCCCCTGTCACGCCGCTGGGTTACCGCCCTCCCCTGTCGCGCCGCTTTGAGTTCTGTGGGAGGCGGAACGCCGACTCCCAACCCCCGCCCTGATCAGTTGCCGCTCTCCCCTGTCGCGCCGCTGGGTTGCCGCCCTCTCCGGCCGCGCCGCTTTGAGTTCTGTGGGAGGCGGAACGCCGACTCCGTCTAATCGGCTGGCGCTCACGTCGCCCTTGCGCAAACAAAAACTGGCTAATGCCCGCATTCTCTTTTCTGTTTGCAGAATATTTTGTAACTTTGCGGTGTCGTGTCAATTCCGACATTATGTAACGAATAAAAACAATATTTTTATGTCAAAGTTAGGTAAAATACTATACTTTCCTTACCAGTGGCTCATTGCTGGCCCACTCTTTCTGCTGGCCACCATCATCACTACCTTTGTCACTGCAATCGGTTGCACTCTTGGAAACGGTAACTTTTGGGGATACTGGCCCGCTAAACTCTGGTCAAGATTCACCTGCATCATCTTTCTAATGCGAGTAAAGGTATACGGACGCGAAAATATCGACCCCAATACATCGTACGTCTTCGTTGCCAACCATCAGGGTGCCTACGATATATGGGCAATATACGGCTACCTTAACCACAACTTTAAGTGGCTCATGAAAAAAGGTCTCGAAAAAGTATTCCTTGTCGGATGGGCATGCAAATGTGCAAAGCAGGTATTTGTCGACGATTCATCGGTAGCAGGTATTAAAGATACCATCACCAACGCCGAAAAAACGCTTCGCCAGGGGATGTCGGTTGTCATCTTCCCTGAGGGCAGTCGCAGTTGGGACGGAAAAATGATCCCTTTCAAACGCGGCGCATTTATGCTGGCGGCTGAATTCAAACTTCCCGTCGTGCCCATCACCATCGACGGTGCCTTTACAGCAATGCCCCGCACAACCTACAACATGACGCCGACCACAATTCGCGTCACAATCCATCCTCCCATATTCCCTGGCGAGCGTGGATTCAATACTAAAAAACTCATGGCACAATGCCTGTCGGAGATCGAATCCTCACTCCCCGACGAATACAAAAATTCACAAGAATAAGTTGAAACAACATCATGGGGGTCGAACAAAATTCGACCCCTTTTTTATCCCAATAAACAACTTCTATCTAAACTTTGTTAACACTATACAGATATGACTAAACGAAATACTATGCTTCAATATATTACCAACCCTCAGGCTCCGACGTCGATTGCAGATCAGGCGGAAGCAGTGATTAAAGGCGGATGCCGTTGGATTCTTCTTCGCACGGGAGAGTTGGCTGGCGACGAATTAACCGCGGCCGTTGATCGCATCAAACGCCTATGTCTCGACTCAGGCGCGTTTCTTCTTACATATGGCGATGTTGAGATGGCAAAAGAGATGGATCTTGGCGGTTCATTCCTTCTGCCCACTTCGATGCTACCCATGAAGGCCCGAACCTTCCTTGGTCCGGCAGCGGTGATTGGCGTTTCGACTTCGAATGCCGAAGAACTTCGTGCTGTAACATCGCTCGACATTGACTATATCGGATTCCCCCTATCCGAGGAGACAATGGCACGTGAGAATGTTAACGCATTCATTCAGCACCTTGCCGTCAACGACATCACCCTCCCATGTGTTGTATATGGCGACTCTATACGTCGCGATCAACTGGAGGCTATTGTACGTAGCGGTGCCAATGGTATCGCGCTTTCGGATGCTATCGCATTTTCCGACGATATGGTCAAGGCCACTGAAGAGATCATATCAATTATAGGACGTTTCTAATCAGATTATAGAATTCTGGAATAAAAAAATACAGACTATGAAATTCACACAACCCAAATTACCCTATGCCCCCGATGCGTTGGAACCAGCCATTTCGCAAACCACCATCGAATATCACTATGGCAAACATGAAAAAGCTTATATCGACAACGTAAACGCTCTCGTTGAAGGTTCAGAATATGAAGATATGCCTCTCGAGGAGATAATTACCCGTAGTGAAGGTAAGCTCTTCAATAATGCATCTCAGGCATGGAATCATATATTCTATTTCTTCCAATTCTCGCCCACTGGTCGCCGAGAGCCGGAAGGCGAACTTCGCGACCGAATCGTGGAGCACTTTGGCAGTTTCAACGAATTCAAGAAGAAATTTGAAGAAGCCGGGGCTGCACTCTTCGGTTCTGGTTGGGTGTGGTTGTCGCGCGATGCTCGCGGCAAGCTCTTCATCACCAGCGGTAGTAACGCAGAAAACCCGATGACAAAGGGTCTTCAGCCCATTCTTACGTTCGACGTTTGGGAACACGCCTACTATCTCGACTACCAGAATCGACGCGCAGAATACCTCTCGCGCCTCTGGGACATCATCGACTGGGAGATTATCGATAACCGCTTCGAAGGCTACGACATTAGCTAATAAATGTTCAACATAAAAAAGAAGGTCGCGACGATGTCGCGACCTTCTTTTATATTGAGAAGTTATATACTTCTTTACACTTCAAGTAGAAGTTGGTTAAACACCTTCGTAATTAAGCCTCTTTCTTTTTTGTTGTTTTGCGGGGTGCACGCTTTGCTTTCGGCTTTTCGGGTGCCGGCTCAGCCTCAACCTTTACAATTGCCTCATCTGCATAAAGAGCATCTGTGCGAAGCGAAGTAACCTCCTTCTTCAACGATGCAATCTCAGCTGCCTGATTACGGATTGTGAGCAACAATGAGTTCAACTCCTCGTTCTCGATCGACTCCGGATACTGCTCCTCTACACGCACCAAGAAGTCTGCCAATACATTCATATAGTTAGTGAAGGCATCAAACGGTGAGTCATACGGCGAGAATGCCGCTCCACCGGTCTTCTTAGTGCTCATATAATAGAAGTGATCGCTGCTCTGCAAGTATACCCAGTCCTGTTTCAAACGACGGTCTGAGCAAAGGTTAACGCGCTCTGCCACTGCATAGAGCTTCGAAAGTGCCTCGCGCTGCAACTCATTACCCGCCCAAGCCGATACGTCGCGAGCCTCATCAACATCCGACAACGGATACGGAATTGAAAGCTCATCAACCGGCTTCAGCTTTGCAATTGCCTCTGAAGGCGATGTGAAACGCAAACCTTTCTCCTTGCCAAACATCGGAAGTGCCTTCAAGAAATCGAAGATTCCTGAAGATGCAGGAATAAATGAACCAAAAGTATCCATATTGAACGAGAGGTTCACAATCTGCTCCTCGGCAGGAAGCGATGCAAGCCAATCAACATACTTGTCGGCTGTCAACGGATATGCATCCCACATCGGATTATTGAAGTTGAGCGAAATATCCTCGGCCAACTTATCGTTTGTCAGCATCAACTTCACGCTCGGAGCTGTTGCGGCACGATATACGTAGTTAGGCGACTTCCAACCCAAAACCGGTTTCGCACCGTCGGTGAGACAGGTACGGAAACCCATTGCCGAAATCAACATTGCAATGTCATCGTCATAGATGAGGTGTGTATTCGCGAACACCTCGGGCTTCTTACCGAACAAGCGATAAATCAGATCGTCGTGAGCCTTGACTTCGCGCATAAACTCCTCGGGATCTTCGAGCGATGAGAGCGAATTTGAATAAGTGCCCGACATGAATTCCACACAACCTGTGTCGGCAAGTTGCTTCAACTTGTCGATATACTCCGGAACGTAGATCTGGAACTGCTCGATTGCCGTACCGCTAATGCTGATTGCGCACTTAAACTCTCCGTTGCTACGATTAATCATATCGAGCAGCGTGTCGGCCATCGGAATATAAGAGCTGTTGGCTACACGCGACATGATCTCATCGTCGGCGAAATCATCATAGTAGTAGTGGTCGTTACCGATATCAAAGAAACGATAGCGTTTTAGTCTATAGGGCTGATGTATCTTGAAATAAAAACAAATCGATTTCATATATATTTGTTTTACTGATTTATTGATTGAAGTTGTTTACGGGATCTGATTAATATCTGCTAATTACGTTCTTATAGATATCGATAACCTTCTTTCCGGCCTTCTCCCAAGTGATGCCGTGAATCTCTTCGATTCCTTTGTCGCGAAGCGTATTGTGCAAACCGGGGTATGAGATGAGCGCATGCATTGCATCGGCCATCGCATCGATATCCCAGTAGTCGGTCTTGATTACATTTTCCAAAATCTCGGCACATCCACTCTGCTTGGAGATAATTGAGGGCACGCCCATCTCCATTGCCTCAAGCGGCGAGATACCAAACGGTTCAGATACCGACGGCATTACGTATACATCCGAGTCACGGAACATCTGGTATACCTCTTTGCCGCGAAGGAAGCCGGTGAAGTGGAAGCGATCTGCGATATTACGCTTAGCAGCCAACTTAATCATTGCTGCCTCCATATCACCACCGCCTGCCATTACGAAGCGAACATTCTTTGTTTTCTGAAGCACCTTGGCTGCAGCCTCAACAAAATACTCCGGTCCCTTCTGCATTGTGATACGACCAAGGAAGGTAATCACCTTATCCTTGCTATCACGACGCTGCAAGTTGAGCAACTCATCGCTTAGGGGAATTACTGCATTGTGTACGGTTGTCACCTTCGCCGGATCAATGCCATATTTCTCGATCACAGTTTTGCGAGTCAGATCAGACACCGTGATGATATGGTCGGCATTATTCATACCATCCTTCTCGATAGCGAACACTGTCGGGTTCGGCTTTCCGCGCGAACGGTCAAACTCCGAAGCATGCACGTGAATCACCAACGGCTTGCCTGTCACATTCTTGGCGTGAATACCTGCGGGGTAAGTCAACCAGTCGTGTGAGTGAATGATATCGAACGATTCGGTACGAGCAATTACACCTGCCACGATCGAATAATTGTTGATCTCCTCCAGAATGTTATCCGGATAGCGACCTGAGAATTCGATACATCCCAAATCGTTAAGTTTCATATAATTGAAATCGGCATAGATGTGGTCGCGCAGATCAAAATACTTCTGCGGATCCATTACGTGGCCGATGCGCGACTGCACATAGTCCCAATTCACATCGCGCCATGCCACCGGCGTGTTGCACGCGCCGATAATATTGGCAAAGCCGCGCTCCTCGTCGCCATACGGTTTCGGTATCACAAACGATATCTCCATATCGCCGTTGGCATGCATTCCCTTTGTCAGACCGTAGCTCGCCGTTCCCAATCCGCCGAGAATATGGGGAGGAAATTCCCATCCAAACATTAATGCTTTCATATCAATGCGGTTTGATTTGTATCTGATGTTAATAATTTTGTCATCTGCTTCACGGTGCGAATGGTGCGAAGTATCTCGCCTACATTCTTAGCTGCACTTACGGCGCCGCGTCCGGTATAGGGCGGGTTACCATCATACATCTCCGACAACGAACCGATGCATCCCTCGGCCATCTCATCTTCATAGCCAATCAACATGCGCTCAATAAACGACAATCCTGCCAATCCGAAGACTTTGAAATATGCATCTGCATAGAATCCGAACAACCACGGACGAGCCGGACCCTGATGAACGGCATACTCACGCTCGATCGGATTTCCGACATAATTCGGTGTATATGCATAGCTCTTCGGGCTCAATGAACGAAGACCCTTCGGTGTCAAGAGCTCACGAGTACAGAAGTCAAGTACTTTCTTACGCTGCTGACGCGACAACGGTGAATATTCCAAACCGATAGCAATAGCCATGTTCGGGCGAACCTCAAGATCCGTGTAGCTTCCATTTACGTAGTCGTAAAGATAACCGTAGTCGTTAAGGAATGTATCCACAAACGAGCTCTCCATCTTCAACGCCAACTCCTTCAAACCTGCCACATACTCTTCCTCCCCTGTCTCATTCTCGTAAAGTGAAATCAGGAACTTCACTGCATTAAACCAGAGGGCATTAAACTCAAGTACATAACCGGTGCGCGGTATGATGGGCTTGCCGTTGATGGCTGCCGACAACCAAGTGACAGGTGAATTCTGTCCTGCAGTCGAAACCAATCCATTCGGATTTAAATTCAGATTACGAATCTTCTCGCCTCGAACATACTCAACCAATCTGCGCACAACCTCGCCATAACGCTCACGACATTGTGCTGTAGTTGCATAACGACGATACTGCTGAATGGCCCATATTGCCCACAACGGAATATCGGGTAGATCCAGCTCACGGATTGTAGCATCCTTCACGCCCTCATCAATGAGACGGAACAATGCCTTCAAGTATGTATCGAGCACTGCATGATATTCCTCCTCGTTGTCGATTCCCAGCGTACAACCAGGAAGCGCAATCATCTCGTCGCGGCCATGTACACGATACCAAGGATAGGCAGCCATTATGTACGATCCGTCGCTCTTCTTGAAATAGAACTGCTTTGCTGAATTTTTCAAACAGTTAAAGAAGCTGGTGCGACATGTACGGATGCTCAACTCCTCCTCATATGTCTTTTTGAAGTTCTTCGGATCACACTCCTCGGTCGAAGCCGAGAAGATAATGCTCTCCCCTTTCTTTATAGGCAACTCAAAATATCCCGGCACCCAAAGATCCTCTTTGTACGGTATGCCACGATCTTTATCCTTCTGATATTCGATTCCCTTGTACCAATGACCATCCTGTACCCATTCAGGTGTCTTTGAGAACTGCATGAACAATTCGGGATAGCCTTGATAGAGACATGTTGCCTCGCCATTCTTTACCGGACGAGTGTCGCGGTTCAATGCGTCGTTCTCTACACACAAGGCATTTGCATTGCGGAACGCCAACATCGGACGGAAACGAAGTGTTGTCGGTGAATGAGCATCAAGAAGCGTATATTTAATCAGAATTCGATTCTGGTGCGAAATGAACACCTTCTCTTTGGTCAATACAACACCTCCTACGCGATAAATCATTCGGGGCACCGACTCGCAATCGAATTCTCGAATATACTTATGACCATTCGGACTGAAAACATTGTCACCATACTGGTGCAAGCCAAGATTAAACGAAGCTCCATGCTGAATCACAGACTCATCGAGCGATGAAAGCAATACGTGCGCCTGATCGTCCATGTCCGAAATAGGTATCACCAGAAGTCCGTGCTGCTTGCGGGTGTTGCATCCTACGATGGTCGTACAGTGGTACGCTCCGGCTTTATTCGTACGCAACATCTCCTTCGGCAAACTCTGCTCCAGGTTGATCATAAGATTCTTGTCAAATTTAAGATAACTCATGATGTTTACTTTATACGGTTTTTATTATTTTTCTATTTGTTTGCACCTCTTCTCCGATCTTTACCTTCAAAGATGTACTATTAATTATGTATAAATATGCATCTCGACCTCGGCTCGCACCTTTATCGAAATGCTGTTTAGTTAGTTCTGTTTTTGATTCCTACAAAATTATATAATTTTTCGCACATTTCCAAACCATCTATTTGTCAAAGTTATATGTTTTGCAACATATTTCTTTTCACAAGACATGTTTTTAACGAATTTGTAATATAATTGTTGCAGGCTTCACCCCCTTGGCCGTAGCAGTGAAACGTAGCTCACCTGCCTTTTTACCGCCGCGCACTATCGCTGTTGCAGCCCCGCTGAACAGCTCTATTTCCGGTTGCTGAAACGACGACAACGAACGCGGGTCGCCATTGGCCGTAGCCTCAAAACTGCCCTCTCCCTTCACCGCAAATTTCACTCTTCTCGCATCTGTTGGAATTATGTTTCCCTCCTTGTCTGCAACCTGAACCGTGATATAAGCAAGCTCGTCGCCATTTGCCAAAAGCTCCTTTCGATTTGCAGTCAATACCAGATGGTCGGGTTTCCCCGCAGTGCGAAGCGTCTTTACAGCCGCCTCACGTCCATCTTTATCGTATGCCACCACTTTCAACTCTCCCGGCTCATAACGAACGTCGTTCCACATCAATCGGCATCGGGTCTGCAACGTCGAGTCGTTAAACTCACGTACACCCTGGCTCTTGCCATTCAAAAAGAGTTCCGCTTTCGGATAACTCGAGTACACAAATACCGGCGTCACCTCTCCTACGCGATCGGGCCAATTCCAGTGAGGCAAAATGTGCAGTGTCTTATCGCTCTCATTCCACTGCGAACGATACAGGTAATATCGGTCTTTGGGCAAAGACGCCAAATCTATGATACCGAAGACCGAACTATGATTCGGCCACGCATCCGTATCATATGGCGACGGCTCGCCCAGATAATCAAAGCCTGTCCATACGAACTGACCCAACACCCACGGCTGCTTATCCATATAAAAATCTATATCGGGAGTATTCGACCAATCGCATGTCTCATTGTCATAACTCGACGACTGATTGTCGGGCGTCCGGACCGTATTATGGTATTTTTCAAAACTCACCGGAAAGTGATAAACACCGCGCGACGATACGGTAGAGGCTGTCTCCGAACCCAAAATCATGCCTTGAGGCAATTGCCCAAGTGCTTTTTCATATCGGTCAGGCTTATAGTTAAAGCCAGGGATATCAAGCGCAGCCGCAAAACCATTCTGCAACACCGGATTAATGTTATCCATACCACATGTCACGGGGCGAGTCGGATCTAATCGCTTCACCAACCCCTGCAACATCTGCAATTCATCCATTCCGGTCGGTCCCCATTGACTCGGAACCTCATTACCAATCGACCACATCACCACCGACGGTGAATTGCGATAATGCTTCACCATATTCGTTATGTCGCGCTCTGCCCATTCACCGAACACCGAGCCATAGCCATTGGGCGATTTGGGACGGAATCCCCAGTCATCGAATGGTTCAACCATCATCATCATTCCCAACGAATCGCATATCTCAACCAGTTCCGGCGCCGGCATATTATGCGAAGTGCGAATGGCATTAGCGCCCATATCTTTCAGCATTTCTACCTGATGAATCAATGCCGAACGATTCACAGCCGCCCCTAAGGGTCCTAGATCGTGATGATTACATACACCTTTAAATTTTGTTGGCTTACCGTTCAATCTAAAACCAAGCTCCGGCAGATACTCCAGACTGCGAATACCGAAACGCGTGCTATAAGTGTCCAACAATTCATCGCCACGATATATGCGCGTAACTGCTGTATATCGCGTTGGACTCTCCGTACTCCAAAGCGCCGGATTACGCACCAAAAAACTCTCTCGATAATTTTGACCTCGCGCCACATACAAATGACGTTTTGATTCAATTACTTTTCCATCCGGAGCCACAATATCGGTCTGAATCTGCAGTTTTTCATTCGGTGTCGCACCTGCCACCTCCGTTTCAACCACAACACTGGCTTCATTCGCATTCACAACCGGAGTTGTGACCTGTGTTCCCCACACGGGCACATGCACACGATCGGTCGAAACAAGATGCACGTTACGATACAGACCTGCCCCAGGATACCATCGCGATGCGCGCTCAAAATTCTCGAGCTCTACTACCAGTTCATTCTCACCCGGCACTACTGCCTTCGTCACATCAGCAAAAAAGGAGTTGTAACCATACGGCCAATAAGCAACCTCCACCCCGTTCACTTTTACGTGGGCATTACTCATTGCGCCATCGAATATCAATGTAATTGCACGTCCGGCAGTGTCCGCAACATTGAATGTTCGACGATATGTGCCCTGACCCAAAAATGGCAGTCCACCCGTGCGTCCGGTTTTAGCTGTGCTCTGACGCTCTCCGTTCTGTTCCACAGCCACAACCTGCAAGTCATGTTTACGATCAAACGGACCATATATTGCCCAATCATGCGGCACTCTTACCGACTGCCACTTGGTCGTCGCTTCTGGACGCCCCTTTGTAAAGAACCATCCCTCCTTCATGGTCTCGACAGTGCGCTCCGCCAAAAGCGGAGTCACTGTAGAGAGCAGAAGAAGGGACGATACTATCGCTTTATTCTCTCCTTTCATTCGGACTATTTCATCGATATTATTGAAATTACTTTGTTGTCAATGCTGCCAAAGCTGTGGTCTGTTTCGCAAGTGCAGATACGCTTGGTGCATCCTGTTGCAAAAGCTTATATGCTGAATTGAGTGCACGTTTAATCTGCTTGCGAGCCTCGTAATCTTTCGTACGACTCAATTCCTTCTTTACCTTCTCAATCTCATTGCCCAATGCGATGCGAGCCTCAATCATGGCATGGTGCTGGTCGAAGGCAGCGTCGCTCATGGCATGCGCGCCATCACCTACAACCGGTGCAAGAGCCTGCGCTATCTTATTATATCCCTTGGCATAGACATAATCATTCTTAATCATATCCGGGTTGGCCGCACCACTTTCGGTCACAAGCGGTGTATAAAGATCCACATATTCAGCGCCATTACCTGCAGCCAAGTGTTTAAGCTTTCTGTTCATCGGAATCACACGGTCGGCATTATGCTGGGCGTTCAATCGGGGCAACTGCGATGTTATCACCAACTTCGTCTTCTCGGCCGGAGCATAACTGCGCACCTTCTCTATCACCTTCTGATATTCGCGTGCAATAGAATCAAAATCGTTGGTGCCGTTCGTTTCAATCAAACCCATATTCAGAATCACCATTCGCGGAGTCTTCTTACGCTCCGGATTCGTAGCAAAGATTGCCTCCATTGCTTTTTCCCATTGCGAAAGACGAAGACCGCCATAACCCCATTGTGTTCCGCGACTTTTTACATTGGGTGAATTTAGCAACTCATGCCATTCGCCGCCATGCACCATCTCATCACCAATGAAAAGGACATCGTTCTCGCCTACCTCTTCGGCGCTCCAATAAGTTGAACGCATTCCCAAAGAGCCGCGCATTCCCGATGCATTTTCCTCGAACTCCGCGGGGTATGATGCCGGAGTGCCAACCATGGGCGCAATGATATCGGTCCAGATTTTGTATCCTTTGGCTGTGATATGCAGACGGTCGTAGCTTATCTCTCCCTTTGGCACCCCACCCATCGAATCATAAAGATTGACATAGGTTGCACCCGTTTCATCGCAATGACGTTTCAACAGCGCGTTCGTGGCGCGGAGCTTCTCATCTGTACGAATTCCCACATTCGACGGCAATATGCTCTGCACATAGATCTGTGTGCGAGGCGACTCTGCCTGAAAACGATCTATAATGGTGCGGATCTTACCCGCCACCATAGACGGACTGTCAATGCCATGCGTGCCAAGATCGTTCGTTCCAATGCCGATAAATACTTTTGCAGGATGACCGGCTATCAGACTCTCTACATTATCGATCAACTCCTGTGTCACAGCACCCGAGTTACCACGATTCACGATTAGAGGATTGCTTCCGAAGCACTCCCACCACTCATTCATATTGGTGATTGAATTACCGAAAAACACTATATTCTGATTCGAAACCGGAACGGCTTTGAACGAAGAGTAGCGATGATTACGAAACGGTATGTCGGCCGATGCCGTCAACGAACCCGCAATGCCACATGCAATCAGAAACGTACGCATCACGCGACGCAGTCGCACATTATAGAACGGGAACGGTAAATAGATTTTCTTCATGGTTTGCCTTCATTTTTTTGATGTACAAAAATAGAAAATATATAGGAGATATATTTTGAATCAACTGTTAAATTTTATTAATTTTATCATTTTTTATTTATAATTTCAAGAAGTTATCTGAACATTCATTCAGACTTCATTCGGAAATTTTCGCGTTGTTTACACCTTTTATATAAGGAGTAAATTTCCAGTTCCGAGATATTTTTATTAATTTTGGGCTATGATTTCGATTAACACTCTTGGGGTGGAGTTTTCCGCACGACCCCTATTCACGGATATTAGCTTTGTCATTAATAAGAATGACAAAATTGCACTTGTCGGCAAAAATGGCGCCGGCAAATCTACTTTACTCAAAATCCTGGCCGGACTGCAATCTCCTACTTCGGGTTCTGTATCAAAACCAACCGACGTAACGATAGGCTATCTGCCTCAGCAGATGAAGCTTGCCGATAGTACTACGCTTATTGAAGAAACGCGAAAGGCCTTCAGCGACCTCCTTTCAATCCACGAAGAGATCGACCGACTTAATCGTGAATTGTGCGAACGCACCGACTACGAATCTGAGGCATATGCCAAAATTATCGAGCACCTCGAGTTTCTAAACCAACGCGTTGCCATCGAAGGCGCAGAAAACGTCGATGCTGAAATTGAACGCACTCTCACCGGTCTCGGTTTCTCGCGTGCCGATTTCAATCGTCCTACATCTGAATTCTCAGGCGGTTGGCGCATGCGTGTTGAACTTGCCAAGATTTTGCTCCGTCGCCCCGACGTTCTGCTCCTTGATGAGCCCACCAACCACCTCGATATCGAATCGATTCAATGGCTCGAACAATTCATGCAAACCAAAGCTAAAGCCGTTGTCCTGGTTAGTCACGACCGCGCATTTCTCGACAACGTGACGCGTCGCACTATCGAAATCTCTTGCGGGCGTTCGTACGACTATAAAGTTAACTATTCAAAATTTGTCGACCTTCGCGTAGAGCGTGTCGAACAACAACGACGTGCCTACGAAAACCAGCAGAAACAGATAGCCGACATCGAAAGCTTCATAGAACGTTTTCGATATCAAGCCACAAAGGCTATTCAGGTACAAAGCCGAATTAAACAACTCGAAAAGATTATTCCTATCGAAGTCGATGAGGTTGATAACACCAGACTTCGCCTCAAATTCCCTCCGGCTTCGCGCACCGGCGACTTCCCTCTTATCCTTGAAGATGTAGGTAAAGCATATGGCGAGCATCAAGTGTTCGATCATGCCAACTTCTCTATTCGACGCGGAGAAAAGGTGGCTTTCGTCGGCAAGAACGGCGAAGGTAAGTCTACACTGGTGAAGTGTATCATGAACGAAATTCCGTTTACTGGCAATCTTAAAGTCGGACACAATGTCAAGATTGGGTATTTCGCTCAGAACCAAGCACAGCTGCTTGATGAAAACCTCTCTGTATTCGAAACTATCGATAATGTGGCCGTTGGTGATATCCGCACCAAAATTCGCGACATTCTTGGCGCTTTCATGTTCGGAGGCGAAGATATCGACAAAAAGGTCAAAGTACTTTCCGGAGGCGAAAAAACGCGCCTGGCCATGATCAAGTTGCTGTTGGAACCTGTCAACTTCCTCATCCTCGATGAGCCTACCAACCACCTCGACATGCGCACCAAAGACATTCTCAAAGAGGCTATCCGAGACTTCGACGGGACTGTTATCATCGTTTCGCACGATCGATATTTCCTCGACGGACTCGTGGATAAAGTCTATGAATTCGGTGGTGGCATGGTGCGTGAAAATATTGGTGGCATATATGAGTTCCTAGCACGCAAGAATATGTCGAACCTGAATGAACTTGAACTTTCCAAATCTCCTACCAAAGCCAATGCAGAAACCGGTAAATCAACGGAGACATCTAAGGCAGAACCCACCCCGTCGAAATTAAGCTACGCCGAACAAAAAGAGCGTCAACGAATGATATCAAAGGCCGAAAAAGCCGTCAAAAATGCAGAAGCTGAGATTACGAGACTTGAAACAGAAGTGCAAAATATTGAACAAAAAATTTCTGCAGGCGATACCTCCGAAGAGACTCTCAATGCCTATGCCGAGACTCAGAAAAGGCTTGAAAATCAAATGTCGGTGTGGGAATTAGCACAGATTGAGCTCGACGAATTAATGCAATAAAAGCCCGCTCTAAATATAATAATTATGAATCAAGATAGAGATACACAAATACAACACGGCATTGAGCGTAAGAACCTCGATACCAATGTTGACCCGAAACAGGATTTCTACCATTATGCCTGCGGTGGCTGGATGGCAAACAATCCGCTTAAACCTGAATATTCGCGATATGGCACGTTCGACGAACTCCGCGAAAATGCGCGCAATCAGCTGAAAGATCTTATCCTAAATCTTTCAAACGATCCCGATGCTAAAATACAAGGCACAAATGCGCAGAAAGTTAGCGACATATATGCACTGGGAATGGATAGCGAACGCCTCAACCGCGAAGGTGCGGCCCCGCTCGAACCTATGCTTAAGAAGGTCGAAGAACTGACCGACCAAAACCTCGAAGAGATAATAGCCTGGATTCACAACGGACTGGGAGGTGTGTTCTTCGGCACAGGTGTCGGTACAGATGCGCGTGATTCCGATTGGAATGTGATGCATATCGGTGAGGTGGGGCTTGGATTGGGCGATCGCGACTACTATCTTGAAAAGTCGGAGAGCAACGATAAAATCATGGCCGCTTACGAAACCTATATCAAGCGTGTGATGGAACTTATCGGCTACAATCAAGATCAACAAGAGCGCGTTTGGCAAAACGTCATAGCGATTGAAACCGAATTTGCAAAACACAAAAAGACTCGCGAAGAGCGTCGCAACCCGCAACTCAGATACAATATGATGAGCATCGATGAGATAAAATCTAAATATCCAAACATCGATTGGGATTGCTACTTCAACGCACTCGGCGTGGAAAACGTCGAGAAAGCCAATGTTTCGTCGGTTAAGTTTATGGAGTTCCTAAATACCTATCTCCCAACCCTAACAACGCAACAGATAAAGGATTACATGGTATTTGACCTCGTAACCAACGCATCGAATCTACTGAGCGATGACTTCCAAAATGCCAACTTCGAGATGTACGACAAAACCATGTCGGGCATCGAAGAGATGGAACCCCGTTGGAAACGCGTCATGACCATCCCCAATTCTATGTTCGGAGAGGCTGTAGGCGAACTCTATGTAAAGAAATATTTCCCCGAGGAGAATAAGGTTTACATGAAGACTTTGGTCGAAAACCTTCGCAAGGCCTTGGGCAAACATATCGACAATTTGCCGTGGATGAGCGATGAAACAAAAGCAAAAGCTCACGAAAAATTAGCAACATTCACCGTCAAAATCGGCTATCCCGACAAGTGGAAGGATTATTCAGGCATCACAATCGACCCAGCCAAAAGCTATCTTGAAAACGTGAGCGAAGCATCGAAATGGTATGCACGCGATAATTATTCGAAGATGGGTAAGAAGGTCGATAAAGCGGAATGGCACATGACGCCTCAAACCGTTAATGCCTATTACAACCCAACAACCAACGAAATCTGCTTCCCTGCCGGTATTCTCCAGGCTCCATACTTTGATTTGAGTGCAGACGATGCGCAAAACTACGGTGCAATTGGAGTTGTAATCGGACATGAGATGACCCATGGTTTCGACGATCAGGGCCGCCAGTTCGACAAGGACGGCAATCTGAATAATTGGTGGAAAGAGGAAGACACAGAACGTTTCACCAAGCTTGCCGATGCACTGACTGAGCAGTTCAATGCCATTGAAGTGGCGCCAGGCGTTACAGCCAACGGACGCTTCACTTTGGGCGAGAATATCGCCGATCAAGGTGGTTTACGTGTTGCTCTTACAGCTTATCTCGATTCTATGAAGGATAAAGAACTAAAAGATATCGACGGCTTCACACCCCTGCAACGTTTCTATTTGGCATATGCCAACGTATGGGCAAACAATATCCGCGACGAGGAGGTGCTGGTTCGCACCAAAACCGACCCCCACTCTCTTGGTGAACATCGCGTCAATGCAACGTTGCGTAACCTTCAACCCTTCTTCGACGCATTCGGAATCAAAGAGGGCGATAAGATGTTCCGTCCCGAAATCGAACGTATCATAATTTGGTAAGTGCTATGTACGGATTAATTGGATTTCCTCTTGGACACTCATTCTCTCCCGGATATTTCAGGGAGAAATTTGCACGCCTTGGCATTGACGAACAGTACGAGCTCTTCCCCGTCGAATCAGTCGACGAATTACGAACTCTATTAGCCGAGATTCCTAATTTGAAAGGGATAAATGTTACAATTCCACATAAGCAGGCAGTTATTCCACACCTTGATTCCCTCTCAGAAGCCGCACGTGAAATCGGAGCTGTAAACGTAATCAGAATTCGACGTAATGATTCCGGTTTAATTACGGCTCTGGAGGGCGACAACTCTGACTGGATTGGATTTGCCGATTCGTTGCGTCCTTTGCTACGACCTGATGTGAAGCGTGCTTTGGTGTTAGGAACCGGCGGCGCATCTAAGGCCGTTGCATTCGCTCTCCGCAAACTCTCAATCACCCCTACACTTGTAAGCCGGAAAGCCGATCCTGTAAATGGAATCATATCATATCAAGACATCACGCCTGAAATCCTCAAGGAGTCTCTGCTAATTGTAAACACCACTCCCCTCGGAATGATGCCAAATGTGCATACGGCCCCTGAGATTGATTATGAATTACTCTCAGAGCAACATATATGCTATGATCTTGTATATAATCCGGAGACCACCGAGTTTATGAAACGTGCCACCCTACGCGGTGCAACCGTTAAGTCCGGACTCGAGATGCTTCATCTTCAGGCCGATGCTGCTTGGGAGATTTGGAATAAATGAAGTTGTTTAAACAACTTCAATAGTTATCCTTTTGATGGAGAGATTTCTTAAAATACACACCCTTGTTTTACCACTTGTGGGTATAGCCGTCGGTATTGTATTGAGCAAAAATCTCTCCCTTTCCCTTTTTGCCGGAGAGATTCTATGCCTCTTCGGCATCGCTTTTTATATAGCGCTGTCATTTATAGGACGCAGAAATTCATCGAACGTTATCAAACTTCGTCATCTCGCTAAATATCACTATATCTGGCTTTTTCTACTCTCCATCGGTCTGGGCATAATAACAGTACGCCATAATGCACCCCAACTCCCACCTGAAACTGAATTACAACAAGCCCCCTCTGCATCTGGACGGGTAATTGATATCACTTCCAAAGCTGAATACGATCAGGTTGTTGTTGAACTGATTGACATACATTTTAGAAACGGCAAACGTTTTAAATGCAAAGAAGCAAAAGCTATTCTACTAAGCACCGACTTTAAGTCACGCATCGACGATATTGTTGTTTTCTCGCTCCACGCTCTTCCTCTCACGCCATCGAGCACTTCCTTTAATACCGGATATGTAGACGCATTAAAGCGCCGTGGAATTCTATTTCTATCTGAAGTCGAAGAGGATGAAATTCGAACCATCGATCACAGACAGACTCTCCGAGGATTTTCAAATCTCATTCGCACACGTCTTGAAACAAAGATTGAGAATACTCACCTTAATCGCGAAACTCAATCGTTCCTAATCTCCATTCTTCTTGGCGACCGCGATTACCTTGATTCAGACACACAGCAACTCTTTGCCAATGCCGGTGTGGCTCATGTCTTAGCCCTCAGCGGAATGCACATAGCCATCATTGCGGGTATTCTGCTTTGGGTTCTTTATCCCCTCAACTTTATGGGTAGGGCCAAATTAAGAATGGTGATTACTGCCATTGCACTCTGGGGCTATGCCTTGATAACAGGTATGTCGCCATCAACCATAAGAGGCTGCGTCATGATTTCAGTTGCCACGTGTGCCCTATTAGCCGAACGAAAACGATCTGCCGTAAACTCACTTTCGCTTGCCGCCATTTTAATACTGCTTTTTAATCCGGACGCCATCGCTGACCTTGGATTCCAACTCAGCTTCATCTGTGTCGGTTCACTTCTCGCCTTTGTCGAGACCTTTATACCATTCGACCATCACAAACAGCCCTGGAGCTATCGCTGTGCCACAATGATTATTACTACCCTTGCCGCCACATTCGGGTCATGGATTCTCACTGCCTATCACTATGGTAACTTTCCTACCGCCTTTCTTCCATCTAACCTGATACTTCTGCCTATTCTCCCTCTATATATATCATTCGCAGTGTGTCATATATTGTTACTGTGGCTTGGAATCGAATCGCATCTGCTGACAAATTGCCTCAATTGGGGATATGAAGCCATAACTAAGTTTCTTGATTTTTGGGGCTCCGATAGTATTTTACATCTTGATATTTCTGTATCGAGCGTAGCTCTCTGGTTTGTCGGCATTCTTCTCTTCGCTACCTATATCCACCTCTTCCGCAAGAACACAATACTATATGTCTCTGCCGCCTGCTGCTCTATGGCAATCCTCATTATCCCCTTTACACATCCTGCGGTAAAAGATAAAAGCTATATCATCACAAACTTCAAAAATAAATTGGAGGTTGTAACGATGCATAACAGCCAAGAACGGAGATTAGAAATACCACAAAAGGCCGTTAGCGGACTGCGCATTGGAAACCACTGCATCATATTCATCGACTGCTCTGTTGACAATGCAACTCTCTACGCTCTCGACAATAAACTCCGATCGAAAAATCTACATAAAAAAATCGTCCTTGCGGATGGATGCCGTAAAGACGATTTAAAACTTATATGCAACCGATATCGGAATGCGCATATTCTGCTGCATCCATCGATTCATCATAAACGTGAACCTTTATATACCGACTCGCTCCGTAAGCTTGGTGTCACACCTCACTCACTTCGCAAGTCTCCTTGTTATGTATTAGCGAATTCTATCGATTGAACGCAACTTATGATAATCGGACGAAATACGATTCACAGCACCCAACACAGCTAAAAACGCCACAAACGGTGCAAATGCCATCGACGACACATTCACAATATAACCAAGCGGATTATAGTAGCAATAATATACGCCAAGTCCCACAACTGTCAAAAGAAACAGAAGTTCAATCATACACATACGTTTCTGCAGACGCAAATTGCGATATAAGAAGATATTTACCAACGGCAAAAGTGCGCACATCAACGACATAATGAAGAAAGGAATTGTGTGCATCACACTTCCTGCAACCGCACCGCCCGTGGGTTGACCTTCAACCACAAAACCCTGAGCTGTGAAATTAATAGTCTGAGTTACAGTCTGTGCCTGACCTAGCGACAAAAAAGAGAAAAGGCCCATCACAACAGCCGCAATAAGCAACAGGACAGACTGCCATCTTTGAATTACCATATCCTTGTTAATTTTAAATTTCGTTATGTTTTAATTTTAATCTGTATTTATAACGCAAAATTAACAAAAATAGCATAAACTTTAGCTATTTTTGTTAAGAAGTTATTAAACGAACACTCACGCCATTCAGTTTTTGAACACATTCATGACATATTCGACGATTTTGGCGTAATTTTTGTTATACTTTAAGAAGTTATTTTAAATAACATCAATTTCTCGAATTAATAGTTTAATCTTATGACTTTAGAGAATGTAATTCAGAAATGTGCTCAAGCAACCAAGCTTCTTGATGAGAAGCGTATTGCCGAAGCCATCGAACTACTCGAATATATTGCACACGAAGAGGGAAACTTCAAAATTGTCGATGATATTCAACGACAAAAACAGACATATCAATATATGATCCATTACCTTCTTGAAGGTATGGAAGATAGCGCACGCCCTACAATGTATGCCGACATCATCGCATCCTTACGCCACGATGCCGACCTTCTCCTTATCAACAAACAGGAGAAAGATTCGCCCAACACATACTTTGCAACACTGCGCATGACTCGTATGTCGCCCCTCGATCCAATCAGCTTCTTCGACGACATTAAATCATTGCAAGATGAGATTACCTTGCGAGGCGAGGAGAATCCTGATTCGCTCGATGCACGCCGACAACTATACGGACAACTATACAAGCTGTTCGATAACCTCTATGCAGTGGCCGGTTGTCGCAGACTACTCCGCGAGACTGTGAATTACATAGCAGCTCACCCCAATGATGTGCAAATACCTGCCCTCGCTATCTCAGCCATAACACTGGCTCTGCTGAAATATTACGATCGCGACCGATTGTTGGCGCTTATCGACATCTATCTCCAGGCACAAAACGAAGAGGTAGCGGCGCGAGCACTGACAGCGTTGCTCATCGTCCTGCGCCATAACGATACCCGCGCGGCCGCCGATCCCGACGTGATGCAACGCCTCACCCTACTCGGCGACTCCGACAAGATATACGCACAGCTTCGAGAAGTGCTTGCAAACATTCTGCGCACTCGCGACACCGACCGTGTCACCTCAAAGATGCGCGACGAAGTCATTCCTGAACTCATGAAAATGAAGCCAGATATGCTCCGAAAAATGCAAGACTCGGCAATGGATCTTGAGAACGCAATGCTTGAAAACAATCCCGAATGGGCCGACATGCTCGAAGAGAGCGGCTTGGCTGCAAAAATTCGAGACCTGAACGAGATGCAAGACGAAGGTGCCGACCTTCTTATGGTTAGCTTCTCAAACCTCAAGAACTTCCCGTTCTTCTACTCACTGCCGGCTTGGTTCTTGAAATTCACAACGACAAATCCGGAAATTAGTCTCGACCCGGAAACTTCTGCCGTAGTCGATACGCTGCTTCAGTTCGATGTCACAATCTGCGACTCTGACAAATATTCATTAGCCATAGCAATGCAGAAAATGCCCGAGTCTCAACGAAAGATGATGAACTCGCAATTCAGTATGCAATTCCAACAGATGAGAGAGAGTATGGGCGACCGTCTTAAAAGTTCTGACAGCAACTTCAGCCGATACTCCACCCTCTTTATTCGCGACCTATATCGCTTCTTTAAACTCTTCCGCAAACACAAAGATTTTGAGGATCCTTTTGCCAAAACATTCAACTTCCTTGACCTGCCTGTGATTGGAGAAATTCTCTCAACTACAGAAGTGATGGACCTCGTCGGAGAATTCTACTTCCAACGTGGCTATTATGCCGATGCCTTAAGAATATTCAAGCTTATGGAATCGACGTCGGCCAATAATGCTGTTTATTGGGAGAAACTCGGATTCACACTCCAGTCGCTCGGACAAGACAACGACGCCTTGACTGCATATCAGCGCGCAACTCTGCTCAAAGAACCAAGCGAATGGCTGATACGAAAACTGGCCATACTGAATCGTCGAATGGGCAATCTACTCGATGCTGCCGAATATTATCAGCAACTATTAGAACGTAACAGTGACGAAATACCGCTTCTTTTGAATCTGGGAGCCGTATACTACGAACTGGGAGATCTGAATGAGGCTCAAAAACAATACTATCACGCCAACTACCTTGATCCGGAGAATCTTAAAGTGCTTCGCGCTTTAGGATGGACTGAGTTGCTCTTAGGTCGAATTGAGAAAAGCGAACGCATCTTGAGCCGCATCGCCAACGACACAAACGCACAACCTGGCGACATCATGAATGCCGGACACGCGCAACTGCTCCTCGGCAACCTCAAAGAGGCCTCATCTCTCTATGCCAAAGCTCGCGCTCTCGACGCACCCCTCTTCGATCGCAGCTACGCCGCCGACCGCCCGACACTCATCGAGCTCGGCGCCGACTCCCTCTCGCTCGACCTCATCCGCGACCACCTCGCCCACCCATAAAGTGTGCTAACTGGCTCATCGCCGCTTTGAAGTGCAGCAACAGGCCGCCGCTTTGAGTTCTGTGGGAGGCGGAACGCCGACAAAGTGCAGCATCTGGGGCGTCGCCGCTTTGAGTTCTGTGGGAGGCGGAACGCCGACACCCCCGCCGTCGCGCACACATAGTTGAAAACAATTAGGCTCGAACACCGTCTCCCCGGTGTTCGAGCCTAATTGTTTCTTGTCTTTATGCCTTAATGAGGCCTATTGTTTTATTTGAGAAGTTCAGACTCAATCGATTCTAAAGCCTCGGCAAGTTCGCGCGAGTACTGCAAGCGATCCTTTACCGATGCGATGCCATGCTGAACTGTAGTATGTTTTCGATTCAACTTGCTTCCAATTGCCGGGAACGAGAGCGCCGTGTGCTTACGACTGAGATACATCACCATCTGACGCGCATCAGCAATGTCACGAAGACGGCTTTGCGAGAAGATTGCATCCGGATTCAACTGATAGTATTCTGCTGTAGCCTCAACAATCATATCAAAATTCACTGCCTTATGAACCGGAGTCTTAACCACATGGCTCATCACCTCTTTTGCCAAGCCCGGAGTAATGGGTGCATTGTCGGAAATTGATCGCAACAAGAGTCCGTTCACAACAGTTTCCAACTCACGCACCGAACCGTCAACATGCGTTGCAATGATGTCCGTAACCTCGTCTGTAAGTCCCAATCCATTGGTACGCGACTTATAATCGAGAATCTTCTTACGCAAATTGTAATCGGGATTCGGCAATTGCTCCACAACACCCCATTTGAATCGGTCGATCAAGCGATCTGCAATACCATCCAATTCCATCGGCGGACGATCACAGGTAAAGATGATGTTCTTTTTGTTCTGTCGCAGGTGGTTAAAAATCGGGAAGAGAGCCTCAGCCGTACCTGTTTTGTTCGATAACTCCTGCAAATCATCGAATAGAAGAACGTCCATCTGCTGGAACCAGTTGATGAATGCGGGAATCTCCTTATTAATTGCAGCATTGGCATAGAGCGTCTGGAATTGACGCATCGGAATAAAGAGTACTTTTGCGCGCGGATTACGCTCACGAATGCGAATACCGATAGCCTGAATCAAGTGTGTCTTACCTACTCCTACGTTTCCATACAGAAAGAAGGGGTTGAATTCCGGCTTACCCGGATTGTCAGCAATACATTCTGCAATTGTTACAGGAAGTCGATTGCTGTCACCTATGCAATAATTCTCAAAATTGAGCGAAAAGTTTAGCTGAGGGTCAAACTCGGCCGAACGACTCTCTACCGGCGCCTTGTTGTATGAGCTTGCGAGTTTGCTTTTGATGGAATGTGAGTAATGCGGGCTACTAATCTTGACGCGTGCCGAGTCATCGTCGGCTACAACATAGATTTCATATTCAAGTCTTACAGCCTGTCCGAATACACGCTTCAACGCCTTGCTCAAGATGTCGTAGAAATCATCTTCGTACTTCTCCATATAGAATTCCGAAGGAAGTCCCAACACCAGGCAGTTATCCGCGTCAGAATATGACAACGGTCGGGCACATGCAAACCATGTGTTGTAACGTTGCTCGCCTATGTTATCACGAATAAGCGTCAAGCATTTTGCCCATTTCTCCTTAAAGTCGATATTCATTGTCGTTTTCTGTTTTTCCTCGTTAATAACTCTATCCCTGGGCATGCACTGTCGTTTTTCGCCAAGACACACCGCATTTCGAGTACAAAATAATAATAAAATTTCCAATAAAAAAAATTAATTTTCTATTGCATATTTCCTATGTTTTTTATTGTACTGAAAATCAACAGAATATTTTTTCTTATTTTTTTATCCGTCTACTATTGGCTTCAAAAGAAATGTGGCCACATTCAGTGAATGGAGCCACATTTTTTATAAAAAGTTCGTTTAAACTTCTAAGTTCCTCCATTTAGAAGACTTTTATTGTTACGTATCGCTTCGGATTCTTTTTAATATCAACTACAAGCGAGTCGACATCTGCGGCAATTCGATTCATTCGATTGTAAAGCTCCGGATCGGTCGACAAACGACCAAGTGTTGAATTGCGGTCGTTTAATTGATTCGACAATTGAGTCAAACTGTTTACCAAAGTATTGACATTCTCGACTGTGGCATTGAGGGGCAACTGTTTCAACTGCGCTGAAAGCACACCAAGATTGCCAACAATTGTATCAAGACCGTTTGTGGCACGGTTAACATTTCCCATCAAATGCGGCACATCGTGATTCATGGTGCGCTGCAGCGACAACGACGATGCATACAAACTTGCAGTGATACCATCCAATCGCGAAATTGAGGTTGAGAGAGCTGGATTCTCCACAAGTCGATTGAGATTTGACAATAACGTGTCTACCTTCGGAAGGATACTATTAACCGTCGGCATAACATCCTGACTCAACGATGCCATCATATCAACCGATTTGCGTGTTGCCACATCACCGCCAACGGGTATCATTGTGTGACTCTTACCCAACACCAAACGCACATATCCCCCACTCAGGAGCGACGATTCAATCTTTGCATAGGAATCTTCCGGAAGACGCAATTGCTTATCGAGCGACAACATTACCCGAATCTTGCCCGGATGGTCATAATTGAACGAGATCTCTCGCACCTGACCAATTTTGTAACCATCAATCACTACCGGAGCTGCCTCGGCAAGTCCTGACACATCCTCATAATCGGCATAATAATAATTGCCTGGATTGAATATATTCTTCCCTTTTAGATAGTCGACTCCAAACACAAATATGGCAATGGCTACAATCACCGATAATCCTATTTGAAACTCCTTCGTAAATATTTTCTTCATAATATTTCTACTCTTCTCTTTGTGGTATTCTTATAGTGGAATATAGATTGCTTAATCATTAAAGCTATCCAACAATAAAACAAACTTTATTGATATTTTGCTCATTGTTGTAGAAATTAGTTAGTCGCAACAGCAACAGCTTCATCATTTCACCTCGCGTTTACCAGATATGATGAATGCCTCTGGCATCTTTTGGCGAACATCGCGCAAGAGTGTTTCCATATCTTTGCGATTTTCACTCTCGCCATATGTATACTTGTATAGACTATTCTCTTTCACTTTTGAGATGGGGCTCAATCCGCAGAAACGTGGATTATTGAGTTTCAGCTCCTCGGACGATGCCAAAACCTGAATGCGATAAACCGTTACAAACTTCTGCAACTTAGGTCTATACCCGCCCTTTCGTTTATCTTCGGTAGTAGATTTCTCTACCACTTTCTGCGAAGCAGTTGCCTTTTCAAGTGCAACCTTATCTGCTGTATTACGTCCTTTTATTGATGTTCTCCTGGTCTCGGTGGCCACTTTCTGCTTGGGCACCACAGCAGTCGGCTCCTCCTCTTTCGTCTCAACTCGGGCCAAATAATCCGACTCGCGGCGCTGCAAGATTGAATCTGTCTTCACATCACGTGCATCCGAAATCTTACGCGATGCATCCGAACGACGACGACGCTTAGAACTATCGGCAGCCGACATATTGGCTACTACCGGTGTCTTGTCCGTACGATTGTTTGTCGTATCGCGCGCCATCAACACTGCCACTCCGTTGCCCTCGAACACAGATGCATTATCGGCAGCAAACTTCACCCCTCCCATATATTCAGCAAAGGCTTTATAGAGAGCTTCACCTAAACGTTGCTGACCTTCGCCTGTCGACATAAAGTTGGCAGTCTGTGGATTACAAATAAAATCAAGCTCTACCAATACAGAAGGCATCGAAGTTGCCCACAACACCCAGAAGCCGGCTTGCTTCACCCCGCGGTCCAAACGTCCGGCATCCTTGACCAAATGACGCTGCGCCTCGTTGGCAAACTTCAAACTTTGAGCCAAGTTTTTCTTCTGTGCCATCTCGAAGATGATATAAGACTCATCTTTCGACGGATTAAATCCCGAATATTTCTGCGTGTAATTCTTCTCAAGCTCAATCACGGAGTTCTCGCGCATTGCAACTTGCAAATTGCTCTTGTCCTTATGCAAACCTAAGGCATAAACCGATGCTCCGGCCACGGTGCGACGTCCTGGATTACTCTTATCTACGGAGTTTGTGTGAATTGAAATAAACAGATTTCCCTTACTTCCGTTGGCTATTGCAGCACGTTCCTGAAGCGTAAGATAGCGATCATCGTCGCGAGTCATCACTACCTTTACATCCTTCATACCCTTGCGGATACGGGCCGCCAAATCGCGTGCCACAGCCAGATTGATATCTTTCTCTTTGACATTATTATCCACTGCTCCGGCGTCCGATCCGCCATGTCCGGCATCAATCACCACCGTGAATCGCTCAGAAGCAGGTGCTTCTGAAGCTGCAGATGGCAGTATGCCCGCTATCGAAACAACTGCTGCTATGATATATCGTGTAATTTTCATCTCCTATTATGCAATTTTTTATGCAATTTTTTCGGTTACTTGCAACACAAACCACACCCCGAGAGTACTTATTCACTGGGATGTGCTAAGTAGCTCACAAAAATTAATGAATTAATAAAACGAAGTTATTTTTGTGCTAATTTGGATGAGGAAGGAAGGAGCATACCTTGGTATGCGACTGACTGACAAATCCAAAGCAGCCAAAAAGAACAAGTTTTATTATTCAAGACTCACTTAATCATAATGTCGATTAATTTTTGTGAGCTACTTATACATTGTCTAAACTTCATTGCAAAGTTACGTCATTTTTTCTCATTCTAAAAGAATTCACATATCTAATTATATTAATATCTCGTTTTTAAACATTTTTTAAATATTTTATTTTAACTTTGTATCGTCATTGCAGTTGTTAAATAACAATGAAGTTGTTTAAACATCTTCAATTTTTTATTTTTAGACACAATGAAGGGCATTGATAAGACTTTCTTTGATTTCGTAGAGCAGCATCGTGGCGATGACCCACAAAAGCTTCTTCTAAAGTATCGCGACAAAATGGATCGCGAACTACTCGACTTAGCGGCCACACAAATCTCCGCTCGTCGCAAATATACAGCTAAACTCGGAGAATTTCTCGACAACTCTGAGTTCATCATTCCAGATATATCGGTAGCTGAACAAGCCTCCGACTGGCGCGTTGCAAACTATCACGCAGCCCTCGTTTGCGGCACACCCAAACTTCTTGAAATGACAGCCGGACTGGGCATTGATGCCTTTACAATGGCAATGTATGTTGGGCAAATGGATATCTGCGAACTTGACCCAAACCGGGCTGAAGCTCTAAAGCACAACGTTGAGGCATTGGGATTGCACAATGTCAGAGTGCACAACATCGACTCAACAACGATGCTTGGTCACCAATATGACTGCATCTTCATCGACCCGGCTCGCCGTAATGCAGACTCACGTCGCTTCTACTCTTTCGCCGATTGCCAGCCCGATATCTTGTTGCATATCAATGCCATGCTCGCATCCGCTCCACGAATCTTCGTCAAAGCCTCCCCGCTTCTGGATATAGACAGCGTATTACACGATCTCCCATTCACCAAGCGAATACGAATAGTAAGCGTCAAAAATGAATGCAAAGAGGTGTTGGTGGAAATTCTCAAAGATTCCAACTTTGAAGGAGTCACGGCTGTTGACCTCGACGATGAAGGCATTAAATCACTCTTTGATATTCCGAGTCAAGAATTACACGATACACAGCGACCACCCATAGCCTCGCTCTCCGACATCCATCCCGGTGCATTCCTATACGAGCCAAATGCCTCAATTATGAAAATAAGCACCGCCGGCAATGCATTATGTCGCACTTTTAATGGTCTAAAAAAAGTTTCACCAAACACCTCGTTATATGTATCTGAAGAGGAAATAAAAGATTTTCCCGGACGTGCAACGCGCATCACTGCACTTCCCGACCGACAGGAACAAAAACGACTTCGTGGAGAACGCTTCAACGTAGCCACCCGTAACTATCCCCTATCAGCCCTGGAACTTGCAAAAAAATTAAAGACTCGCGACGGCTCCAACCGTTTCCTTTACGGCTTTCGCGCCGGAACGGATGCCACTCCGGTAATCGCCATCACAGAACCCATCACCTAAACCATCCCTTCTATAATAAGAAAATGTATCTTACATAAAAAAATGTGTCTTAGCGTTCAATTAAAAACGACACGCTAAGACACATTTTCTTATGTAATCTGATATGTATCAGAAATTCCAACGGAAGGATAATACACACGCCTCAGATGCATACGCCTCAGATGTGTGCGCCTATTATTCATCATCTTACACACTATTCAATACATATTCCATATAGCTACAAAGAACTGATTATCTCTGCCGATAAGCCTGTAATCGAACTAATCAATTCAATATCAAGTCCTTGATTTATCATTGTTCTTGCCACATCGAGCATGGCTTCTTCGCGGCCTTCTGCAAAACCTTCTGCGTAACCTTCTGCAAAGCCCTCTTCGAAACCTTGCGTGTAGCCTTTTCGGGTATAGAACGACATAACATTCATCTCTTCTCGATAAGCTTCAAGCAAGATATCATAGCGGTCCCGCTCTTCGTCAGTCATTGATGCGTTAGCCATTGCATCTTCGAAATTTTGGAGCTCTTCCAATCGCTCCTTGAGACGAGAGGATATTTCAACCATAGCTATATTTTTTAGTACATAAACCCAAAGTTCTTCTTCGCAAATTTAGATAATCTTATTGAGTTTTGCAAATTTATGTATATGAAAGTTTTAATCGCATATTACAAAAGTTACGGATAAAATGAAAGAGGGCTTCGCATTGAAGCCCTCTTTCATTTTATTTGTTGTTTTCTTTTAGATCTTTTTCGTTAAGGTTTAGAAACGAATACCTGTTGAAACCACCACCTGCGAGTTGTTGAAGCTTACCTTAGCCTGGGGTGATGCAAAATCACTACCCGGGTCTGGAGTGAAGGCATGGTACTCTGAGTCCATTCGTTTGTTGACATATGCTAAGTCAACATAAAATCCTTTGTTGCGATAACCAACACCTACTGTAAGATAATTCGTGTCGCGATCAAATCGATAATTAGGTATCGTGCCTGCTGTATAAATCGACATTGAATTGTCGCTTGCCTCAACATTTACCGGCGATGAAACATGGCTATAACCGGCTCTTAAGCTAATCTTGGGCGTTACCCGATATTCAGCTCCGACGCGAATTGTAGATGTCGGACGATAAATTGCCTTGATATCCTGATTCGTCTCATAGTACGGATCATTGTTTACACCACGCTCATTGCTTGAATAGTAATAGTCAAACGGATCGTCGTAGTTATTCAAAAACTCATAATTATCTTCCGAGAATTTCATGCCATTGTATTTAGCCCATTCATAATCGGCCGAGAGGATGAACTTCGATCCAAACACTCCCGCGGCACTTGCCATTAACGTCCAAGGCGTTTGCATACTATATGCATATTCCGCCCAATTGCCGTTATTGGTGATAGCCTGTCCCTTTTCACCATAATAGTTCATATTGGTCTGGGCACTAAAACCCTCCGTTATATTATAGAAGGTTGGAGTATGAAACGCGAATCCGAGTCGCAGCTCCTGAATCGGTTTCAAAATAACACCCAACTGATAGTTCATACCCTTTCCCGTGGCGTTATACTGATTGGTCATACCCCATTGCGATGTTGTTTTGTCAACCTGATCAGTCTGTTTATTTAATACATATGCATTCTGAAGCGATTCTCCATAATATGTATTCAATCGATAATCGAGATTGACAATATCGAAGTTCATACCCCAATATACAACGTCGCCTACGTTTCCTGCAAATGCGATGTTGTACTCATCAACACTGCCTCGTTCAAGGACATCATATATAGCTGTGCCTGTTGTTCCATTACCGAACTGACCTGTCCAGTTCGGATTGTTAACATCTCCATTCGGATTGATCAAATATGAATCATAACCCAAAATGGTGAGCCAAGGCGCTGCGATACCGCCATCGTTAGGGTTGTACGGATCAAAATTAGTAGTAGATTCGACATCCCCCACTGTCAGGCCGGCACTGTTCGCAATGCCAGCTATATAATTCGACATTGAGGTTTGGAGTGCACCAAGATTGCCACTGTAGCGACGGCTATAGTTAGCCTTCTTGTTATAGGTGAATCCGAAATTGAGATATTGCATCATCTCCCACGGGGTCTCGAGCGCACAAACCAAGCCAACGTTATTGGCAATAAAGTTGGTTTTACGATCGTACGATTTCATTCCCTGACTCTGTGAAGCACCTTGAGTTGTAGAGAGGTCGAACGTGATTCCAAGTTCGTTCCATCTGTATATGCCAAGTCCGGCTGGATTCTGCGAGAGTGTCGACAAGTCACCGCCTAACGCTCCGAATGCACCACCCATCGACATGAAGCGCGCAGTTCCTTTTAGGTCAGGTTGCGAAAATCTGTATGCATCAATTGCACTCTGTGCGAACGCCGTTGATGTAAAACAAGCGGCGGCTAAAGCAATATATATCCTTTTCATAATTCAGTGGTTTCGTTATATGGTTATAACAATATTTTAACTGAAGTGTTGAACTTCTGTTAATTTTTCTGTATTTTGTTAGCTCTTTCTATATATTAGCTCTTTTTATATAGAGGGAGTTGAGACTCTAAATAAATTCCCAACTCCCCTTTTAGTTCTACATTTATTTTTTCTAAATTAACGATGACGTCCGCGACTTCCACCGCCGCCGCTGCTACCTCCGCTACTGTAACCTGAACTTCTGCCAGATGAATAGCTTGAACCGGAGCTATAACTGCTTCGGTTGCTCGAACTGCTTGAGCTGCTTGAGCTGGAATTATAACTGCTGCGGCTACTTGAACTGCTGCTTGAACGATTTGTATAGCTATTATTGCTTGAACGGTTGGTATAGCTACTATTGCTTGAACCGCTGGATGTAGACCCGCTTGAGCCTGTCACTCTATGACCGCTCGAGTTAATTACATATCCACGGTTCGACGAACTGCTCTGCGAGCCATACGACCCTGCTGGCGTGGTTGTTACACCTGCATAGCCACCAGAAGTGCGACGATGATTTACAGCGCTTCCACCCTGGAATGTTGCTGACGACGACGGATAGCGTCCACTTGTGGGAGTATAGTTGCCTCCGGGACGTGTGTTCGACGACCAATTAGCACCCGGTCGGTTTGGAGTGCGACCATTGGGACGATAGTCGGCTACATGCATATGTCCCCAATTGGGTGTCCAGCCCCAGCCATAACTCGGGCCCCAACCCCAGCCGTAGTTCGGGCCCCAGGTCCAACTCGGACCCCAGCCCCAGCCATAGCTCGGACCCCAGGTCCAACTCGGTCCCCAACCCCAGCCATAATGCGGGCCCCATGTCCAACTCGGTCCCCAATACGAATCCCAATACCATGGATCGTTCCATCCCCAATAATAGCGCGAACGCCAATAAGAGGGCGAATAAGCAGAGAAGCTTGGTATACCGTTATAGTTATATACAATCTCTACATTTCCGTAGCTGTTGTCCAACACATCAGCAAGTACGTCCGCATTGTCTACTACGATAGTGGGATTGTAATATTTCTGAATCTGCTGTGTATAAACAAAGTCTTCTGCATTCTCTGCATGCTGACCTATGGTGTCAACAGCTGAATTAAAGTACTGCCCTTTTCGATTATAAGTATCGACATCCAACTTATCGAAATCCTTTATATAGTTCTTGCGGGCAGCGCGCTCGCGAGCCTCCTGTGCCGCACGTTTCTCGGCGGCCTCGGCAGCCTTACGCTCTTCGCGTGCCTTCTTCGGATTGTAATATATATCATCGAAATCCTGTGCCTGCAGACCGGAAGTCGCTATCGCCATTAGGGCAAGAGAGTAAAGAATCTTTTTCATGTCAACGGCTTTTTTTATGATTATTACCTATGAAGTTATTCAAACTTATTGATTTTTTTAAACAACTTCATTTATTAAACACTTTCAAACGATTGTTTTCAGTGTAAGACAAACTTTATTTATATTCGTTTAATTGTGTTTCACTCATTGTGACACTAAAATTAGCAATTATAAATGATTAAAACAACAATTATGCAAATAATTTAACAAAATTATTATTTTTTAATCTATTTAGTTGAACTTTACCTCTTTTTTCTCAAAACTTGAGATAGAAATCTCTACATAAGCTGCGGTAAGCGTCAGTATATTCTCCCGATACATCTTCGAGGCATATCCTTTCCTCGCTCGTTTTTCCGTTCCAGCCAAGTGCGAATTCAAACAGATGTCGTTTCTCACCACGACCTTCACGTCCCTCCATACGGAGCAGTCGCACCACTCCATAGCCAAGTGCCTTTGCGGCTTCCTGAATCTCAGAGCCTCTATCAGCAGGAATAATCATAGCCACTCGTCCTCGCCGTGTCATTCGTCCTTTTGAATATTCCAGCAATGATTCGGGAGATAGTCCTGCTTGATGACGCGCTTGAAGACGTGGAGTATCAGGCAACTTTATGCCACTGTCGAAATATGGTGGATTCGATAGTATCAGATCAAATTGCCCATCCGAATCCAACTCCGGTGTGCAGTAATCGCTTAGTCTCACCTCAAGTCGATTGCTCCATGGTGAGTTTGCAAAATTTTCGCCGCACTCCCCCACCGATTCTTCGTGAATATCGATAGCCAATATTGTTGACTGAGCATTACGCTGTGCCAGCATCAGCGATATCACTCCACAGCCACAGCCCACCTCAAGGACTCTTTCCGCACCAAATACATCTGCCCATGCTCCAAGCAACACTGCATCAACACCTACCTTCATCGAGCTTCGATGATGATTCACTTCAAATTGCTTAAATCTAAAGGGAGCACTCATTCTGCTGAATTTGTTGATACAGATTCACCTGCTTTTGCTTTGCGCGAACCTCGACGTTTGTTTCGGCGTCTCGGTTTTGAAACACCCTCCGACGACACAGTTGAATCTCCATGTGCGTGCGATTGCTTCGGTGTAGAGTGCTGACCCGATGGCTTGCGTGGAGCAGATCCCGGTTTTCGGCCTCGATTCGAGCGTCCTCGCGAACCACCTCTCTTTGAAGGCACGACACTCGGATCGGGCGTCTCGCCCAACTCTGCGGGTACCTCGGCACGCGGAATCTCCATCTCTAACATCTTCTCAATGCGACGCATCTTATAAATCTCCTCGGCCGAAACAAAGGTCACCGCACGCCCGTCGCGGTCGGCGCGCGCCGTACGTCCAATGCGATGCACATAATCCTCGCCCTCGTGCGGAACATCGAAATTCACTACCATCTCAATGTCATCAACATCAATGCCTCGCGCCAGGATATCTGTTGCCACAATTACCTTTACCTTGCCCGACTTAAAATCAAGCATCACATTGTCGCGTTGCTGCTGATCAAGATCGGAATGCATCTCGGCCAGTTTATAACCATTGCCGCGAAGTTCACGTGCAAGATTCTTTACCTTCAACTTCGATGATGAAAACACGATCACGCGCTGCGGCGCATTCTCTTTAAATATACCTTTTAATATCTCTATCTTTTGCGGCTCATAACAATAATATACCGACTGCTTTATCTTCTCGGCCGGCTTCGAAACCGCCAATTTGATCTCAGCCGGATCTCGAAGTATTTTTGATGCCATCTGCTGAATTTTCGGCGGCATCGTAGCCGAAAACAACAGGGTTTGACGCTCCTTAGGCAAACGTGCCACAATCTGCATAATATCGTCATAAAATCCCATATCAAGCATTCTGTCTGCCTCATCAAGAATAAAGAACGATACCTTTGACAAATCCACATATCCCATGCTGAGATGTGCCAGGAGTCGCCCGGGAGTAGCGATTACGACATCGGCTCCCATCTTTAAGCTTCGACGCTGCTGATCATAGGTGTGGCCATCGGTTCCTCCGTATACTGCCATACCACTAACAGGCATAAAGTAAGCAAAACCCTGTAGCTGACGGTCAATCTGCTGTGCCAATTCACGAGTCGGAGCCATCACCACGCAATTTACTGCATCCTCCGGAAATCCTCCATCGGCAAGCATATTAATTACAGGCAGTAGATAGGCTGCTGTTTTACCCGTTCCGGTTTGCGCACACGCCAATAAATCGCGACCCTCCATAATGATTGGTATGGCCTGCTCTTGAATCGGGGTACACTCATCGAAATGCATATCCCACAGTCCGTCCAATACATCATCATTGGTTAATATTTCGTCGAATCTCATCTTATATTCCTTATTATTTTCCTATTTTTTTGCAAAGTTAATGAAATTATTTGAGGAAACTTAAAACTATTTTCAACCAAATATGTTATTTAGATAGATTCCATAAAAAGTTTATTCAACTATTCATGGGAACAACAATATTTAAAAACAACTTCAAAAATTCAATATTATGAAGTCCAACAATACTTTTAAGGACCGCATCGTCGGACTGCAAGGCAACCTTTTAAGCTTTGCTTATCAGCTCACCACCAACCGCGAGCAAGCCGAAGACCTACTTCAGGACACAACCTTGAAGGCACTTGATAACGAAGATAAGTATGTTGACAACGTGAATTTCAAAGGATGGATCTTCACGATTATGCGCAACATCTTCATCAATAATTATCGTCAAACAGTACGCAAATCAACTGTTATCGATCAGACAGAAGATCTTTACCACATCAACATATGTCAGGATTCCGGACTCGACACCCCCGACGGATCTTATGCCGTAAAGGAGATTTCAGAAGCTCTAAATGCATTTCCCGAGGAATATCGCGTCCCGTTCAATATGTATGTTGCCGGTTATAAATACAACGAAATTGCGGAAGCAATGGATCTGCCGCTCGGCACAATCAAGAGCCGCATTTTCTTTGCTCGCAAACGACTTCGCGCTCAATTAGGCGACTATCGCTAATTGTCCGCTACCACCCCGACCTCCGGGTCGGATTTGGATGTGAATCCAGTTATAATTACCCTTCTACTATATTTTATATCTAACTAAATTTTCATATGGCAAACGGCAGTTTCTCCTCGAAAGTAGGACTGGTGGCCGCTACAGTCGGATCGGCAGTAGGCCTCGGAAATGTTTGGCGCTTCCCGGCAGAGACGCAAGCAAACGGCGGCGCAGCTTTCCTTCTTGTGTATTTAATCTGTATGCTCGGACTCGGACTCCCGGTTATGCTGGCTGAGTTTTCGCTCGGTCGCGGTGCTAAAAGCAACGCCGAGGGCGTTTTCCGAAAACTGAAACCCGGATCACGTTGGTGGCTCGTTGGCGGTCTCGCTATCCTTGCCTCCTACATGATCCTTTGTTTTTATATGGTGGTGGCTGGCTGGACTTTCGAATATCTCTGGCAGTCAATAACCGGAAGTCTTTATGAATTCAGCGCTGGCGCAGGTGCCACAGAAAGTAGCTTCAGCCAGAAGATGGAGGAATACATCTGTGGCGATTGGTCGCCGCTCATCAATACTTATATTCTTATCGTTCTGAATATTGTAATCCTTTTAGGCGGTGTGCAGAAAGGCATTGAGCGCATGTCAAACATCATGATGCCAATCCTTTTCCTTCTGCTATTTACCTTCGCCATTGTTTCGCTCTCTTTGCCCAACGCTTCCGAAGGTTTGACTTACTTCTTCAAACCTGACTTCTCAAAAATCAATTTCAGTGTCATTGTCAGCGCACTCGGACAAGCATTCTTCTCGCTTAGTCTTGGCATGGGCATCATGATTACCTACTCATCCTACTATCCGAAGAACACCAAACTCGCCCCAACTGCGTTCGTGGTTTCTGTGCTTGAGATGCTTGTGGCCATCATGATGGGTATCATCATTTTCCCTGCCATTGCAAGTTTTGGCATGAGCGACGCCTCCCTGCGTGGCACCACATTGATCTTTGTGACACTCCCTGAAATTTTCGCTCAGCTTCCTCTCACGAGACTGTGGTCAGCACTGTTCTTCCTTCTGCTCTTGGTTGCTGCCGTCACTTCAACTGTATCGATTGCCGAAGTAACCATTGCCTGGATACAAGACAGATTCAAAAAGTCGCGCGTTGTAGCTACATTAATTGTCCTGCTTCCTCTATTTCTTCTCAGCGCAATTTGTTCGCTCTCGTTCGGTTCACTAAACTGGATCAAGATTGGAGGTCTCAATATCTTTGAATTCCTCGACAATACAGCCACCAACATTATGTTGCCGCTCGTATCAATTCTTGTCTGCATCTTTATCGGATGGGTTTTGAAGCCATCTTTCTTCCGCGACGAAATTACCAACAACGGCACTGTAAGCAACAAGGTATTTCCTCTGATTCGCTTCATTGTCAAATATGTTGCCCCCATCCTACTGCTCTTCATCCTCCTCGCAGCAATTCTCTAAACTACTTCAAGCAAAAAACAGCCTCCATTCCAATCTGAAAGTGTAGTTGGAATGGAGGCTATTTTTTGCTTATTTATAACTGCAAGTTGCTTAAACAACTTCTGTTGTCATTTTGCTTTTGGGGTTGTGGTCTGATACTCTTTGAGGTATTCAGGCGTAGAATAAGCCACATCCAAAAAGTCCTGCTCACGGAACGCCTTCTCAGCCAACGCTGTCATATCGCGGGCATGCGGATTCAGCCCAGGCATGACATGCAGATTCGCCGACTCAATCAGGCCTTGAACCTTATCCGAGCCATCACCCATCATCCACACCTGACGTAATGACAACAACTCCGCGAAGGAGTTCGCATCCAGTATCATCGGTCCGGCTTTCACCACCTCATTCAGTGCAAAATCATATGCCGCCGTAAAGACCTCCATTCTGCGGGCATCGATCATCGGAACCAGAATCTCCTCGCCTGTAAAGTCAAAATTACGGAACATTGCCTTGACTGCCAATAGCTTCAGCGTACTTACTCCAATCAATGGAATCCCAAGACTATACGCCAGCCCCTTTGCCAACGACAATCCGATACGCAAACCTGTATACGAACCCGGACCGATGCTCACTGCTACGGCATCAAGCTTGATGTCGCGACGCTTTAGTTCGGCCATCGCCTCCTCGACAAAGGGTGCCAAGTGCTCGGCATGTTTCATCCCCTCCGTATCTTCGCGCATAAATTCAACTGCACCGTCGCACGAAATTGCCACACTGCATACCTTACCCGAAGTCTCAATATTCAATATTGTTACACTCATTTCTATTTCTATCTATTTTTGAAATTGAAGCTATTTAAACAACATCAATCACTTCATTATCTATTCTTAGCAAATGCCTCGATACATCGCATTCCGTCGATGGCCGCCGACACAATTCCCCCGGCATAACCTGCTCCCTCGCCTGCCGGATATAGATTTCGAATCTCAACATGCTCAAGATTCTCTCGATCGCGAGGTATTCTGACTGGCGATGACGTACGCGATTCCAAACCGATCAATGCCGCTTCGTTGGTCAAGAAGCCTGGACACTTACGTCCAAACTCACGAAATCCTGCACTTAAACGCTTACTTATAAATGCGGGGAAGAGACGATTAAAGTCGGCTTTCCATAGCCCGGGCGCATAGCTCGTTGTCGGCAATGACTTCGACACCTTGCCTTGAGTAAAATCAAGCATGCGTTGTGCCGGAGCCACAATAGTGTTCTTCGATTCTTGAAAGAAGTGCTGTTCCAACTCCTCTTGAAATTCGAGAAGTTGCAACTCCCCTTTCGATTCATATTCAGGGAAATCGCCCGGACGAATCTCCACCACCATTCCCGAGTTGGCTTTGCCGCCGGCGCGTGCCGATGCCGACATTCCATTCACCACCAACTCTCCGGCAGCACTCCCCGCCGGCACAATTACACCGCCCGGACACATACAAAACGAGTAGACGCCGCGCCCATCTACCTGCGTTACATATGAATATTCAGCGGCCGGAAGATACTTACCCCTCCCTTGGGCCGAATGATACTGCAACTGGTCGATAAGCTCTTGAGGATGCTCAAGGCGAACGCCTACGGCTATCCCCTTAGCCTCCATCTTAACTCCATCCGAATGCAAACGACGCACAGTGTCGCGAGCTGAATGTCCTATTGCTAAAACCACTCCGTCGGCTCGCGTCTCGCCTCGATCGGTCAATACACCTGCCGCGCGTCCATCCTCTATAATCAGATCCATCACGCACTCTTCGAAACGAACTTCACCCCCACCATCAATTATTGCCTGGCGAATATTGCGTATCACATGCGGAAGCTTATCACTTCCAATATGCGGATGCGCATCGATCAAAATCTCGGGCGAAGCACCATAATCCACAAGAAGTTGCAAAACCTCATCGACATTGCCACGCTTCTTGCTACGTGTAAAGAGTTTGCCATCGCTATATGCGCCGGCACCGCCTTCGCCAAAACAATAATTCGACAACGGATTAATCTCTTTCTGCCTACTTATGTTAGCCAGGTCTATGCGGCGCGCATCAACATCCTTGCCTCGTTCAATCAGAATAGGACGAATTCCTAACTGCAATGCTTTTACTGCAGCAAAGAGTCCGGCAGGACCTGCTCCGACAATCACGATTCGCGGCGAATCTGCGCTCAATGGCTGAAACGGCATCGACTCGCATCCGCGATGCAACTTTGCCCCGGCTCCTACGGCCACACGAACCGTAAGATTCAACATGACACGTCGCTGACGCGCATCGATCGACCGACGCACTATCCGCCATTCGCCCAACGCGTCGCGACGCAGTCCACTTCTCAATATTATTTCATTCTCAAGCAGTTGCGGAGTTGCGCCAACCTTCGGCTCAACTCGCATTGTCAACTCAAGCTCTTTTTTATCTCCTATATTTATCTCTTTATTCATATATCAACTGCAAAAGTAGCTAAAATTTGACATTTTTTCTTAACTTTGCACCATAAAAATCATGAAGTTATTCAAACAACTTCATCTCTTAAAGATTAAAACAGTTCATTACTCATTGCAAATTTAATAAATTTCTCTATGCAAAATATAACGAATCAAGTTGGAATGCTGTTCGATTTAGACGGCGTCCTCATTGACAGCGAATCTCAATATACCCAAATTTGGCATAAGATCAACGCTCGTTTCAACACCGGATACGATGAGTCATTCCCCGTTTTTATCAAAGGTTTTACTCTCGATAAAATCCTTGAAAAATATTTTCCCGGCGAAATCCAAACCTCGATTGTCAACGAACTTTACCGTCTGGAGGATGAGATGAAATATGAATGGCTTCCTGGCGCACGTGAACTCCTCGAAGGTCTGCGCGAACGTGGCATTCCGGCGGCTCTCGTCACCAGCAGTAACGATAAGAAAATGGCTCACCTTCGCCAAGATCTCCCCGAACTCGAGTCATACTTCGATGCTATCGTAACCGCAAACAAAATCACGCGTTCTAAGCCCGATCCCGAGGGATACCTTCTCGGAGCAAAACTCATCGGACGCAATGCCGTGAATTGCGCCGTGTTCGAAGACTCCTTCCAAGGCGTACAGGCAGGTCACGCATCGGGTGCCTATGTCGTGGGCGTCGAAGGAACTCTCCCCGCTGCCAAACTCGAACCTTTCTCGGACGTTATTGTTAATACTCTCGTAAACTTTGATATTGATCAATTAGCTAACACGCTTGCCTCTCGATGACAAACAACGGAAGAAACATACCTCTGGCTGAACGGCTCAGACCCTCATCGCTCGATAATTACATCGGTCAGCGCCATCTGGTAGGCGACGACGGTGTAATTCGCCGCATGATCACCACCGGAAGAGTGAATTCTTTCATCCTCTGGGGTCCGCCGGGGGTGGGTAAAACCACCCTCGCCAAAATCATCGCAGCCCAAATCGATGTGCCGTTCTATACCCTCAGTGCCGTCACATCGGGTGTCAAGGAGGTGCGTGAAGTTCTAAACCGATGCGAAAACGATGCTAAAAGCCTTTTCGTCAAAGGGCGTCCAATCCTATTTATCGATGAAATTCATCGATTCAATAAGTCGCAGCAAGACTCTCTGCTCGGTGCCGTTGAGAAAGGTACAGTAACACTTATTGGCGCCACGACCGAAAATCCGTCGTTCGAAGTGATTCGACCTCTGCTATCACGAGCTCAAGTCTATACACTTCAGCCCCTTGATGTCGAAGACCTCGAAGCGTTGCTTCAGAATGCCATTACTAACGATGAGATTCTGAAACGTCGCGAATTTGACATTCGCTCCAAAACCGCCCTCTTTCGTCATGCCGGAGGCGACGCTCGAAAGCTACTGAATATCATCGACCTTATTGAGCAATCCACTCCCGACGATCAACCAGTCGTTATTGATGACGACATCGTCACATCACGTCTGCAACAGAATCCCGCGGCATACGACCGCAACGGCGAACTGCATTACGACATAATCTCCGCTTTCATCAAATCCATTCGAGGTTCTGACCCTCAGGCTGCAGTCTACTGGCTGGCTCGAATGGTTGCCGGAGGCGAAGACCCGATGTTCATTGCCCGGCGTCTTGTGATTCTGGCGGCTGAAGATATCGGTTTGGCAAACCCCAATGCCCTTCTGTTGGCTAATGCCACCTTCGATTCTATTCACAAAATCGGTTGGCCCGAAGCGCGTATCGTTCTCTCGGAATGTGCAATATATCTCGCCAACTCGGCTAAAAGCAATTCTGCCTACAAAGCTATAGGGGCGGCATTGGAATGCGTCGACGCTACAGGCAACCTTCCCGTGCCACTTCACCTTCGCAACGCACCGACCAAACTTATGGCCGACCTCGGATATCACAAAGGATACAAATATGCCCACGACTATGAGGGTAACTACGTTGAGCAACAATACCTGCCCGACGGACTCGAAAACGCCCGCTTCTGGACACCGGGCAACAACCCCTCGGAAGCTAAAATGACCCGTCAATAATCTTATTTTTAAGATTCGTAAATAAGTTTAAACAACTTCAAAATATATGCGGCCCTGATAATCAGGACCGCATATATTTTTTAACGCTATATTACAGACTGGAAACAAGTCGTTTGCGAATATACAACGACGGATGATATGACTCCTTGCTCTTTCGCAAAGCCTCTACACCCATGTCATCCTCGCGATTCAGATAACGAATGTCGGGATAACGCTCAGCAACCTTGCTTGCCATTTGAGAAGCCAGCATCTGATATACTCCACGATAATCGATATCGCCCTTCTCCACATGCACAAAGAAGGTATCGCCCAACGCCTCTCCTATCGAGAATCCGACAACTCTGCCGTCAACTCTCAGCAATATTCCGTCAAAAGGATATGCATCATAATTGCGAAGCACATCAATACACGCCTCTCCGTCATAGCGCGACAATTCATCCTCCTCTCGCCCATTCTCGAAACGCTCAAGAAACTTCGTCAATTCCTCGCGATGCGCACACGATATAATCTCTACCTCATACTGAGGCCAGTGATTGGCAAAATAATTAAGATGATTGCGCTTCTTCTCCATCCGTTTTCCTGGAAATCCGATAAACTTATCTATATCGTATAGATACTCCTTCCAGCTTTCAAGGTCATCGTCACAGATGTCATCAATATTCTCGACGGCCGATTCTCGCGGCACAAGTCGTAAGCCAAGATGCGACTCCTGCTCCTCATTCAAGCAGTCGGTAAAATCCCGCTGATGGAAATCGAAGCGGTGATAAAACCGCTCGCCTGTTGTGGGCATTACTCCTGTTAAGTAAAGACTGCAATCATCGATCGCATATCTGTAATTGAAATAATCTGCCCAAATCATCACGCCGCCTATCGTAAAATCGCACGATCGCGAAGCCTCCATATTAAATATACTCCAAAGCACCGGTATATCTTCAATACCTATACTCTTGAATGTCAACTCCTTTACGCTTTTTCTTACTTCTATGTCTATAGTGGGTATCATATATTTTTTCTCTTTCTTCTTTTATGCCAACGAACAAACCATACAGTTTGTTTCGATAGCTCATAATTTTTTAGTAATTTTGTATCCGAATTCTCATTTTAACAGACGTTGTTTTAACTTAAGATTCTAAAATGAAGGTATTGAAATTCGGAGGTACTTCGGTAGGCACAATAGCAAGCCTGCAGAATGTAAAAGCTATAGTGGAAGGGATCTCTGGTCCCGCTATCGTTGTTGTCTCCGCTCTTGGCGGCCTAACCGACCGACTGATCGCAACGGCTAATTCCGCCGCCCGGAAAGAAACCACTTTCCGCGAAGCAATGACTGAGTTTCGCAAACGCCATTTCGACATAATTGAGGCTCTGGTACCATGCGAACGTAAAGCAGCAACCCTCTCGGCTGTGAGCGATTTGCTCAACCAACTTGAGGATACTTATTACGGAATCTCGCAAATCGGCGACCTTCCGGAGCGTAGCCTCAACCTTGTGGTAAGCTTCGGCGAACGCATGTCATCGATTATCGTAGCGGCAATGCTTCAGAATGCCACTCATCATGACTCCACTAAAATTTTTAAAACCGAAAAATGGTTTAATAAAAATATTGCCGACCGCCCACTTACCAACAACTTAATCCGCGAAGAGTTTGAACCCGAAGTGGTGGGTCACCACGTGATGGGAGGATTCATCTCGACCGACCGCGATTCAGGCGAAATTACAAACCTCGGACGCGGAGGCTCTGACTATACAGCCGCACTCATTGCCGCAGCTCTTGACGCCGATCTATTGGAAATCTGGACCGATGTCGACGGATTCATGACAGCCGACCCGAGAATCATTCCACAGGCACAAGTAATGAAAGAGATTTCATTTATTGAAAGCATGGAATTGTGCTCGTTCGGTGCAAAGGTCGTGTATCCCCCTACAATCTACCCGGTGTTTCACAAAAACATCCCCATCAAGATTCTTAACACATTCAACCCCACTGCCCCAGGCACCCTGATCTCGGACAATATCCCTTCACGTGCCGAGCCCCGTGGAATCTCATCGCTCAACAACACTGCGATGATAACACTCCGCGGGCCGCTAACAGCCAACGTGCCCGCAATTAACTCGCGCGCATACAACGCCATGGCACGTATCGGTGTCAGCATTTTCCTTGTTGCTCAACCAAACCGCGAAGAAGAGGCTTTCTCGCTCACAATGCCCGATGCCGATGCCGAACGCGCTCTCGTAGCATTGAGACTGGAATTTGCACCGGAATTGCAGAATGGCAATCTGACCGATATCTCACTCGAATCCTCACTCTCAGTTGTGGCGGTGGTTGGCGAAGGCATTCGCATGGCGAAAGGATTAGGCGCCAGACTCACCAACACTTTGCAACGCAACTCTATTCATGTCAAAGCTGTCTCTGATGGCATTTCCGATACTACCATCGCAATTCTTGTCGATGGCCAAGACGTCAAATCTGCCCTAAAATTGGTGCATGCAATCTGCTTCGAATAAAGTTGTTTAAACCTCAAAAGAAGTTATCCCAACTTCTTAACCTTATTTCAACACCAAGTGTTGTATTTATATGGACATTAAGAATATTAAATACGAAATAAGTAGCGAGAAGCCGAGCCAATGCCCAGACACATCCGTGCCCGAATACGCATTCATCGGACGTTCGAACGTTGGTAAATCTTCGCTCATCAATATGTTGGGGCGCAGCAATAAACTTGCCAAAACCTCACAAAAACCAGGCAAAACGCTCCTCATCAACCACTTTAAAGTCGATAACGGAGACTGGTATCTGGTAGACCTTCCGGGCTACGGCTATGCTCAGCGTGGAATGGCGCAACGTGAAAAACTCGCAAAACTCATCGAACGATATATCTTTGAGCGCGAACAACTCACCGAGCTTTTCGTTCTGATCGACATCCGGCACGAAGCGCAGAAAATTGACCTCGAATTCATGAATATGCTCGGCGAGAATGGAATCCCCTTCTCTATCATATTCACAAAAGCCGACAAAGTCGGTCCGGTTGCCGCCGAACGAAATGTAGAAGCTTATAAAAAAGTGTTGCACAAAACCTGGGAGGAGCTTCCTCGCATCTTCATCACCTCCTCGGAAAAAGGACGCGGTCGCGACGAAATCCTAAATCATATCTACGAGATTAACAAAGAGATTAGCCGCGGCGAGAAAGCTGAGTCCACAAACGGCAATACAGAACAAACCCCAAACTAAACCAACCAATAACTACTTCAATATGACTAAAATAGCATTTGCCAGCGATCACGCAGGCTTTGATCTAAAAGAGATCCTAATGAGCTATATGGCCGAAAAGGGTTACGAGCCCGTTGACTTCGGCACATTCAGCACCGCTTCTTGCGACTACCCCGACTATGCTCACCCCGCAGCCGACGCTGTCGAGAAGGGTGAATGCGCTTTCGGTATCGCTATGTGCGGCTCTGGAAACGGCATTAACATGACTCTTAACAAACACCAGGGCATACGCGCCGCTCTCTGCTGGCTCCCGGAATTGGCGGCTTTGGCAAAACAGCATAACAACGCCAATATCCTTGTGCTCCCGGCTCGCTTTATCTCTGTCGACGAAGCTAAGGCTATTGTTGACGCCTACATCGGTGCTGAATACGAAGGCGGACGCCATCAGGCTCGCATCGATAAAATACCCTTACACTAAGGCCTCAATCCGATGCAGGAGAATTTTGAAATCACATTGTCAAACCTCCGCTTCTTCGCCCGAATCGGCGTCATGGAGCAAGAACGAGTCGTAGGCAATGAATTCAGTGTCGAGATGTCGGTGCAATATGACGCATCATCTTTTATTGAAGAGAATCTCTCCTCTACAATCTCATACGCCGACATCTATGAAGTTATTAAAGAGGAGATGAGCCGAACCAGCCAACTGCTCGAAAGTGTAGCCCAACGCATTGCCAATCAAACCTATCGCAGATGGCCCGTGATACACACACTCAGAATCTCGATTACCAAAATTACCCCTCCCATCGAAGGATGCACCGGATCTGCAACAGTCACATTAAATCGTAATTATCGATAAATAAAAAATCGCCTGAATATTCGAGGGCACTGAAAAAGTCCCATCTTAGGACAACCATATG
>QLIP01030652.1_pt1 | contig 56632 bp, 74 predicted proteins | sample 1769771 | NCBI WGS metagenome assembly QLIP01 (sample SAMN09428762, study PRJNA476227) | Gut metagenome, whole genome shotgun sequencing project. | isolation source: cecum | host: Rhizomys sinensis | place: China: Jinsha town of Minqing, Fujian Province | collected 2013-09-23 | reverse complement strand
CCTCGTAGGTCAGCACCGGGCTTACCATCTCCACGCTGTACTCTTTCATGTTGGTGTGGTGGTATTTCTCCTTGCCTGCCTTGTACTCGCATTTGATGCTTGCGTCCGACATGATCTTCCATGTCTTGCCGTCTGCGTCTGAAATTTCCCATTTGTCGTAGACGCCGCCGATCCATGCTGGTGTGGTGCTGAAGTGGCCAGCCAGTGCCTTTGCCGCCGCTTCCCTTGTGATCCCTGTCATTTCGATTTCGATTCCGAAGTTTTGTTTTTTCAGCATTTTCTTTTCCTCCTTGCTTTGTTCGCTTTCGGTGTCCTTATTTTAACATTATAATTTCAGAAAGTCAAGCGGGACACCGTCTTTTTTTGTCCGTCAAATGCGACAAACATTCTGCTCCAAAACCTACTAATTTGCACAAAAAATAAGCCCTCCCGGACGCTCCGTCTGGAACGTTGGGAGGGCTTGCGCTCTGTCTGTGTGCCGTGCGGCCGGAGGGATCGTCCGGGGGAATGCTCACCCCCTTTATAACCCCCCTTGGCGCACCATCTTACCATATGTCGGCGGCTTCGTCCATTCATCAAAACCGACAAATTTTCCGCTCTCTGTTTGGCAGTATTCAATAAAGCGCTTCAGCTTCCCGTGGTGTCGAGCATTGCCGGGAAGAACTGCCCGGTCTCTATCAGCTTCGGGTTCTTCTCCCACTTCAGCTTCGCTTCCTGCAGCGTCTTGTCGATCATCCGCTCGATCATCTCCGCGCTGATGAACGCTCGGATGATGCTGGGAATGTGCGGGTACAGCCTTTCGATCACCGCCGCAAGCTTTAACGCTCCCGTGCCGCTCCCGTACTCCCTCTCTGCCCACGTCACCAGCGCGAACAAGATTTTTCCGAGCAGTCCCCACCGCTTCTTAACGTAAAGGTAGGCTAAAACTCCGAACGTCAGGGCAAGCACGATGGCGTTGTCCCAATTTTCCGTTAAAAATCTGATTATCGTCATTGTAATCCTCCTAATCCCTGCGCCAGCTCCACCGCCGCGCTTATTTTCTCTTGTTTCATACCCTCGGCTATCTTGATGATGTTCTCGCACTTCGCCTTGTGGCTGTAAAATGCGTAGGCTACCCCGGTAACCGTCCCGACTATCCCGGTAAGGGCTCCGATGATTACGGCGGCAGATCCGAAGTCTGCCGCCGATATGCACTTCACGGTCGCCCATGCCGCCAGCGCGATCACCGCGAAGTATGCGACCACCGCAGAGCCGAGGGCGGCTTTTGAAAATTCCATCTTCCTGCGTCTTTTCACGGGCCGCCTTTGGGTTCTTGTCTGTGTCGTCATTTCGCCCTCCTATATCCTCTGGCAGAAATCCAGCGCGATCCAGCCAGCCCCGGATTTCAGCCGCCCCCATTTGTCCGCTCCGGGTCCGTCCTTTTCCTCCACGATGGTGAACACTCCGGCTCCCGTGCATCCGTTCTTCCCGTAGCTGGTGCCGGGTCCCTTGCGTATGTTGAGGTCTGTGATCTTCACCTTGACCTTGTACGGCAGTTTGGGTTGCGCCGTGGGCTGCGCGGGCGGCGTTTGTGCCGGTGCGGCGTTGGCGTACTTAGCAAAGTATCCCTGCCCGTATGCCGCCCGCCTGTTCTCTGCCGCCGCGCTCTGGTCCGCTGGCTTCTCGTATCCGTGCAGGATCGCATCGGACGCTTCCTTTACCGTCCCTGCTTTCTTCAGCACGTCCATGACCGCCTTGTACCCCTGGATTTCCTGCCAAAAGAATTCAAGCTGCATGGTCGGGTCGCCTATGGACTTCCCCTTGCTCTTGGCAAAGTTCAGGAGTGCCTGTTTCCGCGACCAGTACGTCCACTGGACGAAGCCGTATCCTGCGCTGTCCCGGACGAAATTCTGGTACTTCCCGCTGTCCACGGCGGCTGTGTATTCTTCGTCCGTCATCCCCAGCTTCGTGTTGAACGAGTTCTGGAGGTTGTTCGGCTTCAGACCGCTTTCCGCGAAAAAGTGCGCCATCGCCGCTGCGGCTGCGTAATCGCTCAAGCCGAAGCTTTTCAGCTTGTCCCACATCTCCTTTTCCGTCATGCTTCCGGCTGCCGCTGGCTTTGCCGTGCTGGGCGTGGCTGCTGTGCCGCCCGTGGTCGCCGCGCCGCCCATTGCGGCTTTGACGTCCCTGCGGAATCCGTCCATCGTGTAGCTCATGCCCAGCTGCGTCCAGAGATGTTCCGGGTCGGCGTGTCCAGATGCAATCCCCCGCTTGTATCCCTCTGCGTGGCTTACGATCACGCCGTCAGCCAGGGGGTCGAGTGAAAATTCTATGCAGCGTTCCGCGAAAAGCCCCACCGCGCTCTCATACGTCCGCTTTACATCTTCCCTTGCCGCCTGTAGGTTTGAACAGGTGAATTTCGCCCCGCCTGTGTACTTAAGGCATGCGGGTTCGCACATCTCCACCCCGATGTGGGTGTTGTTGGAACTGCCGCCGCCGTGCCATCCCCTGTGGTCCCACGGGAGCGTCTGGTAAACCTCGCCCGTGTTGGCATCAATGAAGCCGTGGACACACGCCTTGTCGTAGTCTGCCCTGTTCCAGTTTTTGATGAATACCTGTGCGCTGGGCTGTGCGCATCCCACGGAGTGGAGCATCAGCCCCTTTACCTTGATCTTCCTCCCTGCCGTGTAGCAGGGGTTTTTCGTTAAAATAGCCTGAATAATTTTTACTTTCATCATGCGTCTCCTTTCTTCCCGCCCAGCAGGATGTCCAGCTTCGTGTCGATCCTCGTGAGTTTCTCCACGGTTGATATCTGCTGGCTTTCCAGCTTCTCCATCCTGCCCTTTACTTCATCCACGGAGTGCTTCAACGCTTTCATCTCCGCATCCCGCTCGCTGATCTTGACTTCCTGGTCTGCTGTCTGCTTCTCGATGCTGGAAAGCCGCTGCAGTTCCTCTTTGTTGCGCTTGACAACTCCCTCCAGCCGGATGATCCAGACTACTACGCCGATGGTTGCTGCAAGCCCAATTTCTTGGATAATCTGTAGCATCGTTCCTCACCTCCCCTCTTTAAAATCTGTGTTCCTCGCGCAGCATTGCCGCCCGGTTGATCTTCGCAACCGCTGGCAGTCGGTCAAGTTCCTCCGCTTCCATGTGCATCGCCAGTAACTGGAAAAGTTCGTTGATTACCTCCGATTGGATTCGGATGATTTCGTCCTGGCTTTTGAAAATCTCCAGCCCAATCTCGCGGATGATCTCGGTCATCACAGGGTTTCCCCTGTGATTTCCTTGTACTCAGCCGCCGTGATTGCACCAAGCTCTACGAGCCTTGCCAGCTGCTCTTTGGTGCATCCGCCCCTCGCGTACCTCTTTGCGTACTTGTCAAAAAGTGCGCTGTGTGTGATTTTTGCGCTTGCCATAATCCGTTCCTCCTTTTACGGTGTTAATTTGCTCTGCAGCTCCATGATGGCTATGTCGTGCGCCGTTATCAGCTGCTCCTGATCCATCTGGGCTATCTCGATGTCCGTGATGTACTGCTCCAGTTCCGCTTTCGTCACCTCTGCCTGGACTTCGGAAAGCGGGCGTTGTTTCATTGTCTGCATCCTGCTACCTCCTTTACGCGAAACTTAAGCCCAGGGAGTAAATGTATACCCTTTCGGTGCTTGCGTTCTTTGTGACCGTCACCCTGACCGCCACGCCGAAGTCTGCCGTGGGTCTGCTCTGGAATTCGTGCGCCGTCCCTGCCGCCCATGCGGCTGTCGCGTCCTCCCATGTCGGCTGGATCGCGTTTGCGTTGTTCGTGGCTTCCACCTTGACCGCCGGGTTTCCCTCTTTGCTGTAGTTCAGCACGATGTTCGCCTTTTTCGCCGCCGCGTCCGTGGTGATCGCGTTGGTGTAAAACGCGAGTTCGCCGTACAGCTTCGTGAATGTCCACGTCCGCTTTACGGTTACGCCGTCCGCGTTGGTGGCTTCGATCGTGAGCGTGTGGCTGTGTTCCGATGTCAGGCTGTCCCAGCTGTCCAAATCAAAGGCGATGTCGGTATCGAGCGGTACGCCGCTCCGGGTTTTCGTGGTCGTGCCGTCTATCTTTTCTACCACGTTGCATTGTGTCGCTCCCGTGTCGCTGATCTGATAGGTGAATTCCGGCTTGATCCACTTGTTTCCCTTGTCCCCGTCCGAGCCGCTGATCGCAATGGCTGAATACGTCCGGGTGAAGGTGATGTTCTTCGTTGTGACCGCTCCCTTGCTGTCGGTCGCCTTGATGGCGATCGTGTGGCTTCCCTGCGCCAGCCCGCGCAGCGTTGCAATGTCCACGCTGTATGTGTAGCTTTTCCCCAGCGTCACGCTGGCGATGTTCTGCTTCACCGTCCCGTCAAGCGATACCGTTGCGCTGACCGCGTCATTGTCTGCGTCCCCGATGCTGAAGGAAACGTCAAAGGCTGTGTTCTTGTCCCCCAGGTTCGTGCTTGCCGTAGTGATCGTGGGTTCTGCGTTCCACTGGATTACGTAGCACCCGTCCGCGTCTGTCGCGTCCGATACGGAGAGAGAAGAGAGAAGGACATAAGCCGGGACCACGCCGACGTACCCGAAGTACGCGCGGTGGCCGTTGTTGAGCGAGCCGTCCGTGCGCACAGCCCGCGCACCGTGCGAGGTGACCGCGTACGGGGTGCGGAGCCACCAATACCACGGACTGCTCGCGCTGCCGTAGTTTCCTTTTGCCGCGTCATTTGCAAGGTTTTTCTGCCGCCTTGCGTTCGTGTTGCTCTGGCTGTAGTAGGCGTAAATGCTGCCCTCTGCCACGCCGTTTTCGTTTGCCAGCCCGACTTCCGTGTTGGAAAGCAGGAAAATCCTGCTGCTGACCGATTCGTAGCCGCCGCCGTCCGTCACCGTGTTCTTTGCCGTGATTTTCGTGACGGTCTGAAGCGCGGCTTTAAGGTTCGGGGAGAAGTTCGCGAGGAACCCCTTTTCCGTGTCGTATGGGTTATATCCCGACCATACGTTCCCGCTTGTCGGCGGCGCGTCCGCGCTGTGCTGTGCCGTGTACCAGCTTCCTGCAGCTTTGTCGCTGTTGAGCCACTGCAGCAAGCCTGAGTGCAAATAACGGTTGTTGCCGTATGACCTTCGGTCGCTGTTTCCGTTTGACGGTTCCATTGCGTCAAAGCATTTCAGCGTGAGTATGTCCCTCGATTCGAGGGCCGTTGTTCCTGCCGGGTCCCCGGCGTGTCCGTGTTCGAGGACGCGCCAGATGATGGGTTTTCCGTTGTAGGACGTTCCTGTGTCTTTGACCAGTGCGCCTACGGGCAGGCTGCTAAGTTTTTTTGCCATCCTGTTTTTCCTCCTTTTCTTTTTGGATGTGGTCTTTGAAAAGTTCGTTGAAAAGCGCGTCCATCCTGCGTACCAGGTAGTACGTGTCGCCCCTTTTCGCGTGTGCTTTCCATCCGTTGTGCGCTTCCTTGCAAGCCCGGAATGTGCAGTTTCCGAGTTCCAGCTGCTTTTTCATCTTGCGCAGCTTCCTCTTGTGCCGCTTGATGTTCTTTGCCGCCAGCTTCTGGACTACCCTGCCTGTCTCTGTCACGTAGAAATGGAAGCCTAAAAAAGACACCCCTTGCCGGAGTGTCACGATCTTTGTTTTCTTGTCGTTCAGCTTCATTCCGCGTTCCTCAACGTATGCTCTGATGGTGTCAAGGCATTTGTGCAGATGCTCCTTGCTTTCGTGTACCAGCTCGAAGTCGTCCATGTACCTCACGTACCCCTCGATGTACAGCTTTTCCTTTATGACGTGGTCTAACGGCGATAATGCTAAAAGCGCATCAAGCTGTGACAGCTGATTCCCCAGCGGTACTCCTTTCCCTCCGGGTATGCTCGCGTGAATGTGCCTGATGAGTGCCAGAAGCCATGCGTCATCAAACTTGCTTTCGTAATAGCTGTTGAGAAGTTCGTGCGGTATGCTGTCAAAATAGCCTTTCATGTCACAGGCGAGTATGTACCCGCCTGTGCCGTGCTTCCTGACCTGCCGCTGTAAATTCTGCCGCATCTTCAGCAGGGCGTAATCGGTGCCCTTGTGCTTAAGGCTCGCGCAGTTGGTGTCGATGAATGTCTTGGTGACCACGGGTGTCAGAATGTTGTCCATCAGGCTTTTCTGGACTACCCGGTCGCGGTACTTTATGCTCTTGATGTGCCGTATCTTTCCCCTCTCGTTGATCGTGAAGCAGTTGTAGGGTGAAAGCTTGTATTTCCCCGTGACCAGAAGTTCCTGCAAAGCCAGGGTGCATTCATACGCCCGGATGTCGTAAATCGCCACGCTGTCTTTCCACCGCTTGCCCCTGCGGCATGATAGGTGTGCCTTGTACAGATTCTTGTAATCTGCCAAAATTGAAAAATCGTCCTTTTCATTCTTCACGTTAAAAACTCCTGCGTGTGTCGTGCCGCAAGCCGGAAAATGCGAGCCGCAGGACTTGCCCGCTATAAATCCCATTGCTCAGGCCCCGTACTCCTTTGGCACGGTGGTGTCGGCAGTCATTGTTTTGCCCTTGCAGGGCGGGGATATATCCTCCTTATGTGGTGTTATCACTGGTTTCTGCTTGGCTGCTTGCCGCCGCCGCGCCTACTCCGTCTGGAATTCCACCATAATCCGGGACCACGCCGATGTTCCCGTTGTACGCGTTGTTGTTGTTGAGCGAGCCGTCCGTGTTCACATTCCGCGCATTGTTCGAGTTGCCCGCGTTCGGGGTGCGGAGCCACCAATTCCACGGACTGCTTTAAGTTGTAGTCTATACCCCCTGTTCCGCTCCTACTTCCTCTGAAGCTTCTGGAAGCGGTTGATGTCGCTCTGTATCCATGCGGTCGTGTGGTTCCGCACGTCCCGTGCCTGTCCCGTCCAGCAGCGCAGGCTCCCTGCGTCTATGCAGAAGGTGTTGGCGGCTATCTCCATCAGCGTCATCATCGAGCGGCAAGCCGCCCGCGCTTCTTTCTGGTAGAGGATTCTGCGCTCCAGTTCCATCTGCGTGTTCGGGTAGATTTCCTGCGCCATTATCAGGCAGTCTGCTATGTAGATTGCCTTTTCCTGGATTTTGTTGGTCACCGATAATCGGTAACGCTTCGGGAAGTGGCTTTCGTTGCTGGTGAGTTTTATCGTGTACCCAGCCAGTTCCTTTGCCGCTAAAAGCACATCGTATTTGCCGGGTTTCCTTTCTCCCGTGTGCTTCATGCGTATATCCGATGGGTGGTGCTGTCGAACATCCCGCTTATCAGGATAAAGCCTGTGTTGTCCGTGAACACTTCCACCACGATGTTGTCGGCGGTGCCGTTAACCGCCGCGCCCTGTTCAATGGCAAACGCAAGCGTCAGCGCGAGGATGTTCTGCTCTGCCCCGTCAATCCTTGCCGCCACATCTGCGGACGTGCCGCCACCGCCGCCGCCCTGCTCAAGTGTCTGTACTCTGCCACCGATGCCTCCTACAGTATCGGTGAGCGCGGCGATGGACCGCCCAAGCGGTACCACCGTCTGCTCTCCGAACACCCGGAGCATCGATGTGTCAATCAAATGCTCCAAATCTGCCATAGTCTACCTCCAGTATGGATTGATTAGTCGAGGGTCAGCGCGTTGCACACTGCCAGCACTTCCGCTGCGGTTGCGATGCGGATGCTTGCCAGCTTTGCCTTTTCCTCGTTGGTGTAGCTGTTCTGCGACAGCCCCATGCCCTCTACCTTTTCCACTTTGTTTGCCGCCGCTGCCGCCGCTGCATCGTCCGCGTACTTGTAAAGCCCGGTTGCCGCTTTTTCCCCTGCGGCTTTCCCACCTACGGCTGTCTCAAGGGCTGACACCTTTCCTGCCATAGTCGCCATTTCGCCGCCGTTCTTCGCTGCGTAGTCGATTAACTCCTTGTAGGTGTTGACCACGCTGTCATCGCTGACTTTCGTGGCAAAATCGTTGAAAGCGTCATCAATCGCTTTCTTGACGCTCCCCGCGCCCGTCCCGTTCAAGGTTTCGAGGTCTGCTTTGTTTTGCGCTACGCCGCTGGTCGCCGCTGTGATCTCGCTTGCGAGCGTGGTTTCGAGGTCTGCCTTTGCCACTTCGCTCTTGTTGGCGAGTGCGCCGAGGTCTTTGGTCTGGGCGTAGTTCTTGTTCTTGACCTGTGTCGCGAGCGACTGTGCGATTTCCTGCGCCTGTGATAGTGTTACATGAATCTGATCTGCCATAATTTGTTACCTCCTTTTGGTAAATAAAATTTGTTGTGCGGCTCTGCCGCTGGTTATATGCTAAAGGCTTCCGGCTGGGCCCCTGCCGGATGCCTTTTTGCCTTGTTATAAAATGTCGTTTAGGCTGTTGATCACCGACTGCACCTCCGTGCTGGTCGCTGTCCTGATTTCCCCGCCCTCCGGCTGCGGAAGATCCCCGGATTGCTCCACCTCCCGCATGAGGGAAAGTGCCAGATCGGAGATTTCCTCCGGCGTGGCAAGCGTTCCCGTGGCGACCGAGCCTGTGCCGCCGCCAGTCACCCTGATTGTCACGTGGGAGATTTCCTGTCCGTTCGCCAGGAGCGAAAGCCGCCCGGTTTCCTCGTTGTAGCCGATTGTGTCTGCCTTGCGGTTCAAATCGTCATTCGTGGCGTATGCCGACAGTTCCGTGGTGATCGTCACGTTGTCGGCGTTGTCCACCTCGATTAAAAACTCTACCCCGATGGTCGCCGGGAGCAGATTGTTGTATGCCTGTAAGAAGTCTGCCACCTCTGCCGTGGCGATGGCGTATAAAATCTCGCCCTCGTCCGGGTCGTTCGCCATCAGCCCTATCTCCGTGACGTAGTAGCCGTGCTTCAGCCCGGTCGTGCCGTCAAAGTTCGTGATGGTAAAGCGGACGAATACGTTTGTGTCGTTCTGCCGCCTGACGGTGGTGGGTGCGAATTCCTGTTTCTTGCTCCTTAGTTCTGTCAGCTGCGCCAGGTTCTCTCCGGCTGCGTATTCCCCGTTTCCTGTCACTGCCTTTGTGATGGCGATCGTCTTGCTTTCCGCTTGCGCTTTCGCAAGCAGAGCCGCGCCTTTCCTTGTCAGCACGGCTTCATGAAATTCTGCCATAATTCCGTTCCTCCTTTACTTGATGATTGTTTTCTGGCTTGCCACCGCTATGGCAGCCGCCTTTGCCGTTACCTCCCCTGCGGTTTCTTTTTGCGGGTGGTTTGTGATTGTAATCTGCGGGCTTGCCGCCGCGCCGGCTCCGCTCATGGTCTGCACCCTTGCCTTGATCTGCAGATCGGGCGGCTCCGCGCCGATTATGATTTTCTGGTGCTGGATTGCTGTAGCACCCGTTCTTTGGTTTGCGGTCACCGTTTCTTCCCGGTCGCCGCTGTTGTTCGTGATGATCGTTTTTGCATGGTGGATTGCCGCTGCTCTGGCTTTTTGGGCTGTGGATACCGTTTCTTCCCTGTTTCCGGCATTGTTTGTGATGACTGCCCTTGTGTGGTGGATCGCTGCCGCTCCGGCTTTTATGTTTGCGGTTATTGTTTCCTCTCGCTTTCCGGCGTTGTTCGTGATGACCGTCCGCGCCGCTCCGATCGCCGCCGCTCCGATGCTCTCCGAGTGCTGCAGATGCACGTCCCGGAAGGTTTGTAAGTTCGTGATCACGATTTTCGGCATGGTGATTGCTCCTGCCGCCGTGCTTATCTTCCCTTGTATCGCGGCTTGCGTCTCTACCGCGATCTCAAAGGCAAGGTGCGCGGGCTTCACGTCCCTTACCCATTTCACGATCTCTGCCGCCGGGTATTCCTTTGGTGAAGCCAGTATCTTGATTCCGAACGTGTACGGTGCTATAAAATCCTTTACTGCCACATCGCTGTTCGGTCTGCCTGTCAGCGCGGCTATGCCCCGGCGCATTACCTCCGGGTTTATCGGTTTTACGCCTATGATTTTTGCAAAAATCTTTTGCCGCCTGAGTTCGAGCGGGATCGCGTCATCGCTCTCTATGCCGTATGCCCATTCCCAGATCGCTATGCTCCACGTGCAAGTCTGCGGGTGTATCTCGGTTTTCATCCCCTCTGCCCACCGCGCCATGTCGTCCCACTCCCGACCTATGACCTCATGCAGCCACAGCCCGGTGTAAGAGCTGTCGTAAAATCCTTTTGTCACCATGCGCAGGAATGCTTCGGCTTCGGGGCTGTGGATGATGTCGTTTAAGTCAAGGTCAGTTTTGGACACTTAAATTCACCTCCCCCGTCACTGGGTATTGCGCCTGTGTCACCGGGATGTTGGCTGCGCCGCCGTTGACCGTCAGGCTCGTGTAATCTTTCACGCCGCTTGTCTTGGCAAGCACCGCGCCGATCTGCACCCATCGGACGTACCCTGTGTGGCTGCCGTAGTCGTCCGTTGCTTCCCTGCCTACTTCCAGCCAGTAGTCCGTCAGCTTTTTCTTGAACCGCTCCGTCACCGTGCCGATGTTCTCCCCGTCCTGCAGGAGGACGTCTGCGGAAATGTCAACCGTCAGCCCTGCGGGAGCGATTACCGTAAGCCGCGCCCCTATCGGTTTTGGCGCGTTGATGTCATCGTCCCCCGTTCCTGCGATGTGGAGCCGGACGGCATCAAGAATCTGCTGGTTTGCCGGGAGTCCGTTGCTGTCTATGATGATCAGCCGGACGGCTCCGGCGCATCTGGGATTCCCCTGCCTGTCCGTGTAGTGCCATATCTCCGGGAGTTCCGGGTCGTCCCACTCCGGGTCTACGATGACCTGCCCTACTCCGGGGACTTCCTTTCCCCAGCGGACGTAATCCGCGCAGCAGCCCGTCAGTGATGAGCCAAGCTGCATTGCGTCAAGCACCCGGATCAGGTAGTCCTCGTCCGATTCCGCTTCCGTGCCGCCTGTTATCGGGTCCGGGTTTGTGACGTATGAAATGCCGCCCAGGGGCTTCACCATCAGTTTCACGGTGTCTGCCGCCACGTTCCCGGCTGTCCCGCCATCTGCCGCCGTGATCCAGATTTCGTTTGTGACCTGTCCTTTTTCGTCCGGCTCTCCGCTTAAGACCGCGCTCTCGGTCGTTTCAAAAATCACGCTGGCGGTCAGCCCTGCCGGGGTTGCGAATTGGTATCCGGGCGGTATGGCTGTCCCGGCTGTCCCGGTCACCTCCAGCTTGCCGCTTGCGCGGTTTGCGCTCCGGCGTATCGTGTTCACTTTTTCGCCGTGCCTGTCGAGCCATTCGCCGTATGCCCACTGCGGGAACATCAGCTTGATTGTCTCGTTGAGCGTAAATTCCACGAACCGCGCCTTTTCCAATGCCGCAGGGCGCGTGTAGTCCCACGGTATGCCGCCCTCGCTCTTGTCTATATCCTGCGGGAGACTGTCGAGCATTCTGGCATGGATTTCGTCTGCGCTCTGCCCCAGCAGGAATTCCGGCGGCGTGTATGGGTAGCTGTATTTGTCTGTGTCTGCCATGCCCCTGTCCTCCTTTCCTTTATGTGTTCAGTTTTGCCCGGATGCTTGCCGTGTCGCCGTCTGTGCCTACTATCACGCAGCTGATCCACAGGCTGTCCGCTTCCCAGGAAAACTCAAAATCACGCACCTGTGCGGTGCGCCCCATCGGGTCCGCCAGCAGGGCTTCGGTTATCGTGCGCTCGAACGCGCTTTCCGCTGCCTGTCTGTCCGGCTCTTGGAATGCCTGTTCGGCTTCGATCCCCTCGTTTGTGCTGTACCCGGAATGCGCCCACCTCTGCGTCAGGATCGACTTGGTACACCATAGCACCCATGCGTCATGCCCGCTCCCGTAGAGCGGATGCCCTGCTCCGTCCTTTATGAAATCCCCTGTTTCCACGTCCCACATCGGTGCCGGTGGATACCGCTCCTGTGTGGCGGCTTCCTCTGCCAGCGTTGAGGGTACGTCAAAGACGGGGAATAGGTTGTTTGCCATCGCTTTTCTCCTTTCCCACTCTGTGTATCGTGCCTTTTCTTGGCTTCTGTGCGCCGCACAGGCGCGTCTTTATGCTTCATGCCTATAAATAGCCATGCCGTCCTAAAAGCGGCAGGAAACGCCGCCAGCGCGTTCACACGGCTGTCCCTGGGAGGATGATGTCTATCACACAGGCATCATCCCCCACCCACGCCACGAGGACGCGGTCGCCCGGCTTCAGCTTCCCTGTGACTTCGAGTGTCAGCTGGCGGCATACCATGTAATCGCCTTTCGGGATTGGCTGCGGGAACAGGTTTGTCACGAGGCTCATGTTCCCTTGTATCTTGCCGAAGTCTATTGTCTGCGGCTTCTTTCCTGTTTCGTGCATCCTGCTCTGGAGGACGGATGCCAGCTTGCTGATTCCCTCGTTTCCGTTCGTGCTTTCCATTTCTGCCCTCCTATGCCTTTGTTATCTCGTTCGGGTACACCCACCCGATCTGCCCGATATGGTACGGGCATGGTCTTTCAAGCGGCGCGGTGATTGTTATCGTGCTTTTGTAGTCGGTGAATGTGCGTCCTTTTCCGTTTCCGTAGCTGTCCACGTAAACGGGGCCGTTCAGGATGACCGCGTCCCCTTTCTTGAATTCTCCGTCATCCTTTTTGTCAGCCGCAGCTTTCTGCGCTGCGACTGGCGGCTGGCGCAGGAGCGTCATCGTCATCTGCCGCGAATCTGCGTTGTGCGATACGCCGAGGACGTAAAAAATCCCGGACAGGTTTCCTGCGGCTACCTCCACCGCATCGCCGCGCCGGAGGAATGGGAGGTCGGGCGCGTTCACCATGATGCTTTCCTCCGGCTGTCCGCGCTCTTTCAGCAGTGCTTCGGCTTCGGCTTTCGCCTTTCCTACGTCCTTGTCGCCGTCACGCTTGACGATTTCCTGCAGGACTCCGTATTCCAGCTTGCCGTCCATCACGGATTCCACGCTTGACCGCCCGCTGTTGTCTGCCTTGCCTATGATTTTCACCCTTGTTACCAGCGTGTTGATGGACAGCTTCGTTGTCATGCTGATTGAATTGTCCCCGGTGAATTTGTAAATGTCTTTGTTCGTTCCCAAGCCGCACACTTTCAGCTTTTTGTCCTTAAAAATCGTAACGTAGCGGCTTCCCGTCTGCTGGCGCACTTCCTCCAGCAGTTTGAGGATGATGTCGCTGACCGCTTCCCCGTTGAATACCTTTTTCTCGTGCGTGATCTGCTTCGCCCACTGGTAGTCCAGCGGTATCCCCCAATCGCCGCACACCGTGCCGAGGATGGCGGGGGTGGAAAGCCCTGCGGAAAAATATTTCATGTCTTTGCTCTGCTGGAGCCGGATCATCTGGTCGTATGCCACGATTGAAAGGTCTTTGTTCTGGGCGTGTGTGTACTGCCATTCCCAGACCGTCCCCTCGAATACCGTCTGCCGACCGGCTCCCCAATTGGCATAAATGCGGATGATCCTGTTGATTTTCAAAAGGCCCCGGAGCGGCTGTCCGTCCACCTTGCAGTCTGCAAGGCTGAAGCTGGCTTTCTGTGCAAGCTGCCCGTCCTGTTCCTCCCAGGACATTTTCTGTATCGCTTCGTCCAGGTGGTAAATTGTCCCTGTTTCCGTTATCAGGTCTGCCCCGTATTCAAGCAATGCCACGTCCACGTCCATCCGATCATCCCTCCTTTATCCCGGTATCGTGTAAACTTGCCCCGGATAAATCAGATTCGGGTTGCCGCCTATCACGCCTTTGTTTGCTTCGTATATTTTGGGGTACTGCGCCCCCGATCCGTAGAATTTCTGTGCAATCCCCCACAGCGTGTCACCGCTTTTGACCGTGTATGTGTTTGCCGCTGGCGGTGACGGACGCGCCGGGGCGGCCCCCTGCGCGGGAGCCGCTTTCAATGCTGATTTTTTCACCCTGATTTCCTTTGCCTGTGTCAGCGTGATGGAGTAATTGATGTCGCCGTAGCCGCCTGTCGGCGTTGCGCTGAAGTTCGTCAGGTAGACATCGCAGTTGATCGGCGTTTCCGTAATCAGCAGCCGCGCCTTGACTGGCTTCCCGGATTGCGACTTTAGGCTCTCTATCCACTTGTAGATGGCTTTCGGGTCTTTCCAGCCGCGCACGTATGGCGCACCGTTGCGCTTTTTCCCCGGCAGGATGCCGCTCCAGCTGAAGCTGTCCAGTGTCGTGCCGGACGGGATGCGCACCTCCCCGATATTGATGATTGTGTAGTTTGCAAATTGGTTTCCCAGCTTCACGCTTATCTCCTGCGGGAGCATCGGGAAACGCAGACGGTCGTTATTTTTTAAATTCGTCAGGTAAATGTCCATGTTATCCCTCCCATGCTGCAGTCGGCGTGTTAGCGAACGCCTGTTGTATCGCCAGTGCCAGCTGGTACGCTATGTCATCCGTTATGCTTCGGATGTTTTCTTTGATTGCCGCCACGAGCGACTGCGCGTCCGGCGTGTTGCCGCCGTTCACGTTGATTTCAAAGGTCAGCGCACCGATTGAGACGGTTACGCCGCCGCTTCCCGTGGGTGATACGGATGCATCGCCGCCCGTTACCGGGACGGGAGCCCCTGCGTCCCCCTCTGGCTTCTGGTCTGCGTCCGGGAATCCGACCACGCCGCCGTCCGCGTAAGGCTTCACGCCGAGCATCTGCCCTGTTTTCTCCCACAGTTCTATGCCGCGTTCCCTGCGCTTGCCGGAGAGCGGTATGATCGCTTCTGCGCCGTCCTCTGCCACCAGCCCAACGTGCGGGCTTGTCATGATGCCGCCCTCCGCGTGTGCTGTCGCGTCCTGGTATCCTGCAGACGCGCTCCCGGTGATTTTGCCCCAGATGTCTTTAAAGAACCCGCTGATCTTCTCCCCAATGCTGCTGAAGAACCCGCTGATGCCCTCCCTTACCGTTTCCACGGCGTTTGGTATGGTTTCCGTGAAGAATCCCTTGATCCCGTCCAGCATATCGCCGAAGAAATTAGGAATTGTCTCTGTAAAAAATGTGTTAAGCGCGTCCCCGACCGTTTCCAGTGCGCTGGGGATTGCTTCCGTGAAAAATCCCACGATGCCCTCCCACAGCCCGGTGAAAAACTCCGGGACAGTCTCTGTGAAAAAGCCGGATAAAGCCGCGCCTACCGTCTCTAATGCCGCCGGGACGGTTTCCGTAAAGAATCCCACCAGCCCGTCCCACAGGTTTCCAAAAAATCCCGGCACGGTTTCCGTGAAGAATGTGCCGATTGCCGCTCCTACCGCCATCGCGGCGTTCGGGATCGTCTCGGTGAAAAAGTTCCCGATCCCCGTCATCAGCGCATCAAATCCCTGCGGCAGCGTTTCCGTGAAGAACACCGTCACTTTCCCTGCGGCAAATCCGAGCGCATACGGCACCTGCTCCGTGAAAAAGTTTCCCACGCCTGTTATAAATTCGTCCCATTTTGCCGGGATTGTCTCGGTAAAGAAGCCGCCTACCTTTTCGCCGATCTTGCCGACCGCGTCCGGGACGGTTTTTGTGAAAAATCCTTTCGCGCCATCTGCAAACTTCCCAAACTGATCAGGCACGGTCTTTGTAAAGAAGTTTCCTACCGCGTCCCCTGCGGTTTTCAGCCCTTTGGCAATGTTCGAGCCGCCGATCGCCGCGCCGATTCCACCGATTGCGCCGCCTACCCCTGCGCCCACGGCTGTTCCAAGCCCCGGAATGATGGAGCCGACCGCTGCGCCGATTCCCGCGCCCTTGAGTGCGCCGCCGCCGACATCCAGTGCTTTTTTGCCTATGCTCTCTTTGCCGAGGATGCCGTCACCCGTGCCGCCGAGTGCCGCGCCTACGCCGGATGCCACCTTTGCGCCCGTGCTGTCCGATCCTGTCCAGTCTTTGGCTTTCCCTGCGCCGTGGTATGCGTCCACGCCCATCTCTATGGTGGATGTTATCGCCGCCAGCGGGATTGCCGCCTTTGATGCCACCTGTCCTAATTTCCCGGCACCGCCTACCGCCTTTGCGCCGATTTTTGCCCCGGTTCCGAGTGCGCCGTTCTCTGCCATCGCGAGTGCGCTCTGCGCCGCCGCGCCGCCGCCCTTTGCCGCCTTTGCGATCTGTATTCCATCGCTTATCCCGGTCACGTTCCCGATTGCGCTGCCTATGCCCTTTGCGCCTTTGTAGATGCCCTTTCCTGCCTTGTACATCTTGTACCCGGTCTTTCCTGTCTTGTACGCTCCATAGCCGAGGACTGCCGCCGACAGCCCTGCGGTTTCGCTTGCTTCCTTGCCGCCCGGTAGGAGCGTTGCCGCGTCAGATGCCAGGCTCTTTGTCCCGCCTTTGATCGCTTTCCAGATCGCTTCCCCGACTTTCTTTCCATCGAAGCCCTCAAGGAAGCCCTCTGCGAACGATTTCCCGATGCTCACGCCGTCCTCTGCCGCGCCGCCTATGTCCATGCCGAGCAGCGCGAGGATTCCAGTCTTTAGCGCGGTGCCTATGCCTTTGCCTATGCCCTGCGCCTTTTCTGCCATCCATGCCTTGCCTGTGCCGTTCCACCACTCATCGAACGGCTCCGCGATCAGCTTATCCCATGCCAGCTTTACCTTGTCCCAGAGCGTCTCTGCTTTCTGCCACTCCGGGCTTGCGGTCAGCGTCTGGATTGACGCCGCCACGCTGTCTATTTTGCCTGTGACAAAGTCCACCGCTTCGCCTACTGCCGTCTGGATGTCCGGCATATGCGCCGTTATCCAGTCAACCAGCCCTTTGACGTATGGCTGCAGCTTCTCCCCGATGGCGATCTTCACGCCCTCTGCCGCGCTCTGCAGATAAAGGAGCGAGCCTTGCAGGGTGTCCATCTTAGTCCCTGCCATTTTGGCGGCTGCGCCCTGCGAGTTGTAGATTGCGTCCGTCAGCTTGTCGAAGTCCTCATCCGATGCGTTGACCAGCGCGAGAAGCCCCGACATGGCGTTCTGCCCTGCGAGGTTTGCCGCCGTGGCTGATTTCTCCGCTTCGGTCATCCCGGAGAAGCCTTTCCTCATTTCTTTTATAATTGTCAGGAGGTCTTTGCTTTCCCCCTTTGAATTCGTCATTGATACGCCGACCTTTTTCATTGCTTCGGCTACGGCGTTGCTTTCCTCGGACGTCAGTCCCTCCTGCTTGCTCATTCTGGCAAGCATTCCGCGCAGTGCCGTTCCTGCGCTGGATGCGTCTATCGCGCTGTTTCCCATGATGCCGAATGCCACAGCCACGTCCTGCATATCGTACCCTAACGCTCCGGCAAGGGAGCCGGCGTATTTGAACGATTCGCCCAGCCCCTGCACGTCCGTCTTGCTGTTCGTGGCGGTCGCCGCCAGGATGTCAGCTACCCTTGTGCTTTCGGATGCGTTCAGCTTGAATTGCGCGATTGCGCTTGCCACTACGTCCGATGCCGTGGCGAGGTCTACGCTTCCTGCCGCCGCAAGGTCTAAAAGACCGGGCATTCCGGCTACGATGTCTTTGCTTTTCCAGCCAGCCATAGCGAGGTTCTCCATCGCTTCAGCCGCCTGTGCCGCCGAGAACATCGTGGACTCCCCCAGCTTCTTTGCCGTGGCTGTCAGTTCCTCAAATTCTGCGCCCGTTGCGCCTGATATGGCTTTTACGTTCGCCATTCCCTGTTCAAAGTCTTTAAATGTGTTGATGGTGTCTGCCACTCCGATTGAGATTCCGGCAAACGCCGCCATCTGTGCGACCGGGCTGGTTATCAGCCCCAGCACCTTTTTGAAAGGCGCGGTGACGAGGTCTGTGGCTTTCAGCGTGACCGTCCACACCTTTCCGGCTATCTGCTTCCCGGCTTCTTTTACGTTGTGCAGCCCTTTGGAAGCCATGTCTTTCAGCGTTGCCGCCACTTCCAGCTTGCTTTTCCCTTTCATGCCGTCAATCTGCCTTTGCAGTTTCTGCATGGATTGTTCCAGCTTGCTGACGTTTTTCGTTGCGCTGCCGGCCCCTCTTTCGGTTTCGTCTGTGACCTGTGCCACTATATCTATCACTGTTACGCTGTCGCCCATCCGCGCCACCTCCTTTCATCGTTATTTTCCAATCTTCAGCACGGGCTGTTTGGCTTCCTCCTGGATTGCGTGGAGCGTGTACTGGTCGTACAATGCCCGCTCTCCGGCAGGGAGAGCCAGATAATCAGCCACCCTGCCTATCTGCGGGAAGCGTTCGCACACTTTCATCATCACGTAAGTGCGCCCCCGTGCCTCTATCAGTTTTTTGCCGTTTCGTCCAGGTCATCGCTGTAGCCGCTGATTTCATTGATTTCGTCAATGATGCGGTCCTTTTCCCCGGACAGGAGAACGGCATCGATCATGTCCACGCCCTGCAGCACGTCCAGTGCTTCCTGCGCCTTTTTGTTGTCCCACGTCTTTGCCCTGTCCTCGTCCACGGTCGCCGTGTAAATCAGCCATGAACGGAATTTCGCCGCGTTGGTTTCGATCTCGCGCTTCGGCTGCCCGCGCTTCCTCGGCGCGAATTTCGTTGCGCGGTCGTGACAGGCGAGGCTTTCTTCCTCGGACACGGGCCTGATTCTGAATTCAAACTTCAGAACGCCGTTGCGCCTGATCTGGATTTTCTTGTATGCGCTCTCCTTTTCTTTCTCCGTCCCGGCTTCGATCAGCCCACGGAGGATGTCCGATTCGTTCATCAGGATTTCCTCCTGCGTGGAGGTTTCCACTCCCGCAGGGTTCTCATCGTATTCCTCCGGCATCGTGTTCTTTGCCATCTTTCTTTCCCTCCTTTACTCCACAGGCTTCCAGCCCACGTCTTTGAATTTTTCGAGCATTTCCGGCGTGGAGTTCACGCGGAAGCTCCATGACCGCTTGATGATCTCGCCCGGTGTAAGGTTCTGCAGATCAATCGTGCCGTCCGGCACACAGTTCCTGTAAACGATGCGCTCTGCCTGTCCGTCCCTGCGGCGCATCTTCCCCTGGAAGTCGAACGTGGGGAAGTACCCTTTCTGCAGATCCGATATCAGTTCGTCCAGCATCACGTTGTCGCGCACCACCGCTTCCGTCAGCGTCAGCGTCACGCTGTAGCCTGTGTTCACGGCGTAAGTGAGCGCGCTGCCTACGGGCTGGTAGTCCGTGTTGGCAGGGCTGATCTGCGTCTGGAATGTGTCGGCTTCCGCAAGGAAGATGTTTGTTCCGGCTTTGGTCGTTACAAAAAGCTGCCCGTCTTTGCCGCTTATCAGTTTTCGCACGTCAAGCAGGCTCTGATCGCTTAATCCATCCATCTCTTATCCCTCCTTTACTCTGTTTCCGGCGCGAACCGGAATTTGAATGTGTAATACATCTTCTCCAGCGCGTCTATGTCGTCCGCGTAAACCACGAACCACGCGCTGTCGCCCTCCGGCGCGTTGTTGCTGTCGAGTTCCACGTGCGCTCCTGCCAGCAGTTTCTTTTCGCCCACCATCGCTTGGCATACGCCGTTTGAAACCTGGATTATCGTCATGCGTCCGTCCGGGTCGTTGTTGATTTTCCCGATCAGCACCTCCACGGTGTCGTTTAACCGCTGGAAAAGTTCAAAACGCACCTTGACGCGCTTGATTTTCTTCCAGCCGTCATCTTCTTTCGCGGTCGGGACTACCAGCGTGTTGATACCCTGCTCCACCCATACGGTGTTTGCCGCCGATACGCTAAACGTCAGCATTCCGGCTTTGATGGAACGCTCGTACTGGTTATTGGTCAGCGGCTCGGTGAGTTCTGTCGCTCCCGTGATTGCCGCGTGGGTGATGCTCTCGTTGCTCGGTGTCCCGGCGATAAGCCCCGCGATCCTTGCCGCCGCCATGTACCCCTCGTAAACGTTCCCGGCGATGTCCACGAAGCCGTTTCCAACGTATACCATCTGGTAATCGTTGTATGCGCTGGCGTGGATCAGCCTTGTCTCGAAGTCCACCGTGGTCGGCTCTCCGATTACGCCCATGCAGAATTTGCCGCTCTTGTAAATCCTGTTTAGGAACAGCTGCATCACCATCTGGATTGCCACATCCTCGGTGTCGATTGCCAGCACGTTCCACCGCTGGGCTTCCAGCACCTCGAACGCCGCGCTGTATGCCGCCACGTTCACGGTCGGGTCAGTGCCGCCCTCGATTGCTTCCTGGTCTACGGTCTTGATTTTCCCGGTGCTGTCTTTCAGCTTTGTCAGCGTGAAGTAGTCGCTTCCTTTTTCCGCGAATGCCGCCATCAGTGCCGCCACGCTGTCCGTGTCGTTTGCGAACGTCAGGCGTTCCATCTGCTCCGTCCCCTCAAGTATCAGCAGTTCGCTTACGCTCTCATCCTGCAGTGTCGGGCGGATCGTGACCGCGAGCGCACGGCTTCCCGGATAGCGGAGCGCGAGTTTCACCACGGCTTCATCCTGATCATCCTTGATGTCGTATGCGCCGTTCGTGCCGCCCTTGCCGAGCCTGACCGCATAGATGAGCCTTGCGCCGCCTTTGAATTGCTCCATCGGCACAGCCGTTGTCCCTGCCGTCCCTCCGTCCCCGTATTTCTTTTTGATGTCCCCGTCCCCCTCAAGCACCATAACCTGTCCGAGCGGCCCCCAATTGGAGCGGAACACCGCCGCGCACTTGCCATCGTCTACTCCTGCCACGGGAGGTTTCCCGTTGTTCTCGTAGCGGAAGTACACGCCGGGGCGCGGCTTTTTCTCGCCGATAATAAAAAACGATGCCATTTTACTTTACCTCCTTGCTTAAAAATTTCGTGACGGTTTCCTGCGCTTCCTTGATGGTCGCGCTTTCCTTTCCCGCCGTCTTTAATGCTACGGTCACTACCTCCGGGGTAGTGCCGAACAGCTGACGCGCCTGTGCCGCCAGCTCCGCTGCTTTGTAGCTTGCTTCCATTGCTCCTATCCCTCCTTATGCTTTGTTGAAGTGCGGGTTCATTAGCTTAATCTGCGCCGGCTCCTTTATCGGCTGCGCCAGTACGCCGTACTGCCCTGTCAGCCCCAGCTGTCCCTCCCGCAATGGGTCAGCGTTGTGCCGGACGGTGATTCTGTTGATAAACATCGGGCTTTCGTCTGCCAGCACCACTTCGCCGTCCATCTGCGCCCGCTCGATGATTGCCTTTATCCATTTGTTGCGCTCCGTCACGCTTCCTGCCATGACGTGCGCCGAGAACGTCCCGGAAAACCACGCCACGGCGTAGCTTCTCTTGTCCGTGCTTGCCGTACCCTCAAACCTCCAGTAAATCGCCGGGTTTGTGTCGGTCGGCGTGAAAATCGGCGGCATTGTGTCGTAGGCGATAGCCGCCATCTGCGGGAAGTGCTGCTTCGTCCATGCGTTCAGCCCCTGCACCGGGTCAGGCGTGGTGGATATCTGCTCTGGAAACTCCATCAGGTCAAACGCCACGGTCAGCCCGTAAACCTCCGGGGCCGTGGCATCCTTTAACTCGTACACGAATTCGTCCGAGCGGTCCCATTTGGCGCATACCGTTGCTCCGTCACCGCCTGTGTAGAATGTGCCGGAGATCAGTTCCATCAGCCGCTGCTCTATCGCCTTGTCCGGGTCCTGGTCCCCTACCGACTGGCATTCCGTGGTACACCAGATGTTGACTGTCAGCGTCCCGGCTGTTTTCCGCTCCGGGTCGTACCTCATGTCCACGTTGAAGTCAATGCGCGGATAGCGCGGGTTTCCCCAGCCTTTCCGGCTGTCGCTCGGTGCTTTCTGGTAAAAAGCCGCTGGTGCGCCGTTGTATGCCGCAAGCAGCCCCGCCATCTGTGCGTCTGCCGCTATCTGCCTGTCTATAAGCTGCCTGATTCCTGCGCTCATGCGCCGCCTGTCCCTGTCTTTGTGGCGTTGTATTCGTAGTTGACCGTCTGGAAGTCCCTTGTCCAGTAAATCTCCCACACGCCGATTGCCACGTCCGCAGCTAAAATGTCCAGGTAGCTGGTCGCGTTGTTCTGTGTGTTGCAGTAAAGCAGCCGCAGCTTGCCCTCGCCCGCTTCTGTCACGAATCCGTTTCTGAATTCCTTATCTCCTGTCCTGCGGACGCGGATGCAGTCTGCCCTGCTGATCTGCGAAAGGTCGAATACTTCCTGCGTTTCGTTCCTTATCAGTGCCATGCTTTCCTCCTATCCCCCTTTGTAGGGCTTGCTGTAGATTTCCTTGATTTTCGGCAGGGCTTCATCAATGACTTTCTGCTTGTACGGTCGCGGCTGCATTCTGCCCGTCCCGTTCTCCAGCATTTCGCCGAGCAGCCTTCCCCCTGCCCTTTCCTTGCTCTCGATGGCTGCCACCGCCCGGAAATGAACGCCTTTTTTCTCCACATGGACGTGCGTCCCCCATGAAAGCCGGAATATGCCCGTTCTGCGGGCTGGCGGCTCTCCCGGAGCGGATGCCTTGTAAGTCTTTTTGGTGTTCGGCACCCGGTACACCCTGCCGCTGCGCTTCCCCCGCAGGACGCGGATAGATGCGTTCCGCAGTTCGTTGCTTGCCCGGTATGTCCTCTGTTCCACCTCTTTCTGCGCGTCTTTCAGTGTGACCGCTATGGTCTTTCCGATAATCTGCGCGGCATTTCCCGTATTTTGGTCTGACATTAAACGTCCCCCCTCTCGTGGCAGTAGTAAATCGTCCAGTGGTTTATCCCTCCCGGATTGTGCGGGGCCGTCTGCACGATGTACCTCTGGCTTCCCCGTATGAAGGAATCACCCGGCTTGATCTCAAACGGCGGGATTCCCTGCTGGATGATTTTGTGCGACACGGTATGTTCCAGCTGCCGCCACCTTGCGGTTTCCTCCGGCTTCGCTTCAGCAAGCACAGCCCTGATTTCCCCCAGCTTTTCCCTGGCGTTTGCCGTTATCCTGCCGCTGGCGGTCCTGTGTTCGCCGTCCCGGTATACCTCGAACGGCTTCAGTTCCTGCCCCGGCACCATGTGGATTGTCCCTGTGAACATCTCGCCGCCCTCCTATGTCGTCATTCTGCGGAATGGGGAGGATGCGCCGTGCATGGCGCGTGGGTTTTCCTCCATCCCGTTGTGGAAATACGGGGCCGCGTTCTGTATGGACGGCGCAAGGGTCGGGATGGACGCTGTCGCGAGTATCTGCTTTCTCAGCGTGTCGTAGAGTTTCTGCCAGTTCGCCGCCCTGCCGCCGAAGTTGTACTGCAGGACGTCTATTTTGGTGTCCACCTGGTACGACATCTTGAAAAGGATCGCTTCCAGCACCGCCAGCTTTGCGAACAGCCACGCTTTTTTCCCCTCTTTCAGACCGTCCAGCATCGCTTCGTATTCCTCGTCCGCAAGCGCACAGGTTTCCGCGCCGCCGTCCGTCTGTGTGTCCCCGACTTCAAAGCGCATCTGGTCTTTTCCCCTTGCCTTGATTTTTGAAGGGTCGTAGCTGTACGTCATGGCTCTCCCCTCCTACTCCTTGTGTGTCCGCAGATGTGCCGACAGGGCATTTTTAGAGCCGAATTGCTTCCCGCAAACTTCACAGGTGAATTCTCCTGCGCCCTCCTGCGGTGCGTCAGCTTCCCCGCCAGCGGCTTCATTTTGCCCCTCCTGCGGCGTTTCTCCGTTATCCTGATTATTTGTACCCTCTGCGTTTTCCGTGCCGCCCTGCGGCTCTCCTGCGCCCTCCTGCGGTGCGTCAGGGTTTTCCCCTGCGCCGCCATCCTTTTCCGGGATGTCAACGCAGAGGATTCTCCCCATGTCCACCAGCCGCCGCGCCATCTTCGGCTCGATAACCTCTGCCGGGATCACCTCGCCTACCGTGTAGTTCCTGTCAAAGCGCACGGGCCTGTTTGCGATATATGCCATGCCGTTCCCTCCTTACACTGTGAAGTCGCTGCTGACTGCCCCCTGCAGGAACACTCCGAGGTCTGTGGATGTGATCTCCGGGTCTGTGCAGAGCAGCCCCTCGATGAATTCCGTGTGCGTACTCTGCTCTCCGAGGTACTGCTGTACGGCTGTGTACTGCCCGTTGCCCAGCATATCCCACGTGAACGTGTATCCTGCGCTCGGTTCCTCGATGCTCGGCGAGTTTGTCGTGTAGGTCAGCAGCGCGTCATTCGGGTTGCAGATAAAGCGCATATCGTCCTCTGCCCCGTAAGGCGCGGCATTGTATACGCTCTCTGCCACCACGATTTCATCCAAGCCGAACAGCTGCGCGAGGACGTTCGCGGTCACGTTCGCCGGGTTCGCTTCGCTGCCCTGGTACTTGATGCGCTCCAAAATGGACGGATTGACCGTCAGTGCGGTAAATGCGACCGCGCCCAGCACCATCTTGTTCGGCTTGCGGAGCCCTGACAGGAGCATCCTTGTCCTCAGCTGATTGAAAAACGTTACCGGGTCGCTGTTCTCGTTGTCGAAGTGATAAAACTGGTTTGCCCCGACCGCTCCCGTGCCGATTCCTGTGTACACGTGCGCCCAGCTTTCGGCGTTGAAGTATTTCTGCGCCCAGATCCTGTCGAGGTGGATGTTCATCTGCTCTGCCACCCAGCGCGTCTTTGCGCGGCGCGGGTCGATGACTGCGGGCGCGTTCGTCCGCTGGAAGTCCAGTGCGCTGATCTGGTCTACCCCGGTGATGACCTGGTCTACATCGCAGTGGTAGAATTTGTCGCGCTTCCCGTAAATGCCCGGTGCAACGTGACCGAATTCCGGCTTCCTTGCCATGTTGTCCCTTGCAAGGTCGCCCTTGTCAAACTCGTAGTAATGCGCCGATGAGGTCGGCACAGGCACGATCGGGAAAATCTTACGCGCCACGAAGCCGCTCATGCTCTGGAAGTATGCCAGGCACACGTTTGTCAGGTAAATGTGCGGCTTGAATACGCCTTTCTGGATGTCTGCCGCTATCTGTTTGGTTGTGATTCCCATTGTGTTTTTCCTCCTTTTTTCTACTTATTTCGCGTACCCGCTCTTGGTGATCTGGATTTGCACCAGTTCCCCGTCTGCGGACGCTGCTGTCATTGCCACTCCGAGGATGAAGTTCCCGGACGCGGCTTTCTTTGCCTTTCCTGCGGTGCTGACTGTCAGGAGGTCGCCTTTCTTGACCGCTTCCCCTGCTTCGATCAGCCCGATGTGGTGGATCAGAACGTCCACCTCCGTCCCTGCCTTTGTCACAAGGCTGTTTCCGTTGTCGTATGCGGATGCGTCACTCAAGATGACTCCGACTGTCGGATCGCCGTCTGCCGCCGGGAGTGCCAGCTTCCCGTTTGCGTCATATGCGACTGCCTTGTGCGGCGCGTCCGTGATGTCTGCCGCCAGCGCGTCACGGATTGTCGCGCTGTTGTTGATGAATACGTTTAAATACTGTTTGTTTGCCATTTGTTTTTACCTCCTGCTGTATTCTGCTTCGTACTGCGCCGCCAGTTCCGGGTTTTCCTCAAACGCCTTGATGATGGCTTCCGGGGTCGTCATGCCGCCCTCTGCAGACTTAGCCAGTTCTGCCGCCTTGATCCCGATGGTCTGCTCCGTCCCTGCGCTGCCCTGCGTGTTCTTCCCGATCTCTCCGAACAGCCCGCTCTTTGTCAGCGCGGTCACGTTCTCATCCAGCAGTGCCACGTAGTCATCGTAGACCGTCCCTCCGGCTTTCTTGAGGTCGTACAGCTTCACCGCCAGTTCATCGGCTTTCTTGCCGAGGACTTCGTACTTCTTTGCCACGGCTGTCAGACGCTCGATCTCCAAACTCTTTTTCAGTTCCTCAACCTCCGCGCTCTGGCGTTTCATGAGTTCCTGATACTCGGAGAGGGCTTTCTTCACATCCGGGTGGAGTTCTGCCGCCCCTGCATCGGGTTCGGCGTGTTGGATGTCTGCCCCCTTTGCCACGCCGCCGTCCGGCGTTTTCTTGTCGGCTTCCTTTGCGTCATCGTCTGCGGCTGCGCCATCGCCCACGCCGTACTTCTTTTCAAACTCCGCAAGGGTAGCCTGTTCCTCTGGTGTCATCCTGCTCTTGTCGATTTTCATGGTTTCCATTACCTCCATTTCGTTTTGTTTGCTTGTTTCCTGTGCTTCGGACGGGCTGAAGCCCTTTTCATACTTGCTCCACAGCTTTGCGAACGTCCGTTCCTGTTCTGCGGATTTCTGTATGCCGGATTCTTCGCCGTCCTTTTGGCTTTCCATCTTCTTTCCAGCCGCCCAATGCGCCAATGCTCCCCGGACGGTTTCTGTGAATTCGTCCAGGCTTTGGCTCATCAGTGTTTTCTTTGCGTCTGCGCTTAGGTCCTTGTCACAGATGATTGAGCATAAGCTGTCTGAAAGCGCGTAGCAGCAATCGTACATCTCGCTTGTGACTGCCCTCATCTGCTCCCGGCTTATGTTGTCTGCAAACGTGGTGGCATCTTTCTCCACGTTATTCACAGGCTCATCCACATTTCCACCGCCGCCAGCCGCGTCCTCGTAGCCCTTTTTGAGCCACGCGAGGAATTTTCGGATGATCCCCTCATCCGTGTCCGTGTCCGTTTCCTGCTTGCGCTTGAACAGGCGTATGTGCGCGTCCGGGTTTGCTCCCCGGTCTACGAGGTCTACGCTTGTCACGGACAGGTTCTTCAGCTTGGTAGCCATCAGCCCTCATCTCCTTTCATTGGCTCCCTGATCGCCTTGCCCTCGATGCTGAACATCGAGTATTCGCCGCTCTTGATTTTCTCCCAGACTTCATCGTCCTCAATCTTGAAGCCGATCCACCAGCCCTGCGGCAGTGCGTCTGCCGGAATGCCCAGAGCGTCCGCTTTTTCTTTGGTGAACACGATGCTCTCTATCACGCGCCCGATGCCGCCGCGCCTGTGCATCTCCCCGGCTGTTCCGAAGTCTGCCACGTACTCGTATGCGGCTTTCTCCAGTTCCTCGGTGTCGATGGCATCCTCCTGCCAGTCCACGATCTGCTCACCGTCTACCCTGACCGCCACGTTTGCCCAGCCGAACACAAGGCGGCTTTCATCGTCCGACTTCATGACGGTCAGTCTGTTGGGTCGCTCCCGCGCCTTTGCCTTTGTCAGCTGTCTGTATGTCATTGCCCCCACTGCTTTCCTCCTTTCCGGCATCAAAAAAGCCGCCGCTCTTTCGAGTGACGGCTTTGTGCCTGTTTTTTGTTGTCTAAATCGGGCAGAAAAATCACCACCATGTCTGCCAGTTCCTATTGTACCATTCATGCAGTTCCTGCGTGTTGCTGACCTGCGCCAGCAGTTCCTCGCGCCCGATGATGTTGCCGTAGTCCCCTGCTTTCATTCCCTCGTAGGTGACTTCGACAAATTCCCACTCTCCCGGAAAGACCGGGTTTTCAGAAATGAACGTAAAGCCACGACTGGTCTTTTTGCCGATCTTCCCCTTTATCCTGTGTCCTCGCAGGGATGATACGGAGTATTGGATTCCTTTGTAATTCCCATCGTATGGTTCTACTTCGAATGCGAGATCTCCCCATCCATCAGCTTTCCTCCAAATCACATACACCTTGTTTCTGTCTACCATGTCGGTCTTTGCCATCTCTTTCGCCCTCCCTTAAAACGGCATATCGTCATCGTAGTAACTAAGCCCCATCACGCCGCGCTTGCTGTCTGCCCCGATTTCACAGGTGGTCTGTATGAAATCTTCAATCTTCACGCCGTTAATCTCGTTGATTCCTGCCTTTCTGAATGAATCAAGGAGTGCGGTTCTCTTATAATCTGTTTCGCAGGATATCCCTATGAAGCTGTCGCTCCTGATGCCGTTGCGGAACATGATCTCGTTATCGTACTCGTAATCTCTGGCATTCTTCTTGATGAAGTCTGTGGGCGATGGTCTGCCGTGGAATTGGTCTTTGTCTCTGCAGTTTCCGTAGCTGTCATTGTTGTATGCGTACCAATCCGTGCGGTTCATTTCATCCGGGCTTATCAGGATTCTGTACGAATTGCTTTTGAAGTTGGCACTGTACGGCTCGTCCGTTTTTACGCCTATTCTTGTGAATACGCTGCAAGCTCCGCCGCTCTTTAAATCGTCAAGTTCGGACGCTCCTTTTCCCCCGACTTCCTGCAGCCCGGATGTCACCCTGCTGGCTGTTGCCATGAAGCCGCCGTTTTTTGTTATCTCCACCACGGATTCCGGGTCGCCTACTCCTGCCCACACGTGCGTCAGCCCTGCCTTGCGGTACTCTGCTGTGGCTGCGTCATCTACGTATGTGCTGTACCCCGGTGCTACCTCTTTCAGCCGCATCCCCATTATCCTGCGGTCGTCAAATCCTGCATCCTTGCAGATTTTGTCTATCGCGTCCCGCTTTTCTTTTGAGCCTGGGGGTGCTGCGTTGACGGCTTTCATTTTCTTCGGGTCCCTCTGCCATGCGATCCGCGCCTTGCGGAGCAGGAGTTCGTCATCGTCCGTTGGGTCTGCGGTCAGGGAATTAAGCCCTGCCTTGTCGAAGATTTCCTCCATCGCTTGCCTGTCTGCCGCGTGGTTTCCCGTAGCCGGAACCCTTACGCGGAAAAAGCCGCCCATGCCGTAGAGGTCTTTGCTGGTGCTGTCTGCATAAACCTCAAATGACGCTTGCTTTGTGGTCATCATCTTGTTTCCGTTTATACTGAATGCAACGTTGCCGTTTTGGTACTTCCCGTCTGCATCGCGGAGCAGGAATTCCATGTCACGCGAGAAACCGCGCTGTTTTGCGTTCCTTGCCACGGCTTCCCATGTCTGCCCTGTCAGCTTCCCTGTGATTTCATAGCAGTCGCTACCGTTGATGTTCGCCCTGCGCCCGGAAAGGTTCAGCCCCTCCACCATCGTGCTGTCCGAGCGTATCGCCACGCCGTGTTCCGTGTTTGGCAGGACGGTCATGTCCCCCAGCACGTCACTTATCTTGTAACCGCCCTCCGTCCGCTGCGCTGTCCCTGCTGGCTTTGCCGCCTGCGGCTTCGGCTTTTTCTCCGGCTTTGGCTTCGGGAGCGGTGCCGCCTTTGGCGGTTTTGGTGCTGCGCCCCCTGCTATTTCGTCTGCCCACTGGAATTTTGCCGCCGTCCCGTTTCGGTCTGCTTCCAGGTCTGTGAAAAAGTCCCGGTACGTTTCCCGGAGCGTCTGCTTGCGCTTCACGATGCTGTCCAGCATCTGTTCTGCCGCCTGTCCGCTGCCGCCGCAGATGCTCTCTGCATAGCCACGGAAAATCTCGCGGTACTCTGCGTCTGGTATGGCTTCCACGCGCTTGATGTATTTCAGCGTCCCCTGCAGATCGAGGTCAACCTCGCCGTAGGAGTATTTGCGGAACAGCGTGTTATAAATCGGCTCCGTCTCTCCGTACTTGGCATTCGGGTGGTAGGTGTAACTCATCTTGTGGCTTGCCGGGTCTTTGAGGTGCTTGAACGCCTGTTCTTTGTCTATCCCAATAATGCGCCCGGACGCATCCGTCACAAAATTGCCGCCGTGGCTGTCGAAGTTCCCCAGCAGCCAGTCCGTGACGTGTTCCCTCTGCAGGGCTTCCATCTCGTCCTTTGTCAGCGTACCCGTGCCATGCTGCCAGTCTTTGAAGTCCTTGCCGCTTACGGTGTGTATCCTGCGCTGGTATGCGCCGAATGCGCCGTCAATGTTGCCCACGCCTACTTCCACCGCCGTGGACGGGTCCACGATGCCCTGCACCTTGTACCCTGCTTCCTGCACGTAGGCTCTGAATTCCTCCGGCGATCCTGATTTGCTCTGCGCTGGCTTGAATATCCACTCGTTTCCGTCTGCGTCCCGGTACAGCTGCATCTTTCCCGTGTTGCCTATGTGGAGGTCGCATACGTACTCCATTTCGCTGTCCGGCTTTGTTATGTCCGGCGGGATTGTCACGGCGTTCGGGTCTGCTGGCGGCTGCTGTGGCTCATTGCCCTGCGGCTGCGGTTCTGCCTGTGCGTCCATTGTACTCCCCTGTGGCTCTGGTGTCAAGTTCGTGCCGGGTATTTCCTCGTAGATCACGTCACATCCGCAGGACGGATGCCCCGGATTGAACATCTTGCCGTTGCTGAACGGTTCGTCCATATTGCGCTTCTCCCCGTCCATTGCGGCACAGACTGGACAAGTCCTCTCATCGTCTGATGTCACCCATACTTTCACGCAGTCCCCGATGTACCCCTGCGCCTGTGCGTCCTTAGTCGCCCCGTATGCCCCTGCGCCATACCCGTATGCCAGTTCTGTCCGGGCTATGCTCTGCGCCCGGTATCTGTGCTGCCTTGCGGCGTACCGCGCCGCCGCGTCTGCCGCTTTCTTCTCTGCGGTTTCCGGCTTCCCTTTCGGGTGCGCTTTGAGGTATGCCGCTTTCACGGCTTCCCGGTACCTTGTGTTTGCCATCGCCTGTGGCTTTGTCAGCCCGATCACAGGTCGCATGATACGCGCCGCTTCGTCCGGCGTGACCGCCGTGTCCCCGCTGGCGTGTGCGATTATGGCGTTCAGCGCGTCTTTCTGTTCCTGCGCGAGATTTGTCACCAATTCCGCGCCGTGCTGCTTGATGAAGTCCATGCTTGCGCTCGTGGACGGCTCATAGACGAAGTACGGGTACTTCGCTTTCGTCTCTGCCGCCGCCATGTCTGCGGCTTGCTGCCACTTCGGCGTGAGCGCGGTGGCTACCATCTTTGCGTAGTCTTTCTGCCATTTCTGAAACTGCGCTTCGGTGATTCCCCCGGACAGGTATGCTTCCCGCAGTTCCTTGTATGTCACGCCTTTGGCTTGCGTGTTCCAAAACGATACGAGGAATTCCACAGCTTCCGGCTCTGCCGCAGTCAGGAATGATTTCAGCTTGTTGAGTGTTGCCTTTTTGCCGCCCTTTTGCTTCGGCTTCATTTTCGGCTTTGCTGTCGCTTTTGTAAAGCGTATCATTCCTCATCCTCCTTTTCCGGCTCTCCGTCCGTGCCGTCTGCGCCGTCCTCTGCGGCTACCGGCGGCTTTTCCGGGTCTTTGCCTTGTAATTCTCCACCCTCTCCGTTTTGCTGCTCCTGTGGCTGTTCTGGTGGCTTCTGCTGGGTCATGTACGCTGTGTCAAAGTCGCGCTCCGGCAGCGATGCCGCCATGCGCAGATAGTCCTCCATGCTTTCGTCCGGCGTGATTGCCCCTATGCCTACCATCTTTGCCACGAATTCTCCAAGCTGTGAGAGGTCCTGCGTCTCGATGTCGCCGTGTATCAGTTCCGGGTAGTCGGTTATCCCTTTGAAGTGGTCGCCGTTTATGTCTATCAGCCGTGGTATCGCCTGATTGTTGAACACTTCGCAGATTAAATCGAGGAATGCGCCCAGAGCAACGCCGAACATCTCCGTCTTGTCGCTGGACAGGGCAAAGCTGCCGACTTTCTGGTGTCCGAGCAGTACAAAGTCTGCCAGCACCGTCATTGCCATGCGCGTGTCGTACCGCTCTATGATCTGGTTTGTGTCAAACTGCCGCCGCCCCCCTGTGGATGTCAGCGTGAATTTCCAGCCGTTCCCCAGGACGATCCCCTCGCGCTCATCCCTGCGGACTCCGCGCACGATGTTCTCTGCCTTTTCCAGTTCCTCTTTGTATTCCTCGCTCCATATGTCCACGCCCTCCGGGGCTTCCAGTACGGGCAGCCCTGCAAGGTCGCGCTCTATGCCGATGCCCTCTATCTCCTGTATCCTGCGCTTGAAATACCAATCCCGGTAGCTGTTGCGCAGGATGCTCCTGCCCTCCGGGTTGCATTTCCGGCTCCGGGTCTTGAAGTGCAGGGCTTTCTCTATCGGTATGAACAGCTGTTCGTAATTCGGCGGCGCACACTGGATCAAGCCTATCAGGTTGTCCTGCTCATCGTACTTCCATTCCCACAGGGTGTCCTGCGACCGTATCGGAAGTTTGCGCCAGCCTATCAGCCCGTCCGTGTATTTGCTCTTGGTTTCCGGGTTCTTCGTGTTGCCCATGCGCCGCTTGTAGACGATCTCGTGGTAACTCCACCCGTATGTCAAAAACGACAGCACCTCGGAAATAAAATCGCTCCACGTTTCTTCCATGTCGTACATACAGCTGGTGACGAATTCTGCCGCCGCCACGTCCGCTTCGCCGGGGCTTGCTTCCTTGACGCTCCATTCCGACTGGCGCATCAGCATTTCCGTTGCGAAAAGGATCGCGCCGATCACGTCATCGTTCTCGGACATCTCCTTGTAGACTTCCACTCCCCTGCGCCCCTGCAGTTCCCGGAGGAATTCTTCATAAATCCATCCCGTGTTGAAGCGGTTCAGCCCTGTCTTTCCGTATTCTCTGAATCTGTCCATTGCCCTGTGTCACCTCCTTTCCGTGTGCGCTAACCGCGCCAGTAGCTTTCCTTTGCCATGTCGTTGCCGCCGATGCCGCTGGTCGGCTTGTCCATCAGGTATAAGATTCCCTGCACCAGCGCGTCCACCGTGTCTTTGTATGTCCCTTTCGGGAAAATCAGAAGATCCCGGATCAGATCGTCCACCCACGGGTGCGTCTTTGGGTCCGGGAAGTGTATGTTCCCTGCTTCAAAGTAAGGCGTGACGCTCATGGCGCGTTCCTCCTTGCTTCCTTTCGGGTTGAATTCCACCATGCCGGGTATCTCCTTTTTGAGCGTGTTGACGATGGCGGGGCCGTTTGCCTTGTTCTCCACCACCTTTGCCCGCGCCGTTTTCCATTTCCCTGACAGCGTCCGAACCGCCGCCACGCTTTCCGTGAAGTCCATCTTGTCGCTCACGAGGTCGCGTATGAAAATGTCCGCGCCGCGCTTGCCGAGGACGTAGCCAGCCACCTTTGCGCTGCCCTCGCTCTTTGTGAATGCCATGTCCCAGCTTTGTATGTCGGTCGTCCGTGGCGCGGTCGTGTAGAAGCTGTGCAGCCATTCGCGCTTGAATATGATGCCCTCTGCAGGAGCCGGTGTCTGCTGGAATTGTCCGGCAAACTGTACGCTCCCCATTGATTTCTTCAAGTCGTCCAGCGTTTCCTTGCTGAACCGCCCCTCGTTCAAGATGTCCCCCGGCTCCCGGACGATTTCCTTTCCGCTGACCGGGAATGATACCACCGTCCGGCTCTCCGCGATTGCCGGAAGGCATAAATGCTCGTATCCCAGCTTCTCGCTTAAGATATGCCCCGTGAGGTCGTTCTCGTGGAGCCGCTGCATGATTACGATGAACACGCCCGTCTGGGGGTCGTTCAGTCGCGTCTGCAGGGTGTTCTTAAAAAAATTTATGCTGCCCTCCCGCTCCACCTCGCTGTTTGCCATCAGGGGGTTCTGCGGATCGTCTATGATGATTACATCGCCGCCCTCGCCTGTCAGTGCGCCGCCGACCGATGTGGACATCATGAAGCCCTGGTGGTTATTCTTGAATTCATTCTGCCTGTTGACGTCTATCTTCAAGCTGAACACGTCCCCCCATTCCTCCTGGAACCAGGGGCTTTTGATGATGTCGCGGGCGAGGATGTTGTGTTTCCGGCTCAGGCTGTCGCTGTAGCTTACCTTGATGAACCGTTTCTCCGGGTGCTTCAGCCACGTCCATACCGGGTAGCATACGGTCGCTTCGATCGACTTCATGTGGCGCGGCGGTATGTTTATGACCAGCCGCCTGATCTGCCCTGCGTTGATGGCTTCCATGTATTCGCCTATCAGGTGGATGTGCCAGTTGTCCACGTACCTGATTCCCGGCTCGATGACGTTCCACGCCTGTTCTATGAACACCGGGAGCGACCGCTCTGCCCTTTCGCGGGATATGTCTGCCAGTAGCTTTCTGACCGCCGCCCGGTCATTCAGCAGCAAGTTTGCTGACTGTCTCATAAAGCTGCTCCAGCTCATCGTTCGTCAGTTTGTCAAGGTTCACGGTTTCAAATCTGCATACGGATTCTGTCTGAACCTTACCCGCGATGGTCTGCTTGCCCTCCGTGCGCTCCGTAACCTCTCCACGGCTTATCCGTTCCAGCTTCGCCGCAACGTCAACCATTGTCGATATGTCCCTCGGTGCGAGTTCGTCAATCGGTATCCTCTGCAGGGCTTGCAGTGATTTCACCAGCATCGCCTTTGCGATCCCCACGTGGTTTTTCCGCATATCCGTGATGCCTTTCTGCAGTTCCTGGCGCGTCTGCCTGTCCAGTTCGTCATCCCATGCGTCTGCCCGGTACACCCATTGCCAGCGTTTGCTCCACCTCTCCATCAGGGCCTTGCTTTTGCCGACCTTTTGAGCAACCTTTACAAGACTGCGCTCCGCTCCCATGTCGCGGTACTCAGCGAATGCCTGAAATGCCTGTGCGCTTTCGTGTTCCTGACGCTCCCACGGCTCCGGCGATACGTTCTGTGCGGTTTTGTTCTTTTCTGCCATGCCGTCACCTCAGTTCGCTTTCCCGCCCGTTGAGCGCATCGTTTTCCTGCTTCAGCTGGGCGTATGGTATCTCCTTGCCGTCCCGGACGCATATTGCCGCCACGTTGCCCGTAATCCGTGCGTAGCGGTTCACTATCACGTCAGCGTATTTCGGGTCGAGTTCCGTCAAATAAGCCGTCCTGCGTGTCATTTCCGCGCCTATGAGCGTTGTTCCGCTGCCGCCGAACAGGTCAAGGACGATTTCGCCCTCCTGTGTGCTGTTCTCGATTGCCCTTGTGGCAAGTTCCACGGGCTTCTGTGTCGGATGCTCCGCTCCTGTTTCCCTGCTTATCTCCCACAGCGTTGCGGCTTTCCCCTCGCTGTAAAGGTATATCCCTTTATCCTTTTCCACGCGGAGGTAGCGCGATTTCTTGTCTTTCGGCGGCTTTTCCGTGATGTGCATCTTGGAGCCCTCGCCGTCCGTGACCGTTATCCCCCCGGATATGACCGTTTCCATCGTGCCGCTTGCCCTGCGCGTGACGCGCCAGACGGTATGCTGCGCCCGGACGCCGTAAAAGCGCGGCGCATTTTCCCCTTTTCCTGCGTAAAAACACGGCTCGTGCGCCCATTGGTAGTCTGCGTGTCCGAGGACGATTCCGTTTTTCGCCCAGATGATGGTCTGCCGCTCCGTCAGCCCTGCGGCTGTCATGGCGTAGCTGAAGTCTTTGCTTGTGCTGCTTGCGTGCCAGATGTAAAAAGCGGCATCCTCTGCCGTGAATTCCACGCAGTTGCGGAATGCCGGGAGTATCAGCTTCTGCACCAGGTCGTCATCCGTCAGCCCATCGTTCTTCAGCATCTCGAATTTCCCGCTCTGGCTGACGTAGCTTACTCCGTATGGCGGGTCTGTGAATACGCATTGCGCCTTTTCCCCGTTCATCAGCCGTTCCACGGTCGCCCGGTCTGTCGCGCTCCCGCATATGAGCCTGTGGTTTCCGAGCAGCCAAAGGTCGCCGGGTTTGCTCATCGGGATTGCCGGAGGCGGTACTTCGTCATCCACGCCGTCCGCTTCGCTGTCCCCGTCCCCTGCGATGGCTGCCAGCAAACTGCTTATTTCGTCCTCTGTGTAGCCGGAGAGGATCACGGGGACTTCCCCTGTGTCCATGTCCGCTATGAGGTCTGCTATCTTCGTGTTGTCTATCTCTGAAAGTTCCGCGAGCCTGTTGTCCGCGATCAGGTCTGCCCATTCCTCCGCTTCGTTGGCGTAGTTCTGGTAATCGACCGGGACGCTCTCCGCTCCGAAGTTCAAAGCCGCCGCAAGCCGCCCGTGTCCCCGCACCACATACCCGCTCTGGTTGCTGACCGTGATCGGAGCCCTCCAGCCCTGCGACTGGATGATGTGCGCGAGCAGTTCTATCTGGTCTTTCGGGTGCTGGTTCGGGTTGCGCGGATTCCCTACCAGGTCTTTCGGGTTCATCAGCTTGTCAAATGCGCAGAATACGGGAATGCCGCCAGCATTCGTCCGCGCTTCCGCTGTGCTTTGGTACGTTACTTTCAGATTTTCTTTTCTGCTTTTTTTACTTGCCATTGTCCATTCCCCTTTCCGGCGCACAAAAAAATCCAGCTGTTATCTTGCCCTGCAGCTGGATTTGGCACACTTTTAATCTTGAAATCATTGTAGCACCTATTTGGCAGCGTTGCAAGGCAGACTTTTGGCAGCGTATTTTGGCAATCATTCCAGCGCGCCCGCGCCGTATAAAAATACCGATAAACGCCCGACCAGCCGTGATTTGTGCGCCCTTACCGTCCTCGGTGCGCAGTGCATCAGTCCGGCGATTTCTTCGTCAGTTTTTTGCTCAAAATATTTGTATTGCACGATGTCTTTGTACTCGTCATCCGCGATCTGGCTCATCGCTTTTTCTATCCTGCTGGTTTCGTGCTGGTCGTTCGCTATCCCGGCTTTAAGGTCAATGATGACCGCTTCCTTGATTTCCTCCGGGGACAGGCGCGTCCCGCTCTTGACAAAGCGCGTGATGCTTTTGCTGCGCTCCCGCACTCCGTACCTGTTGATTTCCTCCAGCATTTCCATGTCGTCCCTTATCTTCGCCCTCAGAACCGGGTATGCGTACAGCCTTTTCTCCGTTGCTTTGAATACGTCCCTCGGCTCTCTGGCGCAGGACAGGCGTGTTGCCACTACCGCCTTGTTTATAACTTCCTCGATTGTTGGTTTCTTTGCCATGCTTCCCTCCTACCACAACAGGCAGAGAGGGAAGCGTCAGCTTGCCCTCCGTGCTGTCATAAAATCGAATGTTTGTTTGTTGTCAGTTACCTATATCGTACTGGCTTCCCCAGCGTACTGGCGAGCAGGATTTCCCCTTTCATTCCCTCGCTGGTGCCGTTTTCCGCGAACACCCATACCTCATCGCACAGGCGCAGGAGTTCTTTCGACATTGCAAGCCCCTGTTCCCTCTCCTGCGGCTTGTGGTCGTCTATGAAAGACGAGAAGTAAAGGTGCGGCGTTATTGGGATATGCCCCTCTTTTACCACCTCTGCGCTGTACGCCGCCGCGTTCCGCAGATTCCTGTTGTACTTTGCCGTTGTGTACGGTCGTTCCCCGCGCAGCGGCGAGCATACGAAAATCAGCATAGTGTTCCTCCTTTCATTGCGCCATCTCCGGCGCGTCCCATAGTCCCTGCTTCCCGCTTGCCGGGATCGGCTTCTCAAAAAGCACGGCATCCTCCATCATCCATGCGTACCGTCCCGGCGTGAAATCTCCGAATGCGTATTCGTCCGGGTGCTGCTCCCTGATAAGCTGCGCCGTCAGGTCGTCAATCTGTACGCAGTTTACCAGCTTTGCCTTTCCGATGATCGCCCCGGTCGGGAAACGTTCGAAGCGGTCAAACGCTTCATGCTGCCCGATGGCGAGCAGTGCCTTTGCCCACGCTTCCTCCCCCATTACGGAAATCCCCCAGAGCGGGTCTTTCTTCCCTGCGTGGATCAGGATTTCTCCCCGGTAGTTTGTTTTCCACGACCGGGTTTCAATCCGTTTCTTCCCGGATGCCAGCAGGGTCGCCCACGGCTGTATCACTGTGATTGCTTTCATGCCGTCTCACCTCCTGTGAAAATCGTTTCAATGCTGGCGCGGATATCCTCCAGCTTCTTTGTCCCTATCCCCTTTATGTTCCCGATCACCGCCATGACTTCATTGACATCTGCGCCTGGGACGGAGTTCCTGCCGTCCTTGTACCCCTCTGTGTAGATTTTCGTGCAGAATGCGTCAAACTGCGCGTGGTCGAATTTCTTTGCGTCCTTGTACTGCGCCCGCGTTGTCATGTAGGTCCTATGCGCTTTCTGTTTCATCCGGGTTGTCCCTCCTTTTCCGTTTGAGAATTTGCTCGTGCTTTCCTCTGACTCCCAGCGCGGTCCTGCCGAGTTCCTGCGCTATGTTGTCGAAGCCGTAGCCCTGTTCCAGCATTTCCATGAGCCGCCTTTCCTCCGCTTCGTTCCATTCCCTGTTCGGCTTCCTGATTGGTCTTTCCCTGATTCCGAGCGTTGAAAGCCGCCGTTTGACCGCCCCCTCGGATCGGCGCAGCCTGTGCGCTATGTCCGTGTAGGTGTGTCTGTACTCGCGTAACAGTCGGAGAAGTTCCGCGTCATCGCTCTTTGTCCACGGATCGTTGTTCTTTCGCCCGTTCCGCAGACGCTCCGCGTCTATCCTGCGCTTCAGCGTTGCCCACGCCGGCTCCTGTCCGAATATGTGTTGCTCCATCCGGGAAAAATCAAAAAGCCTTTTGTTCTTCTCCGCAAACTCCCAGAATTCGTCAATGTCCACCGTGGTGAACCTAAAGCCGTTTGCTCCGCGTATGGTCTGCCTGTGCATCGGGAATCCTGCTTCTTTGAGCCGCTTTTTCATGTAGCCGGAGTTCATGTTCGTGCCTTGCAGCGCGATTATAAACTGATTCCATGAAATGCGATCCCCGTTCCGCAGCCCCGGCGGCAGTCTCATGCGGTTAATCCGAACGATCACGGCAGTCTCGCTGCGTCCGAGGTTCTTTGCTATCGTCTGCAGTCCGGCGCGTCCCCACGCTTCCTGCAGATATTCCTCATCGTCCTTTGTCCATTGCTTGTTTGCGTTCGCTGTCTGTATATAATTGCTCCTGCTCATCTGTCCTCACCTCCTGCTCCAGCTGGCGTTTGCGTTCCTCTGCGTTGTCACTCAGTTCTGCTTCCCGCATCGCCCGCTCCACGCCATGCGCTGATCTTGGGTCTATCCTGACCGCCTTTCCCTTGTACCTGTGGCTTACTGCCCATTGTTCGGAGCGGATGTGGCTGGCGGCGCACCTGACGGCTTCCCGCTGCTCTCCGTATCGCGCTCCGCACGGGCATCTGTACCATGTTTCGATGTGCGCCACTCCTGTCCCACCTCCGTTTTGAGTTCTTGTATCAGGTATTCTATCTCCATCGCGGCTTCGTGGTATGCCTGTGAAGCCAGGTAGTAGAATACTGGCAGGAGCAGGAGGAAAACCTCGCCGCCGTATGCCTTGTATCCGCGCCACTCGTTTGCGTAATCTGCCGCCACCAAGTAAATCAGGATTCCGACCGCCGTCAGTATCGCGTACTTCACGATGGTGCGCCGTTTTGAATTTCCGCATTGGTTTTTCATCTTTGATACCTCCTGCCGTATGTTTGTCCTGCCCGGTGCGTTCCCCAGCCCATCTTCCTGCCGCACCAGTGGCAGTGTTCGTTTCTGAAGTTCACTGTTCTGCCGCAATCCGGGCAGTGGTACGCTCCGAATCCCTCGCTCACCGCTTCCTTTGCCGTCTCGTATTTTTCGACCGCCGCCCGGTACTGCTCTGCCATCTGCGCGTAGTCGTTGATGATGTCCATCGCTTCGTCCAGCGCGTCAATGTCTTTCTGCCAGATGCTGTCCGGCTCTTTTGGGTCCAGGAGCGATTTGCTGTTGTCCTGTAGGCTCTGAAGCTGTCCGAGCAGTTCCTTGTACTCCGTCTGCATCAAATCATCCCCTTTCCGTCATCGTGTAGGAGTTCCCGCGCTGGTTTTGACGCTGCGGCTACTGCCAGCGCATCGCACCTTTCGTTCTCCGGGTTTCCGTTATGCCCCTTGATCCAGTTCCATGTGACCGTGTGCTTCTCTGCCGCTTTTAAGAGCCGCTTCCACAATTCCAGATTCTTGACTGGCTTGTTTGATGTCGTCCTCCACCTGTTCTGAATCCAGTTTTCGATCCATCCTTTGTTGAATGCGTTCGTGATGTACTGGCTGTCGGTGAACAGTTCCACCTCGCACGGTCGCTGAAGCTGTTCGAGCGCGGCGATCGCTCCCATGAGTTCCATCCTGTTGTTCGTGGTCTTGTCGTACCCTGCGGACAGTTCCTTTTCGTGCGCCTGTCCTTTTCCGTCCGTGTACTGCATGATCACTCCATACCCTCCCGGTCCGTCCGGGTTGCTCTTTGCCGCCCCGTCCGTGTAAACCGTCACTTTCATCTCCGCTCCCCCTTTCATGTCGCTGGCATCAGCGCATCCTGCGCCGCGTCTGCCCCTGCTTCCTTTGCCGAGGACATTAATGTCCCTACCTCCCACGGAAATTCCCGGATCATGCTTTCCTCCCCGACTACCGGGATTAGGCTGTCTTTCATGAACACTGGCACCTCGTGTTTCCGCGCTTGCCGGACGATCTTGTCTATCCACTCTGCGGATGGTGTCACCCTGCCGCTGCGTCTGCCGGATTCCGCGCCTATGATGATCCAGTTGATCTGTCTGAAAAATACGTTGTTTCGTTCCGGGTTCAAATCCTCAAGAAGCGGCTCCATGCTCACGAACGTGTTTGCGAACGCTGGCAGATAATCCGTCAGGTCTATGTCCGCTTCCCGCGTGACGCTCACGCCGTACCATTTGTTTTCGCCCAGCGGCACTCCGTACTGGAAGTACCGCTCCGGGTTTTTCGTCAGGAAGATGTATCTGTGGTGCTGGGCTTTCTCGCAAGCGTCCATTACTTCCTTGATCCATTCATCCGGCACCCATTCGCCGAACAGGTCAGCCATGCTGCAGACGAAGATGTTCTGCGGGTTTACCCATTTCTGCGGCTGGCTCATTCTGTACCTGTGCAGTGTCGGGTCGAATTTGTCCGGGTATGGGTTGTCCGGCTTCACGTTCAGTTCCAGGAAGCCATGCTCGGAGCATCTTGCCATCGTGAAGTTGCCGCCGAACCGCTGCGCTATCCCTCTGGCGTAGCAGTATTCGCATCCGTGGAGGCATCCCGTGACGGGATTCCATGTGCTGTCGCACCATTCGATTTTTGTTTTCAGCATCTCGTTTCCTCGCTTTCGGTTAAAAAATTAAATAAATTCATCTGCCCGTCTATGGGCTTTTTGTCCAGTTCCTCCTGCCTTGTCGCTCTCCCTCCATCCGTGGTGCTGGTATGCTTCGTAGTGCGTATTTATCATCACTCCGATTGTCGCCTGTCCGCTCCCGCTGTTTCCTGCGCTTATGCACGGTGTCTTGCCCTCGCTGAATACCGGGTCTTGCGTCAGGTGAAATGCCACCGCGCATGGGATCGTGTTGCCGCCAGCTTCGGCTTTCAGCGTGTGGCTGATCGTCTCGCTGTCCCCTATCCCCCTTGCCGCCGCTCCCTGACCGCCCAAGAATGCCGCTACTGGCTTTCCTGCGCCGCCTGATTCCGCAGCGTGTCCTCCAGCTTCTTTGGCAGTTCCTTGCCGCGCTCCCGCGCCCTCCGCAGGATTCCCGCACAGGCGGTCGCGCTCAAATTGTACTTTTCCGGCGCGGTGTCCTCTAAAATCTGCGACAAGGTAGATTCTCTTTCTTCTCTGGGGTACTCCCCAATGCTGGGCATCGTACACCCTCCAGGCGATGGAGTATCCGTTTCCCACGATCTCCCCTGCCTTTTCCCATCTGCCGCTGTCAGGTCGAGGAACATGAACCCCTGCGCCTTTGACTTTTGCGATTTCTTCGAGGACAATCCTGAAGTCCTCGCCGCCGTTGCTGATGAATGCTCCCGGCACGTTTTCCCAGACGATAAATTCCGGCTTTTCTCCATGTGTTTTTTCCTCATTTCCCGGATGATCCGTATCGCTTCGAGGAACAGCCCCGACCGCTTGCCCTGCAGACCGTTCATGCTTCCTGCCACGCTCAAATCCTGGCATGGGCTTCCGAAGGTGATAATGTCCACCGGCTCTATCTCCCCGCCGTCCACCTCCGTGATGTTCCCTATGTGCTTCATGCCCGGAAACCTCCGGGTTGTCACCCTGATCGGGAACAGTTCGATTTCGCTTGCCCATACTGGCGTTATCCCTGCCATCGTCCCTGCGAGCGGAAATCCACCCGCGCCGTCAAACAGCGATCCTAACGTCATTCCCATTCCTTTCCTCCGTCCGCGCCGCTTCGAGCCGCCTTGCGAGTTCCCGCAGTTCCCGGTAGTAGTCGTTGTACTGCTGGGTCGTGATCGCGTTGGTCATCTGGACTCCCGTGAGGAAGCCCGCGCACATCGCCAGCATATAGTCCCTCTCCTGCCCCGGCTTTGCCCTCTCGATCATCCTTTTGTTTGCTTCCATGAATTTTTCCATCTGCTGCTCTCTTGTCACTGCCTTTTCCTCCTGTCCGCTTTCGGTTTGCTATAATTTCCAGAGCCTTTTGACCGTGGCGAGGTAGTCCACCGCCGCCGCGCCGCCCATTTTCACTTCCCACTCCTGCGGGAGTTCGTCTTTGCGTATGCTTGCCTTGCCCGTGGTCTGCCATGCCGTCCCCATCGGTTCAAGCGTCACGATCCCGCCGCTTTTTTTCTGCCTTGCGTCCAGCGCGGCTTGCCAGTAAATCCACGGGATTGCGTAAAATTCGCTGAAGCGGAAGCTGACCATCACAAATCCGATCGTTCCCGGCTCTGCCGTCCAGTCCCGCAGGAAGCCGCATTGGTGTTCCTCCACCCGCTTCAGGTCTATCGTGTCTGCCGCGCAGTGCTTCGCTTCAAAGGCTATCGGGATTCCCCCGTATCTCCCCATGAAGTCCACCGTTGCCTTTTCCTCGTACTTCGCGCTCACGATATGCCCTGTCCCGTTTCGGAGCGGTTTGCATAACGTGTGTTGTTTTTCGATGATTGCCGTCCCGTTCGCCCGGTATCTTGCGTTTGCGTACTCGATCAGGCTCTCGAACGTCATTCCCCTGTTTCCGTAGCTGCTCACTGCATCCCCCTCCAATCCTGCCAGTTCATGGTCATCAGCCCGCAGATTTCGTGGAGCCGGCTTAAAATCGCCCTTATCCTGTGTTCCCCCACGCCCTTTGGCGATTCCACCGCTATCAGGTCGTTCTCGTTGAAGTTCGTTGTGATGACCAGCGGCTTCTGGCTCTCGTACCTGTCGTTGATGATGGCGTAAAGCTGCGCCGTTGACCAGTCCGTTGCCTGTTCCTTGCCGATGTCGTCTATCACCAGGAGGTCGCACTTTTTCAGCCGCTCCATCACCTTTTGTTCCTCGCGCCCGCTTTCGTCAAAGGTCGCCTTGATCTCGCGCAGTAGGTCGTCAGCCGTTCTGAAGATCACGCTGTGTCCCTGCTCCATCAGCTGTATCGCTATGGCGGCGGCGAGGTGCGTCTTGCCTGTGCCGAATGTCCCCTCGATGTACAGCCCGTCACCGTTTGCCCGGTGCGCCGCGAAGTTGTCCGCGTATTCCTTTGCCGCCCGGTATGCCTTTGTGCGCCCAGCCGTGTCGCATTGGAAGTTGGCAAATGTCCGGGAGAGGAATCTGGGCTTCATGCCGCTCTGCGCCAGCTGTCTCTCCACGCGCTCTTTCCGCGCCGTTTCTTCCCTCTGCCGCCGTTCTTCCTCTGCCAGCCGCCTTTCCTCCGCTTCCTGCGCTTCCCATTTCGCCGCCGCCTGTGTGCATCCGCAGCGCATCGGCACCGCCGACCATTGCCTGACGCTCCAGTCGTAATTCCCGGTTTTTCGGTCAAGGACTCCGAGGTACTCCAGCTTCGCTCCGCAGAATTCGCACACCGCCGGCTCCGGCACTATCAGCTGTTCCGCTGCTTCCCTGTCGCCGAGGATGTCCAGACTGTCGCGGTACTGGTTCAGCCCTTTGACCGCGTATCGGTGCTTGTGTGAAAGCCGGACGATCTGCGCCGCCGTTGCGTATGGCTTATTCCAGAACCGCATTCCGCTGCATCCGAAGTACCGCTCCGCTATCTCATCCGTCATCAGCTGTTCCGCTATCTGCGCTTCTGAATCCTGTGCTTCGCTGGAATTCAGCCGGATTGTCTGCGCCGCCGATCCGCTGTCTGTCTGCTCCATCAGTTCTTCCTGCGGCATTATCCGCACCTCCCCTCTGTTGGTTTTGCAATTCGTCCAGCCATCTCTGCTGGTTCAGCCATGTGGACGGGTTCGGTATGTACTGCCCGTTGTCCCGCCGCCATTGCTGGTTTCTGTCCAGGTTGTCCCGGACGGCTGCCATGATTTTTTCAAAAAGTGCCTTGTCCGGCTTGATTTTCTTCCACGCCTTTAACGCCGCGCCCTTGCCCTGCTTTTTCGGGTAGAGCTTCCAGAATGCGTCAAAGCGTTGTTCCTGCAGATCCGGCGGCTTTTCCCTCGGTTCTGCGTCCCCTCCCCCGCTTGCGGGGGATGATGGGGGTGTATTACTCTCATTTACATTTACATCTTCATCTGCACCTACATTTTCATTTACATTCTCATTTACATTTACATTATCAGTTGTATTTGTTAGCGTTTGTTGTTTGTTGTTATCTCCTGTTATAACTCCGCTAACTCCGTTACCGCCGTTACTTCTGCCTGTCGCCGTGGTTGTTTCTTCCGTTTTGTTAGGCTCTGTTGTCTGTGCTTTCCCATACCGTGAAGCCATCCCTTTCTTTCCGGCTTCGCTCCGCGCTCTGCTCCGGGCTTCCCATTTTTCGTTGTTCCTGTCCAGATCCTGCTTGATGGGAATGAATACCAGCCGCAGGATTTGGTCGAGTTCCGGCTGCTCCCCTGTTTCTTCGTAGTCGAGGATTGCTTGAAAAAGCTTCCCTTTTTGCTCGTATGTCAGTTCACGCACCACTTCGTTGATTTTGGTGTAAAGGACAAAGCTATCTTTTCTCATGGGCGTGTACCTCCCTGTGGCAATCCTCGCACAAAGCGATTCCGTTCGATACTGTCACCCGCAGTTCCGGGTATTTGCTGAACCGCTTTTTGTGATGCACGTGCAGCGGCCTGTCTCTCCTGCCGCACATCTGACAGGCGTGTCCGTCCCGGCGCAGGACGGCATCTCGGAATTTCCGATAAGCCCCCGTGTTTCGCTCGCTGTGTTCCTTTAGCTGCTGTAATTTTTTTCCCGTGTAATCCATCCAATCATGCAGTAAGAGCGTTCCCTGATTTGTGTTGTCTAAAAAGCCCGCAAAAATAAGCGCGTCTTTGAATTCTGCCGGGTTGTCACCCTCGTACCCTGCGGCATCCGCTATCTCCCAATCGTCAAACTCTGTCAGATCCCCGTCCGGCGCGTAGTCTGCCGACCACCACCAGAGGAAGTGCAGATGTCCGACCGCTGCGGCTGGCTGGATGTCCAGTTTCCTTGCCAGCCGCTTCGTCTTTGGGTGGTTACGCAGTTCTTGGTGGCTCTCAATCCAAGCCATAGCGTCACCTCCGTCATCCCATATTCACTTCACTTCCGTTTTCCCCTGCGGTCACCGTAATGTTCTGCGCGAACCGCGCTTTCAGCTGTGGGTCGTGGCTGATCGCCAGTATCCGCATATCCGGGTTTCGGTTTGCCATGCTGGTGAGCGCGTCCGCGTATGCGTCCGTGCCGTCTGCGTCCAAAAATGGCGGCTCGTCAATGAAGAGCATTCCAAGCTGTACCCCTGCCCGCCGCGCTTTCACGTCTGCCAGCCCAAGCGTCACCGCCAGCGCGATCTTGACTTTTTCGCCGCCGCTGTGGCTGCTGTATGGTCTGCACCCGCCGTTTATGCTGGTGATCCACACGTCCAGGCTGTTGACTATCTTTTTGTTCGTTTTGTTCTCGCGCTCCGTGCGGAAATCCACCGCCATCCTGCCCCCGGTCATCGCCGAGAGGATTGCGTTCGCCCTGCCTTGTATCTCCGGGACTATGCTGCGGATGATGACGTACTGGATTCCGTCAATCCCAAAAGCCGCCGCCAGTGCGCTGTAGTCGTTCAGCGTCTTTGCCACCCGGTTCTTTTCGTCCCGGTATTCTTCCCACTGGCTCTTTGCTTCCGCGATGCCGTCCAGCCGTTCCTGCAAGCCGCCGATCTGTGTCGCTATCCGCTCCGCTTCCTGCGCGAGCGCGTCCCTGCTTCTCCGCAGGGTTTCCGTGCTTCCCGTGGACTCAGGTATCCTTGCTTTCATCGTTTCGGCTTCCTGCCGTGCCACGGCGGCTTCCTGCCGCGCTTTTTCCGCGTCTTTGCTTAAAAGGTCGATGGTAACGTTTAGGGCTGTCACCGTGGCTACGGCGGCGGCACATTGGGCTTGCAGTGCCGCTGTCGGTTCGTTCCTCTTGATTTCCTCGCGCAGCCGCTTTGCCTTTTCCGCGCTCTGCTCTAATGGCGGCATGGCATCGCAGATTCCATCGCGCTCTTTCTCCGCTTCCTTTACCGCTTCCTGCTTTTCCGTTTCCTGTTTCTTCAGCTGTTCCAGCTTTGCCGCAGCCGCTTCCAGCTTCCCCGCCTGTCCGGCTGAAGGGGCCGCCTTGCGCTCCCGCTCTGCCAGCGCGTTCAGTTCCCCTTTCGGATCGCCGAGGCTGTCCAGCTTCTCCTGCGCCGCCTTTTCCTGCGCCGTCAGGTCGTCATACCTTGCCTTGTCCGCTTCCTTTGTTTCTGCCAGTTCCTTTTCCATCCCCTCCAGTTCGCCCTTTGCCGCCTGTGCGTCTTTGAGGAATGCGCAGGATGCCGTGTCCGCTATCGGGCATCCGCTGGCGGTCAGCAGCTGTGTTTTTCCCTGCGCCGTGGCTATCCTGTTCTTCAGATCGCCGATCCGCACCCGGCTGTCGCCGAGAAATTCCTGCGTCTTTGCCTTGATGTCCGCGATGGCTTTCACCTGTGCGTCATACTCCGCTATCCTCGGTGAGAGCGTCTGCCGCTCCTGCCGCACACTTTCCATCTCTGCCGCCGCCGCTTCGATTTCTGCCCTGCGTCCGAGGATTTCCGTTTCGGATGCCATCTGTTTGCGTATCGCGTCCAATTCGCCCTCCAGCTTGATCACCGTGTCGGTGAGGGCTCCCCTGCGCTGCGCGAGGCTTCTCAGCCGTTCCTCGTCCTTTGCCAGCGGTTCAAGGTCTGCCCGCGCCTGTCTGACCGCCTTTTCCGCTTCAGCAGCCGCGCCCGCCATTCCCGCGAGTGCGTTTGCGTTGTCGCGCTCCTTTTCCTGCTTTTGCAGTTCGGCTTCTTTTTCCTGCGCCTGTGCGCTTAATTTCGCCGCTTCCTGCGCCTTTTCCTGTGCTTGCCGTACAAATTCCTGCCTGAGCGTTTCCTCGCGCTCTGCGGCCCCGATTTGCGCTTCCAGTGCCTTTATCTGTTCCGCTTTCAGATTCTTCTCGGTGTTTTTCTCCTGCAGTTCCCTCTCGGTGCTTTCCCGCGCCGCCATCTGTTCGTCAAGGACTCCCATGCGGTCATTGAGCGATGCGATCCTGCGCCGCTGCTCCGTTGCCCGGTCCTTTGCTATTTCCGCTGCCCTCGCGTAAACTCCGAGGTTTAAGAGGCTTGACAACACTTCCATCCTGCGGTCGCTGTCCGCTTCGAGGAAAAGCCCGTATGCATCCTGCCGGATCAGGGCAATGCTGCAGAATGTCTGGCAGTCCATCCCGACCGTCTTTGCGATCCGCTCCTGCGTCAGCTTCATGGTCGTGTCGCCCTCGTTTTCCCGTTCCCCGGTGTCCGGGTTCAGCCTTGCCAGCGCAAGCGTCCCCCTGCCGCTCTGGTTCCTTGTGCGGGCCGCCCGGTAGTCATAGCCGCCCATCTCGAATTCAAAGGTGATCGAGCCTTTCTTTTCCCCGTCCCGGAGCCATTCTCCGATCGCGCCGTCCCGGCTGGTTTCGTAGAGGCAGTCGGCTATCGCGTCCATGAAAAGGCTGCTTTTCCCTACGCCGTTCTGCCCGTTCACCATCGCCATCCTGATTTCTTTGAAGTCGAATTGCGCGTGTGCGTAGCTGCGGTAGTTGGTTACCTCGATCCGTTTCGGGATGAATGCCCCGGAGTGCTGGTCTGCTTCCCTGCCGTCATCCGCTTGCCGTATGATCGGCGCGGCGAGTTCCTCCATGCGCCCGATGTCCGCGTCCGTCAGGTCTGCGCCGCCGTCCCTCATCGTGCCGAGGTATCTGTGCAGGGCTTCAGCCGGGGTGTCGTCTGCCGCCGCCCCATCCTGCACCAGCGCGTCCTCCGCGTCCTCCCGGATAAAATCCGCGACATGGAATGCCCCGCGCTCCATCAGCCAGCCCTGCAGTGCCGCCCTGTTCAGCGCCTTTTCCTGATCCGGCGTGGCATCGTAATACACCCGCAGGATCGCGCCCTCCGTCTGCGGGCTGATTCCGTCTATCGCCCCGCCCGCGATGTATTCCGCTACCTGATCCTGCGTCAGCCTTATTGTCATGTGCCGCCGCTCCGGCGTTGGAATAAAGCGGCTTTCCACCGTGCCTGTTTCTCCGATCTCGTGGATGTAGAAGCCGTGCGTTTCCCCCTCATCGTTGAAGGTCAGCTGGTTCGGGCTGCCGCTGTAATATGCCGGGGTGTTGCATCCGAGCCGCTGCGGCTTGTGGATGTGTCCGAAGCATCCGAGCGTCACTCCCGCCGCGTCTATCGTCTGCGGCAAGACCACCACGTCCTGCCCCGCGAGGAATGTCTGCCCGCTCTCGCTCTCGCACCCTGCGACCGTGTAATGCGCCACCAGTACGCTCGGTTTCCCTTTTTCCAGCTTCGCCGCCTGTCCCATGATGATTTCGTTGACCAGCGTGGTGGCGTTCTGGTTTTCCGTTTCCGCGTCCATGTCCGGCATGAATGCCCGCAGCCGCCCTTTGTCGAATCCCGGCATGGCGAGTATCTGCAGTTCCCCTGCGCTGGTGTTCAGCGTCTCTGTCGCTGGTGACGTGTAAATGCGGAGGTTGCGTTCCCCCTGCGCCGTCTGCGCGAGTACACTGAATGCTTTAGGGTTGTCGTGGTTCATCGTGCCAAAAAGCAGCACCACCTGGCTGCTTGCCCTGCAGAGGGGCCGCAGGAAGCTGTCGATCGCGTCCTCTATGTCCTCCAGTGCCGTGTCTGCCCATACCCTTGAGCGGTTGAATAAATCCCCCGCTATGATGCTCACGTCCGGCATCTCGATCTGCGCCTGTCGGACAATCTCCCTCATGCATCCGAGCGTGTCCGTGCGCCTTGCGTTCTTTCCGTCCCTGACGGGTCCGCTCAGGTCCCCCAGGTGTAAATCTGCGCAGTGCAGTATCTTCATCGTCTTTGTCCCCCTTTCTTCTGGCAGTCAGGGCATAAGCACCGACCGAATCTCTTTTCGGAATAATCCCGGATCGCTTCCGGGGTCCATGTCTGCCCGTTCCTGCCTGTCGCTTCGGTTATTTCGTTGCCGCAGTCCGCGCAGCTGATTCCCGGCTGCTCCGGCACCGCGTCCCACGGGAGCGGCTCGCTGTCGCTGTCCGCGTCCACGTATTCGCTTTCCCGGTACTGTTCCTCCGGCGGCTCCGGGTATTCTGCCGCCCCCTCGCTCATTGCGCTGTCCGTGAGTGCTGGCGGCTGGCTTCCCGGCGTTTCAAAAAGCAGCCCCATGTCGCGGAGCGAGTTGTTGATGAGTGCCGCCCTGATCTCCGGCGCGTTAAGGTTCGGCACGATGTGCGCTATCACGAACGGCTTTGCCAGTTCCTGCTTCGTGTATCCCTGCGCCAGCCCCAGCGCGGACCGTAGGCATCTCATGTATGCCTTTGTCTCTGCCATGCTTGCCCTGTGCGGCAGGAAACGCTTGTACTGCGCTTCGGTCATGGTCGATTTCTCCAGCGAGCAGTCGATCTCCTTGCTTTTCGTTATCATCCGGAAGCCGCCGCTCGGCTCCGGGACTCTGACTGTCACCGTGTGCTTCACATCGTATGCGTGGGAGCAGTCCCCGCATGGCTGCGCTTTCCCCGTGGCTTTTGCCATCTGGATGCATTTCTTGCACACCTCCGGCTGCTCCCCCTCGTTGTAGACGATGCTGATGTTCGCCGCCGCCGCGAGTTTCGTGCCGCCTACCGCCGTGATGGCGTATTTCCCTGTCTGCTTGTCGTAGTAGATGTCGTTCCCGTTCGGGTCGTTGTCCAGCTTCACCTCGTTCACGATGATCCTCTGCATATTGCTCATGATCTGCATCGATGTCACCGGGATCAGGACGTTGTACTTGTCCGGCGGGTAGTTGTTCAGCTGGACGATGGTGTCTTGCGCTGTGTTGTTCATTTCGTTCTCCTTTCGTTGCCGCTTTCCGGCTTTTCCCTATTGACTTTCTTCCTGCCTGTCTGATATAATGGTTTTGCGTCAGAGCGTCTGAATCGCTTTGTTCGCTTTCGGTTAGGTGCGGTTTGCCATTGCAAGCCGTACTTTTTTTGCGCCCTGCGCCCGTTCCTGCATCCGCATCCCTCCTTTCATGCGGTTTCGATTGCCTTTGTCCTATAGTCATAGCTGACCGTCCGGGTTTCCCCCGTGAATTGGATCACCCTGCGGTATCTGCCATCTGCGTGGCTCTCTGCCAGCGTCCGGCTTCCCGGATAGTGCTGCGCTATGTACTCGTTGGTCGTTTCCTGCGCCGCCGCGTATAGCTTTGCGGCTACCTTGTAAAAAACATCAAATGCCGCCTGTCCGGCTGCGTTGTATGGTATCGTCATTGCACTCCCTCCGCGTAGACGATCACCGAGAGCAGCTTGCTGTTCACCTGGCGGACAAATCCGATCGCTTTCTGGAAGTCGCGCTTCTCGTGTTCTTCCACCCGTCCGTTCTCCATGATCCTCTGGATTTCCTCTACCACCTGTTTCAGCCGCCACTCTGCCATCGACAGCTGCGCGATCAGATCCCCGTTTGTCTGCGGCATCACCACGTCCGGGAGGTATTTTCCGAGGACGCTTGTGTTGCGCAGGTGCCACCAGGCAAGGAGCGGGGCTTTGTAATGCTTGCTCATCGCGTCCACGATGTCGTCCGGCACTTTTGTGCGGTCGTTTTCGTAGTCCGAGAGCGTCCTCGGCGCGATGCCCAGAAGCTCCGCTGCTTGTTCCTGCGTCAATCCTGCGGATGTTCTGCATATTTTGTAGAGATTCTCGCATTCGTTGCTCATGGTTTTCACCTCTCCTTTCTGCCATAATCAAATTAAGGGTTGCGATGGTCTTTCCGTCTTAGGTCGTCTCCGTCTGCCCCTCGCTTTCCGGGACGTACCGCTTCCCCTGCTCCGCGCCGATCGCCTTACTGAGCAGGATGGAACAGGCTTTTGCGAGTGAGATTCTGTGTTCCCATGCCCAATCGTTCACGGCTTCGTAAATGTCGCCCGGAAGCCGTGAAGAGAAGCATTTGTAGCCGGCTCCGCGTTCCTGTCGCTCCTGTACTGCCATTGTTTGTGTCACCTCCGTTCTTGCTTTTGTTGTGCTGTTGTGATATAATGCTTTTGTGGTTTGCTAATGTGCATTTGAAAGGTGCGCTCCTAAAAAGTGTTAAAACTCATTTGCGCTGTTATACTTCGTCTGCACTTTGTATGTTTCATTGTATCACCGCTTTTGCGGTTTGTCTACTCTTTTGTGTTTGAAATTTTTGTAGAATAAACTGCTTTTGAAAGGGGGTGTTTTTGGTGAATTTGAACAAAAGGCTGTTTGATCTGCTCTATGAAAGCCGCCGGACGCAAAAAGACCTTGCTGATGCCATCGGAATTTCGGAGCGCAATATCAGTTCTTGGAAAGCCCGTGGCTCTGATCCTCCGTCTGCTTGCATTATGGCGATTTCGCAGTTTTTCGGAATTTCTGCGGAGTGCTTTCTGACCGGGGAGGAACATTCGTCAACCACAAATGTTGTCGGCGGGAACGTGACCGGGGGGACGGTGGTGCAGGGTTCGCACAGCAGCCGCATCACGATTGGCGGCGGCAAAAATCCGCTTACGGATGAAGAGGCTGAAATCCTGCGCCTGTTCCAGTCGCTGGACGTCCGGCGGCGCGTGAAGCTGTTCGAGTTCGGCTTCACGCTGGAAGAGGATGCTAAATCTGAAAAAACTGAATAAGGAGGTATGTTTTATGGCTGTCTGTAAAACTGTGGAGCGATCCGTCAGTCTGGGCGGTTCCTGCGCGGCGTGGCTTCCGCTTGTCAGGGAGTGTTTGTCTGCGCGTGGCTTCCAAAATATCCGGGAGGACGTGTCCGGGCTGCGCCTGACTGCTGATTATGATGTTTCCGGCATTGGCGGCTTGGTATCTGTTTTGCTTTCCCCTGCGGCATCCTGCGGCGGGACGGACGTGTCTGTCGTGGTGACCGCTGCTCCGGGCTGTGCGGCTGTGGAAGGGGGTGGGTCCTTATGGTAGGCATTTTGAGTTTTCTTGCCCTGGTGTGCGTCATTGTCTGCGTGGTGGACATTGCCCTGCTGGTGGTCCGCACTGTCAAGAAAAAGCCCCGGAAGCCGATTGCCATCATGGCGGCTGTTTCCTGTGTGCTTTTTATGGGTCTGTGCGTTGCGGTTTCCGCAATCTATGAGCCGCCGGAAAAGCCGGCCCCTGCAGTGTCTGAAATTGCGGACACCGCTCCTGCGCCGTCCGCTGGCTCTGAAGATACGGAGCCGGAAAAGCCAGCCCCGGTGGTTTCTCCTGCTCCGTCTGAAACTTTGGGGAAAGAGGAAACTTTGCCAGTATCTCCCGGCTCTGAATCTGCAGAGAAAAAACCTGATCCTGCGCCGCCTGTGATGCCGGAGGATGACAAAACGTCCACGGAAGCAAAGCCGGAACAGTCCGAGCCGGCTCCTACGGAATCTGCAGATGCTCCTGCGGAGTCCGAGCCGGATTTTGTGGAAGCGCACCGCACCGATATTGTCGTGGCTTCCCGGATGCTGCTGGACAGGTTCATCAGCAATTACAAAATCCCTATGGCTGCCCAGCTGTGGACTATCGCAAAATTTGACGATGCTGGTGCTGTGGTCGCTATGGTGGATGTTACCGAGAAATCATCGGGGAAAACCGAAGCCGCTATCGTGGTTCTCTCCCCGGTTATGGAAAATGAAAAAATGACCGGGGCCACGCCGCATTTCATTTCTGTCGGCGATGTGGTTCATGGGGATGATGGCTACTGCGATGATGTCTTTTCCTCGATCGCGGAAATGTTCGGGGGTTCGGAATGAAACGGGCGGCTTTGTATATCCGGGTGTCCACTCTGGAACAGGCGCAGGAGGGCTACTCCATCGGTGCGCAGAAAGAGCGGCTTGTGGCTTTCTGCAAAGCGCACGACTGGCTGGTGGCTGACTTCTATGTGGACGGCGGCTACTCCGGCTCTAACCTGGACCGCCCTGGAATCCAGAAGCTGGTCGCCGAGGTTGGCTCTTTCGACCTTGTGCTGGTGTTCAAACTCGACCGCCTGTCCCGCTCCCAGCGCGACACCCTTTATCTTATCGAGGAGGTCTTTCTGCCGAACGGCGTTGATTTCGTATCGATGTCGGAAAGTTTCGACACCTCCGTCCCTTTCGGTCGTGCGATGATCGGCATCCTGTCCGTGTTCGCCCAGCTGGAGCGCGAGCAGATTAAGGAACGCACGTTCATGGGGCGGATCGAACGGGCAAAGGAGGGCTTTTTCCACGGCGGCGCGTTCTTCCCGATCGGGTATAACTACGTGGACGGTCGGCTGTCCGTGAACGAATATGAGGCGGTTCAGGTCCGTAAAATCTACGACTGGTATCTGGACGGCGTTTCCCCGGAAAAAATCGCGGAGCGGCTGCGCTCCGAGGGGTTTACGAATCGCTACGGCTCGTGGTCTGAAGCGTCCGGGCGCATCAGCGTCCTGCGCGTCCTTTCGTCCGAGGTCTATCTCGGAACACTGAAATTCGGGGAGGTCGTTGTGGAAAACGCGCACGAAGCCATTGTTGACCGGGATGTCTTTGAAAAGGTGACCGCGCTGCGGATGAAGCGCAGGGAGATTTACGGCGATTCTCCGTATCAAACAAAATATCTGCTGGTCGGTCTGCTGTTCTGCGCCCACTGCGGCGCACGGTATGCCGTGAAGCATAATTACGGCGGGTACAAATATTATGTCTGCTACTCGCGGGCGAGGACGGTGAAAAGGATGATAAAAGCGGAACACTGTGAGAATAAAAACTGGCGGCTGGATGAGTTGGATGCCGTGGTGGAGCATGAGGTTTCCCGGCTGCTGTTTGATCCGGGCTACTATCAGGCTCTGCTGAAGCGGCAAGCCGCCGAGAAAAAAGAGGCCCCTCGCGGGGATGCGGACGTGATCCGGGATAAAGTCGCGGACATGGATCGCCAAATCGGGCGCATGATGGATCTGTACCAGGACGAGCGGATTCCTGTGGATGTCCTGTCTGCCCGGATTGATAAGCTGCACCGGGAGAAGCTGGCTCTGGAAGAACAGCTTGCGGAAATCGCGCCGCCGGCTCCGAAGCGTGATTTTGATGATGACTCTTTCTCCGGGCTTCTCGCTGACTTTGCCACGGTCTGGCAGTCTGCGGATCAGGATGACAGGCGGCACATCGTTTCCACGCTCATCCGGCGCATCTCGCTGGACGGCGATCAGGTCAATATCGAGTGGGCGTTCCTGGATTGAATAAAGCCCTGCCTTTGCGGCGGGGCTTTGCTCTGCTTTCGGTTTTTATTTCTGCTTCGCGCTCATTGCGTTGAACACTTCCCTTTCCTGCTTGTCCAGCTTTCCCTGCTCGTGTTCTGCTTGGCTGATTTCCTTTCGGATGGCTATCATCCGATCCATGTCCTGTTTCGGGATGTCCACCAGTCTCCTGCCGTGGTGCCGGCTCGAAACTTCTTTCATTTCGTCCAGCAGCTTCCTTTCGGTTTCGAAGAGTTCTTCCCGCCGCGCCTGTATCTGGTGCAGCTTCATCTCCCTGCAGCTGCGCAGGATGAGGTTCTCCAAATTGTTGCCGAACATTACGCGCCCAGCGGTTCTGATCCCGGCGATTATCTCTCCCTTTGTGAAATCCTCAAGCTTCATACTACGTCCCTCCTGCTTGTGCTGTGCGCCGGGAGAATCAGCGTCACTTTGCTGGCTGGCAGCATCTCCGGGGTTTCCTGCTTCGCGCTGTCGCCTGTCGCTGCTTCGTGCGCCGGACGGCAGTCCGTGCATCTCTCGCCGGGGTCTAAATTCGATCCGCAGATCGGACAAGTTCTGAAATATCCCATCTTCCTCACCTCCGTTACTCGATTGTTCTTACTGGCTTCTTTCCGCTGTAGTATTTGTCGCGGAATTTGTCAAATTCCTGCTCGCTGTAAACGAACGCGCAGTTTAACAGGTGGCTTCCCGGTCTGGACGGGTAAACCTCTAAAAATTTGTGATCTGCTTCGCCCCTGCTTTCTGCTTCTACCGTGACAAATTCCTTTTCTCCGTGTGGGAACAGCGGGTCTGTGCCGAAAGTGTAATAAAATCTTGCCATCGTCTTGTCACCTCCTTTCGCTATGTGGTTTCGTAGTTCATCCACAGGCATTCTGTTCGTTGTATCCCATGCTCTGCCTGTGTCGTTTTGAAATCCTTTTTCCATCCATTCAGGAATTTATTGTATGTTTCGTTGTCGTACCCTGAGACTAAAATTTTCCCTGGGTGTCTGACTAAAGCCTTGAGAAGTTCTTCATGTTCTAAATCGGTCATCTCGTACTTGTAAAGGTATCCTTTTCTGGTGCTTTTTAGGTACGGGGGATCGATGTAAAGAAAAACGTCTGCCGTATCGTATCGCCTAATGATTTCCATTGCTGGGAGATTCTCTATCTGCACTCCTTTGAGCCGTTCGGCCGCAAGCAACATCCTTTCTGGCAGCTCTGCCCAAGTCTTGGCCGGATTTGGCGAGATCGATTGTTGCCCTGTTTTAAATCCGTTTCTGTAGCGATTGGAACATCCGAAACCCATCCAGCATCGGACGCAAAACCTCCGCGCCCGCTCTATGTTGTTGTCTGCCGCTTCATAGCTTCTTACGTATTCGCTCCGGGAAAAAGGGGTATTGTTTACTGCCTGTCTCAATTCCTCCGGGTGATCCCTGAGCATCTGAAAGTAATTCACCACCTCATCATGGATGTCATTTACGGTTTCTATGTGGCTTCTCTCTTTGTTAAAAAATACGGCCAGACTTCCTGCGAATGGTTCGCAGTAAACTTTGTGTTCTGGAATGTGGCCGCATATCCATGTTGCGATCCTGTTTTTCGCTCCTGGGTATTTCAGAAGTGCTTTCATGCCCTGTCCTCCCTGTCTGCGTACACATCGCAGTCTGCGTATACCCGGATCGGCTTGTCCCCTATCAGTTTGATTTTGATGCCGCCGTCCTCTTTGGTGATGACTATGGTGCAATTGTTGAACACCGCCACGATGCTTTCCCCGTCTGCGAGTTGCTCTGTGCCTGTCTCTTTTTGGTATGCTTCCATCGCCAGCTTCACGCACTCCATTGCTTTCCTCGCGTTCTTCCTGCTGTCTCTCTCGCTGGCGGTCTGCCTGTGCGTTTTCAGCACACCTTTTATTTCCTCCCACGCTTGCGCGATCTCCATATGCGCTGTGTCTACCATTTTGTTTCCCGGTGCCGGGATGACGCTGTCCAGCGTCAGTATTGCTTTTTCGAGTGTCATGGCGTTTCGCTCCCTCCTATCTCCAATGGTCAAGCCCCGGCTCTAACCGCTCCCGATCTTCCACGATGTACCCCATGTCTATCTGGCTTCTCGCTTCATGCTCTGCCCTGCGGATTTCCCGGTTTCCGTGCCGCGCTATACTGTTCGCTATCGCCTTTGTCGTGAAGTCCGCTATGATTACCCTGCTTTCGACCGGGTACGTTGCGTCAACCAGCGTCACCCTGTGCATCCCGTCTGTTCCTGTTTTTTTAATATTTATTTCTTTCGTTATCATCTCCGTCCCTCCTATGCGCTCTTTGTGATTCTGGCTATCTCTGCCGCGATGGCGTGTCCCTCGTCCTCGTGCCGCTCTGCAGATGCCCATTTCAATCTGCATTCGTCCTCGCAGGTCGTTTTCTGCTTGCTGGTGAATTCGTAGGTTGCCGCGTAGTAATGCTTCCCGTCCGGGCTGTAGCGGTATCCTGTGCAAATCGTCTTGTCCCCGTATGAAATGGTCTTGAATCCGTCAAGTTCGAGCCGCTCCGGGGTGCTGGTTTCTTTTAATCCGTAGAGCCTTGCGCCCTCCTGTGTGCCTTTCATCATCTTTGCCCCTCCTGCTTCATCAAGGTTTCCATCTTTGTCGAAATCTCATTCAGTCTGTTGTTGATCGCTCTGATCGCGCTTTCATCGCGGCAGTACCCCATCCTTTCGCGGAGTTCGTTGTACTCTTTCTGAAGTTTCTCTAATTCTTTTCTGTTTTTCATCGCCGTTCTCCTTTCGGTTTTTAGACTACTTGAAACGGCGGTTTTGGACGGGGAACGGGAACGGCAGGTTGTGGATGCCGTATTTG